>Ga0209514_10000518_pt1 | contig 77706 bp, 59 predicted proteins | sample Subgrocontami58m_FD_187452 | JGI IMG/M metagenome (GOLD analysis project Ga0209514, IMG submission 187452) | Subsurface groundwater microbial communities from S. Glens Falls, New York, USA - GMW37 contaminated, 5.8 m (SPAdes) (version 3) | ecosystem: Environmental > Aquatic > Deep subsurface >... | reverse complement strand
TGACGACCGAGCAGACGGGGTCGCTCGCCCGTTCCGCCAGCGTCACGACGACCCCCCGGTCCTCCATGCGCACGCCGAGTTGCAGCCGCGGGGGGCCGCCGAGCATGCGCGTCCGCTGCGGCGGGGTGCGCAGCCCCGGAAGCAGGAGCTCGCGCGAGGCGGGCCACGCGGGGAGGAAGCAGTTGATGCGCCGAGCGCTGCGTGTCACGCGGAAGGCCAGCCCCTCGAACGGGGATGCCTGCGTTCCGTGAATGGCCTCACCGTGCGTCTTCATCCACCGCGCGAGCCCTTCGAGCCGCTCCACGCTTTCTGCGGGAATCGAACCGTCGCCCTTGGGGCCCACATTCAGCAGCAGGTTGCCGCCCTTGGACGCCGTCTCGGTGAGCAGGCCGACGAGCGTAGACAGCGACTTCCAATTGTTGTCGGCGCGGTTGTAGCCCCAGTTGTTGTTCATCGTGATGCACGACTCCCAGTCCACGCCGGGGAGCCCGCGGTCGGGAACCTTCTGCTCGGGCGTGCCGAAGTCGCCGAGCGACGGGCGCGAGAGCTTCGCCTCGAGGCCGTTGGTCGCCTGGCCCACCACGCGGCTGTTGATCAGCGTACGCGGGGCGAGGCGATGTACGTGTTCCGCGAGCGCCGCGCCGCGCGCGTAGGTCCAGGTCTCACCCTCCCACTCGCCGTCGAACCACATCACGCCGATGTCACCGTACTGCGTCAGCAGCTCCTCCACCTGCGCGTGCAGGTACTGCACGTACCGGTCGAATGCGGCGCCCTCGGTCGTCCGCATCCCCTTCTCCCAGTCGCGACGGGGGAGGTAGTCGGGGTGATGCCAATCCATGATGGAGTGATACCAGCACGGCACAACGCCGTGGCGCCGGCAAGCGTCGGCGACGGCACGCATGAGGTCGCGACGGTACGGCGTGCGCGACACGTTGAAGTCACCCTGCCTGGAGGGCCACAGCGCAAAGCCGTCGTGGTGCTTGGTGGTGATCACCAGGTAGCGCATCCCGGCCGCCGCTGCGAGCGCGGCCAGCCGGTCGGCGTCGAAAGCCGCGGGATTGAAGCGTTCGAGCAAGGTGTCGTATTGCTCGAGGGGGATCTTCGCGTTGTTGCGGATCCACTCGCCGTAGTCGGTGCGGCCGTTCCACTCGCCGGCCAGCGTCGAGTAGATGCCGAAATGCACGAACATCCCGAACCGCGCCTCGCGCCACCACTGCATCTTGTCGGCGGCGAGCGTCGCCGACGACGCGGACCCGGGCGCACGCGCGGCCTCGGGGGCAAACGCGCCGGCCAGTGTCGGGGCGGCCAGCGAGAGGAGCGCGGCCTGCGCGCTCGAGTGGACGAAGTCGCGGCGTTTCATCATGGTGGCACAAGTGTAGCCCGCATCGTATCGTCTCGGGAGAGGAGGAGCGATTGCGCCACGCGGAACGAGGAGGAGGTAGAGGCGTCGGGACGAGCGAGGAGCTGAGGAACGAGGAGACGATGATCTTCCTCCGCGTTCCGCCCCTCGTCCCACCTCGCGACGCCTCTACATCCTCCTCGTTCCGCACCCTGATGCTCCGCGTCGTCGTCGCCCTGCTCCTCGCCAGCCAGCTCGCCGCCGCGCAGGATGCCGCGTCAACGCTGCTCCCCCGACCCATGCGCGTCGCCGCCGATTCGTCCGCGGCGCCATTCCTCCTGCGCGCGCCGGTGATCATTGTCGTGCCGGCTGGCGCGCCGCGCCTCGCTGAAGTTGCGGAGTTCCTCCGAACAGAACTGCACGTGCGCGCCGGACTTGAGGCGCACATCGTGCGCGGTCCGTACGCGCGCGCCGGGGCAATCCGCATCGACACGGCGTACCAGAACAAGAACGACGAGTCGTATGCGCTCACCGTGCGCGCTGAGGGCGCGGCCCTCCACGCGGCGTCCAGCCGCGGCGCCATCTGGGGCGTGCAGACGCTGCTGCAGTTGCTCGAACGCCGCGGGGCCGCGAGCCCCGCACCGGCCAACGCGTCAACTGCACCGGCCAACGCGTCAACTGCACCCGCTAACGCGTTAACAGCGCCGGACAACGCGTCGATAGTACCGGCCACCACGTCAGTGGAGCGCGCCTGGCAGATCGCCGCCGTGCGCATTGAGGACGCACCGCGATTCCCCTGGCGAGGGTCGCTGGTGGACGTCGGACGGCACTGGTTCCCGGTGCGCGACCTCGAGCGGCACATCGACCTGCTGTCGCGCTTCAAGCTCAACGTGCTGCACTGGCACCTGACCGAGGACCAGGGATGGCGCATGGAAATCAAGCGCTACCCTCGCCTCACGTCGGTGGGCGCCTATCGCGTCGAGCGCGACGGCTCGCGCTATGGTGGCTTCTACACCCAGCGCGACGTGCGTCATATCGTCGAGTACGCGCGACGCCGCGGCGTGCAGGTCGTTCCCGAGATCGAGATGCCGGGCCACTCCTCCGCGGCCATCGCCGCCTACCGGCACCTCGGCTGCACCAGTGACACCATTGCGGTGCCGACGTCGTGGGGCGTCTTTGCCGACATCTACTGCGCGGGCAAGGAAACGACCTTCACCTTCCTGTTCGGCGTGCTCGACGAAGTCATGGACCTCTTCCCGTCGCCGGTCATTCACATCGGCGGCGACGAGGTGCCCAAGGACCGCTGGCGTTCGTGCGAGCCGTGCCAGGCCGTGATGCGCCGCGAAGGGCTGGCGGACGAGGAGGCGCTGCAGAGCTGGTTCATCGGACGCGTGGCGGCGCACGTGGCCACGCGCGGACGCCGCGTCATCGGCTGGGACGAAGTGCTCGACGGGCCGTACATCGCCGGCGGTCTCGTGCAGTCGTGGCGCGACTCGTCGTTCACGCGCAAGGCCGTGGAGCGCGGACACGACGTGGTGGCGTCGCCCAACGCCTTCACGTACATCAACCAGCCGGCCAACCAGGTCTCGCTGGCCGACGTGTACCGCCTCGAGCCCGTCCCGCCCGGCCTCGATGCCGCCGCGTCGCGCCGCGTGCTCGGGGGCGAAGTGACGCTGTGGAGCGAGCACATCACGTCGGGCGCCAACCTCGAACTGATGACGCTGCCGCGCCTGCTCGCCTTCGCCGACGTGATGTGGAGCTCCGCGTCGCGCGACCTGCGCGGGCTCGAACAGCGCCTCGCCACGCGGCAGCTTCCGCTGCTGCGCGATGCCGGTTTCGCCGTCGGACCCGCCGACGCACCGCTCGCTCCCTTTGCCGTGCGCATCGACTCGACCACGCGCCGCCCGGTGCTGCATGCACCGGCGCTCGCGAGCGGCGTCGTGCTCCGCAGCACGCGAGACGGCAGCGCACCCAATCCGTCGTCGCCACCGCTCCGCGACGGCGACGCGCTCGATGCGCCTGAGGTGCTGCGACTGCAGCCGTTCTGGGGGCGCTCGCCGATCCTCGAGGAGCGGCGCGTCTCGTTCGCGCGGCACCAGGCGGTCGGCGCCGGCGTGGTCACCACCCCATCGCCCGACGCTCGCTATCCGGGCACCGGGCCTGCCGCACTCGCCGATGGACTGCTGGGCGGCGCCGAGCACGGCGACGGCCTCTGGCAGGGATGGTGGGCGCCCGACGTCGAGATAGTGATCGATCTTGGCGTGGCGCGACGTGCCGACCGCGTCTCAGTGCGCTTCCTGCAGAATGTCCGCTCGTGGATCGTCCTGCCGGCGCGCGTCGAGTTCGCGTGGTCGGCTGACCAACTCGTGTGGCACGAACTGGGCGCCGCGACGCATGCGGTGCCTGTCTCGAGAGAGGGCGTCGTGATCCATCCATTCACCGCCGCGCTTCCCCGGGACGCCTCACCGCGCTACCTGCGCCTCCGCGCGCACAGCGCCGGTCCGCTTCCCGACGGCCACCCGGGAGCGGGGCGTCCGTCATGGCTGTTTGCGGATGAGGTGGTGGTGCGCTAGGGGGGCACGCCACCCGACGAAGGGAACAACGCCGCTGCGGACTTCCTTGACACTGTTCTGGCGCCTCGGGCAAACTTAGGCCCATTGTAAGCCCTCCCCGCCGACGGAGCAGTTCCCCTGCCGACTACCTGTTCGAAATGCGGCGCCCCGACCGCGGCCGACGCGATCTTCTGCAGTCGGTGCGGGCTGAACTTCACGCTCGAGCAGTCGGCGATCCGCGCCACGCCTGCGGTGGACGCCGAGGGGGCAGCGAGCGCGGCGGGCGCCTTCGACATCCTGCGCCGGCTCAACGCCGCGCTTGCCGGCCGCTACGCGCTGGAGCGAGAGCTCGGGCGCGGCGGCATGGCGACGGTCTACCTCGCCAAGGACCTGCGCCACGACCGCGAGGTCGCCATCAAGGTGCTCCTCCCGGAGCTTTCCGCGTCCATCGGCGCCGACCGCTTCGAGCGCGAGATCAAGCTCGCCGCCAAGCTGCAGCACCCGCACATCCTCGGCCTCTTCGATTCCGGCGTGGCCGAAGGGCTGATGTTCTATGTGATGCCGTTCGTGAAGGGCGAGTCGCTGCGCGATCGCATTGACCGCGAGGGCCAGCTGCCCATTGAGGATGCGCTGCGCATCACCTTCGAGGTGGCCGATGCGCTGGGTTTCGCCCATGCGCAGGGGATCGTGCACCGCGACATCAAGCCGGAGAACATCCTCCTGCAGGGCGACTACGCACTGGTCGCGGACTTCGGCATCGCCCGCGCCGTGAGCGAGGCGGGCGGCAACAAGCTCACGCAGACCGGCATGGCGATGGGCACGCCGGTGTACATGGCGCCGGAGCAGTCGGTGGGCGAGGTGGTGGGCCAGACGGCCGACCTCTATAGCCTAGGTTGCATGCTCTACGAAATGCTCGCCGGCGAGCCGCCGTTCACCGGCAAGAACGCCGTGGCGATCATGGCGCGGCACGCGATGGAGCAGGTGCCGAGCATCCGCATCGTGCGTTCGACGGTTCCGGAGGAGGTCGAGGAAGCGATCTTCCGCGTGATGTCGAAGGTTCCCGCGGATCGGCCCCAGAACGCGGCTGCGTTCACCGAACTGCTGGGAGCACCGCTTGGCGCCACGTCCACCATGCGGGCGCGTGCCACGGCGCAGTACCGCCGTCCGACGCCCACCTTGGGCGTGCCGACGACGCCGCCGCGCCCGAAATGGTGGAACCCCGTGGGGCTGGCCGCCCTCCTGCTCGTGGTCGCCGGCGCCGCGTTCGGCATCTGGAGCACGCTGAGCGGTCGACGGGTCACGGCCGACGGACCCGAATCGCGCCGCCTCGCCGTGCTCTACTTCAATGACCTGAGCCGCGATTCGTCGCTGGGTCCCCTCGCCGACGGTCTCACGGAAGAGCTGATTCGCACGCTCGCCACGTCGTCGAGCGTGACGGTCATCTCCCGCACCGGCGTGGAGCGCTTCCGCGGGAGCGCCGTGTCACCCGACAGCGTCTCCCGCGTGCTGCGCGTCGGCTATCTCGTGCGCGGTGACGTCGAGCCCGACGGTGACCGCGTCCGCGTGAACGTGCGCCTCGACGATGCCAGCGGCGCGAACGTCCAGCGCGCCTCGTTCACCGGCACCGCGGCCAACCAGCTGGCGCTGCGCGACACCATCGCCGTCGTCGCGTCGGACCTCATTCGCCAGGAGCTGGGCCAGGAGCTGCAGCTCAAGGAGCAGCGGTTCCGCACGGCGAGCCGGGACGCATGGTTGCTCCTGCAGCGCGGCGAGCAGGCGTGGAAGGGCGCCGAGGGCGCGCTCGCGCGAGGCGAGGCGCCGGTGGTCGAGGCGCAGTTCGCCGCCGCCGACTCGCTCTTTGCACTGGCGTGGCGCGCCGACGCCACGTGGCCCGAGCCGCCGACGCGGCGCGCGGCGCTCGCCTACCGCCGCGCACGCCTGGCCGGTCGCGATGCGGCGGCGATTGCCAGGTGGGTCACCGTCGGCGTGGCGCACGCCGACAGCGCGCTCGCGCTCGACAAGGACAACCCCGATGCCCTCGAGGCGCGGGGCTTCAACCTGTACTTCGGCTGGATCTCCGGCATCGAGGCGGACGCGGACAAGAAGGCCGCGGCGCTGGCGGCAGCGCGCGCCGACCTTGAACGGGCCACCACGCTCCATGCGCGTCAGGCGGGGGCGTTCGCCATGCTCGCCTCGCTCTACTATCAGGTGCCGGATGCGTCGCTCTCGGACGTCCTGATCGCGGCGACCCGCGCGTACGAGGGTGACGAGTTCCTCTCGAACGCCAACGTCGTGCTCAACCGCCTGATCATGGCGAACTACGACCTCGGGCAGTTCGACCGCGCGGGCCAGTGGTGTGCCACGGCCCGGCAGCGCTTCCCGAAGGAGATGCGGTTCACGCGCTGTCGGCTGTACCTGCTGACCACGCGCGCCGAGTCACCCAATGTCGGCGCGGCATGGGCAATCTCCGACTCGGCCGTTGCACTCTCCCCACCCGCTGCCCGTCCGCTCGACCGCCTGACCTCCAACATGCTCGTGGCGGCCGTCATCGCACGGGCGTCCAAGGATGGCCAGCCGGCGCTGGCCGACAGCGCGAGGCGCCTGGTGCGCGCCTCACTCGGCGACACGCAGATCGACGGGCTGCGTGAACTCGCCTTTTACGGCTCGTTCGTCCATACGCTGCTGGGCGACACGGACGACGCCATCCGCCTGCTCAAGGAATACCTGGCCGCCAACCCGCAGCGCTTGCAGTCCATGCGCAATGACCCAGGGTGGTGGTTCAAGGACCTCGAACGGGAGCCCCGTTTCCGCCAGTTGCTCGGCCTGAACTGACGTACCGGACTGATCAGAAAGACGGCAGAGTTAGCGGACGAGTCGGCCATTCTGCATAAGCGGTAAGGGAAATACCACAGATAGGCCTAGTATTGCCTTACTGGACTGTAGGACATACTATCTACCGCGGTTAGGAGATTCCCCTAGCCGACGGGACAAGATGTCCGTAATGGCAGGTTTGCTGCCACAGTGGTGACGGAGCTTCGGCAGACCTGAAGCGACCGCCGCCTCCACACACGGTCCATAGAGGCATCATGCGTCGCACGTCCCTCCCCGGCGTCGCGCTGGCTTGCATTACGGCCCTGCTGGTCGCTTGTGGTGATTCCCCGACCGCGGGACGGCTGCCGGCCGCCAGCGAACCAGGTGTGGCCGGGCCGCGTCGCGGCTCTCCGGTCATTACCGCGGGCCAGTGCATCACGCTCGACGGCCTGCTTGCCCTCGCCGACAGCGCCTTCGGTGCCGGCTCACCCGATGCGAACTCCGTGCGCGGCAAGATCAACAACATCGCGCACCAGCTCGCCATCGGTGACACCGCTGCGGCGCAGGACCAGGCGTTCAGCGCCGTCTCGTTCATTCTGAAAAAGCACAGCCAGAGTCCGCTGCCCGGCGGCGATGCGTACGTCGTTCAGCTCGTCAACGGCATCTTCTGCTACGCGGGACTCGCGATTTCGATCACGGATCCGGCGAGCAGTTTCCTGATCTTTCCGTCCGACCTGCCGCAGACGCTCGTCAACGGCGACAGCGTGGCGGGCATCCAGCTCGATTCGTTCCCCGTCTCCGAGCCGACGCTGATCACGATCGAGCCCATTCCGTTCACCCAGACCGCCCCGGGCTCGGGACCGCTCAGCACCAAGCTCGACCAGTATCCCGGCTTTTATTACTTCGAACAGTTCTCCGCGACCAACGCCCCGCTCACCAAGCCGGCGGTGGTCGCCATCTGTGCCACGGGGACCGTGCCGGCCGCGGTGCGTCCTCGCCTGCGACTCGGCCATGACGCCAGCTTCGGCTTCGAGCTGACGCCGCGCGCCACGGCCGGGTTCCTTACGTGCCCGCCGCCAGCGGTGTCCGCCAGCCTGACCGATCGCGTCCTTTCGCTGATCACCCCGCGCAATGCGTGGGCGCAGGAGGAGTTCGCGTTCTCAGGCGGCGTGGGGGGCACAGTGACGGAACTCAGCCCCTTCGCGCCGGTGGACGAGGAACTCTCCTTCTCCGGCGGCGTCGGTGGCACGGTCACCGAGCTCATTCGCTCGGGCCTCCGCGGCTACATGTCTTCCTGCACGACGGCGCAGGCTCCAGTGGGCACTCCGCTCGAGCCGGACTGCCGTCCGATGGTGCAGATCAAGACGTACCTCGGCACGCGCCTCGTTGGCGCGCCGGTCACTTTCTCGGTTGAGACGGGGGGTGGCATCGTCGCCGTGCAGGACGCCGCCGGCAGCTGCGTTGCCCCCTTCGGTGCGTCCGCTCTGTCTTACACGTCTCTCACCGGCCGCGCGGCCGCGTGCTGGACGATGGGTGTCGTCCCGGGCCCCAACACCGTGCGTGCAACGCCCGGTGTCGGCGGCGACATCCCGTCCGGCGTGAGCTTCAGCCCGTCGTCCATTGAATACACGGCGACGGCCAACGCCCCAACCGCGTTCGTCTTCCTCGCGCAGCCCGCGGCGGGAAGCACGCTCACGGCGGGGAGCACCTTCAACGTCACCGCAGCGGCGGTGGACCAGAACGGCGTCATCGCGCAGGGATGGAACGGCGCGGTCACGCTGACACTCAATCACGGCACCTTCGCCGGCGGCGTCGCGTCCCTGGCGTCGACGGCGAGCGGTGGCGTGGCGTCCTTCACCGGTGTCTCGATCACGACCGCCGGCTCGGGTTATCAAGTGCAGGCCAGCGCCGATTTCTTCGGCAACGTCGTCACGACGTCGGGCAACAGCTTCGATGTCGGCGCGGCGGCACCCGCCGGGTTGGCGATCGTCGCGGGGAACGGCCAGACGGCGCTCGCCGGATCGACGCTTCCCATCGCGCCGACCGTCAGCGTGACCGACGTGTACGGCAACGCGGTCACGGGGGCCGGCATCGCGTGGACAGCCGGCGGCAGCAGCGCTGGATTCGTCACCCCGACGGCGTCGTCCACCGGAACGATCGGCCAGGCGTCGACGGCCTGGACCATCGGCGCGGGCGCCAATGAACTGCGCGCCACGCTCGCCGCCGCCGCCGGCGACACCGCGGTGCTCTTCACGGCGACCGGCACCACGCCGACGCTCGTCTCGCTCAATGCGTGCGGTCCAGGCGGCTCGGGCGACCCATTCACCGATCCCGCCAGTCCGTTCGCCTTCTACATTCCCGATCCGGGCAACGGCAAGACCATTCGCCAGGTCCAGCTCTACGTCTCGTCGGCGGGCAAGGCCAACGCGCCGTCGCCGTACCAGCTGCGGCTCAGCATCCAGCGGAAGTCGTTCAATCCGCTTGTTTCGGCGCCCGTGTACAGCACCGCGCACGTCTTCCTCCGCGGCAACAACAGCGAGGCGAAGATGGTGACGTTCGAGCTGCCGGCGCCGATCATCGGCGCCAACGGTCCGTCCGCGGCCGCCGTGATGATGCGGCTGGAGGCGGTGACCAATCCGGATGGCGCCAAGCTCAGCTTCAACACCGGGCCGTGTTCACCGGGCAAGAGCTGCAAGCCACCCCCGGGATGCAATGCCACCGAAGTGAGCAGCCCGCTGCCGTACGACGCAGGCACGTTCTATCGCAAGAGCGTCGGCATCAACGTGCTCGGCAACAACTAGCCGAGGTCCCCCCATGTGATGCCGCGAGGGGCCGGGCACCGAACGGTGTCCGGCCCCTCGACTTGCCGGTCGTTTGCGCCGCAGCCGTCAGGGCGCTGTCCGTCCTTACTCCCGACGAGCACTCTCGTCGCCGCTGCGTTCCCCCTTCCGGTGGTATAGTGCCCGGTCCGCGCGTTCCATGGCCTCGGCGAGCGGCAACGCGGGGTCGAGCGTGGACACGCCAAGGCTGGCCGTCACCGTGAACGGGAGGCCGGCAGGCCGCAAGGCGGCAATGGCGCCGGTGAGGCGCGCCCCCATGTGGCCGGCCAACGCCTCTCCGCCCTCGCCGATGAGGGCCACGAACTCGTCACCGCCCCATCGCGCCACGATGTCCGATTCACGCAGGATGCTCTTGAACGCCTGCGCGACGAGGCGAATGGCCTGATCGCCCGCCGCGTGACCGTGCGCGTCGTTGATCTGCTTCAGGCCATCAATGTCGGCGAAGACCACCACGGAGGTGTGCTGCTCGCGGCGCGCGCGCGCCACCTCGGCCTCGGCGAAGAACGCGAAGCCGCGACGATTGGCCAACCCGGTGAGCTCGTCCACGAGCGCCAGCGCCTGCAGGTCGCGCTCGTACCGCAGTTGCTGCGTGATATCGCGGGCGAGCAGCACCACGGCCGGCTGGTCGAGGTAGAGGCACGGCCCGACGGTCAACTCCACGTCGGTGAGGCGCCCCGTCAGGCTGCGCATCTGGCCGCGCAGGCGCGTCGCGTGTTCGCCGCTGTCCGAGGTGGGCGACGTGAGCAGCGCGGCGCGCAGTTCGAGCGGCACGAAATCGTGCATCGACCGGCCGCGCAGGGCCTGTTCATTCTCGAGGCCGAGCAGGCGCGCGGCCGCGATGTTGGCAAAGCGCACTTCGCCGCCGGCATGGACGATGACCGCATCCGGGGACAGCGCCAGGAGCTGATGGTAGCGCGCCTCGGTCTCGCGCAGCGCGCGGACCTGCGCGTGGGCGCGATAGCGCCCCGAGTACAGCCAGGCCGCGGCCGCCAGCGACAGGGCCAGCGCCGTGTAGAGCCACGCCACCGGAATGCCGCTGCGTCCCTGCGGCACATCGATGTCGTCGCGCGTGCGCGGGATGATTTGCCAGATCAGCGGATCGTCCACGTTGTCGCGGTACGAGGAGATGACGCCCGCCACCGTCACGCTGTCCTCGTAGCGGACGCGTGACAGGTCGATCGGTTCGCCATGATTCGAAGGTACCCAGATCGTCAGCGTGCCCGTTTCCTCGGGATTCAGGTCACGCAGGCGCAGGAACTGGCCGCCTTCGCTTTCGCCGAAGCCGGCGACGCGGCCGCGCACGCGCACGAGCCGTCCGGAGAACTTCGGCAACAGATCTCCGTCCACCGCAATCGGCGCAGGGGTCACGGTGGTGCGCGGCACCGGCACCACGGTCAGCCGCGTGCCGACGAGCTCCACCATGCCGCGATAGGTCTTCACGACGCCCGTCGCGACGACGCTGTCTCCCACACGCACCGCAATCTCCAGGGTGCGGGAGAAGACGCGAATGCCGCCGCTCGAGTCCTCGACGGCGATGTCGAACACGGTGGACTGCAGCTGGCCGGTGCCGGCCGTGGCCCGGCCCGCCACGGTGATCGTGTCACCCGTGTCGAGGGTGCGGATCGCCTGCGCGATGGAGATGGCCGGGCGCGGCGTTTGCGCGATGGCCATGGCAGGCCATGTGGCCGCCGCGAGGAGGAGAAGTGTCCGGCGCATTCGTGATTGGATGCGGGGGGCTTGATCGGACCACGGATCTCGCGGCCGCGCACAATGTAGTGTCGAAACAGGCATTCGACCACAGGACGCCGGACACGCGAAACGGCCCACTCCGCGAGGAGTGGGCCGCCTGTGCCGCATGGTTGCTGGCGCTGTGCGTCGCCTCGATGCGGCCGCCTACCGCTTGCCCGCGTCGAGGTCGTTCCAGTTCATGATGGCATTGAAGCCGAACGAGTACGTCCCCTGCGTCTGCCACCGCCAGAAGGGGCGAATGGCGAACATCACCACGTGACCCTTGCCCACCGCGGCGTCCACGAGCTGGGCACGCCCGCTGAGCGCCTGCCCGTTGAGCAGGGTGCCCGACAGCAGCATGTCATTGGGGTTCGTCGGGAACGCCAGGATCACACGCGGCCGTTCGCCACCGGCGGGCGCACCAAAGCCGCCGAAGCCGCCACCACCGCCACCGCCGGCGCCGCGGCCGCCCGGACCCGCCGCGGCCGTCTCCGTCGCCGGTGCCGCCGTCGAGGCATCCCACGGCGACAACCGCAGCGGGTTTGCCATCGGCGTCACGTTCTGGCTCTGCGACGAGCCGCGCCCGAACCCGCCGAACCCGCCCCCGGCGATGCCGCCCGCGTTCAGCACCGGCGCGGAGTTGAAGTACACCGGGATCTGGTTGCCCGGGAATCCGTAGGTGAGCGGGCTCTTCTTGTCGGCGATGATGCCGCGCAGGACCGAGCCGCGCACGAACAGGTCGGTGGGCGTCTCCACCGTCACGCCCGGCGTGAGGTTGTACTCGGGGAAGATCGTGGCGGTCGCGCCCTCGGTGATGAGCGTGCCGCCCTCCTGCACGAACTTGTACAGGTTCATCAGGCCGTCGAGTCCCATCCCGCCGCGGATGTCATCGCTCTCATCCGGCGTGCCGAGGTTCGGCGTGGCCGCCGATTTCTTGTAGGGCAGGGGCTGCGTGCCGATGGCGGCCATGCCGGCCACCATGGACTGCGCCGTCCCGCCGACGTGCGGGAAGATGATCACGTCGTACTGCGCGCGCAGGTTCGCCGCCGTCCGGAGCTTCTGGTCGGCGAAGTAGGTGTAGGGCACGCCGAAGTTGTCGAGGGCGGCGCGCACCCACCCCTCGTCCTGCGTGCGGGTCCAGCTGTGCACGTAGCCGATGCGCGGCACGTCGAGATCATGCGACTTGACCGTCGGCGCGGCGGCCACCGCGACGCCGCTCAGGCCGAGCGCCTTGAGCTGCGGCTCCAGCGCGGCGCGGTCCGCGTTGGCGATGATGAACGACCCGGCCGCGAACTTCTTGCCGCCCGCCTCGAAGTCCTCCTCGGCCGCCTGCATCTTCACCGTGGCGTTCCTGAACCGGAACGTCACGAGGTTGTTGTCGCTGGTGGCCGCGACGATGATCGTGCTGCCGCTCCCCTCGACGCCGCCCGCCGCCACCACCTTGCCACTGATCGGCGACATCGGCTGGGCGAGGATTGCCTTCTCCGTCACCGGCGTGATGGTGAGGTTGCGCATCAGCGGGAAGGTCCAGCCCGTGTCGTCATATGGCGACGGGTTGGTCGGCGAGAAGTTCTGGAGCGAGAAGTACATGTCGGCCAGCGTGCGGTACGGCTGGTCGGCGCGGATGATGTAGTCGCCGGGCTTCACGTCCACGCTGCCGGCCTTGAAGGCCCCCGTCGCGCGGTGGAACTCGAGGCCCTGCACCATGAGCTCGTTCACCGCGTCGGCGGCGTCGGCCTTCTTGTGCTGACCGGCCGGGATCACCCAGGCAAAGGTCGGCCCGTTCCTGCCCTTGTCCACCGAGCGCTTGTTCTTGAGCCAGTAGTTCTCGAGGAAGAGCGTGCGGTTCCTGGCGACGTGCGAGAGCGAGAGCAGGAGCGCCGACTGCTGGATGTTGGTGTTGTTGCGCGGTCCCCAGTTGATGGACGGGAGCGGGGGGTTGGGGCGGAACCACTCGCGGCTCGTCGTCGTGGGCGGCGGGCGCACCACATAGTTGTCGGGGCCGTAGCTCTGCGCCTCGTAGAAGCGCCCGACCGCGTTGTGCGAATGGGCGATGAAGAACAGGTAGTTCGGCGTCCAGCCGTCGTAGAAGCCGTAGGTCCAGACGCCGGGCACGCCGCGCTTCGTCATCTCCATCACCTCGTTGTTGGCGAGGTTCCACCACTCGTTCACCGTGATCGGGTCCACTGCCTCGTTGTACGGGCCGCTGCCGGTGGAGGCGTACAGGTAGGTCACCGACTCGTGCAGATCGTGCATGATGGTCGGCGTCCACTCGAGGAACGTCCGGGTCGTGTTGCGCGTGAGGGCGAGCACCTGCCCCATGCCGTCGCGGTTGTTGTCGTGCTGCACGTACTTGCCCCAGTACATCAGGGGGAGCCGCGCCTCGCCGGCCGGGCGCTTCTTGTTGAAGTAGTAGGTGTCCACCTGCTTCTCGCGCCCGTCCACCTCGAGCACCGGCGTGATGAACGTGATGACGTTCTTGCGGATGTCCTGGTAGAAGTCGCTCTCGTCCACGACGAGGCGGTAGGCGAGCTCCATGAGCATCTCGGGGCCGCCGTTCTCCGGAGAGTGCAGGCCCGAGGTGACCCAGTAGATCGGCTTCGCCGACTTCAGCAGCTGCTGGGCCTGTGCCTCGCTGGTCTTCCGCGGGTCGGTGAGGTCGCGCAGCATCCCCTTGTACTTGTCGAGCTGGCTGATGACGCCGGCGTCGGCAATGGCCAGCATGACCATGTCGCGTCCTTCCTCGGTCTTGCCGATCGTCCAGAATTTCGCCCGCCCGCCGCTCGCCTTGGCCACCGCCTCGAGATAGCGATGGATGTCCTTGGCGTAGGTCAGTTCGCCGGGCGTGCCGACGATGCGGCCGTGGAACTTGAGCGGCGAGGGCACCCGGGAACTGGCCGGCAGGTGATCCACGAGCTCGGTGGAGATGCGGGCGTCCTGGAGGTGCTCCTTGATCTTCTTGGTGTACTCCTGATCGATCGGCTGCTGCGCGCCGGCGAGGCGCGCCGCGAGCATCAGGGCGGCCGGAGCGAGGAACAAACGGAAAGTGCGCGACATGCGGGCCCTCGGGTCGTGAAGGGGGTGGGAATACAGAGAGAATACGCAAACCCAGAGCAAAGCGCTTGCGAGGAGGAGGAGGAGTGCAGCGGTGTGGAAGGGGAGAGGAGTGGAGAGAGGCGAATGGGGGAGGAGGCGGACTGATCGCCTCCTCCCCCATCACGCTCCAGTCGGCGGCACACCCGTGTAGGGCAGCTTCTACCGCATACCACGGATCTCACGGAGGCAGCGGATTGACACGGATCAAGCCTCTGGAGGTTCCTCGCACGCCGTATCCGTGTTCATCCGCCTCCCTCCGTGTCATCCGTGGTATGCCGTCAGCGCATACGCTCCACGGGACTCGAACGGCGAGCCTAACCCGTCGGCGTCATCCGTCGTCCCGCTCGCGACGCATCCACCGGCTGCACCGCCTCGAACACCTTCGCCTCGACAAAGGCCGTGAGCAGCGCGGTATCCACATGCCCGTGCTTCGCCTCGTCGTGCAGGATGTCCAGCGCGCGCTCGGCGGTGACCGCGCGCTTGTACGGGCGGTCGGTGGCGGTGAGCGCGTCGTAGATGTCGCTGATGGTCATCATGCGCGTCTGCACGGGAATGGCCGCGGAGTCCACGCCGCGCGGGTAGCCCGAGCCGTCGAGCTTCTCGTGGTGGCCCCAGGCGATCAGCGGAATTCCCTTCAGCTCGCGCGTCCACGGAATCTGCTCGAGGAAGCGGTACGTGTGCGTCACGTGGCTCTCGATCTCGCGCCGCTCACGCTCGTCGAGGTTGCCGCGGTTGATCATCAGGTAGCGCAGCTCGTCGTTGCTCAGCAGCGGTTTCTCGGTGCCGTCGAAGTCCACGAACAGGCGCTCGTTGATTTCGCTCAGCTCCTCGAAGCTCCCCTCAGGGAGGATCGTGGGTTCGTTGGCCCGCACGATGGCATCGAGGAAGCGCAGCAGCTGGCCGCGCGCCTCGTCCCGCGCGTGGTCGAGCCGATGGAGCGCCTCCTCGTAGTTGGTGCGGCCGTGCTCCCACAGGTACTGCGCGCGCTCGCGCTCGTACTGGAGGTCGGCGCGCTGCAGCAGGAACTGGAAGCGGTGCCGGATGATGGCGAGATCCGACGGGTACAGTTTCTTCTGCTTCACCAGCACCTGCTCGCGCACGCCCACCTTGCCGAAGTCGTGCAGCAGCGACGCGTAGCGCAGCTCGCGCAGCTCCTCGCGCGTGAAGCGCAAGTGCCCGTAGGGGCCGCTGTCCACGCGGTCTACGGCGGTGGCCAACCCGGTGGTGAACGTAGCCACCCGTGACGAGTGGCCCGACGTCGTCGGGTCGCGGCTCTCGATGGCCGTCACCGAGGCCATCACGAACCCCTCGAACAGCCGCTCGATGTCCTCGTACAGCCGCCCGTTCTCGATGGCCACCGCGGCCTGCGACGCGAGGCCGCTGATGAGCGCCACCGCGTGCGCGTCGAACGGCAGTACCTCGCGCTCGACGTCGGCTGGGGGGGGGAGCCGCACGGCGGCGTTGCGCTTGCGGTTGATCAGCTGCAGCACGCCCACGATCTCGTCGCGGTGCGTGCGCATGGGAATCGTCACCATCGACTTCGTGCGGTATCCGAACTTCTCGTCGAACGACCGGTTGAACGTGAAGCGGTCGTCCGGCCCGAGGGCATACGCGTCCTCGAAGTTGATGGCCTCGCCCGTCACCGCGGCCGCGCCCGCGATCGACGACGCGTTCAGCGGCACGGTGAACTCGCTGAACGGCAGGTCGGGGAGCGTGAAGTTCTGCGAGAGCTTGAAGCGGAGCGCGGCTTCCTCGCCGCGTTCCACAAGGTACAGCGACCCCGCGTCCGCCGACGAGAGCCGCCGCGCCTGCTCGAGGATGAGTGCGAGCAGGGTCGGGAGATCGCGCTCGGTGGAGAGCGCCACGCCGATGCGCGAGAGTTCGGCGATCTCCCCGGCGCGCGCGGCCGCGGCCGCGGCCTCACGCCGCGCCGCCAGGAGCGCCGCGGCGTGGCGCACGGCGCCCTGGAGCGCCGTGCGCGCGAGCGCCGGCGCCGCATCCTCGGCAAAGAACCCGCACAGCGCGTCGGCGGGCAGGGCAGGCCCGGGCTCCACGGCGCCGGCCGCGCCGACCCCCACGAACGCCGCGCGATCGCCCAGCGCGGCCACCGCCGCCGCGTCCGCAGCCAGCGCCGCGTCGAGGAGCACCACCACCGGCTGGTCCTCCGGCAGATCAGCCGCGGCGGGAAGCGACGCGACGCGGCGCACCACGAACTCGGCGGCGGTGCCCAGGGATGGCAACGCCGCGAAGGTGCGGCCGACGGAGGCGAGGATCAGCGGCGTCGTGGTCACGGCGAGAGGGAACGAGAACGCCGGCGCCCCGGATGGAAGGGCGCCGGCGTTCAAATGTGCGAAGGCGTCCGCGCCCTCGCCACTGGCACACGGTGACTAATTGAGCTTGTCCAGCTCGGCCTTGGCCTTCTCAAACGCCGGGAACTTGTCGAGCGACTGGCGGAACAGCGTGACCGCCTCCGCCTTGTTCCCCGCGTCCTTCGCGGCGAGCCCCTTGCTGTACAGCGCGATCGCCTCGTAGGGCACCTTCTTGGCGGCTTCCTTGCGGGCCTCGCCAACGCGCGCCGGGATGGCCGGCAGCCTGGCGCCGTCGTTGATCTTGGCGGCCAGCTGGACCACGAGCTCCATGAAGTCCTCGATCTTGCCGTTCACGACGCCGGTCGGTCCGCCGGCGGCCGGGAAGACGATCTCGCTGGTCTCGGTCTTGAAGACGCGTGCGGTGAAGCGCATGCGGCCACTGCGGTCAGTCACGAAGCCGCCGGTCACCATGTAATGGGCGCCCACCAGCTTGCCCACCCTGACGGCGGTCTCGTTGTCGACCTTGCCGTCGGTGCTGAGCTTCTGCTCCTCCAGCACCTTCTGGATCTGGTCTCGCTCCACCACCCGGAGGCCCGGGTTGGCGGCCAGCTCGCCGATGAGCATGTCGGCGATGCCCTTGGACAGCGGCTGGAGCTCGTCATGAGCGGCCCCGATGGCGCTGTTGTTGAAGTAGAGCACCGCGACCGTCGGCTTGCTGCCGCCCTGCGCGGCAACGAGGGACGGCACGGCGACCGCGAGCGCGGCGAGCCTGGCGAACGATTTCACGAACTTCATGGGGTCCTCCTCTAGGGCGAGGGGCTAAACGGTCAGCGTCAGTCCTTCTGCGGCTCCCAGCACCTGCAGCGCCCCTCCGCGGGAGCGCACCAGCGCGCGACATTCGTCAATGCGCTGGTCGAGTTCATCATCCGAACGCCGGGGTTCGTGGTGGAACAGCACCAGCGTGCCCACGCCTGCATCCATCGCCACCTCCACCGCGTCACGGAAGGTCGAGTGCCCCCAGCCGCGATGGTGATCATACTCTTCCGTCGTATACATCGTGTCGTGCACCAGCACGGTGGCGCCGCGCACAAAGTTCACGAACTGCTCTCGCCAGCCCGGCGCCGAGTCGTACTTCTCCGGGGCGCCGATTTCGTTATCCGAGACATAGACGATCGACTGACCGCTCCCGGGCGAGCGAAACCGGTACCCCAGCGCGCCGCCCGGATGCTGCACGTCGAACGCCTCCACCTCATACCCCCGCCCGCTGCGCCGTTCCCCGGCGGCAATGGACGAGAAGTCGATGCGTGCATCGAGCTCCTCGAACGTCACCGGAAAGACCACGGGCGACATCTGGTCCCGCACCACCCGATCCACGCTCCCTTCGAGCGCCCGCGATCCCCAGATCGTGAAATGGTTGCCACGCTGGAAAATCGGGGCGAAGAACGGAATGCCCTGAATGTGATCCCAGTGCGCGTGCGTGAGGAAGATGTCGCCTGCCAGCGGCGCGCCGTCGGACCGGTCCTGCAATGACAATCCAAGCTCGCGAATCCCCGTCCCGGCGTCGAGGATGACCAGCCAGCCCTCCTCCGTCCGAATCTCGACGCACGGCGTGTTGCCGCCATACCGCACCGTCCTGCGTCCCGGACTTGGGATGGAACCGCGGGTCCCCCAGAACTGCACACGAAGGGTCATCGCCTGAAACTTAGGAAGGGGAGGGGGGAGAGTCTCTGCGGGTGGTCACTAGTCAGTGGTGACGCGGGTCACAGCCGATGCTGCGCGCGCTCGCGGAGCGCCGCCTTGTCCAGCAGGCGAATCCGGCGGCGTTCGGTGGATACCCAGCGCAGGTCCTGGAATTCGCGCATGGCCCGCGAGACGGTCTCGCGGCTGGCGCCGATCACCTGGGCGATGGTCTGGTGCGTCAGCGGCTTGTCGATCAGGTCGGCGCCGCCGTCCTCGGCGGCATCCAGCAGCATCCGGGCGATACGGCCCGGCACGTCGAGCAGGACGAGTGCGCCGATCTTCTCGTCGGCGCGCCGCAGGCGCCGCGACAGCTCCTGCAGGAGGGCCCACGCCACGCCGGGGCTCGATTCCACGCGGCGCCGGAAATCGTCGCGCCGCAGCACGAGGAGCGCCGATTCCTCCATGGCGATGACGTGCGCCGAGCGCGGCTGGTCATCGATGAGCGAGAGCTCGCCAAAGTACTCACCGACGCCGAGCAGGCTGAGGATGACCTCGCGCCCGTCGTCGGCAAGCAGCACGACCTTGACGCGTCCGGAGCGGACCACGAAGAGCGCATCGCCGGGGTCGTCCTCGAACAGGATGACGCTCCCCTTGGGGTAGCTCTTCTCGCGCACGAGTTCCGCAAAGCGCTCGCGCTCGGCGGCGTCAAGCGACTTGAAGAGCGGAACCGTGGCGAGGAAGTTGGCGATGCTGGGCACGGGGTGGGGGCGGCAGGGGACGGGTCGCGAGCCGGGGTTCAGTGGCCCCCGAACTCCCTTGTTGTGGCGAACTTAGCTCCACCAGGGCCGGCAGTCAAACGCATTTATAGTTGGCCGCTTGAATCCGACCCCCCAAGTAGGGTATACTTCTCAGCTACCCAAGAACACCCGCCTGGAGCTCCCTGTGAAGGCCGATATCCATCCCGTCTACGCGACAACGACCGTGCACTGTGCGTGTGGCAACACGTTTCAGACGCGCTCGGTTCGCGACGAGATCCATCTCGACATCTGCTCGAACTGCCACCCGTTCTACACGGGCAAGCAGAAGCTGATTGACACGGCTGGCCGTGTCGAGCGCTTCAACCAGAAGTTCAAGCGGAAGGCCGCCGTCTGAGCCTGCGCGACCGCCTCGCCGACGCACTGCATCGCGCGGCCGACGTCGAACGCGACCTGCTCGATCCCGCCGTGCTGCGGGATGCCAAGCGGCTGGCCGAGCTGGGCCGTGAACATCAGCGGTTGGCGGGGGTGGTGGCGCGCGCCAACCGATTGAGCAAGCTGGAGAGCGAGCTCGCGCAGGTGCGCGAGCTCGTTGCGTTGGATGATGCGGAGATGCGGGAGGAGGTGCAGGCCGAGAAGGCCCGCCTAGAGGCCGAGATTCCGCGCCTTGAGGAGGAAATCAAGCCGCTCCTCGTCCCCCCCGATCCGATCGACGATCGCAACGCCATCGTCGAGATTCGCGCCGGCACCGGCGGCGACGAGGCGGCGCTGTTTGCCGCCGAGCTCTTCCGCATGTACACGCGCTACATCGAGCGGCACGGCGGCTGGAAGGTGGACACGCTCGCGCTCTCGGACGGGACGATGGGCGGCTACAAGGAGGCGGTCTTCAAGGTCTCGGGCGCCGGCGCGTTCGGTGAACTGCGCCGCGAGGCGGGGGTCCATCGCGTGCAGCGCGTCCCCGCCACCGAAGCGGCGGGGCGCATCCACACCTCGGCCGCCACGGTGGCCGTGCTGCCGGAAGCCGAGGACGTGGACGTGAGCATCGAGGACAAGGACCTGCGCATTGACGTCTACCGCGCGTCGGGCCCCGGCGGCCAGGGCGTCAACACCACCGACTCCGCCGTGCGCATCACGCACCTGCCCACGGGCATCGTGGTGACCCAGCAGGACCAGCGGTCGCAGATCCAGAACAAGGCCAAGGCCATGGAAGTCCTGCGCTCGCGCCTGCTCGACCAGCGCATCGCCGAGCAGGAGGCCGAGCGCGCGCGCCTGCGCCGCAGCGCGGTGAGCACCGGCGACCGCTCCGCCAAGATCCGCACGTACAACTTCCCGCAGAGCCGCATCACCGATCATCGCATCAACTTCACGACGCACGACCTGCAGGGCGTGCTCGACGGCAAGCTCGCGGCGCTCGTGGAGGCGCTGCGCCAGGCGGACCTCGAGGAGCGGCTGGCCGTCGGCGGCGAGTAGGGCGCGCCTCGCCGTCGGCGGCGAGTAAGCGCCGTCGCAGATCGCCGGCGATCCGCAATGACGGATGTCTGACGGTGCGGGGTATGTAGTAAGAGGGCGTTTTCGGCTGATGACAGCCAACCGACAGGCGACGGCGGACGGATGAGGCGGGAATGACGGATTCAAGGCAACCAGGCGCGGGACCGAGAGATTCGGGCCCCTATGTGAAATCGCTCCGGGATATCGAACTGCCGGCCGACATCAGCTCGGCGGCGCCTCCGGGCGGCACGATCGGCGAGATGCTCGACGCGCTGGCGGAGGAGCTCGGCGGCAAGGCGGGTATGCCCGCACGACAGGAGGCGCGCGACCTGATCGCCGCCGTCCTCGGCCAGCCCAAATTCTGGCCGAGCGCGCATCGCGACGAACCGCTGGCGCCCGCCACGCTTGTGGCCATCAGCGAGGCGTCGGAGCGCCTCCGGCGCGGCATGCCATTTCAGTACGCCGTGCGCCGCGCCGACTTCCGTACGCTGACGCTCTACGTGGACGAACGCGTGCTGATCCCGCGTCCGGAGACCGAGCTGTTGGTGGACTTGGTGCTCGCGCAGACGGCGGGGGCCGGCCGCATTGCCGACGTCGGCACCGGGTCGGGGGCCATTGCGCTCTCGCTCGCCGCGGAGGGCCGGTACGACCGCGTGATCGGCACCGACATCTCCAGCGACGCGCTCACCGTGGCGCGGCACAACCTGCGCGCGCTCGCCCCCGAGCGGCGGGCGCTGCTCGACTTCCGGGCGGGGAGCTGGTGCGCCCCGCTGGCCGGCGAAGCGCTGGGGGCGCTGGTCGCGAACCCGCCGTATATTGCTCCCGCGGAGGCGTACGAATTGCCCGATCTCGTGCGCAATTGGGAGCCGTCGTTTGCGCTGTTCGCGGAACGCGATGGCATGGCGGCGATCCGGGCGATCGTGATGGGTGCGGTGGCGGTGCTGGCGCCGCATGGCCTGCTGGCGCTCGAGGTGGATGCGCGGCGCGCGAACGACGCGGCGGCGCTGGTGGAGGGCTCGGGAGCCTACGAGCAGGTGGTCATTCACAGGGATCTCACCGGTCGCGAGCGGTTCGTCGCGGCCCGACGCAAGGAGAGGTGATGCTGAACGAGCGCGCCGTGGAGTTGGGACGCCTCATTGGCCAGAGTGACGAGTACAAGGCCGTGCGGCGGGCCAACGACGCGCTGGGAGCCGACAAGGACGCGGTGGCGCTGCTGCAGCGCATGGAGCAGCTGCGGCACCAGGCGTCGGACATGCTCGACCGCGGGGAGAATCCGACGGCAGAGATGGAGCAGGAGCTCGAGCGGCTGCTGGGGCAGGTGCAGGTGAATCCGCTGTACCAGCGCATGATTGTCGCGCAGGAGAACTTCGACAAGATCATGATGCAGGTGAACCAGTGGATCCTGGACGGGATCAAGAAGGGCGCCACCAGCGGCATCATCACGCTCGGATGACCGTCATGCCGGGTCGGCTGGTGGTCTTCGAGGGAGGCGAAGGCGCGGGCAAGACGACGCAGGCGGAGCGTCTGGCACTGCGCCTCGGCCGCCACGGCGCCCAGGTGCGGATGCTGCGCGAACCGGGCGGCACGCCCATCGGCGACGAGATTCGCGCGCTGCTGCTGCGACCCGGTGCGCAGATCCCGGCGCGCACGGAGGCGCTGCTCTTCATGGCGTCACGTGCAGCGCTGATGGTCGAACAGGTGCGACCGGCGCTGGACCGCGGCGAGGTCGTGCTGCTCGACCGCTTCTTCCTCAGCACCTACGCGTACCAGGTGGGCGGGCGCGGCCTTCCCGAGTCCGAAGTGCGCGACGCCAACGCCTTCGCCACCGGCGGGCTCGTGCCGGACGTGACGATTCTGCTCACGCTGCCGGTGGACGTCGGGCTGGCGCGCGCGGCGCAGCGGGGCGCCGCCGATCGCATGGAGCAGGCGGAACGGGCGTTCCACGACCGGGTCAACGCGGCATTCGCCAGCTTCGCGGAGCCGGCGTGGCAGGCGGCGCATGCCGAGTGCGGACGCATCGTGGCGGTGCCGGCCGATGGGGCGGTGGACGTGGTGGAGGAGCGGGTGTGGCGGGTGGTTGCCACGGCCTGTCCCGAGGTGCAGGGTTGATGCCGGCTGGAACCCGTCGTTCACGCACCGCGTAGGGGCTTCGTGCGCCGCAATCGCCTGATTGTCACCTTGCTTGTGCTCGCCGCCGGCGCCATCTCCGGCGGCTGGCTGGTGCAGCGCGCGCTGCGCCGCTCGACGCACCCCACGGTGAGTGGCGCACGGTTGCTGGCCTCCGTGATGGAGCGGGTGCGCGACAGCTACGTGGATTCACTGACGGTGGACGAGCTCTGGCGACGCGCGGCCATCGGGTTGGTGGACGAGCTTGGCGATCCGAACAGCACGTACCTGCCGCCCGACCGCCTGAAGCGGCTCACCGAGGCCACGTCAGGGCTCTACAGCGGCGTCGGCATCCAGGCCGAGCGTCGCGAGGGCTACGTGGTGGTGCTCGCGGTGCGCCCGAACTCGCCGGCGGAACAGGCGGGGGTGCAGGCGGGCGACCGGCTGCTGGAGGCCGACGGGGTGACCATGAAGGGGTGGACCATGGAGGAGGCGCGCAATGCGATGCGCGGGGCGCCGGGCACGCACCTGCAGCTCGTGGTGGAGCGGGGCACGGCGCGGATTCCATTCGCACTCGAGCGCGGTCCGATCCATGTGTCGTCCATCTCGCGCGCGTTCGTGCTCGACGGCGGCGTGGGCTACGTGCACCTCTCCACCTTCAGCGATTCCGCCCGCGAGGAGCTGACGCGGACGGTGGACTCGCTGGGCGCAGCCGGCGCGCGGTCGCTGATCCTCGACCTGCGCAACAACCCCGGCGGACTGCTCAACCAGGGGGTCGCAATTGCCGACCTCTTCCTCGACAAGGGGCAGGAGATCGTCGAGGTGCGCGCGCGGGGGGAGCAGCGCCAGTCCGTGTACGTGGACAGCGCGGAGCAGCGGTGGCCGCGGCTGCCGGTGGCGGTGGTGGTCAACGCCGGCACGGCGAGCGCGGCGGAGATCGTGGCCGGCGCCCTGCAGGACCACGACCGCGCGCTGCTGCTGGGACGCACGTCGTACGGCAAGGGGAGCGCGCAGAACGTCTTCTCGCTCGACGGCGGGGGCGGCATCAAGTTGACCACGGCCCGCTGGTTCACCCCATCCGGCCGCTCCATCAGCCGCGTGGCGCGCAGCGACGACGGCGCGCCGCGGCTGATCAACGACCGCCCGGAACGCCCGGTGTTCACGACCGACGCGGGACGCAAGGTGTTTGGCGGGGGCGGCATCTCACCCGACCTGCTGGCGGGCGATTCGGTGCCGCCACCCGCGGAGCGGGCGTTCCTGCTGGCGCTCGGCGCGTCGGCGCCACGATTCCGCGAGATCATGAAGGACTTCGCCGCCGCGCTGGTGCGGCGCGGTGCGGCGCGCGACACCGCCTTCGTGGTGACGCCGGCGATGCGCGACGCGCTCTGGGCGGAGGTCGCCCGCCGTGGCGTCGACGTCGCGCGCTCGATCTATGACGATGCGACGTCGCTGGTGGACCGCCAACTCGGCAACGAACTCGCGCGTCAGGCGTTCGGCCTTCCGTTCGCCGGCCGCCGCAGCGCGCGGAATGACCGCGTCCTTCAGCGCGCGGCTGCGCTGCTGCGGCGGGTGACGGATCCGAAGGACTTGCTGGCGGTGGTGGACACAGCAACGAAGTGACTGAGGATAGGGAATCCGGATTGGGATTCAGGCTCTCGACGACGGATAGCGAATAACGATTGGGCGCCGCTGGCACGTTGCCGCGGCGCCCAATCGCTCATCGCCATCCGTCGTCGAGATCCTGAATCCCAATCCGGATTCCATATCCTCTATCGTGGTTCTCCCGGCCTGTACCTGACCACCGCCGCCCTCTCGACATCAGCCGCCGTGTACGCCACCGGCTTGAGCTCGCCCTTCGCGAACAGCTCGGCCTGCGTGGAGTACCACGGCGACTCGGGGCGTGAGCTGTTGCCGTAGGCGAGGGCCGAATAGGCGCGCGGCGTCTCGCCGAACTCCACCGCCAGCACCCAACCGTCGCCGCCGTTCGCCGACAGCTTGCCATCGGGATCGCGCGCGAAGTTGAGCACGCGGAAGCAGCCGAGCGCGCCGCTGCAGCCACCCACGGGCACGTCCACCGGGCCGCGGCGCACGCGATGCACCTCGCCCCACGCCACGTCATACGCGCCGTGGCGGCGCGCCGTCTCGGCGACCGCCCAGGCGAAGGCCTCGGCGGCCCGGGCGGGCTGTGAGAGCCCGTACGGCGTGCGCAGCGCGTCGGCGGACGTCCAGGCCTTCGTGTAGCGCAGTGAATCGGCCAGCCCCTGTCCGTAGCGCGTCCACCACACCTCGAACAGCATCGCGCCCTTCGCGTCCGGCGCGGCGGTGTTGTCCCACCGTTGCATGAGCGCGAGCGCCGCGGCAACGTCTCCGGTGGGATTCGTCGCCTTCACGGCCGCGATGAGGTCGGGCTTCACGCGATCCGCCAGCAGCATGCGGTACGTGTGCTTCATCTTCACCACGTCCTCGAGCGTCACCTTGTTGGTGCCGCCGGCGAGCTGCAGGCCCAGCTGGCTGCGCAGCGAGAGCGACGGTTCCTGGAAGTTCGGATACCGGTTGGTGGTGTCCACCGGCTCGCGCACGTTGGTCCAGTGCGGCGAGCTGTTCTCCTGGTGCACGTACCCACCCTTCGGGTTCAGGAACTGCGGCAGCGAGTCCCACGGCACGTATTGCGTCCACATCTCGTTCGTGCTCGTCACCGCAATCGCCAGCGTGTCGCCGCCCGTCGCGTGCGGCAGCAGCGGCAGCGTGGCGTTCCAGACCATCAGGATGTTGCCCGCCTTGTCGGCGTAGGTGTAGTTCGAGGTGCCGCGCGCGCGCAGCCGCATCGCCGCCTTCCACTCGGCGAGCGACGTGGCGCGCATGAGCCGGAGGAACTGCTCGCCGTTGCGGAACTCGCCGTCGTTGGCCGTCTTCAGGATGTACACCTTGCCGTTGGCCCGGTGGATGACGGGGCCGGCATTCGTGAACCAGAACTCGCGCGTGGCGGTTGAGATGCCCGCACCGTCGCGATACGGCACCGTGACGAGCTCGCGACGCAGCGGCAGGGAAGTGCCGTCGATGCGATAGTGGTCAGGGAGTGCCGGGTCGGCGTCGAGCGCATAGAACTCCTGCAGCCGCTGGGCGTTGTTGGTCGTCGCCCAGCCAAGGTGCGCATTGAAGCCGCCGATGAGGGTAAGCGGACCGCCGATGCGGAAGTCGCCGTAGAAGTCGAACTGCCCGGGCACGGTGAGCTGGGCCTCGTAGTAGCCCGAGTTCCAGTTCAGGTGCGGGTTGCGCAGCAGGATGGCCCTGCCGCTCCTGGTGCGACTGGGGGCAAAGGCCCACGCGTTGGAGCCGACGTTGTCGCGCGATCGTTCGTCGTCGCGTGTCAGCTCGTTGTGGTCGCCCTCACTCGGCGGCGCGAGAAGGCGTCGCGGCGTTTCGGGCGGGAACTGCCGGGGATCGAGCGCGGTGAGGAAGCGCTGCACCGATCCGTACGCCGGGCCGCCCATGTCGCCGGCGAGGATGTCGTAGCCGGTGAAATCGGTGGGCATCGTGGCGGGGTACTCGTCGCGGTGCATCGCGATGTAGCGGTTGAGGCCCGCGGCGAAACCCTCATACACGTCACGCGTGCCGGGCTCGAGCTTTACGTAGCTGTCCACGGCGCGCGCGTGCGTGATGCGCTCGAGGAAGTCCGATGCCATGCTGTCGCGTCCGAAGACCAGCCCCATGCGTCCGGAGGAACGCAGCACGCCCAGTGCGGTGCGCGGCCCGTAGTCCTCGAGCATGAGCCAGCCAAGCGCGTAGCCGGCCGCGCGCAGGTTCTCGGCGCGGATGTGCGGCACGCCCGTGGTCGTGCGGATGATCTCCACCTGGCGCCACAACTCGGGCGCGACGGCGTGTGCGGGGCCCTGCGCCGTGGCGCTCGAGGCGAGCGCGGCAAGGGCGAGGACAGGGAACGACGTGCGGAGGCGCATCCGAACCTCGGAGATGTTGAGCGCTGGGCTTCCGGCGGCGGCGGGGACGCGCCCTCCGGCCTGGCGACCCAATTCTACGGCGCGCGATGCGCGCCCGCTGAGCTCAGGGCCGGCGCGCTGGGCCGCCGCCCATGAGGGCGGCCTGATCCACGATGCGCACGCCGGGCGGCACCTCGAAGACGAAGGCTCGTGACGGGAGGGCCACGCCGAGGCGCATGCCGATGAAGCGCATGCGGCGGCGCAGGCCGCCCGGCTCCACCACCTCGATCTGCCGCACGAGCCGGTCGGCGCCGATCCAGACCTTCGCCGACTCGAACGGCGCGCCCTCCGCGCGTGGCGTGAGCGCAAACACGGTCACGGCCTCACCGCCGACGCGCTCACGCTCCGGGATGACGCGCACCTGCGTGCGGTCGCCGGGATTCGCGAGCAGGCGCGCCACGACATCGAACGCGCCGCCCACTTCGCGCGGGAGCTTGAGCACCTGGCCCTTGGCCGTGCTCGGCAGGTACACCCACAGCGCCTCGCCGTCGGAGACCACGGCATCACCGGCCGGGTCGGTGAAGCGGAACGCGAACCGGCTGGGTGGGCGCTGCATCACCTCGCCGCGCGAGGTGCGCGGGGTCGTGCTGACGGGGCTGAAGAGCGTCTGCTCGAAGCCGGCGCGCATCGTCCTGGCCCCCGCAAACTTCGCGGCGGCCGCGCGGTAGAGCGCCATCGCGGCAGCCGTGTCGCGCGGCGCCTGCGCGCCGGCGGATGGGGCGGGGACGACGAGGCCCGCCAGCGCGAGCGCGCCGAGGACGACGCGACGCGCCTCCCGCCAACTGGTGACGAATCCCTCCGCGCGCCACACGGCGGCGCGCCATCCGCGGCGCGCTTCCACCTCCTCGCGCCGGACGGGTGGCATCACCGCGTGTCGAGCGCGGCGATGCGACGGCCGATCGCTGCTGCGATCGGCACGAGTTCGCCCATCAGCTCGGTGAACTGCTGCGGGAAGAGCGACTGCGCGCCGTCGCTGAACGCGCGGTTCGGGTCGGGGTGCACCTCAATGAGCAGGCCGTCGGCGCCGGCGGCCACGGCGGCGCGCGCCATCGGCCCCACGCGATCGCGCACCCCCGTGCCATGGCTCGGGTCGGCAATCATCGGCAGGTGCGAGGCCTTCTGCACCGCCGGAATCGCGTTGAGGTCGAACATGTTGCGCGACGAGGGATCCCACGTGCGCACGCCGCGTTCGCAGAGGATCACCTGGTCGTTTCCTTCGGCCAGGATGTACTCCGCGCTGAGCAGCAGCTCCTGCACCGTGGCTGCCATGCCGCGCTTCAGCATGACCGGCATGCGCAGCTTGCCGACGGTCTTGAGCAGGGAGTAGTTCTGCATGTTGCGCGCGCCGATCTGGATGCAGTCCGCGTACTCGGCCACCAGTTGCGCCCCTTCGTCGTCCATGGCCTCGGTGACGATGGCAAGGCCCGTCTCGGCCTTGGCGCGCCGCAGCAGCTCGAGGCCTTCCTTGCCCATGCCCTGGAACGAGTAGGGCGAGGAGCGCGGCTTGAAGGCGCCGCCGCGCAGGGCCACGGCGCCAGCGGCGCGCACCGTATGCGCGGCCTCGATGATCTGCTTCTCGCTCTCCACCGAGCACGGTCCGGCGATCACCGGAACGTCCAATCCGCCAAAGGTCACGCCCGGCGCGATGGTGACCAGCGTGTTGGCCTGCCGCCACTCGCGCGAGACCTGCTTGTACGGACTCGAGACGTAGATGATCTCGGCCACGCCCGGCAGGGCCTCGATATGCGAGCCATCCACACGCCGATCGTTGCCCACGAGGCCCACGGTCGTGAGCTGCGCCCCCGGCATCGGCAGGGGCTGGTAGCCCATCTCGGTGATGGCATCGCAGACCCGTTTGATGTCGGCGGGTGACGCGGTGGCTTGCATGACGACAAGCATTCACTGGCTCCAGGTGCAGATTCAGGCCGCCGGAGGTGGCGGAGACGAAATATAGTCGTGGAGGAGAGGGGGACGGGGGCGGGGTGCGGGGGTTTGGTGCGGGGGGACGAGCGAAGGTTGGAGGGACGAGAGAGGAGAGGGGTGCTTCGTTCGTTGAACGCGCTGTTCCCCAACTCTCCTCACTCCGCACTCCACTCGTCCCCCCGCACCAAACCCCCGCACCCCGCACTCGTCCCTCCTACCGCCCCTTGAACAGCGCCTTCCGGAACGTCTCCACGCCATCCGCCCGCAGCCGGATCAGGTACACGCCCGTCGGCACGGCACGGCCTGAATCATCCGTGCCGTCCCACGAGAGGCGCGGATCGCAGCCGGAGTTGCTTCCCTCGCTCGCGCGGCCGTAACGGCCGGTCGCGAACGTCGTGGCCGAGGGGAAGGCGGGTCCCGGAATGACCGAGCGCACGAGGTTGCCGCGCAAGTCGAGCACCTGCAACTCGACGGCCGACGGCGAGCGCAGGTCAAACCAGATGCACGTCGCACTGACGCGGGCGTTCGGGAACGGATTGGGGAAGTTCTGGAACAGGATGGTCGCCGGCGGCACCGACGGGTCGAGCACCACGAACGACGCCGCACTTTGCGCGCGTGCCGAGTCGCCAGCGGCTGTCCACGCCAGCAAGGTCCATCGGTACGACGTGCTCGCGTCGAGGTCGGCGGGGAGCACGAAACTCGTCGTGTCGGTTTGGTGGACCTGGATGGTGACTCCGCGCGGGTCGATGACGCGGAGCTCGTACTGCCAGCGGCCGGCCGAGGGATCGATGCGAGCGGAAGACCAGGTGAACGTCGGTCGTTTCGAGTAGACGACAGAGCCGGATAGCATGCCTGGCGCAATCAGCGTCAACCAGCGGGCGGTGGCTCTCGGGCCGCTGACGGCCGAATTCACCTGCTGGCCCGACGCCGTGGTGATGACCCCGCGCCAATAGACCGTGCTATTCTCCGGGAGGAGTCGGCGCGGCGCAATCGTGTGACTCGTACCCGCTGCCGATACGGTGCTGTCGACCACCAACCCCGAGGCGAATCCCGGATTTGTCGCCACCTGGAGCGTGAACCGCAACGGGAAATCGCCCAGCTGGAAGTCGGTGCCGACGATGGTGAATGCGGGAATCCCGTCGCGCAGCGGATTGTCGGTCGGCCCGATCACCGACACGCTGCGCTGCGCGGCGACGGGAAGGCTCCACGCCAGTGCGCCTGCGGTGAGCAGCGCGAACCACCAGCGACCCGTGCGGCCGCCAGGCGCCGTGCTGCACGCGGCCGCTTTCGGCGAACGACCCTGCACCGCGGGCGTCACGAGACCGGCGTACCCTCCGGCGCGTCCTCGTCGACCGGCAGTCCGGTCATGCGCACGCTGACCAGCGACGACACGCCGGGCTCCTGCATGGTCACGCCGTACACGGCGTCGGCCGCCTCGGTCGTGGTGCGCGGATTGTGCGTGATGACGATGAACTGGGTGTTCACCTTGAACTCGTTCAGCATCTTCACGAAGCGTCCCACGTTCTGGTCGTCGAGCGGCGCGTCCACTTCATCGAGCAGGCAGAAGGGGCTCGGTTTGGTGAGGAAGATGCCGAAGAGGAGGGAGAGCGCCACCAGCGCGCGCTCGCCGCTGGAGAGCAGGTGGATGCGCTGCGTGCGCTTGCCGCGCGGCGACGCGTGGATCTCGATGTCGCAGTCGAGCGGCAGGTCGGGGTTCTCGAGCCGCAGGTCGCACTCGCCGCCGCCAAAGAGCGTCATGAAGATCCGGCGGAAGTGCTCGCGCACCTCGGCGAAGGTCGTGAGGAACATCTCGCGCGCCGTCGTGTCGATCTCGCGGATGGCCTGCTGCAGCGCCTTCTGTGCGTCCGACAGGTCGGCGCGCTGTGTCGTGAGGAACTCGAGGCGCTTGGCCGTCTCGTCATGCTCCTCGATGGCGAGTTCGTTGACGGGACCGAGCGCCTCGAGCTGCGCGCGCAGCTGCTCGGCTTCGGCGCGCAGCGCCTCGTCGTCGATGTCGAGCGCCGCGTAGTCGGCGAGCAGCTCCTCGAGCGGCCGGCGCCACTCGGCCTCCAGCCGCTCGCGAATGGCGGCACGCTTGCCGCCGAGCTCCGTGTGGCGCAGCTCGGCCTGATGGAGGGCCTCGGCGACCGCCGTGACCTCGCGGCGCGTGGCGTCGAGATCGTGCTCGGCGCCGCCGAGCGCGGCGTCCGCCGCGCGCACGGCGGCCTCGGCCTCCTCGAGCGCCTGCTCCGCCGACGCGAGCGACTGGGTGCGACCGGCGAGGTCGTCGCGCCAGGCGGTCATCTGCCGCGCGAGTTCATCGTCGGCGGCGTCGATGGCGGCGAGCTCCTGCGTGAGCGCGTCGAGCCGCGCCGCGGCGCCGGCCTGCTCGAATGCGAGGCGCTCTTCGCGCTCCGTGGCCACCTGACGGCGCGCCTCGGCCTGCGCGTGCGACACCTGCGCGGCGGCGCGGGTCTCCCGCGCGGCATCCTGGCGCGCCTCGGCCACGCCGAGCGCCTCGCGCGCCTCGATGGCGCGCTGCTCGGCAGCGGCCAGCGCGTCGCCTTCCTGCTCGATGCGCGCCGCGCCCTCGGCCGCACGGGCCGACAGTTCCGCCTGGCGCGCCGCGAGCCGCTGTGCCAGCGCCTCGGCGTCGGTGAGGTCGCGCTGCAGGCGCTGGACCGTGCGCTCGCGTTCGTCGCAGAACGCGGCGGCGCGCTGCGCTTCCTGCTGCGCCACGCCGTCGGCCTGCGCGGCCGCGGTGGCGGCGCCCTCGGCCGCCAGCACCTCGGCGTGCACGCGCTGCAGCGCGGCGAGCGCCGCGTCACGCCGCGCGCCGATGGTCTGCAGGTCGGCGCGCAGCTGGAAGAGCTCCGCCCGGCGCCGCAGGGGGCCGGCGCCGCTGCCGGTGCCGGGCAGCCAGACCGCGCCGCGCGCATCGACGAATGCGGTGCCGTCGTCCATGCTGTGCACCTTGCCGAGCAGTGCGCGCACCCACGCGCGCACCGGGCCTTCGGACTGCACGCGCCCGGCCAGTTCCTCCGCGTCGGTCGCCTCGTCGGCCACGGCCAGAGCGTCGAGGGGAAGCAGGAGCAGCGCGCCCGGCGTGGAGCGCGCATGCCACTGGCGCACGGCATCGGCGACGGCGCGATCGCGCACGACGACGGCATGCACGGTGGCGCCGAGGAAGCGCTCGACAAGCGCGGCGGCGGCCGCATCGGCGCCGATGAAGTCGGAGAGCGGCCCCAGCACCGCGCCCTCGCCAAACTGGTCACGCTCGCGCAGCAGGCGAGCCGCAGCCGGAGCGAGCCCCACGCGCTCGCGCTCGAGTCCTTCGAGGGCGCTCAGCTTGCCCTGCAGCCCGGTGTGCTCCTCCTCGACGCGGCGCAGATCGGCGCGCGCCGATGCTTCCTGTTCGCCGAAGCCGCGGGCCTGCGCGCGCGCCGCCTCCAGCGCGCCGGTCGCCTGACCGGCGGCGCCCTGCGCCACGGCGAGGGCGTCCGCCGCAACGGCGTACTCGCGTTCCGCGAGACGCAGCTGTTCCGTGAGGCGCTCGCGCTCGCCGCCCAGCACGGCGGTGCGCTGCGCCACGTCGCCCGCCTCGCGCTCCGCGCCGTCGCGCTCCAGCTGGATGCGGTGGATGCGGTCGCGCACGTCGCGCACGGCCGCGTCCGCGGCGGACAACACGTCACGGGCGGCGGCCACGCCGCCGCGCATCTCCTCTTCAACGAGCACGGCGCGCTGCAGCGCCTCCGCCGCCGCGCGCACGTCGGCCTCGCATTTCGCCTCCTCGGCGCGCGCCGCATCCCACTCGCCGCGCAGGCGGTCGCCGAACGCGGCGCCCTCGCGGCGCTCCTGCTCGGCGCGCTCGCGCCGCTGGATCGCGTTCTGGTGGCGCTCCTCGGCCACCGCGACCTCGCGCTGGAGCAGCTGCTGCGACTCGCGCAGCTGCATCGCCACGCGCGTGCGCTCCTGCCGGCCCATATCCGCGGCGGCACGGGCGGCATGCGCCGCGTCACGAGCCTGCTCCGCCGACCGCACGCGGTGCTCGCCCTCGGGGGCGCGCTCACGCAGCCCGCGCAGTTCCTCCTCGAGGCGCGTCAACTCGTCCATCCACGACGCCATCTCGCGCTCGGCGAGCGTGAGCTCCACCGATCGCCGCCGCTTCATCACCTCCGTGTGGCGCTCCGCCTTCTTGCGCTGCCGCGCGAGCGACCGCACCTGGCTTCCCACTTCGTTGATCAGGTCGTCGAGCCGCGCGAGGTCGCCGCTCGTCTCCTCGAGGCGGCGCTCCGTGGACCGGCGGCGATCGCGGTAGAGGCCCACCCCCGCCGCCTCCTCGAACAGCTCGCGCCGGTCATCCGGGCGGTCACTGAGGAGCGCGTCGATCATCTTGCTCTCGATCACCACACCCACGTCGGCGGCCAGCCCCGTGCCGCGCAGCAGGTCGTGGATGTCGCGGAGGCGGCACGGCGTGCGGTTCAGCAGGTACTCGCTCTCGCCCGAGCGCGACAGGCGGCGCGTGATCACCACCTCGCGGTACGCAATCGGGAGCACGCCCTCCTCGTTGGAGAAGTGCAGCGAGACCTCGGCGATGTTGACCGGCTTGCGCGCCGACGAGCCCTGGAAGATCACCTCTTCCATCTTGGCGCCGCGCAGCAGACGCGCGCGCTGCTCGCCGAGCACCCAGCGGACGGCATCGGACACGTTGGACTTGCCGCACCCGTTGGGGCCGACGATCGCCGTCACGCCGGCGTCGAACGACAGGTCCGTGGGATCCGCAAACGACTTGAAGCCGTGCAGCTCGAGTCTGGTCAATCGCACTTAGAACGTTCTCCCGGTTCGGTACGCCAGCTGCGGTGTGAGCCCGGCGGCGCGGAGCTCCGCGTCGAGAGGCACGGCCGCAGCGGCCGTTTCAAAGGCGCCCGTGAAGAGGCGCACGCTTCCATCGTCCTGCACCAACGCATACGCCGGCACGCCGCGGACGGCCAGCGCCGCCACACGTTCGGCCGCCGCACGGCGCGGCACGTCCGATTCCAGCAGCAGCGCCAACGGCACTCGCACCACCGCGCCGGCGCCGGCCCGCAGTACGTCCTCATCCCGCAGGGCGGCGAGCAGCGAGTCCGCCCCCGTGCGATCACGCCACGCGCCGGCGATCACCCGATGCCAGCGCGCACCGTCGGCGCCCAGCAGGACCGGCGACACCGTGAGGTCGGCCAACTGAATTCCGCGTTCTCGAAGCCACAAATTTGCACCCGCGGCGGTGTTTGTCGCCACAAGCTCGACCGCGAATTGTGCGGCGGCGGCGCTGTCGAGGGGATTGACAGGATCGGGCACGCGCACTGTGTCGGCGGCCATCGCGACGGGACGCGCGGCCGGCGGCGGCGCCCCGACAAGCGACCGCGCGCTCGCTGGCTGGCCCGTTGGGCGGGACGAGTTCCTCCAGCGTGCGACGCCCGCCACGGCGAGAAGCGCTCCGGCGGCGACGGCGAGCATCCACCGACCGCGCCTTCGGGGACCACGTGTCGTCGGTGCTCCCGCCGATGGCGCGCCCCGCGACGGTGCGCCCTGTGCGCGGACGGCGTGAGGCGTCGCGACGGGCACGCGTTCACCCGCCTGCGCGATCACGCGCCACTCCAAGGGAATGTCTGCGTCGCCCACCGACACGACGCCGTCCGTCTGGCGCACGAGCGCGTCGAGCGCCGGCGTCCCCGCGCGCGCCACGATCAGGAGCAGGGCGCCCGCCTCGGCGAAGCCGGCCGCGAGGCGGCTCCAGCGATCGCTGTGGAGCATCTCGTCGGGGAGCGTCGGTTCGTTGCCGCGCGGCAGGATGAACAGCGACGGCGTCCCGTCGGCCGCCGGCTGCGCGATGTCGTTCAGCGACACCCCGCGGAGGAAGCTGTCGATGATGCCCGGTGCATCCGCGGCGTCGGCGAGCGCGCCGAACACCGACGGGGCCCCCACAAGGTCGGCCACCGCCACGCGGCGGTCGCCAGCGATGGCGCGGGCGGCGCCAAGGGCCACGCGTGCGCTCGCCTCGGCGTCACGGCCGACCACGACGGCTGACGACAGGCCGGCCAGCTGCGACGCGAGACGCCGGCCTTCCTCTTCCCAGGGATGCGGGGCCGGCGCAGGCGGACGCCGGCGGCCAATCACGGGCTCGCCTCAAAGACCCAGTAGGGAATGCCGCTGCGGCGCCCGGCTTCCTCGGCGGCCTCCCGCGTGGCGAAGGGGCCGGCGACCACGCGATACACGGTGGTGCCGTCGCGCTCGGTCGATTGCACGCGCGCGGTGGATCCGTCCACGCGCACGGCGGCGGCCATGGAGCGCGCCCGGCTCTCCGACAGCACGGCCGCGAAGCTCAGCATCCAGCCGTGGCTCCGCGATTCCGCGCGGGCCGCGGGCGGCGGCACCGGGTTGAGCGCGGCGGCGACCGGCTCGGGAATCACGTCGGCCGCCGGCTCGGCCGCCAGCGAGTCGGCGCCGACGGAATCGGCGTACGCGTCCTCGAACTTCACGGGTTCGTCCAGCGCGGCGGAGCGCGGGCGGAATCCGTTCCAGCGCACGAGCGCCCACACGTCCTTGGCGCCGGTGAGGAGGCGGGAGCGTTCGCGTTTCGACTCCGCGTCCACGATCACCAGCGCATCTCCCTCGGCGAGGGCGATCGAGCCATCCGGGGCAACCAGCGGCAGGTCGGCACGCCACGCGGTGGCCAACGTGGCGATGACGCGGTGCGTGCCGATGGCGATGACATACGTCGAGTCGCCGCCCGCCGACTGGGCCAGCAGATACTGGCCGTCGGGATCCATCCGCAGGGCGGTGGGCGCACCGGGGAGGGTGATCCGGTCGCGCACCGCGGCATCGTAGCGGTCCACGACGTACAGCGTCGCACTGTTCCGCACGGCCACGTACAGCCGGTCGCCGCTCGGCGTGGGCGCGACGGCGCGCACGGCATCGCTGAAGGTGACGGTGAGCGATCGCTCGAGGTCGCGTGTGCGCAGCCCCTCGAGGTGGTCGCCGGTGGCGAAGTAGATGCGGTCCCCGACGGTCGTGGAGATCACCATGTCAGCCCCCGCGATGGTGGTGCTGTCGGTGAACTTCGTCTCGGGCGGCTGCAGCCGGCGGATGGTGACGCGCCCGTCGCTGGCATCGCTCAGGATGAGGAGCGCGCCATCCGGCAGCGGTAGCAGGGTGCGCACCGGCGTGGGCGGACGAAAGCGCCAGGTGGCGCTGCTGGTGAGCCGCACGATTTCGCCGGTGGGCGCCACGCCGAAGACGGCGTAGCCGTTCGCCGAGGCGATGGCGCGCAGCCGCTCCGTGGTGGCCGGCGTGACGCGCCCGACCCGCAGGTCGACGCGCACGGGGATGCGCGCCGCATCGAGCACGACGAGGATGCCCTGCTGCGCGTCGAACGCCAGCGCGTCGCTGACGGCGGGGACGCGCTGCGAGGAGCTCCAGACGGTGCTGTCGCGCAGCCAGCGGTACGCGCGTGCCGTGCCGCCGTCGCGGGGAAAGCGCAGCAGGACCGCGTCCGGCCCCGACATGCCCGCCGATTCGCCGCCGCTGCTGATGCCCGCGTCCGGCGTCTTCGCGCAGGCGGACAGCAGGAGGACGGCGGCGAGGAGGGAGGGGCGGAGCATCAGCGTAATTTGCTGGAGTGGGAGCGGCAATGAAAGGCGATTGAGGATCTGGACTCAGGTTTGCGAATGAGGATTGCGATTCCGGATAACGATTGGCGATGGCCCGCCATCGCTGCGGAGCCATCGCCAATCGAAATCATGAATCGCAATCCTGAATCGCAATCCTAGGTCCAAATCCTCAATCTAGAAGGACGGTCCCACCGTCCAGAACCAGTACCCCTTCTTCGACGCCGCGTCGAGCGGGTACGACTTGTCGATGCGCAGGATGGCGAAGTTGAACAGGTTGATGCGGAAGCCGTAGCCGTAGCTGCGCAGCGGGTACCGTTGCGTGGCCCAGTCGTAGTTGTCCGGCCGGGACATCGACAGCTTCTGCCCCTTGTTCCACGCCACGCCCGCGTCGGCGAAGATCAGGCCGTCCACCGGAATGAACTGGATCAGCTTCCGCTTGATCTTGAACGGCCGGATCACGGGGAAGCGGAGTTCGACGTTGCCGAACGCCACGCGGCTGCCGATCAACTGGCTCGCGGAGCACTCGCCGGTGCCGCCGGGCACTGTCTCGCAGACGCTCGAGTAGTAATTCTCGCGGTCGTACCCGCGCATGAGGTCGGCGCGCCCGATGTACTTCGGGAACTCGGCCTCGCCGCTCCCCACCGAGATGTCCGTCTGCAGCCGCGTTGCCAGTGTGAGGTAGCTGAACAGGATCGCGTCATAGCGCCGGTAGTCGGCGCTGTAGTTGGTCCAGCTCAGGTTGCCGCCGGCGTGCTCGAGCCCGAACCGGTAGCGCTGGCCAAAGATGGGACCGGTGTAGCCGTTGATCGTGTTGTCGTGCACGAACGCGACATACGGCGCCACGAAGTTGAGCGAGCCGTAGTTGACGATGCTGTCGAGGTAAACCTGCGTGGTGTACCCGTACGCGTAGTCCACGCCGTAGCTCACGAACATCAGCGAGCGGTCGATGTTGTTCAGGCTCAGGCCGTACTCGAACCGCTTGAACCGGTTCAGCGGATAGATGCCGGCGAGGGACACCGACCGCTGGATGTAGCGCCCGATCTGCTGCTCCTGCACGGCCTGCGTGGGGCTGACGGGCGTCAACGCGGAGCCGGCCAGGAAGAAGTACGGCTGCTGCTGGATCGCCACCTGGTACTGGAACCGGCGGGCGAGCGACAGGTACGCGGCGTACAGCTGCGCCTCTTCCACCCGTCCATTGATGCTGCCGGCCAGCATCAGGCGCTTGTTGCCCACCAGGTCGGAGAGGACGATCGCCGTCCCGCCGTACACCCCGCGGCCATAGCTGTCCTGCGCGTAGCCCACCTGCGGGCGCGCGATGTACTCCGGGCGCAGCGATCCCGGGTAGCGGCCCTCGGTAAACTTGGAGGTATCGGGGAGCGCGTAGGTGGAGTTCTCGAGCAGCGATGCGACGCTCACCCCCGCCCCGGCGGCGCCCACGCGCTCCGGCAGGCGATCAGTTGGCCGCAGGCCGCCCTCGCCGCGATAGACCGACTGCCGCCGCGGATCGCGGCTGGCGCCCGCGGTGGTCCGCGCGGTCGCGAGCACGGAATCGCGCCCAGCGGCCGCCCGCGAGACGATGGCGCTGACGTTGGCCTCTGCGGCGGCGCGATCGCGCGCGCGCTGCTGCGCGGCCGAATCCGGCGCGACCAGCGACGGCGCGGCGGCGACGACCGCCGATTCGCGATACGCCTCGCGCCTGAACTGGCGCGGGTTGGTCACCTGCCAGACGGTGTACCCGTTGTTCTCGCTGTACACGAACGCCAGGCGGTCCGGGCCATGCGCCCACGTGAGCGCCGGGCTGTTCTCGGTCACCGACTGGACGCCGCCCACGAGCCGCGTGATCTGGTAGTGCTGCTGGTCGGCCAGGTCGAAGAGGAAGACCTGCGGGATGCCCTCGCGATCGCTGATGAACGCCACCGATTTGCCGTCGGGCGCCCACTGCGGGTTGAGGTTCTTGCCCGCCTGCCCGGGGAGCACCTCGGTCGTGCCCGTTTCGAGGTCGAGCACGCTGATGCGCCACGAGCCGTACTTCATGATGTCCAGCTGCGTCTGCGGGCCGCGCTCGCTGACGAAGGCCACCTTCCGGCCGTCCGGCGACCAGGTTGGCATCAGGTCGCCGTAGAGGTCGTTGGTCAGCTTGCGCAGGTTGCGGCCATCGGCGTCAATGACGTAGAGGTCGGAAACGCCGCCGCTGAGTCCGCTGAACACGATCTGTCGCCCGTCGGGCGACCAGGACGGTCCCACCATGGCGTCGAGCGACGTGACGAGCCGACGCACGACGTCGCGCTTCTTCACGTCGGCGACATACAGCACGTCCTTGCCGCCGCTCTGCGCCGTGAACGCCAGGTAGCGTCCGTCGCGCGAGAACGCGCTCTGCGAATAGGCGTAGCGCAGCTCCTCATACTCCGGATTGAGCGTGCTCTTGGTGAGCCGCTTCAGCCGCTTGCCCGTCTGTGCGTCCGCGAGGTAGAGATCGAGAAACACCTCGGCCTTGACGAGGCTGCCCGTGGAGATGTACGCGATGTACTTGCCGTCGTTCGACAGCGCCGGCGCCACGTAGACCGGGATCACGCCGCCCGTCTTGCGCTCGGTGAGCAGCGAGGTGGCGATGCGGCGGGGCCGGTCGAGCTTCTCCACCTGCGGCAGGTACTGCGCCTGCATCGCGTCCTTCCACTCCGCGCCCAGCTCCTCGACGGAGAGGCCGGTGTGGCGCTTGATGGCGCGCTCGTGCCCCAGCGTCGGCGTGGACTGCATGATCTCGCCGACGATCTCGTCGCCCCAGCGCGCGCCGACGTAGCGCCAGAACGACTCCCCGTACCGGTACGGGAAGAACTGGTCGGGGCGCCGGTCGAGGTCCTCGATGGTCGGGAACTTGCCGCTGAGGGCGGCGTCGCGGATGACGCCGTCGGTGGCCGGATGGACCGGGCCGACGGAGAGATACTCCGCCATTCCCTCGATGAACCAGAGCGGGGGCATGCGCTGCTGCAGCGTCTCGAGCCCCTGGCCCGCCTTGCCGCGGGCGAACATGTCGTACTGGAACTGGTGCACCATTTCGTGCGTGAGCACGTGCTCCGCCTCGCCGAGATTGCCGGTGAGGAAGAACATGTTGCGCTGGCGCAGCGCGTCGGTGACGCCGCCCGTCCCCTCGCCGAGGTCGCCGAAGACGTTGTTCTGCGCAAAGGCGCCGCGCGACGCGAACATGATGATCGGCTTCCGTTCCTTGAACTGGTAGCCCATCAGCTTCGTCAGCCGGGCGTACGACCGCTCGGCGAGACTGCCGGCAATGCGCGCGACCAGCGCCTCTTCCGGGTAGTAGTGGATGTCGAAGTGCTCGGTCTTCAGGACCTTCCAGTTGAAGTGCTGGAACTGGACCTGGTTCTGCCCGAAATAGCCCTGGGCGGCCAGCGGTTGCGCCACGCACAGGCACAAACACAGGGACAGCAGGCGGACCCTCGACATCGACGCTCCCGGCTTAGGACGTGATGGTGACCGCGGGGGCGTCGCCCCACAGCCGCTCGATCTGGTAGTACGACCGCATGGACGGGTGGAACACGTGCACCACAAAATCGACGAAGTCCACCAGGACCCAGCGCCCGGTTTCCGCTCCCTCGACGGAAAACGCCTTCAGCCCCGCCCGTTCCATGCCGTCCAACAGGTGCTGCGCGACGCTGCGCACATGCGTGTCCGACGTGCCCGAGGCGACGATGAAGTAGTCGGCCATGTCGGTCACGCCGTGCAGGTCGAGCATCACCACATCCTGGGCCTTGTTGTCAACGCAGAGCGACGCGGCGCGCCGCGCGTGGTCGGCAACCTGGGCTGGCGAACTGGCGGGGGACATCACTGAAGACAACACCGGGTGGGAGGAAAAGTTCCAGGCGAGAATACGACTGAAGAAGACAGAATAAGACAGAGTACGGCGGCGCGATATCCCCGGGATGTGACGGTGCTCACCGGCGCGCCATCAGGACGCATCCTCTGCGGGGCGCGCGCGCGCCGGGTGAAGGCCGCCGCCCAGCCACCCGCACGCAAGACGGGGAGCGCGCCAAGGCCCGCCCCCCGTCTGTTGTCTCTCTGTTGTCTTTCCGTGGTCTCTCTGTTGTCTCTCTTAGCCTTTGATCACCCAGACTTTGATCTCCGGCTTCACGTCCGCGTGCAGCTTGATGCCGACCTTGTACACGCCGAGCGCCTTGATGGGCTCGGGAAGGTCGATCTGCCGCTTCTCGACGTGCACGCCCTGCGCCTCGAGCTGCGCGACGATGTCGCCCGACGTCACCGACCCGAACAACTTGCCTTCCTCGCCCACGCGGGCGGCGAAGGTCAGGGAGATCGGCTCGATCTTGGCCGCAAACTCCTCGGCCGCCGTGCGGCGCGCGTTCTCCGCCGCCTCGAGCGTGGCCTTCTCCTGGGCGATGCGCTTCTTGTTGCCCGGCGTCGCCTCGTAGGCGATGCCGCGCGGCAGCAGGAAGTTGCGCGCGTAGCCCGCCGACACCTTCACGATGTCACCCGGATGCCCGAGCTTTTCCACCGCTTCTCGCAAAATGACTTCCATCGGAAACCCCTGAACGTTCAGGTTGACGGGCGCTGGCGGCGACGCCAGTCGAGCCAGGTGTCGCCCAAGCCGAGCCCCACGAAGATCACGCCAGCCGCGCCGGCAAAGAGCACCGACACGCTGACCAGTACGACCGTCATCACCCGCCCGGGCGCCAGCAGGAACAGCGCCACACCGGCTCCGCGGAGCGCGTACAGCGCGCCGAAGAACACCAGCAGGTTGGCCCCGAGGTCCTTTGCGGGACCAAGGCCGGGAACCACGAGGAGCGCCAGTCCGCCCACCAGTCCCCATATGAACTGGTCATTGAACCGGAACTCCCGCCAGCGCGCGAGTGGTGCGCCGATGCGGGCGCGCCCCACGCGGTGATACAGCGCCCAGGCGAGCCCGAGCGCGGCCAACGTTTCCAGCGCCAGCAGAGCCGGGAAGAGCGCGGGCGACCGCTCGGCGGTGCGCCGGACCATCACGCGCTGCTCCTCCAGCGTCTTCTCGAACCAGACGGCCGATTCCGCATTGGCCGTTCGGAAGTCCTGCCAGTCCTTCGTCGCCAGCCGAGCCTGCCAGTCCGCGTCGAATGCGTCGGCGCGGCGCTGGGCCTCGCCGGCCACCACCTGATGCACGCGCCCCGGACCACCCGGCACCGCGAACGACATCGTCCCACCGATCACCAGGGCCACGCCGACCGTTGCCAGCGCCCGGGAGAGAAACGACCGCTCGGGCCAGAGCATCGCCCACGCGGCGAATGCGACAGCCACCAGCACTCCCCACCCGCGCGCGAGCAAGGCGTAATCGCTTTGCCCCGCCCCCGCCGCGATGATCCAGGCGGCAAAGGCCACCCAGAGCACCGCAAGGAAAGGACGTCCCCCGGACTTCCACCCCGCAAGCGCACAGGCGGCGATCGCGGGGACCAGCATCAGTGCCGTTTCCGCCACCGGGAAGATGACCGAGAACGGCGGCATCGCCGGCAACAGCAGCAGCAGCGCGAGTCCGCCGACGACGCGCCGCCACCCGCGCTCTCTGGGAACTGCAGGCGGCAGGGGCTCGACGACGGCGTCGCTCACGCGGGTGTCACCTTACGGCGTCTGTCCGCGGGTGTACGGCAACAGCGCCAGGTAGCGCGCCTTCTTGATCGCGCTCGCCAGCTGCCGCTGATGCCGCGCGCACGTCCCGCTCAGGCGGCTCGGCAGGATCTTGCCGTTGTCGGTGACGAAGCGCGACAGGAACCGCTCGTCCTTGTAGTCCACGTGGCGGATGCGGAGCTCATCCATGGGGCAGCTCTTTCTCTGGCGGCGCATTATTCGTCGTCCTCGTCGTCGTCGTCACGGGCCCGCTTGGCGGCGAGCTGTTCTTCGGTCATCGGCGGGGCGCCGAGCTCATGCTCATGGATCGAGATGAGGTAGCGGACCACGGCGTCGTCGAGCTTGAGCGAGCGCTCGAACTCGGGGAGCACCTTGCCGTCGGCCTTGAAGCGCGCGACGACATAGTACCCCGTCTCGCGCTTGCCGATCTTGTAGGCGAGCTGGCGACGTCCCCAGTGGTTGAGCGCAATTTCGCCGTCGGCGCTGAGGAGCGCGTGGTGCTTGGCGATCTTGTCGTTGATGGCGGCGTCTTCAAGCGTCGAGTCGAAGACGTACACCGCCTCGTATTCACGAGTCACGGATGGCAATCCTCCTTTGGTCGTTCGCGCCTCCCGCGGGTTGCCGACGCAGGAGGAGGCAAGGCGGCCGGAATGACCGCGTTGTGTTCAGCCTTTAATCATAGTCACGGCAAGGACTTGGGTCAACTGGCCCAGCTGCTCCCGGGTGCGATTCGCCCGCGCTGGCCTCACACGGCCATCGCCGCGCGGCTATTGTTGAACTCCCATGGCCTCCACGCTCTCGCTCGGCGACACCGTCGTCCTCTCCAACGATCAGGTCGCCGCTGACCTCGCCGAGGAAGTGGTCATCCTCGGCATGCAGGAGGGCGCCTACTTCAGTGTGTCCGCGGTCGCGGCCCGCATCTGGGTGCTGCTGCAGACGCCGCGCCGCCTCGACGACGTCGTGGCGATCCTGACGTCGGAATACGATGTCGCAGCCGCGCAGTGCGCCGAGGAAGTGCTGGCCTTCGTCGGGGAGCTCGCGGAACGCGGGCTCGTGGTGCGAGATGCAGCGTCGGCTCCGTAGGCTCTCCTCGCTTTCATCCAGCGAGCGCGTGCTGGCGCTCCGCGCGCTGGCGACGCTGACGGTGGTTCGGCTCATGCTCTGGGTGCTTCCGTTTCGCGCGGTGCGGGGGGTGGTGGACCGCTGGGCCGGCCAAGCTATGGCGGCGCGAGACGACCCGGACTTCGCGCGGGCCGTCCGCCGCGCCGTCGACCGCGCGGCGCGTACGCTGCCAGGGAGCGATTGCCTGCCGCGGGCGCTCACCGCCGAGGTCATGCTGCGGCGCGCCGGCCAGCCGGCGCAGGTTTCCATCGGCGTGGCCTCCGACGGGCGGCTGCTCAGCGCGCACGCGTGGGTCGAGAGCGCGGGCGTGCTGGTCACGGGAGACAGCGCCGATCTCCACCAGTTCCACACGCTGGCCGTCTTTGGGTCGGCTGCGCGCGCCCGTGAGGGGAGATGACGTACACGGTCAACGACTACATCGACATGATCGCCGACGTGCGCCGCACGGGCGCCTATGTTCGCGCCCTGCGGAAGATGGTTACGCCGGAGTCGGTCGTGCTCGATCTTGGCGCGGGCTTCGGCTACTTCGCGGTGCTCGCGGCCACGCTTGGGGCGCGTCGCGCCTATGCGATCGAAACGAATGACGCCATTGGCCTCGGACCGGCGCTGGCACGCGCCAACGGCGTGGCCGATCGCGTCTCGTTCTTCCAGGGCGACTCACGGCAGGTGGTGCTCGACGAGCGTGCCAACCTGCTGGTCGAGGACGTGCGCGGCATCCTGCCGCTGCACGCCGAGCGCATCACGCTGCTGTGCGACGCGCGCGAACGCCTGCTGACCGCCGATGCGCGAGCGGTGGCGCGCCGCGATCACCTCTGGGCCGCGCCGGCGCGACACGCGTCGTCATTGCAGCGGAGCCTCGAGACGACCGGCGCCGACACCTACGGCGTGGACCTGCGCGGACTGCGCAGTCACGTCGTTGACGATGCGCGCCGCCGCCGGCCCGCGCCGGACGAGCTGCTGCTGCCGGGTGCATCGCTTGGCGTGGTGGACCTGCTGACCGTCACCGATCCCCGCTTCGAGGGCACGGCGCGCTGGACGTCGCCGACGGCGGCCACCGTCGACGGGTTCGTGCTCTGGTTCGACGCCGAACTAGCCGAGGGCGAGTGGTTTTCGACGCGGCCGGGACCGGAACAGACGATTCACGGATGCCTGTCCCTGCCGCTGCGCGCGCCACTGCAGGTTCCGGCGGGCGCGGAGCTCGCGTTGCGATTCTGCGGCGTACCGGTGAGCCGCGAGTACACGTGGACGTGGGAGTGCACCGTCTCCGGTTCGAGTGAGCCGAGCGTTCAGACGCCGCGTCAATCCTCGTTTGGAGGGCTCGCGCTCACGCCGGCGCGCCTCGCCGCGATGTCCGAACTCCACCAGCCGTCGCTGGGCCTCGAGGGGTTCCGCCTGCGGGCCGCCATCGCCCTGCTGGAGGCGCAGCGGACGTCTGGTGAGGTGGCCGCCGCGATGGCGTCGCAACCATCGCTCGGGTTCGGGTCCGTGCCGGACGCCTTTGACTGGCTTCAGCGGGTGCTGCCGGGGCTGGAGTCAGGCACAGCCAAACCGTTGTAGCGCTGGGTCTCACGGATTGACTAGTACGGTGACAGTGAGTACTATTAAGACAGATAACATACCGTTAGAGTGACTCGTAAGTTCGATTGCTCGTCGCTCTGTTCGATGGTAGACTGAGATGAGCAACTACCGAGGGTGGGAGGAGTTATGAAGCACTCCAACGATGAACGGAGCAGCGCCTCCGCAGCCGACGTCCGCACGAGTGCCAAGCCGGGCGCCCTGCAGTCGTGGGAGCGTCCCCGCCTCGTCCGCGTCGGATCGGTGGCGCAGGTGACGGCGAAGGTGGACGCTGTCGGCCGAAGCGACGGAGGGACCGGCACGATGAAGCGGACCTGATCGACGGCCGCTTCCACGATCACCAGCAAGGGAAGTCGCTGTCGTTCTGACGTCGCCGAACCGAGAGGGAAGTGAATGCTGGCCTTTGGCGCGTTGATCGACCTGTCGCTCGCGCCGCTGGACCCTGACCTGATAACGCGCCTTCGGCAATCGCTTCCTGCGATTCCCGGGCGCGTTTCGATTGCGGGAATGGACGAGGCGGCGACGGTGCATCTGGCCGACGCACGCAGCGTACCCTTCGACGCCGAGCTTCCCCTGATCACGGGCGAGCTCGTGATCGCGGGAACAATACGCCTCGACGCGCGCGATGCCCTGCAGGCCGCGCTCGCACCCGCCTCCGCGGCGGCGCTGAATGACGCGTCGGACGCGCGGCTCGTGGCACTTGCCTATCGCCAGTGGGGCGACCGGTTTGCCGAGCGACTGCTCGGCGACTACGCCATCGTCGTCTGGGACCGGGCGACGCGTCGGCTCGTGTGCGCGCGCGATCCGCACGGCAACCGCCAGCTCTTCTGGGGACGCGTCGGCTCGTTGCTTGCGGTGGGGAGCGGGGTCGACGTGGTGCGAAGTCTCCCCGGGCTCTCCAGCGAGCTCTTCGACCCCGCGGTGCGCGGCTTCCTGCGGCACGGCTGGGTGGAGGAGGCCGAGCGGACGGTGTTCCGCGACGTGCGCCGCGTGCCGGCGGCCCATACGCTGGTGCTCGACGATACGTCGGGGACAGCGCTGCGACGCCACTGGGAGTTCCCGGTGCCCACACCGATTCGCTACCGCCAGGACGACGATTACGTGACGCATTTCGTCGAGGTGCTGCACGCATGCGTGCGCGACCGGATGCGCACCTCGTCTGCGGCGATCCTGCTGAGCGGCGGCATGGACTCCACCATGCTGGCGGTTGCCGCGCGCCGGGCCGCGCCCGCCGTGCCGCTCTCGGCATTCACGCTCAGCTACCCGACGCTGGCGCCAAGCGCGGACGACACGCTGTCGGTGGACGTGGCGGCGCGGCTCGGGCTTTCGCACCGGGTGCTCGATGTCGATCACACGCGGGCGCTGAGCTATCTGGGCGACCTCGACGCGCTGCCATCGCAGCCGTTGGACGAGGCGGAGCTCGCGCTCTCGCGCGAGAGCCTCGCGTCCGTTGCCGCGGCCGCACCTCTCGTGATCTACGGAGAGGACGGGGATTGGCTGATGCAGGCGCCGACGCTGCTGGCGCAATTGCGCGCGCAGCCGTTCGCCGAGGTCGCGGGTTCGTGGGCCAACTACTGGTGGAGCACCGGCCGCCGTCCGTGGGTCGGGCTCGAATGGCGCAGCCGTCTGGGCCGCTGGCTGGGTTCCCCTTCGGTTGATCGCACACCGTGGATGCGCGCCGTGCGAGCCGCCGAGAACGCGGCACCACGGCGATCACCGGAGCACCCGTTGCGTCCTCGCACCGTGCGGGCGCTCTCGGCCCCGATCTGGGACGTCGTGTACGAGGCGATGTCACCCGCAACCACGCTCGCGCCGGTGCTGCACACGCTGCCGCTGGTGGATCCGCGCCTGCTGGCGTTTGTCTTCGCCATTCCGCCGGTGCCCTGGTGCCAGGACAAGCAGCTCTTCCGCTCGGCGATGCGCGGCGCGCTGCCTCCGGCGGTGCTCACGCGCCCGAAGACACCGCTCGGCGGCTTCATGGAGGCCCGGGTGGCGCAATGGCGCGCCGCGGGCGGCGCCGCCACGCCTATTTCCGATCGTGTGGCGCCGTGGGTGGACGTGGATGCGGTGCGGCGCGCGCTCCGGGCCGGGACGGCATCCGAGGTGGTGGATGCGTGGCGCGTGCTCCAAGTGGACCGCTGGCTCGAGCGTGAGGAGAGGCGTCGTGCCTGAATACGCACTCTACGGGCTGGTGGTGCGATGCAACCGCGCCCTCGACGATCTCGATGCCGCGCCCGCCGGCGCGCCGGTGGACGTGGAGATCACGCTCGGCGGTCCCCGCCACGATCCCACGCGGTGGAACGACGCGTCGCCGCACTACCGCTGGCCGGACGCGCCGGGGACGCCGCCGTCGGTGGAGGTGCGGCGAGACGCGGGGCGGGGGTTCTGGTTTCGATACGACGACGGCACGGAGTTCCTGCTCGATCGTGACGCGACGGTGATCGAGGCCTCGTGGGCCGACGCCTCCACTCTCGAGGACACGGCGACGTACCTGCTGGGGCCGGTGCTGGGCTTCGCGCTGCGATTGCGCGGCGTGCTGGCGTTCCACGCGAGCGCCGTTCTCATCGATGGGTGCGCTGTCCTGCTCGTCGGCCCCAGCGGCGCCGGGAAGTCGACGACGGCGGCCGCGTTCGCGACGGCGGGCGTGCCGGTGCTGGCGGACGACGTCGTGGCCGTCCGCGTGATTGACGGTGAAGCCCTGGCGTACCCGTCGTACCGGCTGCTGCGGCTCTGGGACGAGAGCGAGCGGATTCTCTTCGGGACCTCGGGCCAGCTGCCCCTGCTCACGCCCACGTGGGACAAGCGGGCGCTCCCGCTCGGTCATGCACACCCGTTTCACGAGGTGCCGGCGCCGCTGGGCGATCTGTTCCTGCTTGCGCCGCGGTCGGAGGATCCGCGCGCGCCGCACGTCGAACCGCTGCGACGGGGCGAGGCCTTCATGCAGCTGCTGGCGAACACATACGCGAACTACCTGCTCGACGACGCGATGCGTGGCGACGAGATGCGGGCGCTGGACGCCGTGCTGCGCGGCCGGCGCATCCAGCGACTGGTGCCGCACGCCGATCCGGCGCGCCTCGACGCGCTTGTGGCGTGCGTGCGCGCGTCGGTGGCCGACGCGGCGCGGCGCTGAGCGTACCGCGTCGCGCGTTTCGATACCATCTTTGCCAGATGACCGACGTGCCCCGGCCTGACGTGGCCTTCGTGCTCGCGGCGCTCCGTCGCGATGCCGGCGCGACGCGCGCGCAGCGCGACGCGGCGACGCGGGTGGACGATTGGCCAGCGGTGACGCGCCTGGCGCTCGCGCACGACGTCGGGTGGTGGGTGGAGCGCGCCATGCCGTCCGGCGCCGTCACTGAGCATGCGCGCGCGCCGCTGCGTGAAATGGTGCGCACCGTGGCAGTGTCCGCGCTCTCCGGAGCGCGCCAGGCCGTCGAGCTGAGCGGCGTCCTCGCCGCCGCCGGCGTGCGGGCGGTCGCGTACAAGGGACCGGCACTCGCGGCCGACGTGCACGGTGATGTCGGCGCGCGGTGGTTTACGGATCTGGACTTCCTGATCGCCGAGGCGGATCGAGACCGGGCCGTGCGGGCGCTGCGCACCGCGGGATATGCGTCGCCCGCCGGTCTGAGCGATCGGGCGGAGCGCGTCTACTCTCGCTGGGAAGGCGTGGCCCATCTCGCACGTGGCGATGCCCAGCCGGTGGAGCTGCACTGGCGCTGCCAGGCGCCGCGATACGGCGGCCCGCAGGATCCGGCCGACGTGGTGGCGCGCGCGCGACCGTGCGCGCTCGGGGGTGGATCGGTGCTGGTGCCGGCGCCGGACGACCTGGGCGTTCTGCTGGCGCTGCATGGCGTGAAACACGCGTGGAGCTCGCTCATGTGGGTGGCCGATTTCGTGGCGTCGGCAAGCCGGCCGGAATTCGACTGGGCCGCCTTCACGTCGCGCGGCGACGCGTGGGGCGTCGCCCGCGCGCTGCGCTACGCCATGCTGGTGGGTCATGAGCTCGCGGCGCTCGCGCCGCCGCCGGAGCTGCTGGCCGCCGCGCGCGCCGACGGGGGCGCCGCGCGGCTCGCGCACGCGGTGACGGCACGGCTCACGCTCGCGCGCGAGGTCCCCGACCTCGGGGCGGAATCAACGCCGCGCTACGACCTGCAGTGGCTGGATGGGGTGTGGGCGCAGGCGCGTTACCTCGCCCTGGCGGCGGCGCTGCCGACTCCGCGAGAGCGCGCGGTGGCGCCGCTCCCCGACGCGCTGCTGCCGCTGGCGTACCCGGTGCGCGCGTGGCGGCTGCTGCGGCACGCGTGGGACCGGCGCACGTGATCGGGACGCTGCGGCACTTCGTTCGCGCCCTCTGGGGCGAGCATCGGCCGACGATGCTCGTGGTGGGCGCCGTGTCGCTGGCGCTGATGCTCACGGAAGGGGTGGGGCTGCTGCTGCTCGTCCCCATGCTCGGCCTTGTCGGCGTGCGGCTGGGCGACGGCGCCACGGATCGCATCGCCGGCGCGATGGAGTCGGGGCTCCGCGCCGCCGGCGTGGCGCCGACACTCGTGGGCGTGCTCGCGGCGGTCGTCGCCGTGGTCGTCGCGCGCGCGTTGCTGCAGCTGGTGCTGGCGCGCGCGCATGCGCGCCTCGAGGCGCAGGTGGTGGGACGCTTGCGCGAGCGGCTGTTCGGCGCCGTGGTGCAACTGCCCTGGGCGCGCTTTGCCGGCGAGCGGCCGGCGGCGCTGGTGCACGCCCTGGGGCCGCGGGTGGATGAGGTGCACAGCGCGCTGCTCATGTTGCTGGACGCGATGTCGCTGACCGCCGCCGTGCTCGCTGCGGTCGTGGTGGCCCTGGCCGTGTCGCCCGCACTCACCGGCGTCGTCGCGCTGGTCGGCGCGGCACTGTTCCTCGCAGCGCGTGCGCTGCGCGCTCCGGGTCGGGCGGAGGGCGAACGGCTGCTCGCGGCGAGCAGCGCGTTGTTCGCACGGATCAGCGAGCTGATTGGCGCGATGAAGATGATCCACGCGCACGGCGCGGAGGAACGCGCATCGCGCGCCGTCGTCGACGACACCCACGCCTGGTCGGCGCTAACACAGGACGTCGCGCAGCGCCGTGCGATGGTGAGCCTCGTGCTCGCCGTGCTGGGCGTGACGATGCTCGCCGCGCTCGTCTGGGGAGCGGTGGCCGTGGCGCACGTGGCCCCGGCCACGCTGCTCCTGCTGCTGCTCGTCTATTCGCGACTGGTGCCGCAGCTCACCCAGTTGCAGTCACTGTGGAGCGAGATGGCGCAGTCGCTCGCATCGTACGACTCCCTCGCCGCGCTGCTCGCGCGGTGCGATGCGGCGCGCGACGGCGCGGGACGCGGTGACGCGCGGGGCGGAGTGGCGGCCGATGTGTCGGCCGGTGCGCCGCCCACGGCGCCTGGACTGGATCGCGGCGATGCGCGAGCCCCGTTCCTCGAGGTGCGCGACATCACCGTGCGCTATCCCACGAGCGACCAGCCCGTCCTGCGCGGCTTCTCAGCCACCTGTGCGCCCGGCGCATTGACGGTCGTGGTCGGCGAAACGGGCGCAGGCAAGACGACCCTGGGTGATGTCCTGCTCGGCCTCCTGACGCCGGAGTCGGGCGACGTGTTCGTGGATGGCGTGCCGCTCCGGACCCTGCCGCGCGACGCGTGGCGGGCGCGCGTGGGCTACCTCGCCCAGGAGCCGATGCTGTTTCACGGCACGATTCGCGAGAACCTGCTCTTTGCCCGGCCCGCCGCCACGGTCGCGCAGCTCGACGCCGCGCTCGCCGCCGCGGCGTGCGATTTCGTCGAGCGACTTCCGCAGCGCCTCGACGCGCCGGTGGGCGACCGCGGCGCGCTGCTCAGCGGCGGCGAGCGCCAGCGGCTGGCGCTCGCCCGTGCGCTGCTGCGCGAGCCCGACCTGCTGGTGCTCGACGAGGCGACGAGCGCCCTCGACGCCGAGACCGAGGCGCGCATCGTGCAGACGGTGCGGGCGCTGCGCGGGCGGTGCACGGTGGTGTTCTGCACGCACCGTGACTCAGTGCGGGCGGCGGCGGATGGGGTGATACGGCTCTGAGCACAACTGATTGAGGATCGGGAGCTCGGATTTGGATCTGGGATTGCGATTGAGGATCTCGATGGACGATTGGGCGCTGCGGCAGCTTGCCACGGCGCCCAATCGCATATCGCAATCGTTAATCGCAATCCCGGATCCAAATCCGAGCTCCTAATCCTCAGTCGTGGTTCCCCGCAGCCGGCTACACGTTGAACCTGAACAGCAGGACATCCCCGTCGTTCACGACGTACTCCTTGCCCTCGCTGCGCACGGCGCCGGCTTCCTTGGCGCCCTTCCACCCGCCGAGTTTCACGAAATCGTCGTAACTCGCCGTCTCGGCGCGAATGAAGCCGCGCTCGAAATCGGAGTGGATGACGCCGGCCGCTTGCGGCGCGGTATCGCCGCGATGAATGGTCCAGGCGCGCACTTCCTTCTCGCCGGCGGTGAAGTAGGTCTGCAGGCCGAGCAGGTGGTAGCCGGCGCGGATCAGCCGGTCGAGGCCGGCCGACTCGATGCCGAGGTGCGACAGGAACTCGGTACGCTCCTCGACGGGGAGCTCCGACAGTTCGGCCTCGATCTTGGCGGAGAAGGTGACGACCTCCGCCGGCTCGTGGTCGCGCTCGATGGCGGCGCGCAGGGCGGTCACGTGCGGCCCCTCGGCGCCGCTCAGCTCCGCGTCGGTGACATTCGCCGCGTACAGAATGGGCTTGAGCGTGAGCAGTTGCAGGGGCTGCAGCCACGCCCGCTCCTCCGCCGTCAGCGCCACGTGCCAGAGGGCGCGTCCCTCGGCGAGCGGCGCCATCGCCTTTTCCAGCGCGGCCGCCTCGACCGCGGCGGTCTTGTCGCCCGTCTTGGCGGTGCGCCGCGCCTTGTCGAGGCGCTTCTCCACCGACGACAGGTCGGCCAGCGCGAGCTCGAACTCGATGGTCTCGCGGTCGCGCACGGGATCCACCGCGCCGTCCACGTGCGTCACGTCGTGATCGTCGAAGCAGCGCACGACATGCACGATGGCGTCGGTCTCGCGGATGTTCGAGAGGAAGGCGTTGCCGCGCCCCTCGCCCTTCGACGCGCCGCGCACGAGCCCGGCGATGTCCACGAACTGCACCGCGGCGGGGAGCGTGCGGATGGGCTTGACGATCTCCGCCAACGCGTCGAGCCTGGCATCGGGCACGTCCACTACGCCGATGTTCGGATCAATGGTGCAGAATGGGTAGTTGGCTGCTGCCGCGCGCGCCGACGTGATGGCGTTGAAGAGCGACGACTTGCCGACGTTGGGGAGGCCTACGATTCCGAGCGAGAGCATGACCAGGGGGGAGCGGGAAACAAGAACGGACAGCGGTAAACGGTTCACCGTTGTCCGTATCCAGTTGGCCGGGTTGAGCGCCGACGGCGCAGCGCGCCACAGCGACAATGAAATGTAACCACCTGGGGCATTTTGGTACCACGTTTTGGCCCCTTGCCCGCAAGGTTGTGTCCATACGGAGGTGACCATGCAGGACTATCGAAAGCTGGACGTGTGGGTGAAGTCGCACGAACTCGCGCTGGACGTGCATCGCGTCACGGCGACGCGGGGCGGGGATGCGGACGGGCAGGCGAGCGCGGAAAACCCGGCGGGCGCCGAAGCCGCTGCGGACATTCGGGCCGAGGTGCGACGTGCGGCCGTGAGCGTTCCCGTCCGAATCGTGGTCGGATGCGAGGCGGAGACGGCCCCTGAATTCGCGCGGGCGATGCGCGACGCCTCTGCGGCGGTGGACGAGTTCGCCTACCGGCTGCGCTTTGCGCGCGACGCCGGAGTGCTCGAGGCGGTGCCGTACGCCAAGATGGAGGCGCGAGCCAACCAGCTGCGTGCGATGCTGGGCGCGCTCAATCGCACGGTGCGACTCAAGCTGGCGGCGGCAGGTCGTCCGGCGGGGAGTCGGGTCCCCGATCGCCAGGCGGCGACACAGGCGGCGACACAGGCGGCGACACAGGCGGCGACACAGGCGGCGACACAGGCGGCGACACAGGCGACGACACAGGCGGCGACACAGGCAGCGGTGGCTCGGGCGATGCCGGCCGTCCGGGATGACGATTCATCGCGGCCACGATCCCGTCCGCGATCCACGTCGTGATGCCGGCGCGCAACGCCGGCATCAGCGCCCGCACGACGACAGCCTCGTCCGACGTGAATCGGTCCAGCACGAAGTCACGCAGCACGGCGCCCGGCACCGGCGCGTCGGGACCAACGCCGATGCGGAGGCGGGCATACTCCATTTTGCCCAGCGCCTCCTCGACGCTGCGCAGCCCGTTGTGGCCGCCGGCCGATCCCTTGGCGCGGAACCGGAACGTGCCGAGCGGCAGGGCGACATCGTCCACGACCACCAGCAGGTCGTTGGCGACCGACCAGAAGGGGCGCTGCCGGTACGGCGCCAGCGCGTCGCCGCTCAGGTTCATGAACGTCTGTGGCTTGAGCAGGCGGACGCGGCGACCATCCACCTCGCCATCGGCGGCGCGGGCGTTTGGCGCCGCGCGCCACGGGGGGAAACGCCAAACGTCGGCCAGGTGGTCAATGACCCACCAGCCGACGTTGTGACGCGTGGCCTCGTATTCGGGACCCGGGTTGCCGAGGCCGACGACGAGCTTCACGGGAATGGACTCGACTAGGCCTTCTTCTCGGCCGCCTCGGCGTCCTCCTCCTCCTTCTTGCCCTTGCTGAGCACTTCCGGCTCGGCGACCGCAGCCGCCACCGCGGCATCCGTCGGCTCTGGCGCCTTCTCTTCCTTCGGCGCGGCGCACGTGCAGACCGTTGCGTCCTCGTCGTCCAGCACTTCGACGCCGTCCGGCACCTTGATGTCGCTCACGTGGATCGACTTGCCGATGGCGAGCGCGGTGATGTCCACTTCGATCCTGGCCGGGATCGCCATCGGATCGACGCGGATCTCGAAGTCGTGCATGATCTGGTCGATGATGCCGCCTTCCTTGACGCCGATGGAGGCGCCGACGAACGCGAGCGGCACGCTCACCGTGACCTTCTCACCGGCCACCAGTTCCTGGAAGTCGACGTGGAGGATTTCCTTGCGGAACGGGTGGCGCTGGATCTCGCGGATGAGGGCGTTGGACTTGGTGCCTTCAATGTCGACTTCAAAGACGGTGGTGCGGTACGCGACCTTCTCAAGCATCAGCTCGAACGCGTGCGTCTCGAGCGACAGCGCGCGCGGCTCGCGCGCGTGTCCATAGATGACGCCGGGGATGCGGCCCGCGGCGCGGAGCTTGCGGGCAACGCCCTTGCCGGTATCGGCGCGGCCGGCGGCGGAAATCGGAGTGGTGGCCATGATCGGATCCTGCTGGAGTACGTCTGCGCTACGTGGGTTCCCGGTAGGTCCGGCCCGGCGGCGCAGGGGAGAAACAGAGAGACAACAGACAAACAACAGAGAGACAACAGAGAGACAACAGACAAACTACGGCGAGGGGGTGGGGGACGGCCTCGGCTATTCGAAGAGCGAGCTTACCGATTGGTAGGCGTGGGTGCTGCGAATGGCCTTGGCGAGCAGCTCGCCGACCGAGAGGACATTGAGCGTGGGGAAGCGCCGCTCCTCGGGAATGCAGATCGTGTCGGTGACCGTCACTTCCTTCACCGGTGCGTCGCGGAGCCGCTCGACGGCCGGGCCGCTGAGCAGGGCGTGCGTGGCGCAGATGTAGATGTCGCGCGCGCCGAGCTTCTTGAGCGCGTTCGCCGATTCGGTGACGGTGCCGGCGGTGTCGATCATGTCGTCGGCGAGGAGGCAATCACGTCCCTCGACCTCGCCGACCACGTTGACGACCTCGGCGATGTTGGCCGCAGGCCGCCGCTTGTCGATGATGGCGAGCGACGCGTCGAGGCGCTTGGCGAAGCCGCGCGCCATCTTGGCCGATCCCACGTCCGGGGCGACGACGACGAGGTCCTTGAGTTCCTTCTTGCGATAATGCGCGGTGAGCACCGGCGCGGCGTACAGGTGATCGACGGGAATGTCGAAGAAGCCCTGCAGCGCGTGCGCGTGGAAATCGATGCCGAGCAGGCGGTCGGCGCCGGCGCCGGTGAGCATGTTCGCCATGAGCTTGGCGCCGATGGCGACGCGCGGCTGGTCCTTGCGATCCTGTCGGCCGTATCCATAGTAGGGGACGACGACGGTGATGCGAGCGGCCGACGCGCGCCGGGCGGCGTCGATCAGGAGCAGGAGCTCCATGATGTTCTCGGCCGGCGGATTGGTCGGCTGGACGATATACACGTCCGCGCCGCGCACGTTCTCATCGATGCGCGCAAAGACCTCACCGTCGGCAAACCGCGAGGTTGTGCACTTGGTGAGGTCGCAGTCCAGGTGCTTCACGATGTTTTCCGCGAGCGCCCGGTTTGCCGTGCCGGTCAGGACCCGAAAGCCCTTCAGAGGAACCGCTAGGCCGTCCATAGCTTTTAAAGATGGCGGGAAAGGGCTCTAAATGGAAGTGCGGTATGGCGATACAGCGGACGGCGGACGGAAGACGGCGGACAGAGGACGGCGGACGGAAGACGGCGGACAGAGGACGGCGGACGGAAGACGGCGGATAGAAGTCGACAGACGGTGCATCAGGGCGTCCGCTTCTTCGCCCTGCCGACCGAGACTCTTCTGTCCTCCGTCTTCCGTCCGCCGTCTGCCTCATTGCCCCCGGTGGATTCGAACCACCATTACCGGATCCAAAGACCGGGGTCCTAGCCATTGGACGAGGGGGCAGTGCGTTGAAAGTAGCGGCGGGCCGCGCCGTTATGGAAGCTCGCGAGCTCAGTTCAGTTCGACCGGCGCCGCCGGTGCCGTGTGCGTCAGCAGGCTCGTCCAGCCGGCCGGCAGCGTGAGCGGTCGCGGCGCGACGGCGCCCTGCTCCAGCACCGCAAAGAGCGTGGAACCGGAACCGCTCATCAGGGCCAGCACCGCCTCTGGCAGGGCGCCGAGCCTCGCGCGCACGGTGGCGAGTTCGGGGTGCTGCTCAAAGACCACCGGCTCGAAATCATTGACGGCATCGGCGGCAACCGCGCTCCACGTGCCAAGCGATCGCGGCGACCGCCAGGCGGCGCCGACCGCGGAGTGGCCAGCGGCACGATGCGTGGCCAGTGCGGCGTACGCCTGACTCGTGTTCACGCCGAAGTCGGGGACGACGAGCTGCACCGGTGCCGTGGGGAGCGGCGGGAGGTCGAGCATGCGATCGCCGCGTCCCCAGGCAAGCGCAAGCTCGGAGCCGGACGCGACGAAGGCCACGTCCGCACCGAGGCGAGACGCGATGTCCACGAGCGCTGCCGTGCCGAGCGGGCGCGGCGCCAGCGCATCGAGGGCGCGTAGCACGGCGGCCGCATCGGCGCTTCCGCCGCCGAGTCCGCCGCCCACGGGAATGCGTTTTTCGATTTCGATGGCCCATCCCCGCGGCGCTCCCGCGACCGCGGCGTAAGCGTCGGCCGCGCGCCAGGCAAGGTTCTGCTCCACGGGTCCGAGGTCCGCGACGCGCGCGCCCTCGGCGAAGCGCACGTCGACTGTCCGTCCGAGGCTCTCGCGCACGGTCACGACATCGGCGAGGGCGAGTCGCTGGAAGACGGTCTCGATCTGGTGGAAGCCGCTCTCTTCACGCGCCAGGATGCGCAGGGAGAGGTTCACCTTGGCCTGCGCCATCGCGCGGGCGGTGCTCACCGGACCACCTCATGCTCGCCGGTGATGCGCCGCTTCTCTGCTTCCTTGGCCGCCTCGACATCCCCGAGGTGCAGGCCCATGCGCATGAAGTACCAGGCGCCCATGAGCGTGATGGGGATGTACGACAGCACGTGGAAGCCGATGGCCCACGTCACGGCCTGCGCCTCGCTGACGCCATACACGGGGAGCGAGAGCTTGGCCAGCATCTCCCACACGCCGAAGAAGCCGGGCGACGAGGGGACGGAGACGCCGATGGCAATTACCCCCTGCACAAAGAGCGCGGCCGTGAACGGGGCGGTGATGCCGAGGGCGCGGAAGCCGAGCCAGAAGGCGAGGGCGTTCATCAGCCAGTGCGCCATCGCCCACAAGAACGTCGCGAGGAACCGCACCGGGTCGCGCACCACGGCGAGTCCGGCCGCGAGCGAGTGCACCAACGCGCCGATCCGGTCCTTGTGCCTGGGCAGCAGCGCGCCGGTGATGCGGCCGACGATCGCCTCGACCGCGTGCGGCCATCTGGCGAGCGCGAAGTATGCCACGAACAGCAGCGTCACCAGCGCCAGCATCACCACGGCGGAGTTGCGGACCGGGGTGCCGCCAATGGCGAAGTCGGCCGGGAATTCCGGCGCGAGAATGGCGACGACGAGCAGCAACAGGATGGACAACGCATCGAACGCGCGGTCGATGGCCAGCGACGCGAGCGCACTGGACCACGGCACATCGCGCCGTTCGCGCGCGAGCACGAAGACGCGCACGATCTCGCCGGCGCGGGCCGGGAGCACGTTGTTGCACATCATGCCGATGGCCGTCGCGCGCCAGAGCGGGCCGAACGGGAGCCGCGGCGCCACGGGATCGAGGATGGTGCGCCAGCGACGGGCCCGCAGCGGAAAGATGAGCTGCGAGGCGATGGTGCAGAGCGCCCACAGCACTAGGTCGCTGCCGCGCAGGGCGGACACCACCTGCGCGAGGTCGATGTCCTTGAACGCATACCACAGCAGGAGCACGCTGACGGCGATGCCGAGCGCGCTCTTGGCGCCCAATTTCATGGGCTAATCCGAGGTGGCGGCGAGCTCGAGCAGGTCGAACAGCTCGGCGAGCATGGCCGGATCGGGCGCGCCCGGTGCCTGCTTCAGCAGGTCGCGAAGCTCGATGGCGCGATCGAGCGCGTCGCGTCCACGATAGACGAGATCTTCGATGGGGACGACGACGTCGCTGCTCACGGTCGCGGGCTCGGCGAGCGGTGTTTCTTCGAGTCCGCTCAGGCCGGCGAGGCCGTTGCTGAGCATCGCGGCGAGCGCGTCACCCGAGGAGCCGCCGCCGGACGGCGGCCGGGAGACGAGCGACGCTTCACCGTCGGGGGCGAGCGATGCAATGTCCACCGTGGCCGGCTCAGTGTCCGGCGCGAGCGACGCGATGTCGACAATCGGGGACGCGGTCGCGGCCATGGCTGTGGCAACGGCGATCGGTGTGTCGCGCCCGGCGGCGCGCAGCAGCTGCACGATCTCGGCGGTGGTCTTGCCGCGCGGCGCCGACAGGAGCTGGCACGCCTCGTCGAGCGCGCCGAGGGCGGCACCGGCGAGCAGGCTGGCCTGGGCGCGCTGTTCCTCAAAGAAGGCCGCGAGCGGCGTCTCGCCGAAGCTCGCCGAGAGCCGGGCGAGCGAGCGCGCGGCGCCGCCGAGTTCGCGTGCCAGTCGTTCGCGCGTGGCGGCGTCGACCGCCTGCGCCGCATCGCTGACGAGTCGGCGCAGGTGCTCGGCGTGGCTGACGACCTCGAGCCGGAACCGCTGCGCGGCCGACGTGGGCGGCGAGGGAGCGGCGCTCACGAGGCCCGGTGCCCCGTCGTCGGGGAAGAGCGCGCTGATGGGGACGATGTCGTCAGCGACCGCCGCGCCGCCGGCCAGCGCCGCCGCCGCCTCGGCGAAAGCGGTGAGCGAGGCCGACGCCGTCGCCGGCCGCTCGCCGCGCGTGAGTGCCATGCTGCTGTCGGCCAGAACGACCGCCGCGGTGGAGAAGAGCGTGCGCAGCGCCGGCGTGACGGCGCCGCCGAGCTCGAACGACTTGGCCGCCTGGTCGAGGGCGTCCACGATCTCCGGCAGCGGCGGCAGGTCCTTGAGCAGCGCGATGCCCCGCAGGGCCCGCACGCGTTGCAGCGGCGCGACAAAGGCGCTCGGCTCGGTCGGGTTTTCGGCGAAAGCGAGCAGGGTGCGCGCGATCTCGGCGGTTTCGGTGGCGAGGAAGCCCGAGGCATATGGCGCGGCCGTCGCCGCACCGGACGCCACCGGCGCGAATGCGGCGAGCTCCTGCGTGCGCGCCGCCGCGCGGGCCGTCTCGGCCGCGCCCCACGCGCGCACGCCGCGAATGAGGATCTTCAGATCGTCAATGGCAGCGACGAATGCGCCGCGCAACGCCTCGCTCCACACGAGCGACCCTGTCTGCAGTCCGTGCGCGGCCCGCTCGAGCGCCGCGGCCACGTCGGCGATGCCGCCGACCTTGGCCATGGTGGCGCTGCCGCGCAGTGCGCGGGCGTGCCGAATGCAGGCCTCGATATCGGGCGGTCCGCCGCGCGCCGTGGCGACGAGCCCGTCGAGGTGCTCGACGTACTCGGACGCTTCGAGCGTGAAGAAATCGAGAAGGCCGCTGCTCATCGCATGGGGAAGCTACGGAGGCGGAAAGTTGGGAGCAACACGGGCTTGATTATAGACGCGACGGAAGGGGCTGGTGTAACGGCGACTGAAGATTGGGAATCCGGGTTGGGATTGCGGAACGCGATTGGTCGATTGCGATTGGCGACGGCAGCGGTACGGCTCCCTGCCGTGCGGGAATCGCCGGTCGCCATCCGAAATCGGATTCCGGATTCACGATCCGGACTCCCAATCCTCAATCATCCCCTGGCGGCGTCCATCGCCCGCCGCATCTCCCGCACCGCCTCGGCGATCCCAACGAAGACGGACCGGCTGACGATGGTGTGGCCGATGTTGAGCTCCTCAATGTCGCCAATGGCGGCCACGGGGCCCACGTTGCGCACGGTGAGGCCGTGGCCCGCATGGACTGCGAGTCCCGCCGCGCGGGCGCGGCGGGCGCCGTCGCGCAGGGCGGCGAGCGTGGCGGGGTCGCGGGGGGCATGACAATAGCGTCCGGTGTGCAACTCGATGGCCGCCGTTCCCACCGCCGCCGACTGGTCGATCATGCGCGGGTCGGCGTCGATGAAGAGGGAGGTCCTGATGCCGGCACCCGTCAAGCGAGTCAGGGCGTCCTTCACCCGGCCGGGCTCGCGTGTGACGTCGAGCCCGCCCTCAGTCGTCACTTCTTCGCGGCGCTCCGGCACCAGGGTCACCTGGTGCGGGCGCAGTCGTTCGGCGATGGCCAGCATCTCGTCGGTGACGGCCATCTCGAGGTTGAAGGGCGTGCGGGCCACGCGCAGGATGGCATCGAGGTCGGCATCCTGGATGTGGCGGCGGTCCTCGCGCAGGTGCGCGGTAATGCCGTCCGCGCCAGCGGCCTCGCAGAGGGCCGCCGCCGCGGCGGGGTCGGGCTCGTCGGTGTGACGCGCCTGACGGATCGTCGCGACGTGATCGATGTTGATGTAGAGGCGGAGATGCCCAGGGCCGCCAGATGATGCCATAGTCCACCCCATCCGTGATCGCGGAGTGTTCCGCGGGAGTCTTCAGTGAAACGAGTCGCCATGCTGCTGCTGCCCTTCGCCGCCGCCTGCTCGAGCTTGCCCGCCGGCGGCGCCGGTACCGGCGCCGAATCGCCGAGCGCGGCCATTCAACAGTTCCTTGCCGCCGCGCGCCGCAAGGACCTGACCGCCATGGCCAGCGTGTGGGGCACCGAGAAAGGCCCCGCCAGCCAGAACATGAGCCAGCGGGAGCTCGAGCGCCGTGAGTTGATAATGATCCAGTGCCTCCCGCACGAACAAGCCACCCTCGGAACGCCAGCGCCCAGCGAGGCCGGCCGGTTGCGGATCCCGGTGGAACTGACCCTGCTGACGCGGAAGGCGAAGCCGACCTTCACCGTCGTGCGCGGTCCGATGAACCGTTGGTATGTGGAGAACCTCGAAATCGATCAACTTCGTGATCAGGGATTCTGCGGCGGCGCCACCGCGTCTCCGGCGCCACCACCACCGGCGCTCCGCTGATCGGCGCGCCGCGGCGATGGAGCGTGCACGCGTCGCCGCGCGATGAAGGACTGAAGAACGGGGTGGCAGGCCGCCGGAACAAGGGGGCTTGTCGCCCCGATTAGTATTCAGACAGTTCGATGAGCACGCCGCCCGTCGACGTCGGATGCAGGAAGGCAATGCGCTTGCCCTCGGCGCCGATGCGCGGCACCTCGTCGATGAGGACGATCCCGGCTGCCTTCGCCCTGGCGAGTGTGCCGTCGAGGTCATCGACGCAAAAGCAGATGTGGTGGATGCCCGGCCCCTTCCGGTCAACGAACTTCGCGATGGGCGAATCGGCGGCGGCGGGTTCGAGCAACTCCACCAGCGATTCCCCGGCCGCGAGGCCGGCGATGTGGGCGCCGTCGGCATCAGCCAACGGCGTCTCAGGGAGTCCGAGCACGTCGCGGTAGAGAGGCAGAACGTCGTCGAGCAGGCGCACGGCAATGCCGAGGTGGGCGATGCGCGTGCCACGACGGGCGGGAGAGGTCATGACGCGGGGCTCCGGCAACAAGGTGGACGACTAACATTATCGAGCGCGATCGGTGGGCGGCACCGTCGCAGCGGAGGCGAAGGACATGGCAGGCAATCAGGTGACGGTTACGGACGCGGATTTCGAGCAGGAAGTCGAGAAACATCAGGGCGTGGCGGTGGTGGACTTCTGGGCCACGTGGTGTGGACCCTGCCGCATGATCGCCCCGATTCTCGAGCAGCTGTCCGTGGAGTACGCTGGAAAGGTGAAGGTGGCCAAACTCGACGTGGACACCAACCAGAAGACGTCGATGCGATTCAACGTGCGTTCCATTCCCACGCTGCTGTTCTTCAAGGACGGCAAGGTGGTGGATCAGGTCATCGGCGCGGTGCCGAAGGCGGCACTCGAGGCCAAGTTCAAGCAGCACTCGGCTTGAGCCATCGATTGCGGCGAGGGTGTACGTCCCCGCACAATTAACCCGGGCGCCGCGACGCGGCGGCCCGGGTTTTCGCTCGCACCCCATCCTATGCCTGTCCCTGTCGGACAACCTCGCTACCCCAAGATCAGGGCGCTGCTGCCCCGGACTCGGCTGGCGTACGTTCATCTGCAGAACCTGCTCACCGACGCCAAGCGGGATCGTGCCGCGCGCGTCTTCGGCTACGTCGCCATCTGGCTGCCGGAAGAGCTGCTCGTGCTGTACATGGAGGAAGGGGACCTCGTCAACGCGACGGCGACGACCAACGGCCGGCAGTGGCGGGCGCTGCCGATCAGCGAGGCGGTGGCGAAGGTGCCGAACGCGGCCGAATACGGCGAGATCTGTTTCCATGAGGCGTCCGACGAACAACTGGCCGCGATGTACGCGAGCCAGGTCACGCCGGAAATCGGCTGGCCGCCGGACTTGACGATCACGGGACCGGCCTCGGTGCTCGGCAACCTGATGGCCACCCTCTTCGACGGCCTGCTTGAGGTCACGGCGGATGGCGAAGTGAATTACGTCATCTTCCAGCACGGCGTGCCGCTGCGCGGCTACTTCGTCGCGGACGAGGCGGTGCCCGACCTCGCCGTCCACGTGCGCGCGCTGCTTGATCTGGCCCTCCGGCACGGGGGCATGGCGCGTCGCTGGGGAGTGCCGCCCGCCCTCGCCAATCAGGCGGCCCCCGCGCTCATCGCGGCGTACCGCGAATTGGTGGGCACGCTCATGCGCCGGCTCCATGATCACGGCGCCGAGAGCGCCTTCGCGGTGGCCGAGCACGCGCGGCAGCACCTGATCGGCAAGCACCCGGCACTGGAGAAGTTCTCGCTGAACATTCCCAACCAGCGCGATCCGGTGGTGGACGCCCCGGCGCTCTCGGCGGCGATCGCCGCGTGGTTGACGGAGACGCTCTGGCACCTGCACCTGCCGGACGGCGTGACGGCGGAGCAGCTGCTGGCCGACGTGGCGCGGCCACGCCGCCATCTGTTCCAGGCGGCGGGCCTCTTTGAGGCCCTGCCGTGGACGATTCCGTGGTAGGGGCCGGGTCGGGCACCCTGTACATCGTCAGCACGCCCATCGGGAATCTTGGTGACCTGAGCGCGCGAGCCCTTGAGACGCTGCGCACGGCGGACGCGATCCTCGCGGAGGACACGCGGCACACGCGGGCGCTCCTCACGCACTTCGAGCTGCATACGCCGCTCGAGTCGTATCACGAGCACAACGAGGCCGCCACCACGCCGGGGCTCGTGGGGCGGCTGCAGCTCGGCGCCACGCTCGCCCTGGTGAGCGACGCGGGGACGCCGCTGCTGAGCGATCCGGGCGCGCGGCTGGTGCGTGCGGCGGCGGCGGCGGGCGTTGCGGTGGTTCCGGTGCCGGGCGCCTCGGCGCTGCTCGCCGCGCTCGTCGGGGCGGCACTCCCGGTCGATCGGTTCACGTTCTTCGGCTTCGTGCCGCGCAAGGGGCCTGAGCGGCGCACGCTGCTGGCCGACGTGGCGGCCCTGCGACACACGGCGGTGCTGTACGAGGCACCGGGGCGCGTGGCTGAAACCCTGGCCGACCTTGCCGCGGCGGGCGCGGGCGATCGTGACGCGGTGGTCGCACGCGAACTGACGAAGCAGTTCGAGGAATTCCTGCGCGGCACGGTGCAGGCGCTCGCCGCGCAGTGCGCGGCGACTCCGCCGCGCGGCGAAGTGGTGCTCGTGGTGGCGGGAGGCGAGGCGCCGACGCTCGACGAGGCGGCGCTGAAGGCGCGCGCGACGGCACTGCGGGCCGAGGGGCTGAGCGCTCGGGACGTCGTGCGCGTTCTCATGGAGGACGAGGGAGCACCTCGCAACCTGGCCTATCGCCTCGCCCACGACTGACGCATGCGCCTCCCACGCACCCTCCTTCTCGCGCTCCCGTTGCTGGCCGGCGCGGCCCGCACGGCGACGCCGCCTCGCGTGCTGCCGCTGCCTGTGCCCTTGCCGGCGCCAGTGCCGGCGCCGCTGCCTGTGCCGTTGCCGGTGCCGCGGCTCGCGGTCGCGCGCCTGCAGTACGACGGCGGCGGTGACTGGTACGCCAACCCGTCCAGCCTCGCGAACCTGATCGCCGCCATTCGCGAGCGGACGACGCTCGACGTGGAAGCGCGCGAGGCGCGCGTGACCCTCACGGACGAGCGGCTGTGGGACTATCCGTTTCTGCACCTGACGGGACACGGCAACATCCGGCTCACCGACGCTGAGGTGCCGCGGCTGCGCGAGTACCTGCTGCGCGGAGGGTTCCTGCACGCCGATGACAACTACGGGCTTGACGATTCGTTCCGCCGCGAGCTCAAGCGGGTCTTTCCCGACCGCGACCTGGTGGACGTGCCACTGCGGCACCCGATCTATCATGCGGTGTACGACTTCCCACTGGGCGTACCGAAGATCCACGAGCACGACGGCAAGCCGGCGCGCGGCCTCGGCATCTTCATCGGCGACCGCCTGGCCGTGTTCTACAGCCACGAAAGCGACCTCGGCAACGGGTGGGAAGACGTGGGGACGTACAGGGAGGATCCGCCCGAACTGCACGAACAGGCGCTGCGCATGGGCGTCAACCTGTTCGTGTACGCGGTCACCAGCCGACCGGGCGCATGACCACCGTCGAACGCCTGCTGCACGAGCACCGGCTCGTGTCGCGTGTCGCGCGGCTCACGCTGGTGCTGCGCGTCACGGCCGTGGCCGTGGTGGTGCTGGCGCTCGCGGCCTGGCTGCTCGCCGGCGCACGCTGGCTCTCGCTGCCGCGCGCGCTGCCGCTGCTGGCCTGGCTCGTGGTGGTCGCCGTGTGCGTCGCAGTGTGGCGGACGCAGCGCGGCCGACTGCTGGGACGCCGCACGCCGCAGGCAGTGGCGCATGCGATTGAGCGGGAGCGCGGACTTCGCGACGGAGCGGCGCGGACCCTGCTCGAGGTGGCGCCGCAGGGCGGGCCGTTCGTCGCGCGCGCCGACGCGTTGCTTGGCGCGCGCCTCGGCGACGGGGCGCTGGCGCCGCGACTGCGCCAGCGCACACAGCGCCAGGTCGGGCTGAGCAGTGGAGCGGTGGCCGGCGGCGCCGTGCTGGCGCTGGCCACCGCCGGGGCGCTCGGCGACGGTTGGCGCGCGTTGCTGCACCCTGCATCGGCCTGGGCCGGCTCGCTGCTTCCGGTCATCGCCTTCGATGATCCACCGGCTGGACTGCTGCGCGGCGACACGGCGGCGCTGCGGGTGAGCGCGCCGGGACGCCGAGCGATCATGGTGCGACAGCGCGCCACCGGCGGTGCGTGGCGCGATACGACGCTCGCCGTGCGCGGAGACGCCGCGACGCTGCGCGTCGGGCCGCTCGATGCCGACCTCCTCCTCATCGCCACCGACGGGCGCGCCGAGAGCGACACGCTGCGCCTGCGTCTCGCCGAGCGGTCGTTTGTGGGCGACGTGATGGTGGGCGCGCACTTCCCGGCCTATCTTGGCCGTGCCGACGAGACGCTCCCCACCGAGGGGGCGCTGCGGATCCCGCAGGGAACGACGCTCACGGTTTCCGGGCGCGCCTCGGAGCCGCTGCGGATCGTGGCGCTCGGCAGCGAGGGGATGCGCGTCCCGCTGGTGATCAACGGCCGCGCCTTCACGGGACGTTTCACGCCGCGCGCCGGTGGCGCACTGGCGTGGCGAGCCGAGGGGGCCACAGGCCCGATCGCCGACCTGCCGGCGCCGCTCCAGCTCGAGGTGGTGCCCGACTCGGCGCCGCAGATCGACTTCCTGGCGCCGGGCGACGATTCCGCGGTTGCGCCCACGGGCGTGGTGCGCGTGGCGGTGGCGGCGGTGGATGATCGCGTGCTGCGCGACGTGACGCTCGCCGTCTGGACGCAGCGCGGCGACGGACGCACGACCGCTCCACAGGCGCGGCGGCTCTTCGAGGGTGGCGCGCCGTCGTATATCGGCGCCATGGCGGTGGACCTCGCGGCACTCGCGCTGCTACCCGGGGACGTCGTACACGTGCAGGCCAGCGCGCGTGACGATGCGCCGTGGGGGCAGGCGGGGCGGAGTCGCGAGCTGCTGCTGCGCGTGCCGGCCGTCGAGGACCAGCGGCGCGAGGCCCGGGCGGCCGCCGACTCGCTCGTGAGCCGCGCTGTGGCGGCGGCGCGAGCCCAGCAGCGGTTGGAGCAACGCACGGCCGAGGCGGCGCGCGCGCGGACGCCGGCGAATCCGGCAAAGGCGGGCGAACGCAAAGCACCCGATGCGATGGCGTTTGACGCCGCGGAGAAGGCAAAGGCGCTCGCGAAGGAACAGGGCGACATGGCGCAGCGCGCCCGCGAGGTGCAGGAGGCCACGCGTGAACTCGAGGATCGGCTGCGTGCGGCGGGCGGGCTGGACAGCTCGCTCCAGGCGCAGCTGCGCGAGGCCCAGAAGCTGATGCGCGAGGCGCTCACGCCCGAATTGCTGGCGGCGATGCGCAAGCTCGAGGGCGCGGCGCAGGATCTCTCGCAGGACCGCACGCGCCAGTCCCTGGCCGATCTCGCCGAGCAGCAGAAGAAGTTGCGCGAGGCGCTGGAGCGCAGCGCCGAGATGCTGAAGCGCGCCGCGCTCGAGGGGCAGATGAAGACGCTGCGCGAGGACGCGGCGTCGATGGCGCGCAAGCAGCGGCAGCTGGCGGACTCGGGGGCGCAGGATCCGGGGCGCGCGCGAGCGGTCGCGCAGCAGACGGCGGATCTCGCCAAGGAGATTCAGGAGTTGCAACAGCGGCTGGAGCGCGAGCGCGCCACCGCCGCCGCGCGCCAGGCCAACGCCGCCGCCAGCCAGGCGCAGGCGTCACGCGAGGCAATGCAGCGTGCGGCGCAGTCGCCCGACCGACAGGTGCGGGAGCAGGCGGCGCGCGAAGCGGCGCAAGCGATGCAGCAGGCGGGCAACTCCCTGTCGGAGGCGCGCGAGCGGCAGGTGGCGGCGTGGAAGGACGACGTCACCGGGTCGCTCGACAAGGCGGTGCAGGAGATGATGCAACTGGCCCGGCAGCAGGAGCAGCTTGCGGACCAGGTGCAGGGGAAGGGTACAGAGGGTCAGCAGCGGGATGCGCGCGGGCAGCAGTCGGCGCTGCAGCAGGGTGTGCAGCGGGCGAGCGAGCGGCTTGCGGAACAGGCGAAGAAGAGCGCGATGGTGTCGCCGGGGACGCAGCAGGCGGTGCGCGACGCGCAGCAGCGCGTAGACCAGGCGATGCGCGACGCGAACAACGCGCAGCAGGGGCAGGGCGGCCAGCAGCAGCAGGCGGGGTCGATGCGCGAGGCGGCACAGGCGCTGCGGCAGGCGGCGAGCGCGCTGGCGCGCGACCGCGAGCGCGTGGAGGGCGCGCAGTCGGGGAGCGGTGTGCCCGAGATGATTGCCGAACTGCAGAAGCTGGCGCAGCAGCAGGGCGAAGTGAACGCGCAGATGGCGAGCCTGTTCCCCTCGACCAGCCAGGGGCGCCAGAGCGTCGATGCCGCGGCGCTTGACCGGGCGCGCGTGCTCGCGCGGCAGCAGCGCGCCGTGGCGCGGGCGCTCGATGACGTGCAGGACCTCGACGCGACCGGCCGGACGCGTGAGCTGGCGCGCGAGGCGCGCACGCTCGCGCAGGCGCTCGAGGCGGGCGCGGCCGATCCGTCGACGCTCGACCGGCAGCAGCGCCTGTTCCGCAAGATGCTCGACGCCGGTCGACTGCTGCAGCAGGAGGAGCGCGACGAGCAGGGGCCGCGCGAGTCAAAGCCGGGCGATCAGGGGTCGCCGTTTGCCCCGCCCGATGCGAGCGTGCGCGGGCGCGACGCCCTGCGCTATCGCACGCCAACGTGGGACGAGCTGCGGGCGCTCGCGCCCGAGGAACGCCGCGCGGTGTTGGAGTACTTCCGGCGGCTCAATGCCGCGGAGGGGCAGACGGCGGACGGCGGACGGCGGACGGCAGAACCGCCCAAGAAGCCCTAGGGTGTCGTGCTCTTGCGGACGGTTTTTCGCTGCCGCCGTCGTGGCGTCGCTGGTATGGTGCGCACCGCAGTCGGCGTTGGCGCAGGCACAGCCGGGCGAAGGCGCGCTGCGACGTGCGCTCGACTTCGAGAACGCGGCGAAGTACCGCGAGGCGGTGGTCGCGTATCGCGAGGCGATCGCGCAGGGGGCGTTGACGCAGGGCGTGCTCGGCCTCGAGCGCTCCTTCGGCTCGCTCGGTCAGGAAGACTCGCTGCTGCCGACGCTCGACGCGCTGCTCCGCGCCGCGCCGCGCGACCCCACCCTGCGCGGCGTCCTGCTGCGCACGCAGCGCGCGATGGGGCGCGACGCCGCGGCGCGGCGCGCGTTCGAGGAATGGCGCGCGCTCGACCCGCGCGCCCCGGCGCCGTACCGCGAGTACGTGCGGATGCTGCTCACCGACCGCCGCACGGCGCCGGCCGACTCGGTGCTGCAGCAGGCCGTGGCTGCGCTCGGCGGCGCGCGCGAGTTCGCCACCGAATTCGCGGATCTCTACGCGACGATGGGGAGGTGGGATGCGGCGGCGACCGCGTGGCGCGAGGCACTGGCCGACGCGCCGTACCTCGACCAGTCGGCGGCGTACTCCCTGATGGCGGCGCCGTCGGCAGCTCGCGACGGCGTGCGGGCGGCGCTTGCGCCGCAGCTGACCACGCCGGCGGTCGTGGTCGTTGCGCTGGCGCGCACCCGCGCCTGGCTCGAACTGCGGTGGGGGTCGCCGCGCGAGGGATGGAGGGCGCTGCGGACGCTGCCGGCTTCGGACAGCACGGCACAGCTGTGGGTGGACTTCGCGGAGGAGGCGACGTACGTGGGCGGCGCACTCGCGGCACGTGATGCGCTGGAGGCGGCGTATCAGGTGCGGCGCGATCCCGTGATTGCGCTGCGTGCCGCCGTCGCGGCGATGAGCGGCGGCGACGCCGCGAGCGCGCTGCGGCTCGCCACGCTCGCGACCACCGCGACGCCGGCGCTCGACAGTGCGCGTGCGGCGGCCGAGGCGCTGCCCGTACGCGTGCGTGCGCTGGCGGAGCTGGGGCAGCCGGCCGAAGCAGAGGCGCTGATCGGACGCTACGGCGCGCGTGTCACCGACGCGCAACGCCGCCTCTTCGCGCGCTCCCTCGCGTGGGGATGGATCCGGGCCGGGGACATCGGCCGCGCCCGCCTGGCGGCGGCGCAGGGGGGCGGCGACGATGAGGACGTGGTTTCGGGATGGCTGGCGCTCTTCGACGGCGACCTCGACGGAGCGCGACGCGGCCTCCGCACGGCAGAGGAACAGACGCCCGATGTGGTGACCGCGCTCGCCTTCATCTCGCGAGCGAAGCAGCCGCGCGCGCCAGGTATCGGCGCGGCGTTCCTCGCCCTCGCACGCGGCGACTCGACGCAGGCGTCGCGCGCGTTCGAGCACGCGGCGGTGTCGGTGCCCGACGCGGCCGCATTCCTCCTCGGCCTCGCGGCGCGCGTGGCCAGTGCGCAGGGCGACGAGCGCCGCGCGCTGGCGTTGTGGACGCGGCTGGTGGAGGAGTACCGGTCATCGCCCGAGGCACCCGAAGCCGACCTTGAATGGGCCCGCGTGCTGCAGCGTCGCGGCGACCGCGCCGGCGCGGCCGCGCGATACGAGCACCTCATCCTGACCTGGCCCGACAGCGCGCTCGTGCCGCAGGCGCGCGAGGCGCTCGACCGGATGCGGCTTCTCCCCTAGGCGCGCGACCCGGCTACCGCATCTGCGCCACGACCGAATCCACCGTCGTCAGAAACGCCGCAATCAGCTCGCGCCGCAACGTGACGGTCCACGGGTCCCTGCCCGCGGGAAGAAACGTCACGACCAGGCTGTCCCGCCTGGCCCGCAGAAGCGAGTCGGGAAGGCGAACGCCGACGGTCGTCATCGGTGTGCAGGGGCGGCCGTAGAAGCAGTTGTACGCATCGCTGAACGCGCCGGTTCCCAGCAGGGGCTTCCCAGGCTCGGCGATGGCGTGCACGAACCCGCCCATGTACCACACATAGAAGGGCGTGAGGTAAAGCACGTGATCTCCACGGCGTCCGCCCACCAACGTTCCGTTTCGGCTGACCTCGGAGCGCAGGCCGACCCTCGCGTCATCGGACTCCCAGGCGACGACGGAGACGACGGACGAGCGCGAGAAATCGCGCACCTGCACGATGGGCGGCACCAACGCGCCGGTATCGGCCGCCGCCACTTGCACCGACGGTTTGACGGGGGTGGAGCGGCCGCCGAACATGGGCAACGCGCAGCCGGTAACGCTCGCAAGGAGCATCGCGCCGAACAGCCTTCCGGGCCTCATGGTCCCTCCCGGGCCTCAGGTCCGATCGCCGAACCTGACGGTCACATGGTATAACGGTGCAGGGGGTCAATTCAGCGCGCAATCGGGGATACTCCGACCTCCGTTGCGGCGTGGTCCTCTGGTCGCTCGCGCGCCGCCGCGTCTGTTGGCCGACGACCGTCCCACCCTCAACCGCAACCGATCACCACGGATCACACGGAACCCGTCGGATCACACGGATTAGTTTCCGTAGGGTTGCCCTTGGCCTGATCCGTGACATTCCACCAGTTTCCGTGCCATCCGTGCCATCCGTGGCAAGCGGTTGAACCCAGCCGAGGTACGATGCCGAATCCGCTTCGCCTGATGATCGTGTGCGCCGTCGTGCTCGCGTCCCGCGCGCAGGCGCAGCACGTGCTCGTCCCCATGGACGACGCGCAGGCGAACCACCTCAAGGCGTACGGTGTCGCATTCAACGCACTCACCGAGGGCGTGCGGGCCGAATGGCTCATCAACTACCGCGGCGGCGCGTTCCTCCTGCCCGACGTGCCGTTCGTGCGCCGCCGGGCGTCGCTCGACGGCGTCACGTTTGAGGCGCTGTCGGAGGCCGCCGTCACCGCGATCCGCGGCGAGATCGCCGACGGCAACGCCGACGCCGTGCCGCTGGAGAAGGCCCCGCGCATCGCCGTCTATTCGCCGCCGAACTCGCCTCCGTGGGACGACGCGGTCACGCTGGCGCTGCGCTACGCGGGCATCCCGTACACGCGCGTCTGGGACGACGAGGTGCTGGGACAGGACCTCGCGCAGTACGACTGGATCCACCTGTTCCACGAGGACTTCACCGGGCAGCTGAACAAGCTGTACCTGAGCTACCGCGACGCACCGTGGTTCATCGACCAGCGGGAGCGCGACCTCGCCACGGCACGCCGCCATGGCTATGCCTCCATTCCTGCCCTGAAGAAGGCGGTCGCTGCTCGCGTGCGCGCGTTCGTTGACCGCGGCGGGTTCCTCTTCGCGATGTGCGGCGCCACCGAGACGCTGGAACTCGCGCTCGCCGCGCAGGGGGTGGATATCGCGTCGCCGTACTCCGATGGTACGCCCATCGATCCCGACGCCGACAGCCGGATGGACTGGGCGAACGCGATGGCCGTCACCAAGGCGCACATCGAGATGTCGGCAGGCGTGAACGCGATGAGCGACATCGACGGCCACCAGGTGAACGTGCCGGCGCGCCGTCAACCGCTGGGCAACTTCCAGCTCTTTGCCTTCTCCGCGAAGCTCGACCCCGTCGCGACGATGCTCGTGCAGGGGCACCGCAGCGTCATCCCCGATTTCTACGGCGTCACGACCTCGTTCAGCCGAAACGTCCTGCGCCCGTCGGTGACGGTGCTCGCGTACGAGGACGGCGCCCCATGGGTGAAGTACATCCACGGCGACCTCGGCAAGGGGGCGTGGACGTACCTCGGCGGGCATGATCCCGAGGACCCGCAGCACAACATCGGGGCGCCGCCCACCGACTTGGCACTGCATCCCAACTCGCCGGGCTATCGGCTCATCCTGAACAACGTGCTGTTCCCGGCGGCGAAGAAGAAGCCGCACAAGACGTGACGGCGGGCGAGCCCCGTCTCGGCGCGCGCGCGGCGGGTGCAATCCGCTCCGCCATTCACATGGCGGGCGGTCGTGAGGTCTGCTTCGTGGGCGCGATGGATGCGGCGGGGATGCTGCAGTCGGCGCGGGCGGTGGCGCGCGGCGATGCCCGCAGTGTGCTCGCGCTCCCCGGCTTCGCGCGCCGTGGCGAGGTGCTCGTGCACAACCATCCGTCGGGCGTGCTCGATCCATCGGACGCGGACCTCGACGTCGCGGCGCGGCTGCACGACGACGGCATCGGCTTTGCCATCGTCGACAACGACGCGACGCGCCTCTACGTGGTGGTGGAGGTGCCGCGGCAGGAGGCGGAGCATCCCCTCGATGCCGACGCCGTCGCCGACCTGCTCGACGCCGACGGCCCGGTGGCCGCGCACCTGGGCCGGTTCGAGGACCGCCCGGCCCAGCGTGACATGGCAGCGGCCATCGCCGCGCTCTACACCAAGGGTGGCATCGGCCTGCTCGAGGCGGGAACCGGCGTCGGCAAGTCGCTGGCGTACCTTGTGCCGGCTCTGCGCTGGGCCGCCGCCAACGGTGAACGCACCGTCGTCTCGACCAACACCATCACGCTGCAGGAGCAGCTGGTCGGCAAGGACCTGCCGATTCTCGCCGAGGCGCTCACCGACCAGAAGGTGCGCTTCGCACTGCTGAAGGGGTGGCACAACTACGTCTGCCTGCAGCGCCTCGGCACGGCGCGGGCCGAGGGTGCGTCGCTCTTTGACGAGGGCATGGCCGACGACCTCGACATGATTGCGTCGTGGGCCTCGACGACGAAGGACGGCTCGCTCTCCGACCTCGCCACGACGCCGCGCAGCGAGGTGTGGGATGAAGTGGCGGCCGAAGGCGATCTCTGCACGCGGATGCAGTGCCCGCACTTCGACGACTGCTTCGTGTTCGCGGCGCGCCGCCGCGCGGCCGAAGCCGATGTGGTGGTCGTGAACCACCACCTGCTGATGGCCGACATCGCGGTGCGCCGCGCGAGCGGCAACTGGAGCGAGGCAGCGGTGCTCCCGCCGTTCACCCGTCTGGTGGTGGACGAAGGGCATCACCTCGAGGACGCGGCCGCGGCGCACCTTGGGCACACCGTGTCGCGGCGCGGCCTGCAGCGCCTGTTCGCGCGGCTCGAGCGCAAGGGCAAGGGGCTGCTCCCGGCGCTCGAGCGCAAGCTCGCACGCGCCACCGACCTGCTCAGTGCGGCGTCGCTCGACCTCGTGCGCGTGCGCCTCGTGGAAGGCACGCGGGCGGCGCGCGACAAGTCGCAGGTGGTGTGCGACCTGCTCGACGCGTGGCTTGCCGGGCACGACGAACCGCAGGTGCGCCTCACCGATGCGTTCGACGACGATCCGATCTGGCACCAGGGACTCGGTGCCGCGCTCGACGACCTGCTGCGCGAGATCGCGCTGCTCGACGACGGCCTGCGCACCGTGGGGAGCCGTCTGGAAACGGAGCCGGCGCGGGCCGAGGAACTCGCGCCGCTGCTCGGCGAGATTCGCGGCGTGTCGCGGCGGCTGCAGCATGCCGCCGACGCGCTCCGCGGCGCACTGCGGTCGGGACGCGATACCAACCAGCTGGTGCGCTGGCTGGAGCGCCGGCCAGGCGACGGCAACGTGGGTGCGGCCTCGGTGCCGCTCGACCTCGCGCCCATCCTGCGCGAGGACCTGTTCGTGCGGCTCGAGACGGCGGTGGTGACCAGCGCCACGCTCGCCACGGCCGACGGCTTCACGTTCATCGCGCGCCGCCTTGGCCTCGACGACGACCGCACCGAACCCGTGACGCGACAGTTCGCGTCGCCGTTCGACTACCCGACGCAGGCCATCCTCGCGGTCCCGAGCGACTTCGTGGCGCCAAACGCGGACGGCCGCGCGCACTTCGGGCAGGTCGTGGCGGCGGCCCACGACCTCATCGAGGTGGCGGACGGCGGCGTCTTCGTACTCTTCACCAGCCACCGCGACGTGCGCGAGGCGGCCGCCACGCTGCGCGCGCTCGATGTCGAGACGCGGTGGCCGCTGCTCGTGCACGGCGAGGCGCCGCGCGACCAGCTGCTGCGCCGATTCCGCGATCATGGCAACGCCGTGCTCGTGGGGACCTCGTCGTTCTGGGAGGGGGTGGATGTGCCGGGGCGCGCGCTGCACGCGCTGCTGCTCGGGCGGATCCCGTTCCGCGTTCCGTCGGAGCCGGTGACCGCCGCGCAGTGCGAAGCAATCGAGAAGGCGGGCGGCGACAGCTTCATGGAGTACATGGTGCCGCACGCCGCGCTGCGGCTGAAGCAGGGCTTCGGGCGCCTCATCAGGTCCACGGCAGATCGTGGCGCCGTGGTCCTGTGCGATCCGCGGGTCCTGCGCAAAGGGTACGGTGCGCGCCTGCTCGAGGCGCTCCCTCCGGCGCGCCGCGCCGTGGCGCCGTGGGCGGTGCTGCGCGAGACCCTGCGCGCCTTCTATGCCAATGCACCTTTGTCCCCCTAACGGGGTAGATTGCTCGACATGAATCGGCCCGGAAAAATCGTCTGCGTGGGGCGGAACTACCGCGAACACGCCAAGGAACTCGGCAACGACGTTCCCACCGCTCCGTTGCTGTTCCTCAAGCCGCCCTCGGCCGTCCTCGCGCCGGGAGCTGCCATCGTCATGCCCAAGGCGTCGCAGCGCGTCGACTTCGAGGGCGAGGTGGGCGTGGTCGTCGGCACGACGCTGCGCCGCGCCACGCCGGCCCAGTGCACGGCGGGCATTCGCGGCGTGGTCGCCCTGAACGACGTGACGGCGCGCGACTTGCAGAAGAGCGACGGGCAGTGGACCCGCGGCAAGGGCTTCGACACGTTCTGCCCGATCGGCCCGCTGTCGGCCGACGTGCCGCCGCTCGACGCCATCACCGTCGTCACGCGCGTGAACGGCGAGGAGAAGCAGCGGGCGAGCTCGGCGGAGATGGTCTTCTCCATCCCCGAACTGCTCTCGTACATCTCGCACATCATGACGCTCGAGCCCGGTGATGTCGTGGCCACCGGCACGCCGGCCGGCATCGCGCCGCTGCAGCCAGGCGACGTCGTCGAGGTCGAGCTCGTTGGCCTGAGCATCGTCCGCAATCCGGTGGAAGCCGAGGCGTGATTCCGCGCCAGCCGCGCGGCACTTCGGCGTTCGCCGTTTCGGTCATCCTGCACGTGGTGATCGGCGTGGCGTTGTTGCGTGTCCTGACGATCCCCAGCGCGCTGAACTCGCTGTTCAGCAGTTGGGGACAGCCCGCGCCGGTGGAGCGCATCGGCTTTCTCGCGCTGCCTCGGTCGTCGGAACCCGCCGCCGCACCGCGCGCCGGCGGTGACAACCGACCGGATCGCGGCCGGCCGGTGGCCGAGCCCGCCCCGGTCATCACCGCACCGGCGGTCATTCCCAACGCGATGCCGTCGGCGCCGCCGGCGGCGGCGGTGGCGAAGCCCGAGGGAGGCACCGGCGAACTGATCGGCGGCGGCGGACCCACGCGCGGCATCCGGCCCAGCTACAACGATCCGCGACTCTGGCTCCCGACGGGTCCCGTCGTGTCAGCGCCGGTGCAGCCGATGACGCGCGCCGAGTCGCTGCACACGCTGCTGGCCGACAAGATCCGCATGTTCAACGACTCGGTGGCGATCGCCAACCCGCCGCAACGGGCTCCCGGCGACTGGACCTACACCGACAAGAAGGGGCGAAAGTACGGCGTCGACCAGCAGTTCATCCGGCTCGGCAAGTTCTCCATCCCGACCGCGGTGCTGGGAATGCTGCCGCTCAACGCGCAGGCGAATCCGATCCAGATGGAACGCCAGCGCACCATGAACGAGATGACGCGCCAGATTCAGGAGCAGGCCGCGCGCGCCTCGCGCGATGATGCGTTCAAGGCGGCGGTGAAGGCGCTGCGCGAGCGCAAGAACCGGGAGCGGCAGGAGGCGGCGGCCAAGGCGGAGACGCCGCCCTCGACCGCACCGATCAAGCCGTAGCGCCTGCGCCCCACGGCCGCTTCGACGAAGCCGTAGCGGCTACTAGTCGCCGTCCGCGTTGGCCACGGGCCCGGACGGCGGCCGAATGACGCCGGCGAGCACGCCGAGCACCGCGTAGTCGTCCTGCGGTCCCAGTGCCAGCGGCTCGGCGCCGTCACCGGCGCGAAGGACCACGGCCTGGCCCTGCCGCGCCATCGTGCGCACGACGGCCCGGTTCCCGAGGCGCACCACCACCAGTTCGCCCTCGCGCGACCGCGCCACCGGATGCACCAGCGCGAGGTCGCCCGCCTGTGCGCCGAGCGTGCGCGCCTCGTTGTCCGTGACGACGATGAGATAGCACTCGGGACTTGGAACGAGCGCGCGGTCGAGCGACAGGTGCCCCGTGGTGACGGGCGCGGGCTGGCCCGGAGCGACCTGCACCACGGGGACTGGCATCACGCCGGCGAGGCCGGCGTAGCCGATGAGCTTCACGCCACGCGAGCGCCCGGGCTCGCGCTCGATGTAGCCCTTCGCCTCGAGTGACGCGAGCACGTCGGTGACGCTCTTCGTGGACGCAATGCGGCAGTGGCGGCCGACGTCACGCACGCTTGGCTGGAACGTGTGCTCCGCGAGGTGATCGAGGAGGAAGTGGTAGACGCTCGCCTCGACGGCGCTGAGTGGCGCGCGGGTCATGCCGCCGATCCGGCGACGAAGGCGTGCGCGGCGGCGAGCCGCGCGAGCGCCTCGTCCCGTCCGAGGACGCCGAGCACGATGCTGATGCCGGGGCTGCTCGCGCTGCCGGTGAGCGCCATGCGCACCGGCCCCAGCACCTTGCCCACGCCGAGGCCGCGCTGCTCGGCGGCCGTGCGCAGTGCCTGCTCGATGCCCTCGGGCTCCCAGGCGGTCGCGGCGAGCATCGCGTCGCGCGCGAGGTCGATGATCTCGACGGCAGCGGCGGCGTTGGGCCAGACCTTCGCGGCGGCCGCGGGGTCGATGCGGTACTGCAGGAAGATCGGCACCTGCGTCGCGAGTTCCATGATGGTGCGCGAGCGGCCGCGCAGGACGCCGAGGGCGGCGCGATACGCCGCGTCGCGCTGCTCGAGCAGCTCGCGCGTGACCGTGCCGTCCTTGAGCAGCTGCGTGGTGACCAGCGGCTCGAGCTGCTCCACCGGCGTGCGCGCGAGGTGCTGGCCGTTCATCCACTCCAGTTTCTTCGTGTCGAAGACCGACGCCTTCTTGAGCAGGCCGTCGGCGTCGAACTTGGCGACCAGCTCGTCCATCGACATCACTTCGTCGAACTCGCCGCCCGGCGACCAGCCCAGCAGCGCGAGGAAGTTGACCATGGCCTGCGGCAGGATGCCCTCGTGCTGCCAGTCGGCGACGGCGGTGGCGCCGTGGCGCTTGGACAGCTTTTTGCCGTCGGTGCCGTGGATCATGGGGAGGTGCGCGAACTGCGGCAGTTCCTCGCCCAGCGCGCGGTAGAGCATGATCTGCTTGGGCGTGTTCGAGATGTGGTCGTCGCCGCGCATCACCAGCGTGATGCGCATGGCGATGTCATCGCTCGTGACGGCCATGTTGTAGATCGGCGTTCCGTCGGAGCGCAGGACGACGAAATCCTCGATGTCCTTGTTGGGGAAGGAGATCTCCCCGTGCACCAGATCGTTCCACCCTGTACTCTGCCCCTCCGGGACGCGAAAGCGCACGACGCTTGGCTCGCCGGCCGCCACGCGGCGCGCCACCTCGGCGCGGTCGAGCTGGTCGCAGCGTCGGTCGTACTTGAACGCGCCCTCCGACAGCTCCGCCTGCTTGCGGCGCGCGTCGAGCTCGAAGGCCGAGCAGAAGCAGCGGTACGCATGCCCGGAGGCGAGCATGCGCTCGGCGTCGGCGCGGTGGCGGGCCAGGTTGGCGCCCTGATAGACCACCGGCTCGTCCCAGTCGAGCCCCAGCCACTGGAGCCCCTCGAAGATGGCGCGCGTGGACTCATCGGTGCTGCGCGCCTTGTCGGTGTCCTCGACGCGCAGCAGGAAGTGGCCGCCATGCCGCCGGGCATAGAGCCAGTTGAAGAGCGCGGTGCGCGCGCCGCCGACGTGCAGGTAGCCGGTGGGAGAGGGCGCGAAACGAAGGCGAGGAGTGGGCACGATCCGACTGATGGTGGACGGTAGAGGGTGGATGGTAGATGACAAAGGAAACGCGGGCCTACCGTAACCTACGGCAGACCCGCGCCACGGAGACGGAGGGATTCGAACCCTCGATACAGGTTTAAGCCCGTATAACGGTTTAGCAAACCGTCGCCTTCAGCCTCTCGGCCACGTCTCCTCGCGCGCTCGGCGCGCAGACCATGAAAGATGGGCGTGAGGGTGAATGCTGTAAAGGGAGAGAACGGCGGAGAACGGCGGAGAACGGCGGAGAACGGCGGAGAACGGCGGAGAACGGCGGAGAACGGCAGAGAACGGCGGAGAACGGCAGAGAACGGCAGAGAACGGCAGAGAACGT
>Ga0209514_10000516_pt1 | contig 77748 bp, 69 predicted proteins | sample Subgrocontami58m_FD_187452 | JGI IMG/M metagenome (GOLD analysis project Ga0209514, IMG submission 187452) | Subsurface groundwater microbial communities from S. Glens Falls, New York, USA - GMW37 contaminated, 5.8 m (SPAdes) (version 3) | ecosystem: Environmental > Aquatic > Deep subsurface >... | reverse complement strand
GGATTACCCATGCGAAAGTAGGTCATCGTCAGGTCCCAAAAAACAAAAAGCCCCAGCACTCCTGCCGGGGCTTTTTGCATTCACTCTTCCCCAGACACTTCCGTGCCCGGGGCTTTTGCTTTTTATGCGCTGCTCGTCGAAAATGAGCGCGCGTGTGCCGTCGCACGCAAGTATCAAGCTGGAGTGCCAATGGCCGGTTCGATGTTTTCACTGGAAGGGCGCGTCGCGCTGATAACTGGAAGCGCACGCGGACTCGGCTTGGAGATCGCGCGCGGACTCGCAGCGCAGGGGGCACATGTAATCCTCAACGGACACAATCCGAAGGCGCTCGCGCACGCGGTCGAATCAGTCCGCGCTGCAGGCGGGTTGGTGCAGACCTTGGCATTCGATATCGCGCAGCCGGACGCGCTCGCACAAGCTTTGGCGGAGCTCGATACAACGGGCCTTCGCATCGACATCCTGGTCAACAACGTCGGCATACGCGATCGCCGCGGAATGTTCGAATTTGCGCTCGACGACGTGCGCCGCATGCTCGAAGTGAATCTGATCGCGCCGTTCGCCCTGTGCCGCGAAGTGGCCAATCGTATGATCGCCGACAAGCGCGGTGGTCGAATCATCAACGTGACATCGATTGCCGGTCCGATCGCCAACACCGGCGACGCAGCCTATACCAGCGCGAAGGGCGGCCTCGCGGCATTGACCCGCGCGCTCGCTGCCGAACTCGGCCCCTATGGCATCACGGTGAACGGGGTTGCGCCGGGGTTCTTTGCGACCGAAACCAATGCCGCATTCGTAGCGGATCCCGCCGTGGCGCAGATGCTCAAACAAAGAACGTCGCTCGGACGCTGGGGGCGTCCTGCCGAGATCGCCGGTGCAGTCGCATTCCTCGCTTCCGATGCGGCATCCTATGTGACCGGGGAGATCATCGCGGTCGACGGGGGTTACCTCGCGCATTTCTAGACGGTGCTTCGCACTGCCATGGCGGGGTTTGCGCGTAGACCGGCCTCACGCATGACGCCAGGTTTAGCGGCGCCAACGCGCCCTGCCGTCGTACAATTGCGTCAGTATGCCCGTGTCGCCCCGTCAATCCCCCGCAATTGACCCCGCCGGAACTGCGACCACGCCGACGAATGCAGGCACGGTGTTGTGTTTTCACTGCGGTCTGCCCGTGCTCGATTCGGATCGCTACGGCGTCAAGATTGATGGCAAGTGGCGCGCCATGTGCTGCGCCGGCTGCGAAGCGGTGGCAACCGCGGTCCTAGGCTACGGCCTCGAGCGCTATTATCAACATCGCACCGCGCCTGCGCCTACCGCCGAAGCGGGCCGCGAAAGCGAGGATTTCCGCATCTATGACGATGCCGAGGTGCAGCGCGGTCTTGTCCATGCGGGGGAATCCGGCGAACGCCAGGTAGCGCTCATGCTGGAAGGCCTGCGCTGCACCGCTTGCGTATGGCTGAACGAACGCGTGGTCGGCCTCATGCCCGGCGTCCTCGGGATTGCCATCAATGCCACTACGCATCGCGCCCAATTGCGCTGGGATCCGCAAACCATCCGGCTGAGCGAAATTCTCGCAGCCATCCGACGTATCGGCTATCGCGCCTACCCCTACGACGTGCATAAGCACGAAGCAGCGCAGCAGGCCGAGCAAAAGCAAAGCCTATGGCGCCTGTTCGTTGCCGCTTTCGGCATGATGCAGGTGATGATGTACGCGCTGCCTGTCTATGTTGCTGCGCCAGGCAGCATGACAACCGAGATCGAGCAGCTGATGCGCTGGGCCAGCCTGATCTTGACGCTGCCGGTGGTCTTCTACTCGGCAGGGCCGTTTTTTCAGACAGCGTGGCGCGACTTGCGCCTGCGCCGCATGGGCATGGACTTGCCGGTGGCCCTGGGCATAGGTATTGCGTTTGGCGCCAGCGTTTGGTCGACGCTCACTCGCCAGGGCGATGTTTATTTCGACTCCGTCTCCATGTTCGTATTCCTGCTCTTATGCGGCCGCTACCTGGAAACCAGGGCGCGCCATACCGTTGCGCGCGGGTTGGACTACCTTGCGCGCGCCATTCCGGAATTCGCATTGCGCCTGGGCGTGGCCGGGAACGCGGAAGAAGTTCCGGTCTCCGCGCTGCGGCCGGGAGACCGCGTGCGCGTGCGCTCGGGCGAGCGCGTGCCTGCCGATGGCGTCGTCGAAGAGGGCAGGAGTTTCGTCGACGAATCCTTGCTCTCGGGCGAGAGCCGGCCGCTGGCGCGCGAGAAGGGTGACAGCCTCACCGCCGGTTCGACCAACGTCGCCGATCCGCTGGTGATGCGCATCGAACGTATCGGCGCCGACACGGTGCTGTCGTCGATTGTGTGCTTGATGCAGCAGGCGGCGGCGGAGCGCCCCAAACTCGCTGCCAGTGCCGAGCGCATAACCGTCTGGTTTGTCGCGGCGACACTGTTAGTTTCGGGCACCGCAGCAATATTCTGGTCATCTATCGAACCGCAACAGGCGCTGCAGGTTGCGGTGGCTATCCTCGTCGTCACCTGCCCCTGCGCGCTGTCGCTCGCGACGCCAGTGGCGCTGAGCGTCGCGACGGGCAGGCTCGCGCGGCAGGGCCTGATCGTCTGCCGCGGTCATGTGATCGAGACGCTCGCGCGTGTTAGCGATGTAGTGCTGGATAAGACCGGAACCTTGACGCGAGGAAATTTGCGGCTGCTGCATACCCAAGTGCTCGGCGACACGAGCGAGGCAGAGTGTCTTGCCCTAGCGGCCGCGCTGGAACAGGGGTCGCTGCACCCGATCGCAAAGGCGCTGCTTGCCGCGAGTCCCTGCGCTCCGTCGGCCGAGGACGCAAAGCATCACGCCGGAGCGGGCGTGGAGGCGCGACTCGGCGCTCGCGTCTATCGCCTGGGGCGCGCCGATTTTGTCATGGCCGCGCACGCAAGACCGCAGCAGCTGCCGACAGCTGCTTCAGCCGGATACATCGCGGTCCTGGGCGACGAGTCGCGTTGCCTCGCGCAATTCGTGCTCGGCGACGAGCTGCGTCCTGATGCAAATGCGTTCATCGAAGCACTACACCGAGCCGGCAAGCGTGTGCATCTGCTGAGCGGCGACCGCGACGAAGCCGTAATGCGGGTAGCGACGACGTTGGGGATAGAGACTGTCAGCGCGAACGCATCGCCGCAGAAAAAACGTGAATACGCCAGGGCACTGCAGTGTCAGGGGCGGGTGGTGGCGATGATAGGAGACGGCATCAACGACGCTCCGGTGCTTGCCCAGGCCGACGTGTCGATCGCCATGAGCGATGGCGCATGGATGTCGCAGCGCGAGGCCGACGCCGTACTGCTTTCAGGACGCCTCGACGATCTGCGCGCGGCGTTTTCGACCGCTACGCGCACGCTCGCCGTCATACGCGAGAACCTGTTCTGGGCGCTCGCCTACAATTTGACCGCGGTGCCACTGGCCGCGTTCGGCATGGTCACGCCCTGGATGGCCGGCATCGGCATGTCGGCAAGCTCGCTTGTCGTGATCCTCAATTCGCTGCGATTGTCCGCGCCGCGCGGCGTCACCGCCGTGCCCATGCGGCGCAATGCGGCGTAAGCTGCTCGAGCGTATGGAAATCCTCTATTTGCTCGTGCCGCTGAGCGTCGTGCTGGTGTTCGTGACCGGCGCGGTGTTCTGGCTCGCCCTCAAAGGAGGCCAGTTCGACGATCTGGAAAGTCCAGGGTTGAATGTCGTACTCGATGACGACACGGCGCAATCGGTATCGTCTTCCGCGCAACAAGAGGGCGAATCGCAGTCCCAACCCGGTGAAGGCGATGGCGGAGAGCCGCGCCGCTAGAGACTGCGTCGCGTTGCGAGAAATCGAATCGAGCAGCTAGAAGTCGGGTCCCTGCTCGGCTTCCACCTTGCGCCCTTTGTGGCGCTGATGTTGCCACAGCGCGAAGATCACGGAGGCGAGCGACAGCACGAGCAGGCCGCCGGAAATCGGGCGCGTCACGAATAGCCATGGATTGGCATCGCTCATGATCGCGCGCAGCAGGTTCACTTCGATCTGGTCGCCCAGGATCAGGCCCAAAATCAGCGGTGCCAGCGGGAAGCGAAATTTCACCAGCGCGTAACCGATGAAACCGAACAGCAGCAGTACGACCACGTCGCTCATGACGTTGCCTAGCGCATAGGCGCCGATTACGCACAGCACCAGGACGTTGGGAATCAGCACCGATTTCGGCACGCTGACCACACGCAGGAATAGCCGCGCGCCGAAAGCGCAGATCAACACCATCAGCAGATGCGCGACTAGATAGGCCGCGTAGATGCCATAGGCAACCTGCGGATGCTGACTGACGAAAAGCGGTCCGGACTGGATGCCGTGGATGGTCATGGCACCGAGCATCACCGCTGTCACCGCGTCGCCCGGAATGCCGAAAGCCATGATTGTGACCAGGGACCCGCCGACGTTGGCGTTGCACGAAGCCTCCGACGCGATGATGCCCTCCGGATTGCCCTTGCCGAAGCGTTCAGGGTGGCGCGAAAATTTTTTCGCCTGGTCGTAAGCCATGACGGTCGCGGCGCTGCCGCCGATCGCCGGCAGTACGCCGATCAGAATGCCGACCACCGTCGACCATAGCAGGAGGAAGGGCCTGGACAGTATTTCCCACAGCACTTTCAGGTGCGAGACCGTGAGCGGCGGCGCCTTGAGCGCAGCGCCCGCGCCCGCGGATCCGTCCATCTTTTCGATGTCGGTCATCAACTGCGCGAACGCGAATATGCCGATCAGCACAGGCAGAAACGGAAAACCGTTGCGCAGGAAGTCGGTACCCAGCGTGAAGCGCGGCACGCTCATGATCGGGTCGGAGCCGACGATCGTGATCGCAAGTCCGATCGCCCCCGAGAGCAGGCCCTTGATCAACGACCCTTCGGTGAGCCCGGCGACCATGGAAAGCGCGAAGACAAAGAGCGAGAAGTATTCCCAAGGCCCGAACTCGAGCGCAATCGAGGCGAGCGGACCGGTGGCGCCGATCAGGAACGCGCCGCCGAGCAAGCCGCCGAGGAAAGACGACCAGATGCCGAGCCAGATGGCTCGCCCGGGCTGACCTTTTTGCGTCATCGGAAAGCCATCGAACGTGGTGGTGATCGCAGAGGGCGTACCGGGAATGCCGATCAGCGCAGCGGTGATCGCGCCCCCGGCCGAGCCGCCGACGTAGACCCCGGTCATGGTCGCGAGCCCCTGCAGCGGATCCAGGGCGAAAGTGAAGGGCAGCACGATTATGATCGTCATGGTGATGGTGACGCCGGGCAGGGCGCCGCCGATCAATCCCGCGAGCGTGCCGAAAAACAGCGGCACCAGGTATTTCACATGTAGGATGTTCTCGATTCCGGCGAGCAGCAGTTCGTACATGGCTTACCACCCGGTCCAGCGTCCGCGCGGCAAGAGCACGGAGAGATAGTCGTTGAAAACGACATAGGTGACGAAGGCGGATGCGAGCGCGGATATCAGCACCATGCCCCAGCCCCGTGCGCTGCGCGGCCGATCGAGCACAGCCTGCAGCGCCGCGACGAAAGCGAACGTCGCGACGCGATACCCCGCGAGCGGCAGCAGAACGACGTAACCGGTGAAGACGGCGTACGTTACTCCCACCAGGCCATAGTTGCGTTTCTCGGTTGGCGGCGCGGCGGCGGTATCCGCTTTCGCTCGCGGCCAGAAGTCCGAAATGATCAGCAGCACCGAGAGCGCGGCCATGATGATCAGCACGATGCGCGGGTAGAAGTCCGGCCCGACCGGAACGAGGGCGGACTGGGGCAGCCCGCGCGACAGGACGAGGAGAAAGACGGATAACGCCAGGCAGACGAGCCCAGCGACGCCGTTTTGCGTCAGGCGCACGCTTTCACCCGTGCGCCTGGTCGCTCGTACGCGCCTAGCATCAGCGCTTCAATATACCGAGATCGCGCGACAAGTCTTTATTGATGACGTCGTTCTGTTTAAGGAACTCGGCGTAGCCCTTGCGGTCGAGATAGCGCACGTCCGTACCCTGGCTCTTCATCGACGCGGCGAACGCCGGGTCCTTGGCGGCCTGGCCGCACGCGCCCGCGAGCTTGGACATGATGGCGGCCGGGGTGCCCTTGGGCACGACCAGGCCACGCGATACGGAATAGACGACGTTGTAGCCCAATTCCTTGAGCGTCGGCACATTGGGCAATTCCGGGCTGCGCTTTTCCGTTGCGATTCCTAGGAATTTCAGCTGACCCGCATCGACCTTGCCTTTCTGCGTGAGATTGCCATCGGTCAGATCGATATGGCCTCCGAGTATCGCGTTCATGCGCTGGGCGAGACCATCGTAGGAAATATACTTGAATTTGATGCCTGCGGCCTTCTCGACCAAAGCCGGGAAGAAATGGCTGGTCGAGCCGAGCGTCGCGCCGACCGAGAGTTGGCCCGGGCGCACTTTGGCGTCGTCGATCATCGCTTTCAGCGTGCTCCATTTCGTCTTGGGACTCGCCGTGAGTATCGACGGCGTCGAAGAGATCAGGCAGATCGGCTCGAAATCCCAGTAATTGACGTCGCTGATGGCCGTGTAATAAGTCGAATGGATGTAGTCATGTGTGGCATACAGCGTATAACCATCGGGCGGAGAGGTCTTGGCCTCGCGCGCGCCCACCGTGCCCGATGCGCCGCCTACGTTGGCAATGACCACGGTCGCGCCGCCCAGCGCCTTTTGCAGCGCGGGCGCGAATGGACGAAAGATGTTGTCGGTGTCGCCGCCGGCGGCCCAGGGCACGATCATCTTGACCGGACGGTCCGGATAGGCGGCGTTGACGTTAGTGAGGGCGAACAATGCCAGCCCCGCTAGCGCGGCAGTAACGATTCTCATGGATGTCTCCTCAGGATGGTGAATTCCCGGTTCATCTTAGCAATCTGCGCTGGGCTTTGCAATTTACGCGCGGCGCAGACGGCGGCAATGCCAGCGCTGTTCAATGCATTCTTGCGCCGGGGTGTTCGCGTTCCTGCGCCATGCGCGCAGGCGATTTGCCGCCCCGCGCGTCAATATCCGAGCGTTCGCGGCAGCCACAGCGCAAGCTGCGGGAAGAGCGCGACCAAGGTCAGAGCGATCAGCATCGATGCGACCATCCAGAGCACCCACTTCACGGTCGATTCCATCGATACGCCGGCGATGCGCGTGGTCACCATCAGATTGACCGCCATCGGCGGCGTGAACTGGCCGATGGCCATGTTCATGGTTACCAGGACACCGAACCACACCAGATCCCAGTTGAAGGTCTTGGCGATAGGCAGCAGGATCGGCAGAAAAACGAGGAATATCGACACCGCGTCGAGCAGCATGCCCGCGACGAGCAGCATCAGCATGATCATCGCCAACATGATCCACTCTTGCGACGTGACGCCGATCAGCGCTTTGGCGAAGGCGTCGAAGGCGCCGAGCGTCGAGCCGGCATGGGCGAACACGCCGGCGAGCGAGATGATGATCATCACTACAGCGGATATCTCGGCCGATTCCACCAACACCCGATACATGCCGCGCCAGGTCAGCGTGCGATAAACGAACACGCCGACGAATAGACCGTAGAAAACGGCTACTACTGCGGCCTCGGTCGGCGTGAAATATCCCGAGCGCAGACCGCCCAGGATGATCACCGGGGCGAGCAGCCCCCAGCTCGCATCCTTGAAGCTTTGCCATATCGATTCGTCACGCACGGCGCCTTGCGTGCCCCAGCCCTCGCGCATCGAAAAATAGAGTGCCGGGATCAGCAAGGACAGGCCGGCGAGGATGCCCGGGATCATGCCTCCCGCGAATAAGGCCGGGACGGTGGCGGCGGGCACGAGCACGCTGTAGACGATGAACGCGATCGACGGCGGAATCAGGATTGCGGTCGACCCGGCCGCAGCGATCAGGCTGGCCGAGAACGCTCTCGGATAGCCTTGCTTCGCCATCCCCGGGATCATCACCATCGCGACCGCGGCGGCGTCGGCGGGGCCGGAACCCGAGATGCCGCCGAGAAACATGCACACGAGCACGGCCACCACGCCTTGCGCCCCGCGGCGCTTTCCCACCAGCGCAGCGGTGAAATTGACGATGCGCAAGGCCACGCCCGCGCGCTCGAATATCATCCCGGCAAGCACGAATACCGGCAGCGCCAGCAGCGGATACTTCGCCAGGCCGGCGTAGGCGTTCGTCGGCACCGCCATCACGCCCAGGCCCTCGATCATGATCACGGCCGTGCCCGTGACGCCGAGCGCAACCGCAAGCGGGGCCCCGAGTGCGAGCAGCAGCGCGAGGCCAAGAAACAGTATGGCGCTGCCTTCGGCCAGCATGTCTAGAGCTTGCGCCGGGCGAGACGCAGGATGCGCCCGAGGATGCGCAGGGTGATCGCAGCCGCGAGCAGCGGCAGCCAGATGGTGTAAATCCACTGCGGGATGCCGATGCCCGGCGAGGTCGTGTCGAAATTCCAATCGTCCAGGAACAGCTTGATCCCATACCAGACGATGATGCCGAACAGTGCCGCGCCGGCGAGCATCACGGCGATCTCGATGTAATGGGCAATGCGCGGCGGCAGCCGTTCTACGGCGAAGCTCATGCGGATATGCGAATTCTTGGCGAATGCCGCCGCGGCGCCGACGAAGGTGAGCACGACCATGAGGAACACCGAGAACTCTTCCGTGAACGCGAAAGACTCGTCGGTGAAATAGCGCACCAGCACATTGGCGAACGTGATCAGGCAGATCAGCGCCATCGCCGCGGCCGCGAAGAATTCTTCGATCTTGACCGGTATGCGCGGCGGCTCTTCGCCGGACGCTTTGACCAGGTCGGGATGATCGCTCATCGATATGCGACAGAAGAACGCCGCCGCATGCACGCGGCGGCTTGTCTCAAGTTTGCATGCTTCAGATCTTCTTGCGTGCCGCGATGGCTTTTTCGGCCCTGTTCACCAGCTCCGGACCGATGTTCTTCGACCATTTCTGGTAGACCTTGCGCGTCGCCTTTACGAACGCATCGCGCTCGGAAGAGGAGAGTTTCACCACGCTGACGCCCAGCTTCTCGACATCGGAAACGGTCGACAAGTCAGGCGCAATCAGGCCTTTGCGCGCCATCTGAATCACCTTTTTGCCGGCCTCGAGCGCTGCTTCTTTGACAATCTTGCGATCCGCGGGGGTCCAGCTTTCCCACACTTCCTTGTTGGCGACGAAGATCAGCGGATCGGCGACATAGCCCCACAGCGTCACGTTCTTCTGCCCGACAGTCTGCAGTTTGGCGGCGGTGAAAATGGTGAGCGGGTTTTCCTGACCGTCGACTGCGCCGGATGCGAGCGCCGGCTGCGCGTCGGCCCAGCTCATCTGCGTGGGATTGGCGCCGAGCGCCGTAAAGGTCTCGTTGAATATCGGCGAGCCGACGACGCGAAATTTCAGCCCTTTCATGTCCGCCGGCGAGCGGATCGGGTGCTTCGAATTGCTGACCTCGCGGTAGCCGTTTTCGCCCCAGGCGAGCGGCACCACGCCGTTCTTCTCCAGTATCTTGAATATGTCCTTGCCCACGTCACCTTGGGTAAGCGCGTCGATTGCCGCATAGTCCGGCATCAGGAACGGCATAGAAAAGAGATTCAGCTCCTTCACCTGCGGTGACCAGTTGATGGTCGATCCAATGGCAAGATCGATCACGCCCTGGCGTATCGCCGTGAATTCGCGCGTCTGATCTCCGGCCACCAGCGATACGCCCGGATACAGCTTGATGTTGATTCTGCCCTTGGTGCGCTCGCGCACGAGGTTGGCCCAGATTTCGCCGCCCTTGCCCCAGGGGAACGCGGTTCCGACCACGGTCGACAGCCGGTACTCGGCTTGGTATTTGCCTTGCTGCGCGGCAGCGGGCAGGGCGATGGCGAGCGTCGCGATGGAAAGCACGATCAAGAATCTACGCATGATTAACTTTCTCCTCTACCGATTGTTCTTCTGTCCAAACGCAAGAGTAGCACAGCGCTTGGGCCCGAGCTAAGGCTCAGTAACGATACGAGGGGATATCCCCCAAGGGGACTTCCTTCGGGGCGTCTCCCCTCGTGCTCCCCTATATCGGGCCATAACAAAATGACTTTTGTTATGGCTACTTAAGAGGGCGGCGATTGACGAACAGCCCGATTTCCCGCGTCAGGGTCTCGGCGGATACGCGCGCTACGTCCTCGAGCGTGCGTGCGTAGCCGACGGGAACGCGCGGCGCGCCGATGCGCTTTACCGGAATGCCGAGTTCTTGCGCGACCGTGGCCGCGACCTCGGCGCCGAAGCCCGCGGCCTGCACCGATTCGTGCGCGACCAGCAGGCGTCCCGTACGCGCGGCCGAGGCGAGCACTGCGTCGCGGTCCCAGGGCCAGATGCTGCGCAGATCGATCACTTCGACCGATATGCCTTGCTTGACCGCGCGCGCGGCCGCTTCGAGCGCGGTGTGCACGAGCCTAGACCAGGTGACGAGCGTGAGATCGTTACCTGCGCGCGCCGTGCGCGCTTGCCCGAGCCTCGCGACGGGCTGGGCCGGCACTTCGCCTTCGAGCCCCCATAACTCCTTGTGCTCCATGTAAATCACGGGGTCGTCGCTCACGATGGCCGCCGCGAGCAGGCTGTAGTTGTCGGTCGGTGTCGCCGGCGCCACGACCACGAGGCCAGGGATATGCGCGAACCAGGCTTCGAGCGACTGCGAATGCTGCGCGGCCGAGCCGCTCCAGAGCCCGATCGGCAGGCGCGCGACCAGGGGAACGCGTCCTTGCCCGCCGAACATGTAGCGGTTCTTCGCCGCCTGGTTGACGATTTCGTCGATCGCGCACAGCGCAAAATCGACGACCCGCATTTCGACCACCGGCCGCAGGCCCGTCAGCGCCATGCCGACCGCGGCGCCCATGATGGTCGCCTCCGAGATCGGCGTATCGATCACGCGATCGGAACCGAACTCCCGTTGCAGGCCGCGGTACTGGCCGAATATGCCGTCGTGCCCCACGTCCTCGCCCAGCGCAACCACACGCGCGTCGGCACGCATCGCATCGGCAAGCGCGCTGCAGGCGGCCTCGGCGTAGCTCATCAGCGCCATAGTCCGGCTCCTGCGTCTTGCACGTCGACATAGGCCTCGGCAGTTTCGGGCGTCGGCGCCGCGTGCGCTGTGGCGACTGCGGCTTCGATTTCCGCGCGTGCTTCGGCTACGATCGCGCTTAAGTCTTGCGCACTGATGCCGAGCTCCAGCATGCGGCTCGCCGCGATCTTGATCGGGTCGTCTTCGAGTGCGCGCTCGACTTCGCCCAGTTCGCGATAGGCCGCTGCGTCGACCGAGACATGCCCCTTCACGCGGTAGGTGAGGGCATGCAGCAGCTGCGGCCCCGCGCCCGCGCGGATGCGCGCGATGAGCGCGGCGCTCGCTTCGTCGACCGCGGCGACATCGTTGCCATCCACGGTTTCCGCCGGAACGCCGATGCCGCGCGCGCGTGCGGCGGCGCCTTCGCCAGCCGTCATGGCGTCGGTTTCGGTCGTCGCCGAATAGCGGTTGTCCTCGCAAACGAACAGCACCGGCAATTCGTAGATCTTCGCCCAGTTGAGCCCTTCGAGGAAAGGCCCGCGATTGATTGCGCCGTCACCGAAGAAACAGGCGACGATGGCGCTCTTACCGCGGATTTTCAGCGAATGCGCCGCGCCGACGGCAATGGGAATGCCTGCGGCGACAACGCCGTTCGCGCCGAGCATGCCGACATTGAAATCGGCGATATGCATGGAGCCGCCTTTGCCCTTGTTGGTGCCGCTCGCGCGGCCGAAGAGCTCGCACATCATCGCCTTGGTGTCGGCGCCCTTCGCAAGTGTGTGCCCGTGCCCGCGGTGGGTGGAAGTGAGATAGTCCGTGCGCGCGAGATGCGCGCACACGCCCGCCGCGACCGCCTCCTGCCCCGTCGAGAGGTGCAGCGGCCCGCGCACGAACGCGGCGGCATCGGCGCTGCCGCCGAACACCGCGACGCTGCCGCGGCTGGCTTCTTCCGCCGCGTTTTCGAACGCGCGGATGCGCGCCATGGTGCGATAAAGCGCGAGCAAGTGCTCGACGCGGGAAGATACGGGGTTGTGGGCCGGCAAGGCGGACTCCGGAATAGTTTTTCTGCGAGTCTAATTGCGCTGGCTTATGGCGTCAAACAATTGCATCGCAGTCGAGTAGCCGCGCGCAGCTTCGGGCATCGGGCTCGGGTCGAAGACGCAGTTCACTCTCTGGGGAGCAGTATCTGCGTCTGCGTCACGAGCGCGACGAGCTTTCCGTCCTCGGACAGGATTCTCGTTTGCCACACCATGGTGCTTCTGCCGCGGTGCACGGCGGTGGTTTCGCCCGTGACGCGCGTGCCGGCCTTGGCCGAGCTCATAAAATTGGTCTTCGATTCGATGGTCGTGGTGCGTACGCCTTGCGGCAGGTTGGTGATCGTCGCCGCCGCTCCGAGCGTGTCGGCGAAACCCATGACCGCGCCGCCGTGCAAGACGCCGAAGACGTTGCACATGTCGGGGCGCACGGTGAGCTCGCCGAGAACGTGCTCGGTCGTGATCTCTGTGAACTGGATTCCGAGCAGATCCGGGTACAAACCCCGCACCCGCTCCTGCATCTTCTGGGCTGGATTCATTTCGATATTCCTATGGCAATCAATTTACGCAGAATTGGACGACGACGATCAAGAGAAGGAACGCATTGTACTGGATGCGTCTTGACTTCCGGTCGCGGATCGCGTCGACCAAACCCTCGCGCATGGTCATCTTCTTGATCGCGGCTCGGCGTTGAAGTCGGGCGGCAGCTGCTCAAGCCCGAATTCACTGCGCCTGACGCGCATAACTGACGGTCAGCATTTCCCATTGATGACCGTCGGGTTCGTTCCAATAGACGATGCTGCCGCCGTGCTGCGTATCGACGCGGAAGTCGACCGGCCCATGAACCTTGCTGCGGTACGCAATTCCAGCCGCCTTGATGCGCTCGAGGATCGCGCCGAAGTCCTCCTGGCTCACGCGAAAACAGTAGTGGAGCAGGGGGAAGGGGTCGGCCCATTCATCGAAGTCGAGAGTCAGGCCATCGTTCACATATACGGCGGCGAACGGCCCTACACTCGTTTTCGACCACGGGACCCCGAGTAGTTCGGCTACCAGCTTGGCCGAGGCCGCTTTATCGCGGGACGGCACCATGAGGTGATCAAGATGAACGGTCATCGTGCTCTCCTGTTAAATGAGCCTGTTTCAAGCCGCCTTCCTTCCGCCCGAAACGACAAAATACACGGCGAGGAGGATACAAAGGCAACCCAGGCCGATAAATCCTGAGACCATCTAAGTCACGAATTGCTCCGACTGTTGTTATTCCATTCGATGAGTACGGCGATTGCCAGTGCCGCGGCGCGCTCGCCCTGGAACGCGCAGCTAGGAGGTCGATTCATCGTCGATCGGACTCCTCGTCTTGAGCATCACCAGCAGTAACAAACCAGCGGCCGCCGCCAGAAGATGCTTGAGCGTATGGCCGCTGAGAAGACTCTGGCTGATTGCGAAGACTTCCTGGTCATAGGCTTCCGCAATCTTGGAGAGCACATAGCAGCCTAAAGCCAGGAGGAGCAGCCACTCGTGCGAATACTTCGGCCGGAATAACACCATTAGAACTGGGACCAGCAGTAGCGGAAGCAACTGAATCCAGATGTAGACCCGCAGATCGTCGAACCAGTGCCAATAAAGCACACTGGAGAAACCCACCAATAACGCAGGCAGCAAGAGAAATCTGCCAAGCCGCGCACTCACATACTCGGCCAAGAGTGCTACGAACAATCCCATGAATGCAATGGTCATAGGCAACCGGTCCCAGACCAGCGTGTCGTTGTTGGGGCTCCAGTGATAATAGGCCGACCCGGCGCTGACGAGCGCCACACCTGCGAAAAACGCAAACCATGCAGATCGAAGGCTCGTCGGACGATTCCCAAGGCAGTAGCTTACGCCCGCCATTCCGACGAGTAAGAAAGGGATGTTCGACATGACATCGAAGAAATTTGGAACACCGAAAAATACCCGCCTGTCGGCAAAATTGTGATAGTTCGGGTACTGCGCGAGAGATTGCATCGATAGCACGAACGCGAGTGAGCCGAACACGATCACCAACAACAGTGCGTGCCGCAAGCCGATTCCGGAGCGGGGAACGGTGGTTGATTTATTCAATTCCCGCATGGGCAGTACTTGCCAATCATGGCCTTCACCGCCGTTGCCTTGTCATGAATTACGCTCCTATTTATAGGTTGCGGCGGTGATGAACTGCGCGAACGACTCGCACCATACGATGACCGTGTTGTAGCGTGCTGGATCCACCGACCAGGGCACGGGAACGATGAAGTTCTCGAATGTTCTGACATCGCCAATCCTGACCATGCGTCCCTTCAAACGCTTGAAATCTATTTCGGTTTCAACGAACTCAGGTGAAAGGTACAGCTTGTAGTCTGGGCCCGGTGCGAGCTTGCCAAAAAACGCGATGCTTTGCCGCCCAACTGAGACGGTGCCTTCACCCCAGTGAAATAGATCGCTGTCCTTGAGGTCGCGACGGAATTGCCCGGTGTATGCGGCCTGAGCAGTCTGCGACGCCACCTCAGCCGCTGACGGTGCCGACGGTGCGGTTAGTATTGGCAGCGCGTAGATGCCCAGAGCGAAGCCCACTGCGGCGGCAAGCACATGCGAAACAACGAGGAATAGAACGGTTCTCATCAGAAAGTCCTCAGGCGCCCTGACGAACGCACTGCCAAGACGCCCAATGTCCCGCGTCACCGGCTTTCAGCCGCAGCCCCTGACGTTTCGGCGGTGACGGAAATTGCGGCGGTGAGTTTGAGTTTCATGTGATCGGTTTCTGCAATTTGCCGGCAAACCGCAATGGGAGGGGTTGTTCACCAACGCCGAAGACCGCAAGGCTGCGCGGCCAGATCACTTCGCGGATCGCGAATGACTCAACCGCCCCGCGTCGCTTTGCTTTCCCCCGGCGCCTGCTCTTCCAGCCACTCCCGCCATACCGCCATCAGCACGCCGACGATGATCGGCCCGACGAACATGCCGATCAGGCCGAAGGCGGCAAGCCCGCCGATCACGCCGAACAGTACCAGCAGGAAAGGGATACGCGTGGCGCTGCTGATCACGAGCGGGCGTACCAGATTGTCGACCCAACTGACAACGAAGGTGCCCCAAAGCAGGAGGCCGATGCCCTCGATCGTCTTGCCCGTCATGAGCAGCCAGACACCAATGGTGCCCCAGACGAACGGCGTGCCGAAGGGCATCAGCGCGATAAGCGCGGTGAGCGCGCCGAACAATACGGGCGCGCGCACGCCGGCAGCCCAGTAGCCCAGGCCGGCCAAGGCGCCCTGCGCGAGCGCGGTCAATACCAGGCCGTAGAGGACGGCCTTGGTGGTGTTGCCGATGGCGTCAAGGTAACCTTCGACCCGGCGGCCGAGAAAACGCCGCAATACCCGGCGCAACTGGTCGAGCAGGCTCTCCCCGTCGCGGTAAATGAATACCACAGTGAGCAAGGCGAAACCGAGTTTGATCGCATTGCGCCCAACGCCGCCGACCAGATCTCCGAGTTCGCCCTGCCAATGCGCGGCCAGGTTCGCCAACTCGGCGCGCAATGCCGCAGGGTTGGCGCTCATTTTGTCTGCGAGCTCCTGCAATCTTTCGCCGAGCCAGGGGATGCCGAGGACGAATTCCGGGAGAGGATGCGAGCCTTGTGCGAGATAGGCGGTGATGCTCTGGTAGGCGACGGCGAATTCCCCCTGTACCAGCACGATCAGCCACAGCAGGGGCAGCACGAATGCGGTGGTGAGCAAGAGCGCCATCACTAGCGCACTGCCCATCGCGTTGTGCCACAGAAGCTTGCGCAGGCGCAGGTATATTGGCCAGGTGACATAGGCGAGGATCGCCGCCCAGAGCAAGGGCACGATGAACCAGCTGAGCACCAGGTAACCCAGCATGAACAACCCGCCCAGCACCAGCGCCAGGATGACGCGCCGTGCGACGGTAGTGCCTTCGGGCTCAGTCACCGGGAAGTCCCAGTTGCAGGAAGCTGGTCATGGCAGCGGTTCAGGTGGCGAAAGTCGATGCGAAGCGCGGATAGGTTTCGGCGATTTCGTTGCGTATCCGGCTGCGGATCAATGCGAGGATCTCGGGCTCGGGCTCCCGCGTATACGGGACCTTGTCCGCGCAATCGAAATCGAATCCCGTCTGGTCGCGGATTTCCTCGACGCTGTGTTCTGGATGCACGGACTCGAGACGAAAACGGCGCTTACCCTTATCGAACGAGAACCAACCCAGTCCCGTAAGCAGGCCGTAGGGGCCGCCGGGCCGGTAGACGCCGGGGGCGGAAGTGCCGGGTGAGCTGATGAAATCGACTTTGGGCACCAACACGCGTCGCGTGTGCTCTTCGCGAAACAGGATCACCTTGGGCACGAGGTAATAGAGGTAGGCCGAGCCGAAGCAGCCCGGCCAGCGCACTTCGTTCGCGGGATAGGCGCCGGTGCCGATGAGATTGATGTTGCCTTCCGCGTCGATTTGCCCGCCGCCCAAGAAGAACGCGTCGACGCGGCCCTGCGCCGCCATATCGAAAGTCTCGACGCCGCCGTTGGTATAGGCGTTGTATTTGTTCGAGCCGAGGATGGTGACGCGCAGTGCGCCCTCAGTCAGCTGGCGCCGCAACAGCGCCGCCGCGCCGGGGATGGGCGAGGAGGCGCCGGCGATGACGTGGCGGCAGCCTTCGAGCAGGCGCGAGATCACCGTGACGAGCAGTTCGGCGCGGCTGTATCTGGCGCTCATACGCTCACCGCCGTCACTTCCAGCCATTCATCGAGATAGCGGCGAAAGCCTTCCTCGGTCCTGGCGCTTTGCACATAGCGGCTGAGCGCCGCATCGTCCGCGCCGTAATGCTCGGGCAGGCCGATGGGCCACGCGCCTTGTTTCGCGACGGCGATGCGGTTCACGTAGATCGCCGGCACCACACCGGGCGCGAGCTTGGGATCATCGAATAGATCGTCGTCGCTCAAGGCTTCCACTGTGACGAAAGTTTCTTTTGAAGCATGCGCCATGGTAAGCAGTTCGCGCCGGCGGCCGATGTACACATTGCCCGAGCGGTCCGCAAGCGGCGCATGGAATAGCGCGATATCCGGATTGATGGCGGGCAGCACCGCGATCGGATCGCCCGGGGCAAACGGATTGTCGATGACTTTCCAGTCGGCTCGCGAGGCGAGGAGGTCGCTGCCGATCAGCCCGCGCAAGGGGATGAAGGGCAGCCCCTTCTGTCCGGCTTGCAGCGCCGCATGCACCGCCGGGCAGGTGGCGTCGAGTATGCGGATGCGGCCATGTCGCAGCGCGTCGATGAAACGGTGCGCCGGACCGAATTCGCCCAGCGTCACCGCTGAGGTCTCCAGCGTGGCGACAGCGCCGGCGCCTACGAGGATTTCCGCCTGCAGTCCGCTCGTAGGCACGCACACCAGATGCAGGCCGCGCACGCCGTGGCGTACGAGTTCGCGCGTCGCGGCCATCGCCACGCCGCAATTGTCCGAAGGCACGACGAGCTTGGCGCCGTCAGGGACCGCGGCGGCGAGATCTTCGAGCGAGCAAAGCGGGGCTTGGTTCATACGCGGCTCACAGGAGTTTACTGGCGCCATCGTACAACAGCTTCGCCCCGGTTACGAACAGAAAGGCATAGCAAATGCGATAGAACAGGGCCTCCGGAACGATTTTTCTCAGCCATACGCCGCAGTAGATCCCGAGCAGACCCAGCGGGGCGAGGCCGGTAGAGGTTGCCAGGTTCTGGCCGTCGAACAGCCCGAGCAAGGTATAAGGAATGACTTTGACGTAATTGATGAAAGTGAAAAACACCACGGTAGTGCCGACCAGGAGCGCCTTGTCCATTTGCTGCGGCAGCAGATAGATGGATATCGGCGGGCCGCCGGCGTGGGCGAGGGTGCTGGTATACCCGGCCATGCCAGACCAGAAGTAGCCTTGGCCCGCGGACGGCACGGTCGCCTTCGGGCGCGATGACGCACTGAGCCAGCGCTGCGCGAGAAAGCCGAGGGCCACGATCCCGAGCAATAGTTTGAGTCCGGCGTCGCTGACGTAGCGGAAAGTCAGCGCGCCGAGGATGACACCGGCCAGGCCACCGGGCAGGATGATTTTCATGTTCGGGCGGCTCCAATGCCCGCGGTAGGCCCACAGCGCCGCCAGGTCCATCGCGCACAGGATGGGCAGCATGATGGCCGCGGCCTGCGGCGCAGGCACGATGAGTGCGATCATCGGCACGGAGAGGATGCCCAGTCCGCTGCCGAAGCCTGCTTTGGAGATGCCGGCGATCAGCACCGCGGGTATCGCCGCGGCGTAGAACAGAGGATCGGTGATCAACATGGGAAGGTTTCGGGCCGATGCAGACGAAGGCGGGTGGAGGTGCTCGCGGCGTCGATGCCCATTATTCGAGACTCTGGTTTAATAGTTTAGACGCAGAGGTAGGTATTGTGCACGAGGTCGTCTCTGGCAAGCTCGGCCATCGTGCCCTGATAGCGGATGTGGCCTTTCTCGATGATATACGCGCGGTCGGCGACGAGGTTGGCGAAATGCAGGTTCTGTTCGGAAAGCAGCACGCACATGCCTTCGCGTTTCAGTTCCAGTATGGTGCTGGCCATTTGCTCGACGATCACGGGCGCGAGGCCTTCGGACGGTTCGTCGAGCAGGATGGCGGAGGGATTGCCCATCAGCGTGCGCGCAATGGTCAGCATCTGCTGCTCGCCGCCCGATATGCGCGCGCCCGGTCGGTCACGCAGCGCGGCCAGATTGGGAAACAGTTGGAACAATTTCTCCGGAGTCCAGTGCGGCGCGCCGGCGCGCGGCGATTGCCTCCCCACCTCGAGGTTTTCCATCACGCTCAAGTCGGTGAATATGCGCCTGTCCTCGGGCACATAACCCAGGCCGAGGCGGGCGATCTGATAGGGCTCGAGGTGCTCGACGCGCCGGCCGTCGAAGCGGATTTCGCCCGAAAGCGCGCGCACCAGGCCGATGATGGTCTTCAGCGTAGTGGACTTGCCCGCGCCATTGCGGCCGAGCAGCACCACCACCTCGCCACGGTCCGCTTTCAGGCTCAAATTGAAAAGGATGCGCGCCTCGCCGTAGGCGCTCGAGATTTCCTTCGTCTCAAGCATGTGCGGCGCCGGCGGCGCCATACAGGCGGCCCGACCCGAGATAGACTTCCTGCACCTCTCGATTGGCGCGGACTTCGGCCGGCGTGCCTTCTGCGATGAGCTTGCCGCGGTTCAAGACGAGGATGCGGTCGGCATGGGTGAACACCACGTCCATGTCGTGTTCCGTGAAGAGTACGGCGATGTTCGATGCGCGCGCGAGCCGGGCGGTGAGTTGCATCAGGGCCGCGCGCTCCTGCGGCGCCATGCCGGCAGTGGGTTCATCCATCAGCAGCAGGCGCGGCCGGTTAGCGAGCGCGATCGCGAGTTCCACGCGCTTCAAGTCACCGTAGGCGAGCACCGCGCAGGGGCGGCTCGCCTGTTCGGCGATACCCACGCGGATAAGGAGTTCCATCGCCTCGTCCACATGCTGCCGCTCGGCCAGAGACCCCAGTGAATTGATCCTGCCATGGAAATTGAGCAGCGCGGTCTGCACATTCTCGCGCACCGTCATGGAGGCAAAGGTCGCGGTGATCTGGAACGTGCGTCCCACACCGAGTCTCCAGATTTCGCGCGGCTTCAAACCGATCAGGCTACGGTCCTCGAATTCCACCGTGCCGCCGTCGGCCGCGATCTGGCCGTTGAGCAGATTGAAGCAAGTGGTCTTGCCCGCGCCATTGGGGCCGATCAGCGCGAGGAGCTCCCCCGCGGCAAGATCGAAGCTCACTTCGTCGACGGCCTGCACTGCGCCATAGGCTTTCGAGAGCTTCGCGACGCGCAATACTTTCATGGCTCATTGCTTCGCGTCGCGGCTTCCCGGCGTGTGCGCAAGAAGCCGGCGATACCCTGCGGCAAGACGAGCACCAGGAACAGGATGATGGCGCCGAGCAGCGCACGCCAGAATTCAGTCTGGCGCACGATGGTGTCTTGCAGCCAGGTGAACACGGCGGCGCCCGCGACGGCGCCCGTGAGCGTGTGGATGCCGCCCATCAGCACCATCACCAGCGCGTCGACTGAGCGCGGGATCGATAGGACGTCGGGCGAGATGCTGCCTTTGGAGAAGGCGTACACGCTGCCGGCCAGGCCCGCGAACACGCCCGCCAGCGCGAACCCGAGCCACTGCTGCCTGCGCACGTCGATGCCGATGGCGTCCGCCCGCAGCGGCGAGTCGCGTCCCGCGCGCAGGCTGTAGCCGAACGGCGAATAGACGATGCGCCAGAGGATCAGGATGCCGCCAGAGCATAGCGCGAGCGCAAGGTAGTAGAAGGCAGTCCCCGCGGCGAGCCAGGGCGCGGGCCAGATTCCGACGAGACCGTTCGAGCCGCCGGTGAAATCATCCCATTGGTAGACGACCGACCAGGCTATCTGCGCGAAAGCGAGCGTCAACATCGCGAGGTACACGCCTGACAAACGCACGCAGAACCAGCCGAAGACGAGGCCGCCAAGGCCGCCCGCGAGCGGTGCGAGCACGAGCGCGAGTTCCATCGGTACGGCGTGCTTCACCAGGAGAGCTGCAGCGTAGGCGCCGATGCCGAAGTAAGCGGCGTGACCGAAGGAATGCATTCCGCCTGGTCCCATGATGAACTGCAGGCTGACGGCGAACAGCGCGAACACGAGAATGTCGGTGAGGAGCACCACGGTGTAGCGGTCGACGACCAGCGGCAGCAGGACGAGCAGGACTAGCCCGCCGGCGAGCGCCTTGACGAAGCGGCTGCTCGGCAGGTAGAGCGGCGGCTCGACGGCCGCGGCGCCGCGCACCACGCCTTGCTGCCGTCCGAGCAAACCCCAGGGCCGAAACACGAGCACCACCACCATCACAATGAACTCGACCACCAGCGTCAGCTTGGAAAAGGAGATGTCGATACCGAAAACGACGGCATTGCCGATGCCGATGCAAAATGCCTTCACTACGCCGATGATCACCGCGGCAAGAAAGGCGCCTGGAATGCTGCCCATGCCGCCGACCACGACCACTACGAATACGTCGGATAGTATGCTCAGGTCCATGGTCAGTACCGCCGGCTCGCGCGGAATCTGCACTGCGCCGCCCAAGCCCGCGAGAAAGGACCCGAGCGCGAAGACGCTGGTGAAGAGCCAAGCCTGGTTGACCCCGAGGGCGCCGGCCATTTCGCGGTCTTCGGTCGCAGCGCGCACCAGCGTGCCCCAGCGCGTGCGCGTGAGCAAGAGCCACAGCAGGCCGAGCACCACGGGGCCGAGCACGATCAGGAACAGGTCGTATTCGGGGAAGGCGCGGCCGGCGATGGATATCGCCCCCTCAAGTCCTGGCGCACGCGGCCCGAGCAGGTCTTCCGCTCCCCAGGTCCACAGTGCAAAGTCGCGGATGATCAGTACCAGGCCGAAAGTGGCGAGCAGCTGCAGCAATTCGGGCGCGCGATAAAGACGCCGCAACAGGAGCCTTTCTACGCCGGCACCGAAGAGGGCTACCGCGAGGCCCGCGCAGAGTACGCCGCTCCAAAACCCGATTGCGTTGCCGCCGAAGGTTTTGACCAGGCTGTAGGCGGTATAGATGCCCAGCATGCAGAGCGATCCGTGGGCGAAGTTGACGATGCGGGTGACGCCGAAAATGATAGACAGACCCGCAGCGACCAGGAACAGCGACGAAGCCGATGCAAGGCCGTTGAGTAGCTGGATGAGGATGGCGCTAAGGCTCAAGTTCGACCCGATGACCTTCTAGTGCGGCCTGCAAGAGCAGGCGTTCTGTCTCCCGTGCGGGAAAGAACCGGGGCGGCGCGTGCATTCCCTCCCTGCGCCATTCGTCTCGGGCGAGGGGGAGGGCGATGCGCGCGTTACGCTTAGTCCGCCGGTCGCATTTTCCGCACCTCGTCGTCGGAGGGCATGAATTTCGCGCCGTCGGCGAAGCTAAACGATGTCATCACGCCCTTGCCGTCTTTTAGCCCCAAGCGGCCGACGTAGGCGCCCATGGTGGCCTGATGGTCCAGCGCACGGTAGGTGATCCTGCCCAAGGGCGTGTCGACTTGCAGGCCTTTCATCGCCGCGACCAATTTTTCCTGATCGAGGCTCGCGGCCTTCTTGATCACCTCGGCCGCAGTCTTCATGGTCGCGTAGCCGACGATGGAGCCCATGCGCGGGTAGTCGTTATATTTCTTGCGGTAGGCATCGAGGAATTTCTTGTGTGCCGGGGTATTGATGGCCGACCAGGGATAGCCGGTCACGTACCACCCCACGGGCGTGTCCTCCTTGAGCGGATCGAGATACTCGGGTTCGCCCGCGAGCAGGTTGAACACGACTTTGTCCTTGAACAGGCCGCGCGTCTGGCCTTCGCGCACGAACTTGGTGAGATCGAGTGCGAAAAGCGAAGAGAAAATGGCGTCCGGTTTGGCCTCTGCCAGAGCCTGCGCCACCGCGCCGGCTTCGATCTTGCCCAGGGCCGGCGCCTGTTCGGCGACGAACACGACGTCGGGTTGCGCTTTCTTAAGCAACGCCTTGAACGCGGCCGTGGCCGCCTGCCCGTATTCGTAATTGGGATAGACGATGGCCCAGCGCTTCTTCTTCAGCTTCACCGCCTCCGGAATCAACATCGCGGTCTGCATATAGGTCGAGGGGCGAAGCCGAAATGTGTATTTATTGCCGTTCTGCCAGACGATTTTGTCGGTCAGCGGCTCGGCCGCGATGAAGAGCACTTTCTTTTGCTTTGCGAAGTCGGCTATTGCCAAGCCGACGTTCGAAGGGAAAGTCCCGATCAGAAAGGCGACGTTCTCGCGCGAGAGCAACTCCTCCGCGACGCGCACTGCATCCCCCGGGGTGCCTTGGTCGTCGCGCGACACGACTTCGAGCTTGCGGCCGAGCACGCCGCCCGCGGCATTGATTTCTTCCAATGCAAGCTCCCAGCCTTTCTTGTACGGATCGAGAAAGGCCGGAAATACCTTGTAGCTGTTCATCTCACCGATCTTGATGCTGCCCTGCGCGGCCGCGGGGCCGCTGAAAATCGCGGTCATTGCCAGCGTAATCGACGCCAACCAGAAAGCTCTGCGTGCGCTCATTCCATTCTCCGCTCGTTGTCATGTCTGTTGCAGACGGCTGTTTCCGGCGCTGAGCCTTTGCCGACGCGGCTTATGGCCGCCATCGGAATATACCCTATAATCGGGCTCGAATTGGTTGAGCGTCTGCTCATTCCTAAGCCGTTCCGATCGATAAGAATAGCCGGCCCATTCGAAAATTGGAAATACAAACATCATGAATTTTGACGTCACCATCATTGGCAGCGGACTGGGTGGCATGTCCGTCGCGCTGCATCTCGCCGCAACGCGCAAAGTCGCACTCGTTTCGAAACTTGCGTTCAATGACGGCGCCAGCAACCACGCACAGGGCGGCATCGCCGCCGTGCTCGATTCCGGCGATAGCCACGCGCAGCACATTTCGGACACGCTGATCGCGGGCGGTGGCTTATGCGACGAGGCTGCGACGCGTTACATCGTCGAGAACGGACGGCAGGCGATCGAGTGGCTGATTGCCCAAGGCGTGCCGTTCACGCGCGATGCGACGGCGGAATTGGGTTTTCACCTGACGCGCGAAGGCGGGCATAGCCAGCGCCGCATCATCCATGCCGCCGATGCGACCGGACATGCGGTGCAGATGACGCTCCAGGAAAAAGTCAGCTCGCACCCGAACATCTCCTTGTTCGAGCACCATTGCGCGATCGATCTGATCACTTCCGATAAGCTCGGCGACAAGGCGCTGCCGCCGCGCTGCGTCGGCGTGTACGTACTCGATGAAAAGACCGGGGAAGTCAAGACTTTTGCGGCGGGGCACACGGTGCTCGCTACCGGAGGCGCAGGCAAGGTCTATCTTTACACCACCAATCCCGACACCGCCAGCGGCGATGGCATCGCGATGGGCTGGCGCGCCGGTTGCCGCGTCTCGAATATGGAATTCATACAGTTTCATCCGACCTGCCTGTATCACCCCTACGCCAAGTCTTTTCTGATTTCCGAGGCGGTGCGAGGCGAAGGCGGCTTGCTGAAACTGCCTCCCGCCGCAGGCGCGGCCGCCGGAACCCGCTTTATGCCGGCACATGACGAGCGCGCCGAATTGGCCCCGCGCGATGTGGTGGCAAGGGCCATCGATTTCGAAATGAAGAAGCGCGGCATCGATTATGTGCATCTTGACATCAGCCACAAGTCGCCCGAATTCCTGAAGGAACATTTCCCGACGATTTACGCGCGCTGTCTTGAGTTCGGCATCGATATCACCAAGGATCCGATTCCGATCGTACCCGCGGCGCACTATACCTGCGGCGGCATAGTGACCGATATGAAGGGCCGCACCGATATTTCCGGCCTATATGCGGTTGGCGAAACCGCTTGCACCGGCTTGCATGGCGCAAATCGGCTGGCCAGCAATTCGCTGCTGGAGTGTTTGGTCATCGGCCGCGCCGCAGCCGAGGATATCGAAAGCCAGCCGGGGAGGGCACGGCCCGCACTGGCGGCTTGGGATGAAAGCCGTGTGACCAACGCCGACGAGGAAGTCGTGATTGCCCATAACTGGGACGAATTGCGCCGCTTCATGTGGAATTACGTCGGGATCGTGCGCACGACCAAGCGGCTGGAGCGCGCGCAACACCGGGTGCGGCTGCTGAAGGAAGAAATCGACGAGTACTATACGCACTTCCGCATCACGCAGGACCTGCTGGAATTGCGCAATTTGGTCGACGTGGCGTCGCTGATCATCAATAGCGCGCTGTCACGCCACGAAAGCCGCGGCTTGCACTTCAGCCGGGATTATACGCAGACTTTGCCCAAGGCGTTGCCAAGCGTGCTCTCACCGGCGAGACGCTGAGCGCAATCCCGCTTGAGTAGGTGCCGGCGGATTTGCGTTCCTCAGCCGAGAGTTATGCTGCGACGATCCGCAGCGAATAGTCCGTCGCGTGCACGTCCTTGGTCAGACTGCCGACTGAAATCCGGTCCACGCCGGTCGCGGCGATCGCGCGCACGTTTTCCCGGGTCACGCCGCCCGATGCTTCCAGCAGCGCGCGTCCGGCGGTTCTCGTGACTGCCGCGCGCATGGCTTCAAGGTCGAAATTATCGAGCAATATGGAGCCGGCTCCTGCAGCCAGCGCCTCGTCGAGCTGCTGCAAATTCTCCACTTCGATCTGAATCGGCACGCCGGCATTCAAGCCTACCGCGCGCCGCAGCGCTGCGGTTATGCCGCCAGCGGCCGCGATGTGGTTTTCCTTGATCAGGATGCCGTCATACAGTCCGAGTCGATGGTTCTTGCCGCCGCCGACCCGCACCGCATATTTTTGCGCCAGCCGCAATCCGGGCAAGGTCTTGCGCGTATCCACGATCTGCGCGCGGGTTCCCTTGATCGTCTCGACACATGCCCGGGTCGACGTCGCCACCGCAGACAGCAGTTGCAGAAAGTTCAACGCCGTGCGCTCGGCTGTGAACAGCGCCCGCGCCGGTGCGTGGATAGCGCACACCACGCTATTGGCCGCCATCACGGCGCCTTCGGCATAATGCCAGTCGATGCGCATGCCGCCATCCAATCCGATCATCACCCCTTCGAACCAGGGCGCGCCGCATAACACCGCCTCCTCGCGTGCCAGGACACGCGCCGTGACCCATTCGTTTTCGGGAACCAGTCTGCCTGTGGCGTCGCCCTTGCCGATATCTTCGGCCAAGGCGGCCTGGACGTTGGCCGCGAGAGCCGCGGCGAGCGGCGCATCGAACGGCGCGAAAGAATTCTCGAGCGCGCTCATGCCGCTCCTATGCCAGCAAACAGCGCGCTTTCCTTGGCCAAATCGCTGCCGGGGCGCACCTTTGCGTTGCGCGCCGCGGCAAAATCCAGCATGCGATCGATGCAGCGTACGGCTTTGCGCCCGATCGCCGCATCGGCGTGAATCTCGTTGTCGCCGTTTTCCAGCACAGCGGCGAGGTTCTCGAGACCGTTCATCGCCATCCACGGGCATTGCGCACAACTCTTGCACGTGGCGCTGTTGCCCGCGGTCGGTGCTTCGAGGAAGCGTTTGCCCGGAGCGGCCAATTTCAGTTTATGCAGAATGCCGCGGTCGGTTGCGACGATGAATTCGTCGGCGTCCAGCGTCTGCGCCGCTGCAATCATCTGCGACGTGGAGCCGACTGCGTCCGCTTGCGCGACCACTGCGGCCGGCGCCTCCGGATGCACCAATACCTTGGCGTGCGGACGTTCACGCTTGAGAAATGCCAGCTCGATCCCCTTGAATTCGTCGTGCACCACGCACGAGCCATGCCACAACAGCATGTCGGCCCCGGTCTGCTGCTGGATGTAGCTTCCCAGATGCTTGTCCGGCGCCCACAGGATCTTTCTGCCCTGGGCGTGCAGATGCGCGACGATCTCCAAACCGATCGACGAGGTGACCATCCAGTCGGCACGGGCCTTGATGGCGGCGCTGGTGTTGGCGTAGACGACTACGCTGCGGTCGGGGTGGGCATCGCAAAACGCGGCGAATTCGTCTGCCGGGCAACCCAGGTCGAGCGAGCAGGTGGCATCCAGGTCCGGCATCAGCACGCGTTTTTCAGGGCTGAGGATTTTTGCCGTTTCGCCCATGAAGCGTACGCCGGCCACGATCAGCGTCTTGGCCGCATGATCGCGCCCGAAACGGGCCATCTCGAGCGAATCAGCCACGCAACCGCCCGTCTCTTCGGCTAAATCCTGTATATCGGCGTCCACGTAATAATGGGCCACCAGCACGGCTTCGCGTTCCTTGAGGAGCTTCTTGATGCGCGATTTCAGCGCGCGCCTTTCCTCGGGCGTGCATGGCGCTGGGGCGCGTGCCCATGCGTGCGTGATACAACTCGAGCCGCCGTCCAACTGGGGGTGCTCGATCTCGATGTCTTTGATGGATTGATTCTGCATGATCTCGTGATTAGTGTTAGCCCACTGCAAAGCTTCCTGCGACGGGCATCGTGCTGCGGCTAGTGAAGCGTCGGCGCAGTGCGAAGCCTCCCCCCATTTCGCATGGAGCGCGAAATTATACTGCGACTCGTGCCCTATGAGGACGCGCCGAAATACGGCATTACGCCATGCGTATTCAAGATAGACGGCGCGATGGCGCTGCCGCAGCCTGGGCCGCAAACAGCGCCCGGTATGCGGCCTGGCGCGACGCCGTGCTGCGTCCAAGGGCGCAGTAGTGCGCGTGCGGCGTCAAGAGCGCGTCGGCACGGCCAAGAGCATTCGCGCGGAAACTCGACCAGCGATATTGTCCCGGCCAGGCGACCACGCGGGCGCGCACCGGATTGAGTTCGATATAGCGCATGCAGGCTAGTAGATAACGCCCGACATGGACCGGGAGCGCCTCGTACCGATCCTCCCATAGCGCGCAGTTAAGATGATGAGATTCGCAAACGTAGCGCGCGTAGCGCTCGCTAAGCGTACGCACGAGGCCCGCGACGCCGCCCGCGCACGAAGGCGTGAGGAGCAGATGCACATGATTCCCCATCAGCACGTAAGCATGCACCGAGCAGGCATAGCGCTCGGCGCATTGGCCGAGCCAGCCCAAGTACGCGACGCAGTCCTTTTCGCCGAAAAAACAAGCCGAGCGAAGACGCCCGCGCTGGATCACATGCAACGGGTGGCCTGGGATCTCGGGTCGAATTGGGCTTGGCATCCGAATACGCGCGCGGGTTCACTGAGGAAGCAACGGCCCGGGTTGCTCGCGAGTTGACGGCGCGAAGCTCGTGGTCGATCGGACGTCGGCGTGCATGCCGATAACAGCAGGGAATCCGGGCTATCGCGAGACAATCAGAGACGGATGGCGGTGCAAGTTCGGCGTCGCCTCGAAAGCCAAGCTCCATGCGGTTTTCGCAACCGCCCGCGCGATTTCCCCCAATTTGACTGGGGAATCCCCAACTTTCCCCACTGCCATATTTGGGGTAGATGAAACGCAGGGAAAGTTCTTTTTATAAATCAATTGAGTAGATGCTTGGCATCAACTTGGCAAGAAATGTGCACGGTTGTCACACAGCTTCGCGAGGAGGCTTCAAGACAGGCAGACCTTGTGTCGGCCAGGGGTTTCTTTCTCGCGTATTTTGCGATCGATGCCATGGGTCAGGTAACGCAAATCGTGTGCGCCGCGTGTGCGGTCGTTGCATTCGGAACGATCGTCAACGTGCAGGCTGCCGCGGCTGCCCAAGGCTCGAGCGCTTCCCGGGAGATTGCCGAACGTTTTTCCAACGCCCGGAGTCCGGATTACGATACAGCGCTAAGAGCATTTATAGCGCAAAGCTTGTCCGATCTTCGGTATGACGCCGAGATTCTGCCGCTTGCGCCTCGAGACGCTGCGGCAGCAGTCCACGCAGGGTCTGCCCTATGGGAGGTTGTGCTCACGCTCGGCAAATGGCTCCTGCTTGTCTATGCTGGATATGTTGTGGCGCTTGCTTTGTTTCAAAAGCGATTTGTCTTCAACCCGACCCAGGCCGATGGACCCGCGGCGGAGCCGGCGGATACCCATGAAATCGCGCGCGTCAGGCTGGCCTTGACGCACAACAAGGCGATCAAGGGTTGGCTGCTTCGGCCGCGGCAGGGCATAGCACCTTATCCTGCGATCATCTATTACGGAGGCCGCAGTGAAGAGGTCTCCTGGCTACAGGGGGCAGTCAAGTGGTTTCCAAACCATGCGCTGCTCGCGCTCAACTACCGGGGCTACGGCGAATCGGAGGGAGCCCCCTCCGAAGAGGGGCTGTTCAAGGACGGCTTGGCGCAGTTTGACTGGCTCGCGGCGCAGCCTGAGGTGGACCCCAAGGCCATCGTGCTCGTGGGCCGGAGCCTGGGCACGGGGGTGGCAAGCTACGTGGCAGCCAATCGGCCGGCAGAGCGCGTGGTGTTGATCACGCCGTACGACAGCCTGCTCGCGGTGGCGAGCCGGCGGTTCTGGTTTGCACCCCTCGCGCTGCTCCTGCGGCACAAGTTCAAATCCGTGGACTACGCCAAGACGAATACGCAGCCCTGTCTGGCCTTGCTTGCCGAGCATGATGACGTGATTCCGGAAGAACACACCTATCGGCTCATGGCCGCTTGGGCAGGAGCCAAGAAGCTCGTGCGCATTCCGAGCACCACCCATTTGAACATTCCCTATCAGGCTGCAACTTTGGCCGCGGTCGCTCTTTGGCTGGGATACACCTCGGTTCCATAAGTGCCCCAGTCGCTAGTCGCGCGAACTCATCGCCAGCCTGCCGAGCAGGTTACTGTGTTCAGCAGCCCGCTGCGCGGGAATTCGCGGTGCAAAAAAACCCGGGCAGCCAGGCCGCCCGGGTTTGGTGATGACAGCGCTACTCAGGCCGCGTCAGTTCTCTTCGACTTCCACCTCGCCTGAAGTCGCGTCAACCGAAGTCCCGCCGGAACCCTCGACGCCTCGCGCCTTGACGATCGTGCCCACCGCAGTAGCGTCAAACCAGGCGGCGGCGTTGGCCGGTTGGTCGTTGGCAAGGCGCCATTGGGTCTGCGCACCGCCCTGGACCGCGACGCCGAGGATGGTCAGGCTGGTGGTCGCAGCGTCTTTGGTATCCATACGCCCTTGCAGAATCACGTTGGCGAGAGGCTTCTTCTGACGCTCCAGCTTGACCGCGACGATATCGCCGTTGGTCTCCTCGAAGGCCCGCACTTCCACCGCGTCGCCAACGACCAGGTCACTGAGGCTGAATGTGCGCATGTCCGTCGCCTTGTCGCGCAATTGGGTCAGCGCGGTCACTTTCACGGTCTTGCCAAGAAGCGTGATCGTTTGGGCCGTGGTATCGACCGCCTGGACGAGCGCTTGTATTTTCACCCGCGCTTCCATCTCTCGCTCGGGCTTGTTGGCGCCCAGTACCAATACGCCGTTGGTGAACGTACCCTTGACTTCCACCTTCATGCCGTTGGCGAGCCCGCTGATATCGATCGCCGCGGCGTCGACAGGAATGCCGCCCACCTTGAAGGTCTTGGCGGCCGGGTCCAAATCGGAGATGATGCCTTCCACTTCGACCCGCGCGCCTTCTGCCGGCGCCGGCTTCGCATCCTTGACCTTGACGATCTCGGCCACCAGCGTACTGCCCAACGGTGTCGGCAAGGCGTGCGTGCGCACGTCGACAAACAGCCCGTTCTGCAACGATGCAGCGGCACCGCTCGAAAACTGCGCAGTGTTGAAGTCGATCACCAGGGTGTTGATCTTGAAGGTCTTCGCCGTCGCGTCCAGTGCCTTGACGAAGCCCCTGACCTTCAATTCGCCGGTGAAGGGCGCAGACTTCTTCTCGATGCGCCGGGCGACGATGTTGTTGGTTTGCGTCGGATCGAAGTTGTCAAACCAGCCACTGACGGCGACGATGTCTCCCGTGGCGATGCCGGTCAAGTCGGTCACGTCGTCGAACATGGTCGCGCCGCCGACCTTCACCGCCTGGCCCAAGACGACGAGCGTATTGCCCGCGACATCGACGCTTTCCACCGGACCGCGCACGATGTTCTCGAAGCGAATCTTGCGCGCCTTGCCGGTACCGTTGCCGTTGTTATCACCCTCGATTTCGACCACCATGCCAACGCGCAAATCGTCTTTGTTCCCCTTGTCGTCATCCAGCGTGATCTCCACGCTGGCGTCGTCGCTCCAATGCACGCCGTTGACGATTACGCTGCCGAAGCCGCTGATGGCGCCCATGGATAAAGTGCTCTGTGCCGCAGCAGTCGGACTGGTTGCGCCCCCGGCGGCGGGGTCTCCTCCGCCTCCACCTCCGCAGCCAGCGACAAAGATCAGCATCAGCACCAACCACAACCGTTTCAATGAGATATTCATCGTATCAACCTCCGATCCATAGCAAATACCACTCTTGGTTGAACATACCGGCAAGACAGACTCGGGCAACTTGCCCATGGCGTCCCGCTGGCCGAACATCCCCCCTCTTACCCCCCGGGCGTCACGTCCTCTGGCGTCCCGAGTCCCCTTTCAATCTTGCAGTTGCGCGTCATCCACCGGATTAATCTGCAATCCAGTGAATTGCCCTCTCATCTTGACGATCTTGTTGGCGGTCGTACTCACTTGACCGAAGAACGTCGCTTGGTTCAGCAGGACACCGTTTGCGTCCCGGAACGTCGTTGTCGCCTGCGTGAGCCCGTCAACGCCCAAGACAAAGATGTCCGGCAAGGCCGTTCGGCTATCTACCGGTCCCTGCAAGATGGCACTATTGTTGGATGGCGCGTTGACCCGCACCACCTTGGTCGCTGCCACTGTGTTGGCGCTATCCTTTGCGGCCTCGATTTCCAGCCAATCGTTTACGTTGACGTCGGCGAAGCCGAAGATGCGCGATTGTTGGCTGCTGTTGTCCTGGAAAATGGTTGACGTGTCGGTTTTTACCGACACGCCGGGCACGCCGAATACTGTGAGATTGGTCGACGTCGTCGATTTGGCGGTAACTTGCGCGGTGATCTTGACGTCGTTTTTGTTCTCCTCGAATTTCACTTTCGTCGCCACCAGCACGCCCTCGGAGATCTGACCTTCGACTTCCACGCGGAGGTTGTTGGCCAGGTTTGCTGAAGTGCCACCTTCGTATTCGGTGCCGGCATTGGTCGTAACGTCTTGCCCGCTCACGGTGAAGCTGAAATTGGGCGCACTGCCGGCCAAGCCGTTCATGATTCCCTCGAGCCGTCCCTCACCAGACGCTTGTGCGAGCCTGCCTGAGCGCACTTCGACGCTGGTGGCCGTCAACACGCCCGCCGTAGCCGGCGACGATGCCTTCACCTCGACCACGAGGCCGTTGCTGAGTCCGGCCGCCGGAGTGTTGACGAGCCGCGCGCCGGCGAAGTTAACCGTCAAGCTGCCCAGTGCGAACGTTCTCGCGCCGTTGTCTACGTTGGCGAGCGTGCCAGTGACCTTGAGGCTCGCCGGCACTGCGGCCTTCTTCTCGACCCGCGTGACCCGCACTTGCCCGCCAGAATCGCGGAAGCCGCTGACCTCGACCGGCGTGCCGGCAGGGAAGTCAGCCAGGCCGGACGCATTGCCGAAGACCGTATTGCCATCGACGAGCGCAACCTGGCCGAAGACGGTGAAAGTCCCGCCCGTAGCGGTGATGGTCGGTGCCGCGTCGACCGTACCCTTCAGCTCGCTGACGAGTTCCACTCGAGTGGCCGTGCCGGTCAGGCGATCGCTGTCGAGCGTGCCGGTTACAGTGGCGATCAGACCCACTTTGAGATCGCTTTCCACGCCAGCTGCATCGTCAACAGTAACGGTTGCGCCTTGCGTGTCGAACTTGACGCCGTTTACGGTGATGCTGCCGACTGCGGTCACCGCTCCGAATGAAGTTATTCCCGAGCCCCCGATTCCCGCACCGGCGACTATGCCGCCGCCGCCACCACCACCGCAGCCCGCTATCAGCGCCACCAGGAAGCCAACGCGAAGACTCTTGAAAATGTCGATGTTCATTGACGCCCCTCCTGATCGATGTATCACCGCAATCCAATTCGGCGCGCGCGCCGTCGGCTTGGCTCTCCTTGGTCATGTGACCTAGCCTGTGCCGTTTCCGGATTGCGCTCGCTAAAAAAATAGATGCCAAAGTTCATGCGCGTGGTGGCTGCATTGTCTCTGACATCGCGCTCCTCGAGTTCCTGCGTGCGCAGGTATATCGTTTGCAGCATCTGCGTCCCCAGTCGGCGCGACAGTTCGGCGAGCTCCAGGGCTGATGCCTCGCTGATCTTCTCGCTATACACGCTGCGCTCGAGAAAGGGCGGCGTGCCGCCCAATAGGTTGTGCGCGCCCGCCGCCAGATGATCGTGCACGTTGTGGCCCACGTAATAGGCCTTCTCGTCGAAGCCTTTTTCCGGGACGAAGCCCTCGACGTTTAGGCAAACGCGGCCCGCCTCGTCGACGTGAACGATGCCCAGTCGCTGCCATTCGTCGAGCACCGCGCGGGGGCGGATGTCCTTGCTCTGCGAGGTGACGAGCACTTCAAACGATTCTTCCGCACCCTTGCCGGCCACACGCGGCAAGGGCCGCGGGTGGCCGCGCTCGTCCAGATACTCCGGCATGGACATCCACCGCGCGATCAACTGGCTGCCGAGGGAGACGTTGGCGGGCATCGAATCCGGCGCGCTCGTTTCATGAGCGAGGCGGCGCACGTCCTTGCGATGCACGCCGGTGAGCAAACTGATCCGGCTGTCGGTCTGGCGTTTGTCGTCGAGGGTAAATTCCTCCTTCGCGACCTGGACGTATGCGGATTTCAAAAGGTTGAGCAGCATGGGATACGTAAACCCCTTGGTTAGCGTCAGTCGCACCAGCGGCCGCAGCAGTCGTTGCAGCAGCAAAATTAAGGAAGCCGGTGGTCCGGCGGCCGCTGTATTCATCTCCATGAAACTCATGATAGCATATGTGGGAAAATTTACCACAAAAATTTGAACTTACCTCACTCGATCGAAAATTTCGTACTAAGCATATGATTTAGCGTGCATAATTAGAGATGGGGGAAAAAGGTGGCCATTCGATCTGGCGCGCGCACCGTCGTTGGTGAGCCCGATTTGGATCCTGTCGGTTGTCCTGACTGCGGCTGCTATCGGGCTCTTTTCTTACCCCGCGCAGGCTGGCGCCATTGCGTGACAGCGTTCGACCCGGCCATTGGATTCAGGGCAAGCAAAATGCGATGTGGCCGCAGGGCCACTATCGGCGCTGAGTTCCAGGCAGTTCTGCCGCAGCGCCAACAACCGCTAAGGAAAATCCCGCGAGCGAGTGGCCAATCGGCCGAGCAATTCGCTGTGATCGGCCAGCCTTCTTGCGACCACATGCACCACGCCACCTTCGCGCTCGACCGAGCCATATACCTCCATCAACTGCGCGAAGAGCGGTTCGCGCCGCTGACCTTCGCGGCTCGTATCAGCGCACCTTGAATACGAGCTTGCCGCGCAGGTGACGCCCCTCGCTGACCTTGTGGGCTGCGGCAGCGTCTGATAACGCGTAGGTTGTGATTTCGGGCACGCGGACGGCGCCGCCGGTGACCAGGGCGACGATGCGATCGAGATGCGCGCGGTCGCGCCCGACTCTGGGACGCAGCGATGCGATGTCGGCACGCGGCGAGGGCGGCGCAGTATTCCCTGAGGCGATGAACGCGGCGCGTCCGCCCGGCCGCAGTACGGAGAAAGCGCCCTTCGCCACCTCGCCGCCGACGGTGTCGAACACCGCATCACATGCTGACACCACTTTCGTGAAGTCCTGCGTGTTGTAGTCGATGATCTGGTCAGCACCAAGACTGCGCAAGTAATCGTGATTCGCCGCGCTCGCGGTCGTGATCACGCGGGCGCCGATATGCTTCGCGAGCTGGATCGCAAAGCCGGCCACGCCGCCCGCACCGCCCTGGATCAGTATGGTTTCACCGGACTTCAGTTGCAGCGTGTCCTCGACCGAGCAAAGCGCGGTGAGACCGATCAGTGCCACCGCCGCGCACTCCACGTGCGTAAGCTTCTCCGGCTTTCTCGTCACAATTGCCGCGCTTATTGCGATTTTCTCCGCGTAGGCCGCTTCCTTGCTGGTTTCGCAGACGCCGAAGACCGCATCGCCGATCGCGAAGTCCTTTACGCCGTCGCCGAGGGCACTGACCACGCCGGAGAAATCCCGTCCCGGAATGTACGGAAAGGCGGTGATCGGCGCATAGTGGCCGGAGCGCACCTTCCAGTCGGCGCCGTTGACGCTGGCCGCATGAACGTCGACGAGCATCTGGCCGGGTCCGGCAACAGGATCCGGTACGTCGCCATACTGCATCACCTCCGGCCCGCCGTTTTTCATGAAGTACGCTGCTTTCATCTATTCCCTCCTGGTGAATTGGCCCGTCCGGCGGCGATCCTAGCACGCCGGGCGCGGTTGGCCGAGACCGCGGTTCACGCTCGGTCCCGGAGGGTGTGGCCCATGCTCGCGGCTGCGCATCGGATCAGGGGCTCGGCGCAGGCGGCTGCGTCACGACGGCGCGAACCCGGCGCGATGCGAAGCATGTACTTGGCTATGCGCGAGGTCGAGGACCGGGTAATGGGTGAGGGGGAGCTTAGTGAAGCGTCCTGGCAAAAGTTCGACCGCATAACACCTCGAAGGCCTCCGGTTCTTCGGACACGACATCGGAGATGGCCGTGCCTATAAGCGTGCAGACTGCATCGACTCTTTCCCAGCTGACGGTCGCAGAGAAGCCTATGTCGGTAGCAAATAGTCTGGTCTTCTCGCCGGACCGGTCGTTATCGTTAGACCAGTCGATCAAATCCCGGGCCGTGGCCAGATCCTGAACCGTAAAACCGACAAGCTCGGGGCAGCGCCCGAAAAGCCTTTGCATTTGCACTGCAACTTCCGCCTCGACGCGGTGCAGGTGTGCGTCCACGTTCAACATTGCCGTCTGAATTGGTTTCATGAGTTTCTGCTCATTCGACGTTTCTATTGCCTACAACATTACTGTCGCCGTTCAATCGGGCGAATGGGGTAATTCCCGCATTCCGGCCTTCGGAAAACCTGATTCATTCCCCGTCAGCGGGACGGTTGGCCCGGCAAGCGGCTAAATTGGCGCACATGGTCGGTCCTCGAAATCAACCAGCGTCATCGCTCAACGAGGGGCAGGCTCGCTACATCCTCATTGATCCGGCATTGACAAACGCCGGGTGGGATCTCGAAGACCGGACGCAGGTCGGATTAGAGATTCCCGTCGATGGCTATGACGCCGACCTTCGTCGGCATCCGCGAAGGCCGCAAGGTGAGCGACGAACGCCTGTATAATGTGTGTTGAAAGATTCAACAATGGAGGTGTGTCGTGGCCACGGTTAACTTCAGCGTGCCGGAGGATGTCAAGAACGCGTTCAACAAGGCCTTCGAGGGCGAGAACAAGAGCGCCGTACTGGCGGCGCTGATGCGTCAAGCCGTGGAGGAGCGCGAGCGCAAAATGCGCCGCACCCTCGCGATTGAAGCGCTGCTCCGATTGCGGCGCCGCATTCGGCCCGCCACCGCCGCAGCGAGCGGGCGGGCGAGACGCAAGGGCCGCCCGTGATCCTTGTCGTTGACGCAAGCGTCATCGTCAAGTGGTTCTTCCGGGACCCCGCGATCGAGGAGCATGCTGAACACGCGCTGTTCGTGCTGCAATCCGTGCGCGCCGGAACCGTGGAAATATTGCAGCCACCGCACTGGCAGGCCGAGGTGGCCGCGGTGATCGCCCGCCTGGAACCGGGACTCGCGGACGAGGCCATGGACGTGCTCGACGCCATGGAGCTTCCTGTCGCCGCCGATGTCGCGGTGTATAAGCGGGCGACGTCGCTTTCGGCGGCACTGCGCCAGCACGTTTTCGATACGCTTTACCACGCAGTCGCCTTGGCGCATGGAGCCGAGCTCATCAGCGCCGACCGCCGCTATTACCGGGTAGCCAAGCACCTCGGACGAATCACCTATCTTGCAAATTGGCAGCGGTTGCAGCTAGGCGCTGCCCGATAGCCTCGTGCTCACCAATTCCAACCTGCGCTCCGCCGTCGATGCTCTCTGGGAGCGTCAGGATGCCAGGTTGCTAGGCGATGTAGCGGAGGTCGAGGCCGAGTTTGCCTAGCAATTGGGCGAGTTGCTTTATCGCAGTCTGGTAGTTCTTGTGCGCCTCCAAATAATAGCTGCCTACCTGGACTTGCACGAAGAAGTCCTTGCCGTTCGGGTGCTTCGGTTTCCGGGCAATTAAATAACGCTCGTTACTCGTGGGGTAGGGGAGGATCGAGTCGAGCTTCTCGGCGTGCCCTTTGCTAAGAATAAGTCGCAGAACCTGCTCGTAGAGATCGGAGACAGTATTTGCGTCAATGCGCTGTCCAGCCACCTCGACGGTTGTGCCACGTTGGCGCGGGGCCCGGTGTGGTAGGACATTCAGGTTCGCGCGGTGGATCGGCGGCAGTCCTGCGGTTGGAGCAATGGCCGCGAGGCTACCAACTCCGGAGGCACGAAGGGCGCCTTTCAGCAATCGCTCAATAACTTCTTCGAAAGTAAACAATTGGCCCGCAAGAGATTGGAGACGTTGGTATAACTCGTCGGAGACTTCGATACTCTTCGGCACAAGATAACTCCTATTAACTTGATAAACTCAAGATACAGGAGTTATTCTATTTCGTCAAGTTCACCAAATATGGAAGTTCGATGCGGTCGCCTCCGGTGCCATGGCCGCCTTCCGGCACGCGTTGACAAGGTCGCTGACGATGCGCTCATCGATGTTCAGATCGGCTCTGCAGTGGGTTGTCCGTCTTGGCGGCATCGGTGAGTTGGGCATGGCCGGAGCGCTTCGCCCAGTAAATTCCTTCGCATCCGGCGGCTCGCTGCGCAACGGTTTGCCCGGACCGCGCAGCTTTTAAAGCGCGGAGTTCATCTTCTCCGCCGATCAGCCAGAGCTTCGGCTGAGCGAGCACCCGCGTGACGAAAGCGTTGCTTTGCTTCATTCGCTTCTTCAGGTCCTGTTTTGAATACACCGTCGGGTTCACGGGGCGGCCGAGGCGCTTGGTCGCATCTTCGAGGCTGGCGAAGAGATCGGCGTAGTTCAGGCTGTCGCTGATCACCATCAGGTCAATGTCACTTTCCGCCGTATCCTGCTTTTTCGCGACTGAGCCGTAGACGAAGGCGGCGCTGATGGCTTGCGCGTGCTGTGCCAGTGCAGCGCGCAGGACGTCAGCCAGCCCCGAAGTTTTCAGTATGAGGCCGCGCAATTCCTCGAATACCGGAGCGGCGGCGTTGGCCTGATAGTGTTTCTGGTTGCCAAGCCGTTTGACCGTGACGAGGCCGGCGGCATCAAGGCGCCCAAGCTCGCGCTGCACGGCGCCCGTGCCGGAGCCGGCAAGGGCGATGATTTCGTTGGCGTAGAAGCTGCGCGCCGGATTGCCGAACAACAACCCCAGCACGCGCTGCTGGACTTTTGTGAACAGCGCGCCGGCGGTGTCTGATGTCGGCGCGGCGCGCACTTTGGAGGTCGGTTTCTTTATTCCCATATTGGGTATCATAAACCCCAAAATGGGTTTTATCAACACAGATTGAAAGACAGGCAGTGCCACTGGAGGTGGTTGCAATCCGCAACCGCCTCGGCCCGCCTAGGCGTAGAGGTCGATCGCTCGGCAATCGGTCTGAAAGCCAATAGCAGCAAGAGTTTCCGGGCTATCCCAAAAGCCGTTCAGCCAGTGATCGTGGCGAGTGGATGGTTACTCCAGCAAACATCTTGCCGTAACCTGGACCAAAGTGCGTGCGGTCGCCCGTGACCAGTGCATCGCAGCGCAAACGTATTGCGGCAGCCAACACGGTGCGGTCTTTTTCCGGCAGCCAGTTGACCAACTTCAGTTCCGGACCCGGTGCTTGTGCGGTGCTGATACGCAGGTGCTTGAGTAATTTCTCGAACGCGGTCAACGCGTCCGGCGCCTTGGCAGTGAGATTCCGGCGTGCCTCGATTACGACGTAATCGTCAACCCAGCACTCGTGTCCGCTGTCGAGAAGCAGATGCAGCAATTCGCGCACCGCGCCAGCGGATTTCGCTGCGGAGAACAGGATGTTTGCGTCCAGAAACACGCGCATGGCGCGGTCGCGCTGTGTTCAGCGGGTAGATTTACGCTTGGGCTGCTTGGCACGCTTGACCGCCGGGGCCTTGGCGCCAAGGTAGGCCGCGAGTTCCTGCTCTGCCGCGTCGAACTCGCGCACGCGCTCGGGCGTGTACATCTCCACCGGCAGCGTGATAGCGGGGCGCAGCAGCAAACCCTCCGGCGTGGTTTCGGCGATAAGATGGTCTTCGGCCTTCAGTCCAAGGGCCTGGCGCAGTTTGGCCGGGAGTGTGATCACGCCTCGGCTGGTGATGGTGACATTGGCTTTCATGCATTGCAGTATAGCAGAATTACTGCAAAATGCGGCAGCGATCAAACATTAATGAAAATCCCGCGAACTGGTCGCCAGCCTGCCGAGCAGTTCGCTGTGATCGGCCAGCCGTTTCGCGATCACGTGCACCACTTCGCCTTCGCGCTCGACCGAGCCATACACCGCCATCAGTTGCGCGCCCAGCAGTTCGCGCCGCTGCCGCTCGCCGAGGTCGCGCCAGACAATGACATTGACACAGCCGGTTTCATCTTCGAGTGTCACGAACACCACGCCCGAGGCGGTGTCGGGGCGCTGCCTGCCGATGACGATGCCGGCGGCGCGCACGCTGCTTCCGTGCGTGGCCTCGCGGACCTCCTTGGCAGTGGCAAGTCGCATGCGCTTTAAGTGTGAGCGCAATAGCGCGAGCGGGTGCCGGCCGAGCGTGAGTCCGAGGCTCGCATAATCGGCGACGACACCGTCGCCTTCGCTCGGCGCGCGCAATGGCGGATCGGTTTCATGGACCGGCGCTTCGCATAACAAGTGCTGCGCGGTGTCCGCCCCCGCCACCTTCCAATAGGCGAGCCGCCGGTGGCCCGCGATAGATTCGAGCGCGTTCGCCGCCGCGAGGCACTTGAGTTCATGTCTGTCGAGGCAGGCGCGGCGCATCAGTTCCTCGACCGAAGCAAATCCGCCCTGCACGCGTGCCTCGACGATGCGCCCGGCGCAGTCCTCGGACAGGCCTTTCACCATGAGCAGGCCGAGGCGCACGGCGGGCGCTTCGCCCGCGCACGGCTCCAGCGTGCACTCCCAATCGCTCGCGAGCACATCCACCGGCCGCACGTCTACGCCGTGGCGGCGCGCATCCTGCACCAGCTGCGCCGGCGCATAGAAGCCCATCGGCTGGCTGTTAAGTAAAGCGGCGAGGAACGCGGCGGGGTGGTGGCGCTTCAACCAGGCGGAGACATAGACAAGAAGAGCGAAACTCGCCGAATGCGACTCGGGAAAACCGTATTCACCGAAGCCCAAGATCTGCTGGTAAATGCGCTCGGCGAAATCGCGCGCATAGCCGCGCGCGCGCATGCCAGAGATCAGGCGTTCCTCGAATGGTTCGAGGCCGCCTTTTCTCTTCCACGCCGCCATCGAGCGGCGCAGGCGATCGGCTTCCCCCGGGGTGAAGCCCGCGGCGACCACCGCGAGCTGCATCACCTGCTCCTGGAAAATCGGTATGCCCAGGGTGCGCTCGAGCACATCCTTGACTGCGGTGCTCGGATAGTCGACCGGATCCAGCCCCTGGCGGCGGCGCAGATAGGGATGCACCATGCCGCCCCGGATCGGACCGGGGCGCACGATCGCGACCTCGATCACGAGGTCGTAGAAGCGTTCGGGCTTTAAGCGCGGCAGCATCGACATCTGCGCGCGCGATTCGATCTGGAACACGCCCACGGTGTCGGCTTGGCAGATCATGGCGTAGACATCAGGATCTTCAGGCGGTACATCGCTCATCGCGAAAGGCGCGCCCGTGCTGACCAGATCGAGCGCGCGCCGGATGGCGGAGAGCATGCCGAGCGCGAGCACATCGACTTTGAGCAAACCCAACGCATCGAGGTCGTCCTTGTCCCATTGGATCACGCTGCGATCCATCATGGCGGCATTTTCGATCGGCACCAGGCGCGACAGAGGACCGCGCGACATGACGAAACCGCCGACATGCTGCGACAGGTGGCGCGGAAAACCGAGCAGCGCTTCGATGAGCGCGAGCAGGCGTGCGACAGTCGGGCTCGCCGCATCGAATCCGGCTTCGGCAAGGCGCTCGGGCAAGGTCTCGCGCCGATCCCACCAGGAAAGCGTTTTTGCCAGGCGCTCCACCTGAGCGGGTTCCAGACCGAGCGCCTTGCCGCAGTCGCGGATCGCGCTCTTCGGCCGGTAGCGGATCACCGTCGCAGCGAGCGCCGCGCGCTCGTGCCCGTACTTGGCGTAAATGTACTGGATCACTTCCTCGCGCCGCTGGTGCTCGAAATCGACGTCGATGTCGGGCGGCTCGTTCCTTTCGCGCGACACAAAGCGCTCGAACAACATGCTCATGCGCGCCGGATCGACTTCGGTGATGCCAAGCGCATAGCACACCGCCGAATTCGCGGCCGAACCCCGGCCCTGGCACAGGATGTTTTTGCTGCGCGCGAAACGCACCACGTCGTGGACGGTGAGAAAGTAGGGCTCGTAGCCGAGTTCGGCGATCAGTGCGAGTTCGTGCTCGACGAGGGCGCGAACCTGTTGCGGCACGCCCGCGGGGAAACGCTGCATGAGGCCCGTTTCGGTGAGCGCGCGCAGATGGCCGGATGGCGTTGCGCCCGGCGGCACGATCTCCTCGGGGTATTCGTAGCGCAGGCAATCAAGCGAAAAACTGCAGCGCGCGGCGATGCGCACGGTTTCATCGAGCAGCTCGCGCGGATAAAGGCTTGCGAGCCGCAGGCGCAACCGCAGATGGCGCTCGGCGTTCGGATACAGCGCCTGGCCGCACTGCGCGATCGGCCGGCAAAGGCGTATGGCGGTGAGCGTATCCTGCAATTTCCTGCGCGAGCGCAGGTGCATGTGCACATCGCCTGCGGCCACGAGCGGCAAGGCGCAGGCCTCGCCGAGCGCGCGCAGCGCTTTGATGCGCGCGCGGTCGTCGGGTCCGCACAGCAGTTCCACTGCGATCCAGGCGCGTCCGGCGAAACGCTCGGCGACCCAGCGCATCTTTGCGGCATCCGGCGTCGCCCCGGGCACGAGCAGGGCGAGGCAACCCGGCAGGCCCTGATCCAGATCCTGGGCTTCGAGGACATAGCGTCCCTTGACGCCGCGGCGCCGGCCGCGCGTGATGAGTTCCGACAGATTGCCGTAGCCCTCCCGATTGGTGGCGAGCAGCACCAGCTTAAGCCCGCCGGCGAGGCGGATTTCGCTGCCGATCACGAGCGGCAGCCCGCATTCCTTGGCTGCACCATGCGCGCGCACCACGCCTGCGAACGAGCATTCGTCGGTGAGGGCGAGCGCGCTGTAGCCGAGCTGATGCGCCCGCGCGACGAGTTCTTCCGGGTGGGAAGCGCCGCGCAGAAAACTGAAATTCGACACGCAGTGCAGCTCCGCGTAGGCGGGAAGAGGGGAGGCCACAGCGAGATTCAGGAAAAAATGCCATGCAGATACCAAGCGCCCTCGGGGCTGCGCTCGCGGTAGACCCATAGCAGCGCTTCGTCGGCGGTGCGGGCGATGAAATAATCGCGCGCCACGTCAGCACCGTCCCACCACCCCGACTCGATCCGTTCGGGGCCTGCCAGGAGTTTTAACGGCCCGTGATGGCAAGGGATGGAATTCTTTTCTTCGAGGGCCTGCGGCCGCTCGAGCAGCCAGAACGGGCGCAGGTTGAAATCCAGGGCGAGCTGCCTTGCATTGGGCTCGGTCGGGAGAGAGGCGCGTTCCGGACGGTGGTCGGCGCATAGGCCGATGCCGTGCACGGCGGCTGCACCCAGGCGCGCGCGCAGGCGCTCGATCAGGCGCGGCCAATTGCCCTCTTCGCGCAATTCATCGTCAAAGAGGTTCTGGTTGCAGTGTGCGAGCGGCTCGATCGTCCGCACTTCCAAAGCGATGGCGCGTACCGGCACGAGCAATGCCGTCTGCCGCAGCCGCTCGCGCAACAGCAGCGCGAGGTGTGCGGCCTCGCGGCGGACGACGACCATGCCCAACTCGATGCGGGTGGCGGGCGCGGCGCGATGCGCGAGGCTGATCGACACTTGCCGCGTGCCGGCTGCGCGCGCTGCGAGAAAGCCCTCGAGCTGTGCGAGCAGCCGCTGCGCCGCGAACAGCAGGGCTTCGGCTTGCGTGGCTTCGGCCGGCAGTTCGAGGGCGGCATAGAATTTTTCGGGCAGCACGCAAAAGCCGCGCGGGTCAGGTAAGCGCCCGAGGGCCTGATCCAGGGCATCGAGCAGCCCCTGGCCGAAGCGCCGCGCAAGGCCGTCACGCGGCAGTGCCAGCAAGTCCCCGATGCTGCCGGCGCCGATGGATGATAGCGTTTCCTCGTCTTTGCTCTGCAGCACGGAGACGGGCAAAGCAGAGAGCTCGCGCTCGATCAGCGCAGCATCGGCTATCAGGCGCTCCCGGCCGGCGCGAGCGAACCAGGAGGCGGCGCGCGGCGTGGGTGCGGCGGCGAGTCGCGCGCTGTAGCCCATGGCGGCAAGCCCCTGGCGCAACCTCGCCTCGATTTTTTTCAGCCCGCCGAACAGCTTCAGGCTGCCCGACACCTCCAGTAGCGCCAGATCCGGAAAATCGAGCGCGACATTGGGCGTGCATTGCATCGCCCAAGTGGCGATGCCAAGCAAGGCTTCGGTTTCGGCTGCTGCATCGCGCTCGCGCAAACGCAAGGTCGGCGCGAGCGCGAGCGCTGCCGCGACTGGCATGCCCGCGTGCAAACCGCGTGCGGCCGCCTTGGCGTCGCAGGCGAGGATGCGTTGCCGCTCGGCGACTGCGCAGGGCTCAGGCGAGGGCAAGCCGCGCTGGAAGGCTTCCAGCGGTAGCTGCGGCAGATGGAGTGCTATCCACAACATGGGTGTCGAATCGAAGAAATGGGTTGCTGCCTGCGGCTGACAGCGCAGGCAGCAAAATCGGCCGGGAGAGCGGCGCTCCCCGGCGTTTGAGAATCGATAGCGCAAGCCCGCCGACGGAGGTGGCGAGCGCGATGCGCAGCACTGCGGGCGAAGGTTCGCGCGCAGCTCGAGTGAGGCGGAACAGAATGGCGAGACAGCGGCCGCCCTCCGCAGCGAGTTGCAGGCGCCGCAATTGGGCGAAGCGGACCTCGCGCGGCCAGGCGAGCACGCCGCCGCATGCCGCCGAGCCGAGCGCCTGCTCCGCCGCCCATAAGCTGTCGCCGTCCCTCGTGGTTTTGATGATGAGCACGCGCTCGAGGTCGATGCCGGCGGCGGCGAGCGCCGGCGCGTAAGGCTGATAGGGCGGAGCGATCCAGGCGATGAACTTTCCCTGCGCGGCAAGCTGCGCCAGCGCAGGGCCGAGAACGCGCAATTCGCCTATGCCTTCGTGCTGCGGCAGGATTTCGGTGAGCGCGCCGCACGGCCAGCCGCCGCCAGGCAGTTCGGCATCCAGCGCCGCAAAGCCGGTGACGATGCCGGGGCAAGCAGTGCGCGCGAGTTCGTTGCCGCGCCAGATGCCGGGATGGTGCTGGAGTTCTGCGGCGAGGCCGGGCATGATGTCTCCAAAACTGTATATTTATACAGTATCCGGAAATTCGGCCGGCTTGTCTAGTGGGGAATTTCTAAGAGGCCATTTTTGAAATGATGTACATTGCATCAGCCATCACGATCTGTTTGAGTTTGCTGCGTTGACTGTCTCTATCTGCGAGAAACAGATAGTGGAATCATGCCGATATGACAGATCGTTCATCGGATTTGCAATTAGCTCTCTTCAAGCGCAACATCATATGAGCGCGATGCTCGGCGAGACTAAAAATGAACAGCAAGCCACTGCCATCGACCTGATGCGCGAAAGGAGGAGAGATTAAAATTCCTATCGCTGCTTCTATGGGGTGAATTTTTCACGCTCTTAGAGCGCTTGTTATATTGCAACGATTCGCCAGAAAAAGGAGGTTTGACCATGAACACTTCTTCCAGAACGATAGTCGCTCTCACCCTTGCAGTCGCCGCAATCGCGATGACTGCTACGACGGCCCAGGCGCAGCGCGCTTTCCCGACCCGCCCCATTGAATTGATCGTTCCGTTTGCACCGGGCGGGGGCAGCGGGATTACCGGCGAGGTAATGAAAAAAGTTGTTGACGAGGGGAATCTGTCGCCGCAGCCGCTTACGATCACTTATAAACCGGGCGCCTCCGGACAGGTTGGCTGGACCTTTCTGGCCAGCAAAAAAGGAAACGCGCATAGCATTGCCACGGCCACCGCCTCGTTCAGCTATGGTTTTGTGCTGAAGCAAATGCAGGTTAAGCCGGAAGATTTCACGCCCATAGCGCAGATGCTGGTAGACACCCAGCTCATGGTGGCCACCCCGCAGTCCGGCCTCAAGACCATGAAGGACGTGATCGAAGCCTCCAAGAAGAAACCGAATTCAGTCAGGGTCGGTGGCACGGGTTCGGCCGGCTCGGACGCCAATCTTGCCGTCATGATCAACAACGCGGCAAAGATCCAGCTGAACTATATCCCGTTCAAGAGCGGCGGGGAGGTCAATGCCGCCATTCTGGGAGGACATGTCGAGGCGGCGCTCGGGAATCCCAACGAGCTCGCCGGCTATGTCGAAGCCGGGAAGCTCATACCCCTCGCTGTGTTTTCGGACGAGCGTGTCCCGGGTCTCAAGACGGTGCCGACGATGAAGGAAGTAGGCTACAACGTAGTTTCCAAATCGACACGCGGCGTCGTGGCTCCCGCCGGCATCAGCAAACAAGAGGAACAGTTCCTCATCGATTTGATGAGGAAGATCACCCAATCCAAGGGATGGGCGGAATATGCCAGCAAGAACATGATGACGGTGAAATTCCTGGGCGGTGCCGATTACGGGAAGTATCTCGCGCAAGAACGGGAAGAGTTGACCAAGGTCTTGAAGTCCATCGGCAAGCTTTAGCGGGTCGCGCAGGATGCATCCGGACGGTGTTTCTTCTTCCTTGCACAGCTTCGGGGAGATCAATGAATAAGGCCGAAACAGCCGTGGGCGCCGTGGTTCTGGCGCTCGGGATAGGGATCTTGGTGGAGGCGACCAAATTTCCCTATTATGTTGAGGGGGTTCCGGGACCGGGGTTCCTGCCCGTGTGGCTGGCCTATGGAATCATCGGCACCGGGCTGGTGCTGAGCGCACAAGGAATTCGGCGCCGTCCGGTTGCGGAAGAAAAAGTATCCTGGCCGAACGCGACCGGATGGCGGCGCGTCGCGCTGATGCTCGGCGCTATGTCAATGTCGTTACTGCTGCTGGAAGTACTTGGCTTCATGCTGACTACCACTCTATTCATGGTTGTCATGGTTTTTTGCCTGGGGATGCGTTCCTGGCAAACTCTGGTATTCGTTCCGCCGCTCTCGGCAATGGGTCTGTACGCCATATTCGCGCTATGGCTGCGCGTGCCTCTACCCAAGGGCATTCTGGCCTTTTTCGAGTGAACCTTGATTCTGGAAGGCAAGCATGGACCTGATCACCAACTTGAGCATGGGATTTTCGATCGCGTTCAGTCCCATGAACATGGTCTTCGTGACCTTGGGCGTCGTAGCCGGAACCATCATCGGCGCGTTACCCGGGATCGGCCCAGTCTCCGGTATCGCCATCCTGATTCCCCTTGCATTCGGCATGAACCCGACCTCGGCCATGATCCTGATGTGTGGTGTCTACTATGGCTGCATGTATGGAGGAACCATCACCTCGGTGCTGATGAATGTTCCGGGCGAGTCGTCCACGATCATGACCTGCCTGGACGGTTACTCGATGGCCAAGAAGGGAAGGGCCGGCCCGGCCCTCACGATCGCAGCGGTCGGGTCATTCGTCGCGGGAACCTTCAGCGTCATCATGCTGACACTGCTGGCTCCCCCCATTGCCGAGGTCGCCCTCAAATTCGGGCCGCCGGAATACTTCGCCTTGATGTTGCTGGGCCTCTCGGCGATCACCGGTCTGACAGGAACGTCAAGGGCGAAGGGCTATGCCATGGGATTGACCGGGCTGGCCCTGGCGATGATTGGTCTAGACCCGATCGGCGGCGCCGCGCGCTATACGTTCGGCAAACTCGAGCTGATGGATGGAATCGGTTTCCTGCCCATCGCCGTCGGCGTGTTCGGAGTTGGCGCTGTCCTCGAAATGATCGACCATTCCCTGCAGGTCCAGATCATGAAGACCTCGCTTAAGGACATGCTCATCACCAAAAAGGATCTCAAGGACAGCGCCATGCCCATCGCGCGCGGCAGCCTCATCGGCTTCGTGATCGGGGTGCTGCCCGGAGCGGGGGCCACCATTTCCACGTTCCTCTCTTACGCCGTGGAGAAGCGCCTCTCCAAGACGCCCGAGTTGTTCGGCACGGGCGTGATCGAAGGGGTCGCTGCCCCCGAGGCAGCCAACAATGCGTCCACGGGCGGGGCGATGATCCCTTTGCTTACGCTCGGCATTCCAGGTTCCGGCACGACCGCCGTGATGCTCGGGGCCATTGGCATGTTCGGGTTGCAGCCGGGGCCGCTGTTGTTCAGCAAGAATCCGGATTTCGTATGGGGCCTCATCGCCTCCATGTATATCGGGAATGTCATGCTGCTCGTTCTCAATATTGCATTTGTGCCCGCCTTCGTGTCGGTGTTGAAGGTTCCTTACCGGGTTCTGGCGCCTCTTATCGCCATCTTCTGCGTGGTGGGTGTGTACAGCGTGAATTACAGCGTTTTCGACCTGTGGCTGATGCTGGGGTTCGGCTTGATCGGTTACTTGCTGAATAAAATGGACTATCCGCTGGCGCCCCTGGTGCTGGCCTTGGTGCTGGGCGGATACCTGGAAGTGGCTCTGCGGCAATCGCTGAAGATGTCGGAGGGTGACATTTCCACCTTTTTTACGCGCCCCATCTCCGCTTCTATCATGGCGGTCGTCGTCATCATCGTTCTGTGGCCGATTCTGAACCGGTTTCTTGTCAAGCCCGTTATGAAACGCCTGCAAGCGGCGTGAGCTCGCCGCGCTTGCGCGCCGGCAGTTCCTTGCGCCCGGAGATGATTCTTTAACCAAAGACCACCATCGGGCAAGGCAGCTCGGGCAAGTGCGCCAGGGTGCGATCCTCGATGCGTTCCGGCCGCAGCAGCACGCCGAACCTGCGGTTGTCGGCTGATGCTTACGGTCACCTCAGCTCTTCCAGTATCCTGAGGGTTTCGGAAAAGAGCCAGACACGCCGGATCTCGATCACGTCGTACGCGCGCGCCAGGTCCGGCGGGAAGGCGCTGTAGGGCGCATTGAGCTCGACGATGCGCCGTACCGCTTCGTCCAGATCGCGCTGCCCGCTCGAGCGATGAATGTGGACGTGTTCAACGCTGCCGTCGCGCCGGATGGCGACGGTGACGACCGGATTTTCGGTGGCTCGGTCCCTTTCCCGGAACGCATAATTCAGATTGCCGTAGCGCTCGATCTTCCAGCGCCAACTCTCGACGTACATCCGCAACCCGACGTCGCGCTCTCGGCCGCCCAGCACCGAGCGTCGGCGCGAACTGTCTGCGCCCGTCGGGGGCGATGCGGGAAATGCACGCGGGCCCTGCGGCTCGGTGCGCAGCGCGCCGGGAGTCCGCGCCTGCTCGAGCGCTTTCGCAGCCAAATCTCGGCCAGAAAGATTTCCGGGGGCTGTCGTGGCGTCCGCCGATCTGCCGGGTTCGCGCGCGGGCAGGGGCGTGCGCGACGCCGCTATTTCTGCGGCGAGGCGCTCGGCGCGTTCCCTCGCGGCACGTTCTTCAGCCTGCTTTTTCTCCTCCAGTTCCCTCTGGCGCGCCGCTTCTTGCCTCAACGCTTCGATTTCCATCGCCCGTCGCGCTGCCTTCGCCTCTTCTTCTCTTTTCGCTTCCTCCTGACGTTTCGCCTCCAGTTCCAACGCCCGCTGACGTTCAATCGCTGCGGCCTGCTGCCGGGTCAGTTCCTCCTGCCTCTTTGCTTTCTCCTGCCGTTTCGCCTCCAGTTCCAACGCACGTTGACGTTGAATCGCGGCAGCCTGCTGCCGTGCGGCTTCCTCGGCCTGTCGCTCGGCTCTCCTGCGGGACTCGAGTTCCGCCGCCTCGCGTTCCGCTCTCGCTTCTTGCTGCCGTTTCGCTTCCTCCTGTCGTCTTATTTCTTCTTGCCGCTTCGCTTCTTCCTGCCGTCTCGTCTGCTCTAGCTTCACCGCCTCCTGCTCCCTGGCGCGCCGCGCAGCCTCTTCGTCTGCCGGCGCTTGCTTGCGCGCAGGTGCGGTCCCCTCTGGCACCGACGGTGGTTGTTCTTCCACCTGCTGCTTCACTACGACTTCAGGCACTGCCTCCGGCACGCCCGGCGTCGGTGGCGGTACCAAAAAGGCTTCCTCCTTGGACTCTGTCAGCGCGACGATTTCCGGTTGCGCCTTTGGCGCGATCTCCGGCTCGAACGCCGGCTTCTCGATCGGCGTAGTGGGCTTGGTCGCCTCGACCGGTGGCATGGGCGACGACTTCCGCTTTTCGGGCACTGGCTGCGGCGCTGCGCCTACGGCCGGATCGACCCTGGCTGGTGCGGCGGCGGGCGGCTGGACTGCCGGTGGTCGAACGGCCCGTAGGTCAACAGCAGCCGGCGTGCGCGCGGGTTGAATTCTTTCCGGGGCTGCCGGTTCGGACCGGGGACGCGGCACCTCGGCGAGTCGCACGCTCAAGTCCAATGTAAATGCGCGGCGCTCTGTCCATGGCAACGCGAGGCCCGGCAGGCCGAATCCCGCCATCCCGAAACGCAGCGACAAGACGAATGCGTGGATGAGAAGCGAAAGCGCCAATGCATACGCGAGGCGCGCTCTGAATTGCCCAGGTCGGTAGCTGCCCCTAATCGCGAAGATGACGTCTAGCGTGTGCAGCATGCGTGACAGCGTCTGCCGAAACTTCTGCAGACTGTCGCGAACGATGAAGGGTGTCGGAGGCACGATAGGGTGTGGAAAGTAGCATATCGTCCGACTTTTGGCCCGCCGTGCCCAGGCGGATCCAATCGCAGTCGCGCCTGCTGGCTCGGCGGCGCCAAATCAGCAGGCAAGCGCTGCTATCGGCCCAACATTCGCGCCTGGCGCCGCCTGCATCTACTTTCGGTATGCCCAAGTCTGGATTTCATCAACGCATGTTGCCTGCGCAAGTAGGCCCTCCAGCCAGCAAGAAAGCCGAAGAACCTCATCTGCGGATGCAAATTCACCCTATGTTCTGCAACTGCCAGGCCTATTGTTTCTGCGCGACGACCCGGCCCTCCGCGTTCACGAACACCCGGTAGCGGATGCCGTTCTTGCATAGCGCGATGTGGTCATTGTCCGCTTGCTTCTTGGCACTGACGACCTGCCCGCATGGCAGGCCCAGCAGCAAGATGACGGATGTCAGATCCTTGAGCAGCGAAACGTCTTCCGCTGCCGGCAACGGCTCCGAGAAGAGCGCCGCGAGCGAGAATATCAAGGCCAAAGTCCGAGCAGATATGATCAAGGCGGTTCTCCTTAAGAGTTAGATGCAAAATGTGGGATATGTCCCGCGACGCCCCTTTAGTTCAGCGGCCGCTTCGATAATTCTGAATCAGTCTCTTAGTCAATTTACAGCGTTGAATCTTTCCGGATCTGAAAGGATGCCCCAAATCGCTTCGCGCGATCCCAAGATCGTTCGAGCCAGAGATGGATCGCTGTCCTGTATCAGGGCGAGCACCTTGAGGACCAGCATGTCGTACGGTTGCCGCAATGCGGCGACGCTGGTGTTGCGCCCGCTCAGGTAATGCGCCCGGAACTGTTTCAGCAGGTCATCCACCTGATTCTTGAGAGCGAGTTTGGTGAACATGCCGATGGCCTTGGTGTCTCGCAACCGCGCTTTCAGAGCTGCGACATCCAGCGGCGGCTCCTGCTTCTTAGCGGCGGGAGGAGATTCCGCAATTTTCCGTGCTTGCTCGACGGTCACCGACGAGGCGGAAGCCTTTGCGGGCGCTTTGGCGAGCGACGGCGTTGTTTTAGCAGCGCTCGGGCTCTTGGAGGGCGGCGCCCGTGTCCCAGCTTCCGGCTCGATTCCTGCGACCTCGTTCTCGGTAATCAACGGCTGGCGCGGTACGGCAGGGGGGGCCAACGCGACTGTCTCCTCTATTGCTTCTGACCGAGGCGGCTCGACCGCGACGGCCTTGTCCTGGTTCGGCCCGGCCGAGGACGGATCGACAGGACCTCTTTGTGCCATCACGCTCGGCGGCGCCTCCTTTACCCCGGCGCAACCTGCCGCCAGGACGAGGCCGAGAATTCCGACCAAGTGCACCGCGCGCATCATTTGTTTTCAGCACGAGTCTTGCGCGTGACGCTGCGCACTTGCCGCCAGGCAGGAATTGCTTCATTCATTGGGCGTTGACATTCAGGCTGAGCGCGGTACGGAGGACTTACAGTTCAAATATCGTGCCTTCAATTCCAGGCGTGACTTGATAAGCAGGTTTTGTTTCGTCAATGGCCTGCGCAAGCAGTCGGTCGAGGTCAGTATCGGTATGGTCGGGATCGTGGTGAAACGGCACGAGTCGCTTCACCCCGGTCAGTGTTCCGAAGTCCAGCGTTTGAATAAGCGAGCTATGTCCCCAGCCGCAGTGAGCGGGATACTCGGCGGCGCTGTATTGGCTGTCGTGAATCAGCAGATCTGCTTCTGCGGCCAAGGTTGCACCCGAAGTCCACTCCCGCGGCAGGGACGGAAAACGCAGCGCGGCAAGCGCAGGTTCGTGGTCGGGCAGATAGGTCAATACACTTTCTTCCGCTGCTGAAATGCGGTACCCCACGGTGGGGCCCGGGTGACACACCAGCGCGGAAGAGACGCGGAATTCCCCAATGTCAATCTCTCTGGAGGAGATGTCGTGAAAGGTCAGCTGGCACGGAAGTTCAGAGAGATTCACCGGAAACAGCGGCGGCGAAAGATAGCGCTTGAGTCGCGCCTGCAATCGTAGCGTGGCGCTGCCCGGGCCCCAGATATGAACTTCGACGTCAGGCCGATAGAGCGGGGCGAAAAATCCCAGCCCCTGAATGTGATCCATATGCAGATGCGTCAAGAGTATGTCCACGCGGCGCATGGATTCGGGAATCGTCGTCGCCAGGCGACGTATGCCCGTGCCTGCGTCGAGCACCAGCATCGTACCCTCTCGCCCGAGAACACCCACGCATGAGGTGTTTCCCCCATACCGCACCATCTCCGGGCCGGGCGTGGCGAGCGAGCCGCGTGCGCCCCACAGGGTGACCTGCATTTCAAATCTCCCAGAAAATCATCTGTGCGCCGAGGAACTGGCGCTCCTCGCCGATGAGCGGAAACGCCGTGATGTTCACGTGCAGCCACTCTCGGTGCCCACATCGCATCCACACTGTTCGGGAGTAGGGCTTGCGTTCGGAGAGCGCCATCATCATGGGCCGGTCTTCTTGTGCGATGGGGTTGCGTTCCTCGTCGGCAAGCGCGAACCGTCTACTCCAGGTGTCGGCAGGCATTTCCCCCGTTTCATCGAAGCGTTGATCCAGAATCACCTCGGCCGGCTCATTGTAGAAAATGAGCGTTCCTTCGGTGTCCACGATGAGAATGGGCGTGGCAAGACTACTGGCCAGTTGCCGCGCCAAAATGATCTGTATGGGTTTGGGAGATGACATAGCCCTGCCTCTTGGGAACACTTCCGTTCAGCGGCTTTCAGCCTTCTGCTATGGTGCAGTGCGTGCAAATCGCTTGTCGGTTGGTTAGCGTACATTGCGTGATTGCTGTTCGCCCGGTTGCACCGACGCTTGCCATGACCGGGGCGAAAGCCACCCCCTACACCTTAATTAAGAACCACCACCGGACAAGGCAGTTCTGACAGCTGCGCCAAAGTGAAATTCTCGACATCTCCCGGCCACAACAGCACACCGAGGTCACGGCTGCGCGCTGTGCGGATGATGATGCCGGGGTCGCTCCCGGGCAGGTAGAGATAGTTTGCTGGCGGCCGGCCGACGAGGTGCTGCTCGGCCCGTTGGCGCAGGTCTTTGTATCCTTCCGCTCCCGCCCCCGTAATGAGCAGGATGAGTTCGCCGCCGGTGACCTCGGCCAGTGTGCTGCCTATCTGCAGGGCGCGCCACGCCGCCGCGGAGCCGTCGAAGACCACAGCCACCGGGCGCGCCGCAAGCGAAGGAAAGCGCTGTGCCGGATCGATGCGGCGGCGTGCTCCCATCCATGCGTATTCCGAGCGGCCGAGCACCAGCAGGTCGGAGGCGCCCGCGCGCGTCAGCACGCTGCGCGGCACCTCGCCGCGCACCACTTCGAGCGTCCATGCGATCGACAGGCGTTCGGCCGTCTCAGCGAGCAAGCGGCGCAACCGCTCGGCCTGTCCCCGCAGCGCGCGCTCGACAGCGTCCGGAGCCAACGGGCGGGATCGGCCCGAGGCGAATCCGAATTCGCGCGCAAACGGCAAACCGGCGGAACGCAGCAGCCTTTCGTCTTCGATGAACAGCCCCGCCAGTTCGGCGTCGAGCCCGAGTGCGAGCCCGGCTGCTGCCTCAATGGCCGGCAGCACCGAGGAGGCGGTGTCGAGCGCCATGATGATGCGGCGCACCTTGACTGTCTCAATGGGCATTGTGCTTTGCGCGTGCGCGCGGGATTCGCTTTATCTGGCCCGGGCGCGGCTGCTCGCGACGCAGCGCCGCCAATTCGTGCAGGCGTGCCGCCACGCGTCCATTCAGGGTACGCGCTGCTGCGCCGCCTGCGTCCTCGGGTTGTCCCGCAGGAACGCCGGTGAGTAGTTCGATCGCTTCGTCCACCGTGCGCACCGCGTAGACATGGAATCTTCCTTCGGCCGCGGCGGCCACCACTTCATCGCGCAGCATGAGCTGGTCGACGTTGGTGGCCGGAATCAGCACACCGTGCTTGCCGCTCAAGCCGCGCGCCTTGCAGATATCGAAAAAACCTTCGATCTTTTCGTTGACGGCGCCGATCGGCTGCACCTCGCCTAGCTGATTGATCGAGCCCGTGACCGCGAAATCCTGCCGAATCGGAACGTCGGCGAGCGACGAGAGCAGCGCGCACAGCTCGGCGAGCGAGGCGCTGTCGCCATCGACGTGGCCGTAGGTCTGCTCGAACACCAGGCTTGCGGCGAGCGCGTGCGGCAGGTTGCCGGAAAACCGGGCGGCCAGGAACGACGACAGGATCATTACCCCTTTGGAATGGATCGCGCCGCCGAGTTCGACCTCGCGCTGAATGTCGATCACCTGGCCCTCCCCGAGGCGGGTCGTGGCGGTAATGCGCACGGGTTCGGCGAAGGCGAAATCGCCGAGATCGAATACCGACAATCCGTTTACCTGTCCCACTGCCGCGCCGGCGGTATCGATCAGGATCTTGCCGCGCAGGATCGCTTCCTGCACCAGGGCGCGCAGCCGCCCGGCGCGATGGCGCTGCGCTTCGATCGCGCCCTGGATGGCGGCAGCGCCGATCGTGGCATCACCGGCCAGGCGCGCGCGATAATCCGCCTCGTGCAGGAGTTCGAAAAGATGCTCGACGTTGGCGGTGATCTTCTTCGTGTCGCCAGCGGCGCGCGAGCCAAAATCGACCACGCGCGCGACCGCGTCGCGCTCGAGCGGCAGCAGCTTGTCGCCGCGCGCGCGCGTGGCGACAAAGCGCGCAAAGAGAAGGTTGGTTTCCGGCGTGCGTTCCAGATGCTCCTCGAAGTCGGCGGCGATACGGAACAGTTTGCCGAAATCCGGATCGTACGCCTGCAGCAGGTAGAACAGACTGCGCTCGCCCACCAGAATCACCTTCAGCTTGAGCGGGATCGGCTCGGGCTCGAGCGATAGCGTACTCACCAGGCTGTACGCCTCGCCCAGCGATTCGATGCGAATCTGGTGGCGCAACAGCGCCCGCTTCAAACCTTCCCAGGCGAACGGCTGGGTCAGCAGCCGGATCGCATCGACGAGCAGATAGCCGCCGTTGGCGCGGTGCAGTGCGCCGGGTTTGATCAGGCTGAAGTCGGTGCTCAGCGTGCCCAGGCGCGAGATATGATCGATGCGCCCGACCAGATTCTGCAGTGTCGGATGGTCCGAATACACCACGGGCGAGCCGTCCGGCGCGCCGTTATCGACCAGCACGTTGACCTCGTAGCGCCGCAGCGAGGGTTCCTCGTGCTGCATGAGGCGTGCGATCGGCGAGGTCTCTTCCTCGTCCGATTTGCGAAAATCATTGTCGTTTTCGATCACGTCTTTCTGCACTGCGTCCAGGTATTCCACCACGCGCGGCCACTCGACGTAGCGCTGCTTGAGTTCATCCACCAGATGCCCGACCGCGAACAATGTCATTTCACGGTTCAGTTCACGGATGCGTTCCAGGCGCTCCTTGCGCCAGCGCATGGTGTCGCGGATAAGGTGTTCGAGCTTGGACTGCAGCGTCTCGATGGCGCTCTTGATGCGCCCTTGTTCCTCCTCGGGCATTTTGGCGAACTCGTCTGCGCCGATCACTTCGCCGTTCCTGACCGGCGCGAAAGAGAATCCGGCCGGGGTGCGCAGTAGCGCAATCCCCTGCGTCATGGCCTCGTCGCCGAGTCCGGAGAACGCCTTTTCGTGGCGTTCCTTGAACTCCGCGTCAATGCTATCGGCTTTCGAGCGGTACTCGTCGCCCTCGAATACCGCCGGGATATTGCTGCGCAATTCCTCGACCAGCCGCGCCATGTCGGCGCGCAAACCGGCGCCGCGGCCGGGTGGCAATTCGATCGCGATCGGCTTGTGCGGCAAGGCAAAATTGTTGACGTACACCCAATCGGACGGACGCGACGCGCCCTTCGCGCGAGCTTCTATCTTCTGGCGCACGAGGGTGTGCCGGCCACACCCGGCAGGCCCCATCACGAACAGGTTGTAGCCGTCGCGCTCTATGCCGACCGCGAGTTCTATTGCGTCGATTGCGCGTTCCTGCCCCGGAATCACGCCAAGGTCCTCGAGTTCGTCCGTAGTGGCAAAGGTGAATTCCCGGGCATCGCAACGATGCGCAAGTTGTTCCAGGGGCAAAGGGGTAGGGGCGCTCATGCCGGCATCCACGGCGCGCGCGCTTCGCTCCGGGCAGCGCTGATCAAGATAACGGGCTGCAAGCTGCTCGCTAGAGCGTGAGATTCTGGTTGGATACGCATGGCTCGATACTCGGCGAAGGTAATGCAAAACACAATACTGCGCAGCCTCATGCGCGTGTTTGACAAGCATCAAGGCGATAGGCTCGGTCGCGGCCATCCGCGATGCCCATGCGGCGAGCGTCTCAACCGCAGACGATCCAGCGCAGGCAGGAGAAGCGCTCAAGTTCGGGCGTTTCGATGAGCAAGGCGCCGGCGACGATGGAATTAGACTGTCCAAATAATACTTGACAATACTTGTACAATTGTCTAAGCTGCTGCTTATACAGTCTAAATAGCAGGAGACAGGCGCGGATTTCGTTCGACGCATGCGCCATAGTAAGAATGAAATCAAGCAAAGAAATATTAGAGCAAACAAATATTTCAAGAGCTACGTTAAACAATTACATTAGATTAGGAATACTGTCTAAACCTATTCTGCGGCAACCCCAGCCTGAAGAGGGCGATGCCAAGATGATGGGCTATTTTCCAGACGAGACCATCAGCCGGATCGAGGCGGTCCAGAGGCTGAAAAAGGAGGGGATGAGCATGGCAGAAATCGTTGCGCGCATAGGAATTGCCCAGCCAGGACGGGAGCAGCTTGCCATCGATCAGCTGTACACGGCCCCGGATAGCGCTGCCGTCCCCGTGCCGGAATGGCCCGAAGCACCGGCCGAGAATCGCCGCGCCTTGCGAGTGACTCTGGAGGACGTTCCGCATCCGGCTTATATGATGAACTACAACTTCGAGCTTACCTGGTACAACGACGCCGCACGCAAACACATACTTTCCGGCCTCGACAGCCTGCCGGCGCAAAGCGCGGCGCGCAACCTGTTTCTACTTCTGTATCAGTCGACGACCGAGGCGTCGGGCGATTTCCGCTCCGAGTTGCTGCGCGTGCACCTTGCTTTGGCGAAGAACCGATTGTCCAAGAGCGGCGTCCTCGGGCTCCTGCGCGGTCTGGGCGGGGATGCATTGTCCCTGGCTGAAAAGCTGTACGACGAGGCAGTCGTCACCGCGGAGCGCAAGCCCATTCTCGATTTTTCCGTCGAATTGCGCGATTCCGCGGGTGTGGCGCAAAACTGGCGCGTGTTTACCTCCTTCTTCCGCGAAGGCATTTTCGTAGTCTTTGTTCCGGCCGAGCAGTGCAACAGCGTGCTGCTCGATTTCCTCAGTCAGCGGGACGCGGTAATTCGCGACCTCATGCGTAAACGGCTGCCGGTATTGACCCCGCTGGCTGTGCTGGTGGCCGACCTGCAGAACTCGGTAAAGATCTGCTCGGAGTTGCCGCCGGAGGAATATTTCGAACTGATCAATGAAATCTGGACCACGATGGGCCCTGTATTCAGGAAATACTACGGAACCTACGGCAAGCACGTAGGCGACGGCATGGTCTACTATTTCTTTCCGCAGCCCGACAGCGACTATATTTTCAACGCGCTTGCATGCGCGCATGAACTGAAACTGGAAATCAGAAAAATCAGCAAGAAATGGCAGCTGCGCAAGAACTGGTTGAACGAGCTTTATCTGAATACCGGATTGCACGAGGGGCAGGAGTGGCTCGGGACGTTCCAAACCGCCACCAGCGTGGAATTCGCCGTGCTCGGGGACACCATCAACCACGCTTCGCGGCTCTCCGAATTCGCGCGCTATGGCACGATTTGGGCCACCAAGAACCTGTTGAGCAAGCTTGCCCACCAAAAGCGCGCCGCCGTGGAATTCGGCATCACGCGCAAAGGGGAGGACGGGCAGGAGCATTTTGTCGCGTCGTCCTATTCGCAGCTCGGCACCATGGTTGACCTGGGCTGCGAGCGCTATGAGAAGCTGCGCGATATCGCCATGCTGCCGATTACCGAAATTCGGGCGGTGAAATACGCGGCCTGAGGCGGATAAAACGCGGGATAGGTCCCGCGATGCGTTATCCTAGCGGTGTCTTCCGGCACCGAGCCGAACACGCGGGCCAAGACTGGCGCTGGAGCGCCAGATGGACCCAAATTCAATCGCCGCTTGAACACCTGATGCCTCTCGTCCAGCTTTCGCAGGTTTGCCTCGCCTATGGCCATGTGCCGCTACTCGATCACGTCGATTTGGTCATCGAGCCGAACCAGCGCATCGGCCTGATCGGTCGCAATGGCACCGGAAAATCGAGCCTGTTGAAACTCATTGAAGGCGTCGTCGCGGCGGACGACGGCATGGTCTGGCGTGCGCCTGAGCTGAAGCTGGCGAGCGTGGCCCAAGAACCGCTATTTCATCCGGAGTTGACCGTGTTCGAAGCGGTGGCCGAAGGCATCGGCCATGGTACGCAGTTGCTCATCGACTATCACGCCGCCGCGCATGCCTTGACCCAAGCGCATGACGCCGGCACGCAAGCCTCCGCCGGTCTGCTCGATCGCCTGCATCAGTTGCAGGAGGCCCTCGACGCGAGCGATGGCTGGAGTGTGGAACACAAGGTCGCAACCACCTTGTCGCGCCTGCAGCTCGATGCGGAGCGTCGCGTTGCTGACCTTTCGGGCGGACTGAGAAAACGCGTCGCCCTGGCGCGGGCGCTCGTGCTCGAACCCGATCTTCTGCTCTTGGACGAACCGACCAATCATCTCGATGTCAGCGCAATCGAATGGCTCGAGCAGATGCTCGTGTCGTTTGCCGGCAGCGTATTGCTGGTCACCCATGACCGGCGTTTCCTCGATAACGTCGCTACCGGGATCATTGAACTCGATCGCGGACGCCTTAGCGCCTACAAGGGCAATTTCAGCGCCTATCAACTGCAGAAAGCGGCGGCACTGGAAACTGAGGCCGTACATAACCGTAAGTTCGACAAATTCCTGGCGCAGGAGGAAGTCTGGATCCGCAAGGGCATCGAGGCGCGCCGCACACGCAACGAGGGTCGGGTGCGGCGCCTGGAAGCTCTGCGCGCCGAGCGTCGCGCGCGGCGCGATCGCGTCGGCAAGGTCGGGCTCGCACTCGAAGAAGGCGAGCGCTCGGGCAAGCTGGTGGTGGAATTGCGCAATGTCAGCAAACACTATGGCGACAATGCCGTGGTGCAGGATTTTTCCTGCCGCATCCTGCGCGGTGACAAAGTGGCCTTGATCGGGCCCAACGGCAGCGGCAAGACCACCCTGTTGAAGCTGATCCTGGGGGAACTTCCGCCCGACAAGGGCCAGGTGCGTCACGGAAGCAAACTGGAATTTGCCTATTTCGACCAGTTTCGCGCCGCATTGGACGAGGAGGCCACGCTGGTCGATACCATAAGTGCGGCCGGGGACTTCGTCGAAATCAACGGTGCACGCAAGCACGTGATCAGCTATCTCGGCGATTTCCTGTTTCCACCTGAACGTGCGCGCGCGCCGGTCAAGTCATTGTCCGGGGGCGAGCGCAATCGCCTGCTGTTGGCACGGTTATTCAGCCGACCGGCAAATGTGCTGGTGCTGGACGAGCCGACCAACGACCTCGATATCGAGACATTGGAACTGCTGGAGGAATTGCTGCAGGACTATGGCGGCACCCTGTTTCTGGTCAGCCACGACCGCGCGTTTCTCGACAATGTCGTTACCCAGACCATCGCGAACGAGGGCGCGGGCGCATGGAAGGAATATGCGGGCGGCTACAGCGACTGGCAGCGCGTGAAGTCATCAGGCAAGCCCGAGACGGCGCCCCCGCGACGCGGACAAAAAATCGACGGCCGCATGAGGCGAACTCCAACTGCGCCGGCACCGACCAAAACTAGACTAAGCTTTAAAGAAGATAAAGAACTAGTTGAATTGCATAAGCAAATAGAAGCACTGGAAAAAGAGCAAAGCCAGATCACCGCCGCGCTCGCGAGCGGCGCGCTTTACCGAGAACAGCCGGAGCAGGTGAAGCTGTTGAACTTGCGTTTCGCCGCGCTCGAGGCGGAATTGGCGTCGGCGCTGGCGCGCTGGGAAGTGTTGGAAGCGAAGCGCTGAGCGGGCGCAAAGCTGCGGCATATCCGCAAAGCGCGACATTGTGCCCGTGGGCGAGCCGCTGATGGCCAACCGTGCCAGATTGATAATCCGACAGGATGCCGCCCGCCTCGACGATAGCGGCTCCTGAAAGTCACTCGACAGCGCCGCCGGGAATAGGCAGTATGTGCAACAGGGTGAACCCGCGCGAGGCGTGAAGCGGGACGCACAAGCAGTGCCGCCGCCCGATAGCGACGAAGCTGCTCATTCTTGAACACAAAAGAATTAGGAGGAGTCATGCTGAGCTATCGCCGTAAAGTATTTGCGCTGAGCACCGCTGTGGCTTGGGCGCTCGCCGTACCTGCGTTTGCGCAGGAAGTGAAGCTGCCGTCGACGCTGACCGTGACGGCTTACGATACCGGTTCGTCCGGCTTCAGCATCGCGATCGCGGTCGGCAAAGCGTTCAAGGACAAACACGGTACCGATGTTCGCGTGCTGCCGGCCGGCAACGACGTCGCGCGCCTCGCGCCGCTCAAGGGGGGGCGAGCGCAGGCCTCGATGAATGGCATCGGCATCTATTTCGCGCAAGAAGGCGTATTCGAATTCGCGGCGAAGGAATGGGGCCCGCAATCGTTGCGGATGATACTTGCCTCGACCGACTGCAACGCCGTTTCGCTCGCCGTGGCCAAAGACGCCGGCGTGAAGGAAATTAAGGATCTGCGCGGCAAGCGCATCGGCAAGGTGGTCGGCGCGCCGGCGCTGAACCAGAACGCCCTGGCCGTACTCGCCTTCGGCGGGCTGACGAAGAACGACGTCAAGTGGGTGGAGTTCTCCAGCTACGGCGCGGCATGGAAAGGCGTCCTCAACAACGAGGTTGACTCCGCCATCGCCTCCAGCGTCTCCGGGCAGGCAAAAGAGGTGGAAGCCTCGCCGCGCGGCCTGATGTACCCGCCGGCGCCGGCTTCGGACAAGGCGGGCTGGGCGCGCATCAACAAGGTCAGCCCCTATTACGCGCCGCACAAGGCGACCTGCGGCCCAGGCATGTCGGTGCAGAAACCGATCGAGCTGCCGAACTACCCCTATCCGATATTCATGGTTTACGCCTCGCAGACGACGAGCCTGGTGTATTCCCTTGCCAAGTCGATGATCGTGAATTACGACCTCTACAAGGACGGCGCCCCCGGCGCCGCCGGTCTCGAACTGAAGCGCCAGATTTTGTCATGGGCGCTGCCCTACCACGAGGGGGCAGTCAAGGCGTTCAAAGAGTCAGGCGTGTGGAATGCCGAACACGAAGCCCATAATCAAGGTCTGATCAAGCGCCAAGCCCTCTTGGCCGCAACGTGGAACGCGTATCTCAAATCCAATCCGCCGGAAAACAGTGAAGCCTTTCAGAAGGGTTGGATGGCGGCTCGTTTCAAAGCGCTCAAAGCGGCCAAGCTGGACGTGATCTTCGAATAGGCGGGCCGCCGCAGCTATTGCGACCGATCCCGCCGACATGCAGACTCCCGCCGACGCGAACGCATTCGGGCCCGTCGAAGCCGAGGTGCTGCGTGTGCGCACGCTCGCCGGCGCCTGGCGCTGGATGCTGGTCGGCGCCGCGGCGCTGACCATATTCCTGTGCGTGAACCAGCAGTTCGTGCTGCGCTTCTTCATCGGTTTCACGCCGCTCAACACCGAGTATTACTACGCGCTGGTGCTGGTGATGCTCCCGTTCGTGTTCGTCATTTTTCCGGGGCACGAGCGCGCACGCCTGGATCGCGTCGCCTGGTATGACGCGGCGCTGTTTGCACTCACCGTTGCAGCTTCGCTGGTGCTACTGGTCAACATCCGCAAGGCGGCCCAACTGGGCTGGGAATTCGGCGGCGCGCCGACTCATCTGGTCTGGACCGGCTATGTCATGTGGGCTCTGCTCATGGAAGCACTGCGCCGCACCGGCGGATGGGGCCTGGTGCTGTCGGTGCTGCCGTTCACGCTGTATCCGCTCTTTGCCGATTCGGCCTGGCTTGGACCGCTGAAGGGAACGCAGTCTACGCCGGCGCAGACCAGCGCCTATCACATGCTGTCCTCAGAAAGTCTCCTCGGCATCCCGGTACAGGCTTTCGCCGAAACCGTGATCGGCTTTCTCGTTTTCGGCACGGCGCTGATGATGACCGGCGCGGGCAAGTTCTTCATCGATGTCGCGTTCGCGCTCTGCGGCACGTTCCGCGGCGGCGCGGCCAAGGTGTGCATTTTCGCGAGCGGCCTCTTAGGCATGATGTCTGGCAGCATAGTCAGCAACGTGCTCACCGCCGGCACGATGACCATCCCGGTGATGAAGCGCACCGGGTTTTCCTCGGTCTATGCCGGGGCGATCGAGGCCTGCGCCTCCACCGGCGCCGTGCTGGCGCCGCCGGTGATGGGTGCCACCGCGTTCGTGATGGCGCAATTTCTCGGCGTCAGCTACGCGCAGGTCGCGGCAGCAGCGGCGATCCCGGCCGCGCTGTACTATTTCGGCCTGTTCCTGCAGGTCGACGCCTATGCCGCGCGCCACGGGCTGAAGGGCATTCCCCGCGAGGAATTGCCGCGCCTGTGGGATGCGTTCAAGGAAGGCTGGTACTACGCCTTCGCCATCGCGCTTCTGATATTCATGCTGCTGGTGATGAAGCGCGAGAGCCATGCGCCGTTCTATGCCACGCTGCTGCTGCTTGCGCTGAACCAGGCATTCAACCGCGAGAAATGGGGCTGGGGGACCGTCGCCCGCTTTCTCGAAGCCAACGGCAAGACTTTTGTCGAACTGGTCGGCATTCTCGCTGGATGCGGTCTCTTGATCGGCGCGTTTTCAGTTACGGGCGTGATCTCCAGCTTGGCCAACGATCTCTTGGCCATCGCCGGCAACAATGCTCTCGCTTTGCTGGCGATGGCCGCGCTCACCAGCCTCGTACTCGGCCTTGGCCTCACCACCACTGCCTGCTATATCTTCCTCGCCATCCTCGTCGGGCCGGCGCTGGAGAAGGCGGGATTGAACAAGATGGCGATCCACATGTTCGTGTTCTACTGGGGCATGCTTTCGTCGATTACGCCGCCGGTGGCGATTGCGTCCTTCGCCGCCGCCGGCATTTCCGGCGCGCCGCCGATGCAGACCGGTTGGGCGTCGATGCGCGTGGGCAGCATCATCTACTTCATCCCGTTCTTCTTCGTGCTCAATCCTGCGTTCGTATTGCAGGGGCCGTGGTATGAATCGCTCTACCTCACGTTGAGCGCATGCGTCGGCAGCATCTTCATCTGCGGTGGCCTGCAGGGCTTCCAGCTGTTCATCGGCGACCTGCGCGGCGGCGGCCGCATGGAATGGCCCATACGGCTCCTACTCATCATCGCCGGGTTCCTGCTCGCCACGCCGGGCGGCGGCATCATGCCCTGGTCCCATGCACAGATGGCCTGGATCGCCTTGTCCGCACTTGTGCCTACCCTCGCACTGGCATGGTGGTTTACCTGTCGCGGGCGCACGGTGGCGCCGTAATCGCTCTACAGGACTTTCGCGAAACGCCGCCCGGCTTCTTCGACGTTGGCTCGGCTGTTGAAGGCACTCAGACGGAAATAGCCCTCTCCACAGGCGCCAAAACCGCTCCCTGGCGTTCCCACCAAATGGGCTTCCTGCAGCAGCTTGTCGAAAAAGTCCCAGCTGCTCAAATTGCCGGGAGTCTTCAGCCACACGTAAGGTGCGTTCACCCCGCCGTAGACCTGTAGCCCCAGTTTCGTCAGCGCTTCACGCACCAGCCTGGCGTTGGTGAGGTAAAACTCAATGGTTTCCCGCACCTGCTGCTTGCCCTCTGGCGAGTAGATCGCAGCGGCGCCGCGTTGCACGGGATACGAGACACCATTGAATTTGGTGCAGTGCCGTCGATTCCAGAGCGGATGAATCGGGACTTCGCGGCCATCTCGCGCCTTTCCCTTGAGGCACTTCGGAATCACCGTGAAGGCACAGCGCACACCGGTGAAGCCGGCCGACTTGCTGAAACTGCGGAACTCGATCGCGACTTCCCTGGCTCCGTCGATTTCATAGATCGAGTGCGGAATCACCGGGTCGGTGATGTACGCTTCATAGGCGGCGTCATACAAAATCACCGAACCGTTCTGCTGCGCGTATTCGACCCAACGCTTCAGCATCTCCTTGGTCGCAACTACGCCAGTCGGGTTATTGGGATAGCACAAGTAGATCAGGTCGACCCGCTGCCTGGGAAGTTCAGGAACGAAATCGTTGTCGGCGGTAACCGGAAGGTAAATCAAGCCGCCGTAGCGGCCACTGGCATCCGCCGGACCCGTGTGTCCGGCCATGACGTTGGTATCCACATACACCGGGTAGACCGGATCCACCATCGCGATGACGTTATCGTCTCCGAAGACATCCAGGATATTCCCCGTATCACACTTCGAGCCGTCCGAGACGAAGATCTCATCCGCGTCGACTTCGGCTCCGCGAGCTTGATAATCGTGTTTGGCAATGGCTTCGCGCAGGAAATCATAGCCCTGCTCAGGCCCATAGCCACGGAACGACGATCGCTCGGCCAACTCGTCGACGGCCGTATGCATCGCCTGAATCACGGCGGGGGCAAGAGGTTCGGTGACGTCGCCGATGCCCAAGCGAATGACGTTCGCGCAAGGGTTTGCATCGCAGAATGCCTGGACCCGCCGGCCAATTTCAGGAAACAGGTAACCGGCGGTTAACTTGAGATAATGTTCATTAATATAGGTCATGATCAATTCTTGAAACTCCTAAACTGGTGGATTCGCTCGCTGCGCTTCGCCAAACAACATCACGCGCTCCAGGCTCCCATTGCGTTCATCGAATCGCACCGGTGCTACGCCTCCCGGCATTCTAACGTTTACTGTCTTCGCATCGAGAAGCGCGAGCTTGCGTGCTGCGCTCGCGACGGCCGTTGCGCTCGACCCGGAAGACAAGGTCGGCCCTTCGCCGCGTTCAAAAACGCGCGCATCGATACTATCCGGACCAACGACGCAGGCCCACTGCAGATTGATGCCGCTCTTGCACGGACGCCCCGCGCCTCGCGTGCCTTCGCTCTCGGTGCTGTTCGCAATCGCGCTTAGCCGGGGCAGCCACTTCGCGGATCCGAGTTGCTCCATCGAAGGCAGCAGGTCCGGGCTTTTGAGGAAGGTCACGCAATGCGGATTCCCTACATTGACAAACTGGCTGCATGTCCACGATGCCTCAATCTTCTCGAGCTCGAAAACACGAGCAACGATGCGACCGTCAAACTCAGAAACCCCGACGTGTTCGGGCGCTGCCCCGACTGCTGCAAGTCCGTATGTTGGGACGCCCATGTCGATCCAAAACCCGTTACGCCCCTCTCGCTCATCCGCTTCTACCCGCGCCTCGACAAAGGGCGAATTAGGCGTATCGTGATAGACGCGCAAGAAGAATGCAGCCGAGCGATTGGCGCGTCCGGTGTCGATGAGGCACTGCGAGAAGATCGTCAGGCCGTTCCCGCTGCGCTCCGCAAGCGTCCCGTCGGTGTTCACGATCAACAACGCGAATGCGTGTTCGTCCGGGAACGGTCCCACTAACAAACCGTCCGACCGGTACCTCTTGGCGCTGCCCGTTTCGATCCCTGCAGCAGCATCCGGGCGGCCGCATATGCGTTCGACGGCGCGTCGTGCCCAACGCGCGCGTGTCCTGGCAGCTTCAGGAGCCGTTCGCGCAAAATCGGCGAAGCCGCGAATCTCCTCCGGCGCGGCTACAAAATAGGTATTGCCACGGGCATCATAGAATGCGGCCATGTTCATTTCCTGGCGGAATTGCGCTACATCGACGCAATGATCTCACGGATGACTTTGGCGTCGGAGAACGGAATCTTCTTCGTCATGGGGCGTCCCCGGGAATCATGCAAGGGCAGGCCCCGGGAGTCTCGTTCGAGTACGATCTGATAGTCTTCATGGCCCTTGCCGGCGACGACAAGGACATCTCCGGACCGCAATGCGGAAAGCGCGCGTTGCAACGCTTCACGACGTGGGCCGGCGTTCGTTGCGGGCGTGGCACCCGAGAGAACTTGCTTGCGGATGGTGTCCGGGTCTTCGGTGCGTGGATTGTCATCCGTGACCCAAACACAATCGGCGAGTTCTGCAGCAATGCGGCCCATGATGGGGCGCTTGCCCGGATCGCGGTCGCCGCCGCATCCGAAGAGCACGTGGAGTTTGTCTTTCGCGCCGACGTGCGGGCGGACACTGTGCAGAACATTGGCCAGAGCATCAGGAGTATGCGCGTAGTCCACATAAACCGCCGCGCCATTGGCAAGGACGGCGGCGAGTTCAAGGCGCCCTGGAACGGGCGACAGGCGAGCGATGCCGGCAATCGCACGCTCGACTGGCACGCCCGTGCCTACGGCTAGACCAAGTGCGCAGAGAATATTCTCTGCCTGGAAAGCGCCTGCCACCGGCGCCTCGACTTCATATGAGGTTCCGAAAAGCGACAGCTTGAGCGCTTGTCCCTGCGCATAAGGGATACGTTCGAGCACCGCGAGGTCAGCGCCGCGTCCTGATTCGCCATAGGTGATGAGGCTGGTCTTTCTCGACCTCATCGTCGATGCGATCTGAACGCCTGACGGGTCGCGGGTATTGATGACGGCCACGCCATCCGTCTTGAGCCGCTCGGTAAACAGCCTTATCTTGGCTCGGAGGTAGGCCTCCATCGACGAGTGGTAGTCGAGATGATCCTGGGTGAGATTGGTAAAACCTACCGCGTCAAAAGTGACGCCGGCCAGGCGTTGCTGATCGAGCGCGTGGCTCGAAGCCTCCATCGCGAGATGGGTAACACCGTGCGCGCGCTCCAACTCGCCCAGCATGATGTGCAGCGTCTTCGCGTCATAGGTGGTCAGTCCAGCTTCAAGGTTGGAGTGCTTCTTGCCGCGGGCTTGGAGGCCGAGGGTTCCAAGGCTTACTGCGTTGTGGCCGTTCTCGCCCCACAAATCGCGCAGGAAGCACACCGTCGAGGTCTTGCCGTTGGTGCCGGTGACGGACGCAATCGTGGCTGGGCGGCTGGAATGAAAATCCGCCGCTAGTCGCGCATAGAATCCGCGAATGTCCCAGACTCGCAGGACGACGATTCTTTCGCGCTCGTACGCGTTGAGGCCCAGAGCCTCGTCGCGCGTGCCTTCCGGTACGGCGATGGCCTGTGCGCCTCTCGCGGCGGCTTGCGCGCAGAACGCAAGGCCATCCTCTGTGGTGCCCGGCAGGGCGCAGAACAGGTAGCCGTGGCGAACGTGTCTGGAATCGTCAGTAACACCGAAGATGAACAGATCTTTCGCTTCGGCAGAGTCCGGCCGCAGTTTGCCCTCGCCGTGCTTCGCCCAAAGATCGCCTAATCTCATGTCGCTCATTTTACACGACGATGGTGGATTGCCACTCTTTGGCGTAGCGCGGTACACTCCCGCTCCCACAGGCAGTATTCCAGAGAAATGCATCCCGGATACAAGAGCATCATGATCGATAAGCCACTTCCCTTTGACGAGCGGACCATCCGCGAGATCGTTCGCAATTACCCGACCCCGTTTTACATTTACGATGAGTCCGCGATCCGCGCCAGCGCCCGCAGGCTGAACCAGGCATTCGCTTGGGGCACGTTCAAGGAGTATTTTGCTGTCAAAGCTACGCCGAATCCGCACCTGCTGAAGATCCTGAGGCAAGAAGGTTTGGGCGGCGACTGCTCGAGCCTGGCAGAACTGGTGCTGTGCGAGCGAGTCGGAATCACCGGCGAGAACATCATGTTCACGTCGAACGAGACTCCGGCGAAAGAATACCTCCGCGCCAAAGAACTGGGTGCGATCATCAACCTCGATGACATCACTCACATCCCTTATTTGGAACAGCACGCTGGGTTGCCGGAATTGATTTGCCTGCGCTACAACCCGGGCCCGCTGCGTGAGGGGAACGCGATCATCGGCAAGCCGGAAGAAGCGAAATACGGCTTCACGCGCGAGCAGCTGGTGGAGGGCTATCGGCAATTGAAGGCGAAGGGGGTGCGCCGCTTTGGGCTGCACACGATGGTGGCGTCAAATGAGCTGAATCCCGAGTTCTTTGTCGAGACGGCGAAGATGCTGTTTCAACTGGCCGTGGAACTCGCCCAGGATCCGGGCGTGAGAATTGAATTCGTCAACCTCGGCGGTGGCATCGGCATTCCCTACAGCCCCGGCCAGAAAGCCGTCGACATCGGCTTTGTCGGCCGCAGGATCCGGCAGGCGTATCAGGAGATCATCGTGCCGGCCGAATTGCATCCGCTGAAGATCTTTATGGAAAACGGCCGCTATATCACCGGACCGTATGGCTACCTCGTCACCGAGGCGATTCATCGCAAGAGCACTTATAAACAATACATCGGCGTTGACGCCTGCATGTCCAACCTGATGCGGCCTGGCATGTACGGTGCGTACCACCACATCACGGTTCTCGGGAAGGAGACCGCACCCCAAAACCACACCTACGACGTGGTTGGTTCGCTGTGCGAGAACAACGACAAGTTCGCGATTGACAGGCAACTTCCCGAAATTAGCGCCGGCGACTTGCTCGTCATCCACGACGCCGGCGCCCACGGCTTCGCGATGGGGTTTCAATACAACGGCAAGCTCCGCTCCGCCGAGTTGCTGTTGCGGGAAGACGGCTCCGTCATCGAGATTCGGCGCGCGGAAACGTTAGACGATTACTTCGCAACGTTGGATTTTTCCGAATTGTGAGCCTAGGGATAGGCGAATCAATCCGGCCGCGAAGTCAGAACGGCTTGCCGGCGCGCCGCAATACACTGCAAAGGCAATGAGGTTCACGATCCCGCAATCTATACTGCTGCGCGCCGACCGGGTGATCGATAACAATCGCCGCAAACTTATCATAGCGCTTGGCGCAGGCATAATTGCACGTCGTATCGGTTGGGCGCAGGCGACCAAACGCCGTGCTGGCAGCGATATCTTGCGTGATGCTGCTGGCGGCGGTACGCATGCCGGTGCAGGTGCAAAAGCGCGCTGTCGCTTAGATCGTACGCTTAACGCAATGGAGCAAATGTCACGGTCAGGTAGATCTTGCGCATAGCCGCAACTTATCTGATCTTCAACGTCCTTTCCATTCCTGCCGTTGACTTGGACTTGCGACTTGATTCGCGTAGCGGGTTGCGGTGTTGCGTGCCGGTGGTTCGCGCGTTGCGTCCAGAATGGGACCGGAGCGCAAACCAGAGCAGCGGCAAGCCGCCTGGGCGCAAGAAGGTGCTGCGCCGTCGAGAGGCGGCGTATACCGCTCTTGCAAGCTGCGCGCGGGCGGGTATGAGTTGGGCGCGCCTTCTGAAACGCGTGTTCGACCTTGATGTTGAACGCTGTGGGCAGTGCGGCGGCAAGATGAGGATCATCGCGGCGATCGAAGAGCCTGCGGTGATCGAGCGCATCCTCACGCACCTGGGGTTGTCGGCGCAGCCGCCACCTCGCGCGCCGGCGCGGCGCGTCGATCTTTTTCAGGCGGCTTGATTCGCAAACCCGGATTGGTCTTGGCTTGAGCCGATGGGCAGGCTCGGCGTGCGCTCGTGCTGGCGTCCGGAGTTGGGAAAATCGGGCGTTGCGAGGCGCAAGATTCCATGGAAAACAGAGGGGCCTGCGTGGATTTTCACGCGGTTGACGGTTCGCCCGGTTCGCCCGTCGCAAGGATAGAGTGCTGGTTGGTGAAAAATGGCGTTTAAAATGACTATCCGTCCCGCGCCAAGGGAGTCCCCGGCGGAGGCCGAGTTCGCCATTCTCGTCAGCGACGCTTATCAAGGGAACGGTTTCGGCGGCGAGCTGTTGCGCCGCCTGGTGCAGATCGGGCGCGACGAAAAGCTCAAGCGCATCGTCGCCACCATCCTCGCCGACAACGTCGCCATGCAGCGCGTTTCGCGCAAGACCGGTTTCAAGCTGCAGCGGGTTGAATCGGAGTTCCATGCCGAGCTGGATCTGTCCGAGTCCTGAGGCAGGCGCGGCGGATTCGCCCTTTTCTCCGCGCGGCCGGCTGCGGCCTGCAACAACCGGCTGAAACGCCAGTATTCATGCGGTTCTTCGGGGCAGCGCGAGCGGCCGTTCTGCCTGGGCAGGCGGACGCGCCAGTAGGCAGCAATTCCGCCCATTTGGATCCCATCAGGGCATATTGCCTGATCCTGCAGGCACCCGAGCCGGGCAAAGCCGGGCAACGCCGACCAGCTTTATGTACTCCACCGCACAGATTTCCGTCGGTAGAACTGTGATTATCCGCACACAAGTTGAGGTCTTCTTGAGCCGTGTAGGCCCGCAATCGGCCGGCCCGACACGCGCAGCCTCCTCACCGTTTCGTTGCGCGCTTTTCACGGAAATGGATCATGTCCAAGACACGAACCGCTCCGATCCATGCTGCCGCTGCCGGCAGGGCGGCTGGCATCACCGAAGTCCTTCGCCGGGAAGCGTTGCCTAAGACAGGGGCCCTGCAGAGCGCGATTTTCAACAGCGCGAATTTCTCCAGCATCGCCACCGACGCGAAGGGCGTCATCCAGATCTTCAACGTCGGCGCCGAGCGCATGCTGGGCTACGCGGCCGCCGAGGTGATGAACAAGATCACCCCGGCCGACATTTCCGACCCGCGGGAATTGATTGCGCGTGCCAAGGCGTTGAGCGCCGAGCTTGGAACCCCGATTACGCCGGGCTTCGAGGCATTGGTGTTCAAGGCCTCGCGCGGCATCGAGGACATCTACGAGCTGACCTACATCCGCAAGGACGGCAGCCGCTTCCCGGCGGTCGTGTCGGTCACGGCCCTTCGCGACGAGCAGGACGTGATCATCGGCTATCTGCTGATCGGCACCGACAATACCGCTCGCAAGCAGGTCGAGGAGGAGCAAAAGAAGCTTGATCAGCGGCTGCGCGACCAGCAGTTCTACACGCGCTCGCTCATCGAATCCAACATCGACGCGCTGATGACTACTGACCCCTCCGGCATCATCACCGACGTCAACAAGCAGATGGAGGCACTCACCGGCTGCACGCGCGACGAGCTGATCGGCGCACCGTTCAAGGGCTACTTCACCGATCCGGAGCGGGCCGAAGCGGCGATCAAACTCGTGCTGAGCGAAAAGAAGGTCACCAACTACGAGCTCACCGCGCGCGCCAGGGACGGCAAGGAAACCGTCGTGTCCTACAACGCGACCACCTTCTACGACCGGGACAGGAAGTTGCAGGGCGTGTTCGCCGCGGCGCGCGACGTCACCGAACGCAAACGCCTGGATCAGGTTCTGCAGGAGAATAACGTCGAGCTGGAGAGCGCCAGGTCTGTGGCGGAAAAAGCCAACCTCGCGAAATCGGATTTCCTTTCCAGCATGAGCCATGAGCTGCGCAGCCCGCTCAATGCCATCCTCGGGTTCGCCCAGCTGATGGAGTCCGATTCCCCACCGCCAACGCCCACCCAGAAGGAAAGCATAGACCAGATTCTTCGGGGGGGATGGCATCTGCTGAGGTTGATCAACGAGATCCTCGATCTCGCGAAGGTCGAGTCCGGGCAGGTGTCGATGTCGCAGGAGCCGGTGTCGCTGGCCGAAGTCTTGCTCGAATGCCAGGCCATGATCGAACCGCAGGCGCAACAGCGTGGTATCAAACTGACCTTGCCACAGTTCGACATCCCTTACTTTGTCAGTGCCGATCGGACCCGGGTTAAGCAGGTTCTCATCAACGTGCTTTCCAATGCAATCAAATACAACGTCAAGCAGGGAACGGTCGAGGTGAATTGCACCGAGCGCACGCCGGGACGCATTCGCGTGAGCGTCCGGGACACCGGCGCGGGACTGTCTCCGGAAAAACTGGCGCAGCTCTTTCAGCCGTTCAATCGTCTCGGACAGGAGGCTGGCGGCGAGGAAGGCACAGGCATCGGCCTCGTGGTGGCCAAGCGACTGGTCGAACTGATGGGGGGCGTCATCGGCGTGGAAAGCACCGTCGGGGTGGGAAGCGTGTTCTGGTTCGAACTCATCGCGGTTGCTGAGCCACACCTTTCCATGGAAGGAGGCAACGCAGCGGCAGTGGCCCGACCGCATGTGCTTCATGGAGCACGGCTACACACCCTGCTCTATGTAGAGGACAACCCGGCGAACATGAAGCTCGTCGAGAATATCATCGCGCGTCACCCCGACATGCGCCTGCTGACCGCTGTGGACGGGAATAGCGGCATCGAGATTGCGCGCGTATTCCAGCCGGATGTGGTCCTGATGGACATCAATCTGCCCGGCATCAGCGGTATCGAAGCCCTGAAGATCCTGCGCGAAGACCCGGCAACGGCGCACATCCCCGTCGTTGCCGTCAGTGCCAATGCCATGCCAATTGACATCGCGAGGGGCCTGAAGGCGGGATTCTTCCGCTATATCACCAAGCCGATCAAGGTCCATGAGTTCATGGAGGCGCTGGATGTGGCGCTGAAATTTGCGGACAAGAGGTTCAGTCAGAGCAAATGAATGAGGAGGAAGGACATTGGTCAACCCGGCCGATATTCTGAACGCCGGAATCCTGATCGTCGACGATCAGGAAGTCAACGTCCTGCTGCTCGAGCGGATGCTGCGCGCTGCCGGCTATGTTGCCGTCACGTCCACGACGGATCCGACCGGGGTCTGCGCGCTGCACCTCAAGAACCGCTACGACCTGATCCTGCTCGACCTGCAGATGCCCGGCATGGACGGATTCCAGGTGATGGAGAGCCTGAAGGAAATAGAAACGGGCGGCTATCTTCCTGTCCTCGTGATTACCGCCCAACCGGATCACAAGCTGCGCGCGCTCCAGGCCGGCGCGAAGGATTTCGTCGGCAAGCCGTTTGAGCAGGCCGAGGTGCTGGCGCGCGTTCGCAACATGCTGGAAGTCCGCCTGTTGCACGGGGAAACGAAGAACTACAGCAAAGCGCTGGAACAAAAGGTTCAGGAAGTGGAGGCCAGTCACGAACTGATCCGCCGCCAAAGCGACGAGGTCGGGCGCCTCTACGATGAACTCGTGGCGGAGCACAAGCAGTTGATCGAGTTGAGCGCACAACCCGGCGCCATGGTGGGCGTCGAAAAGGAGGAACGCCTCGGCACGCACTGGTTCCGCAGCCTGAGGCTGCGTCACCCCTGGCTGCAGCTCAACCTGCTCACGGCCTTCGCCGCCGCCGCCGTGGTGGGCCTGTTCCAGGAAACCATCGACCGGCTGTTGATTCTCACCATGTTCCTGCCGGTGCTGGCCGGACAGTCGGGCAACACCGGCAGTCAGGCGCTGGCGGTCACGCTGCGCGGCGTCTTTTTGGGCGAGCTGCAATTTGGCAAGAAAAAAGCGCTGGTCATGAAGGAAGCTATGCTCGGCTTGCTGAACGGCGCCCTGGTCGGGTTGGTGGCGGCGATCTGCATGTACGTGGTCGCTATCGTAAAGAATTTGCCCAACGCCCTGATACTCAGCGTCGTCGTGTTCCTCGCCATGATCGGCAGCTGCGTCATCAGCGGCAGCTGCGGCGCCATCGTGCCGCTCATCTTGAAGAAGCTCGGCGCCGACCCCGTCATCGCTTCAAGTATCTTCCTCACCACCGCCACTGACGTGGCGAGCATGGGGTTGCTGTTGGGGCTGGCGGCGGTTCTGGTGAGGTGAGGGTCTGTAACGCGCGCTTAAGAATAAGGAGTTGCGCAGATGGCGAATAGGCTCGGCGACTTGCTAAAAGACAGGCGACTTGTCGATGAAGCGGCCCTTAAGCAGGCGCTGCGGGTGGCGAAACAGACGGGAAAAAAACTGGGCGAGGTGCTGGTCGAGAGCGGTACGGTGTCCGCGCAGGACGTGCTGGAGACGCTGCGCGAGGGACAGCTCGGGCTCAAGACCATCAAGCTCGGCCAGTATCCCCTCGACCCCGAGGTTGCCATGCTGGTGCCGCGGCAGACGTGCGAGAAATTCATCTGCGTGCCGCTCGCGTTCGGGCCGAACAACACCTTGCATGTCGCCGTCAGCGATTCGCTCGATCAGGAGGTGGTGCAGTACTTCAAATTCAGCACGGGCAAACACATCCTGACCAGCCTCGCGAGCGAAACCGAGATCAGGGATGCCATCGACCGGCTGTACGATTTCGGCAAGTCGCTGGAAGAAATCATGGCAAACGTGGAGGTCAGCGGGGGGGTGGAACTGATATCCCCCGACTTGGACACCAGGGTGACCGATTCGAACTCGGACACGGTGAGGCAGATCGTCAAGACCGTCCTCGGCGACGCGGTGACCAAGGGCGCAAGCGACATCCACATGGAGCCCCATCCAACTTTCCTGCGCATCCGCATCCGTGTGGACGGCGAGCTGCGCAACCTGATCAACGTGCCGAAATGGCTGCAGCCGCAGGTCACGGCGTGCACCAAAGTTCAGGCAAACATGGACATTGCGCAAAAGCGCGTGCCTCAGGACGGCAAGCTGTCCGCGCAAATCGCCGGCCGCCAGGTCGATTTCCGTGTCTCCACCCTGCCCACGCCCCATGGCGAGAAAGTGGTGATCCGCGTCATGGACAAGGCGCAAAAGCGCAACAGCCTCGACGGGCTCGGCCTGCCGGCGCCGCTCTTGAATCACGTGAAGATGCTGCTGCGGTATCCCAAGGGCATGATCCTCGTGACCGGACCGACTGGAAGCGGCAAGACCTCTCTGCTCTACGCCATGCTGGCCGAGCTGCAAAATACCGGGACCAATATCATCACCGTCGAGGATCCGATCGAATACGAGTTCGAGGGCATCACCCAGACTCAGATCAACGAAAAAGCCGGGCTCACTTTCCCCAGCATTCTGCGCTCGATCCTGCGCCAGGATCCGAACGTGGTCATGGTCGGCGAGATACGCGACCAGCAGACGGCGGAGATCGCGTTTCGCGCGGCGCAAACCGGCCATCTCGTTCTTTCGAGCCTGCACACCAACGGCGCGGCGGCAGCCGTGATGCGGCTCGTGGACCTCGGCATCGAGCGCAACATGATTGCCTCCACGGTGCTCGGCATTTTCGCGCAGCGCCTGGTGCGCCGCAATTGCTCCGAATGCGTGGCGCAGGACGAGACGATCGACGCTCGGCAGGTGCAGCATTTTCGGCGGCTCGCCTCCGGGAGCGGGACTTTCCTGCGCGGTCGCGGCTGCGATGCCTGCACCAACACGGGCTACAGGGGACGGATCGGCGTGTACGAGCTGCTGCGCTTCACCGCCTCGATCGTGGATGCGGTGAACGCGGGAGTACCCGAGGACCGGCTCGTCAAAGTCGCGGTGGCCGAGGGCATGTCCACGCTCGCGGACGAATGCGCGCGTCTCGTAGCCGAAGGCGCGACCTCCGTTTCCGAGGGCTTGGCCATCGTGGGCGTGCTCGAATCGAGCGACGTCGTCAAGGCTGGCGCGTGCCCGGCCTGCGGGCGGGACATCTCCCCCGATTTCGTCGCGTGCCCTTACTGCCGGCACGCGCTGCGCCGCAGTTGTCCCAAGTGCAGGAGCCCGATCGAGCAGGGGTGGCGCGCCTGCCCGCGCTGCATGACCGTGCTCGATCTCAATGACCCGCTCGCCGCGCCGGCGGTCAGCGCGAACGAGTCCGTGACACCGCGCAGTCTGCCCGACGGCGGGATCCGGAATTCCGTCGCCGCTCCTCGCCTGGGCGTGCCTGCGGATCCCGCCGACAAGCCGCGCGTCCTGATAGTCGATGACCACGCGCCGCTGCGCAAGCTGGTGAACATCACGCTGAAGCAGATTGGCTGCGAGGTGCTCGAAGCCGCCGACGGCGGGGATGCGCTCGACAAAGTGGAGAGCTACCGTCCCGACCTCATCATCTCTGACATCAATATGCCGGTGATGGACGGCTACCAGTTGTGCAAACAGGTGCGAAAGAGCATGGGCACGGCGTTCATCCCCTTCATCATGCTCACCTCGCGTGACCAGGCGGAAGACAAGCTGAAGGGATTCATGCACGGTACCGACGATTACCTCACCAAACCCTTCGATTACCGGGAACTGCAGGCGAGGGTGAGGCGTTTGCTCGCGCGCACGGCAATGGCTCCGGTACCCAATCCGTCTGCGCCCGCGACTCACGACGCGTGATCCAAGCGACGATGAGCGGGAACACGAAATGGCTTCCCTGATTCTCACCGACGAACTGGAGTGCGGCATCCCGCAGATCGACCGCCCGCACACCTGCTATATCACCAAGCCGATCAAGGTCCATGAGTTCATGGAGGCGCTGGATGTGGCGCTGGAATTCGCGGAACAAGAAGCCGGTTAGAACAACAGGGACGAAGGGCATTGGTCAGCGCAGCCGATATTCTGAACGCCAGAATCCTGATCGTCGACGATCAGGAAATCAATGTCCTGCTGCTCGAGCGGATGCTGCGCGCTGCCGGCCATGTTGCCATCACGTCCACGACGGATCCGACCGAGGTCTGCGCGCTGTACCGCAAGAACCGCCACGACCTGATCCTGCTCGATCTTCGGATGCCCGGCATGGACGGATTCCAGGTGATGGAGGCGCTCAAGGAAACTGAACCTGACAACTACCTTCCGCTGCTTGTCATTACCGCCCGACCGGATCACAAGCTGCGCGCGCTCCAGGCCGGCGCGAAGGATTTCGTCAGCAAACCGATTGAGCAGGCCGAGGTGTTGCTGCGGGTTCACAACATGCTGGAAGTCCGCCTGTTGCACGAGGCGGCCCGCGATCACGGCAAGATGCTGGAATCCCTGGCGCTTAATGACCCGCTGACGGGACTTGCCAACAGACGACTTCTAGCCGAAAGAATGTCGATGGCCCTCGTTGGTGTCCACCATCATCAACCTGGCGCATTCGCTGAAGCTCAAGGTGGTGGCGGAGGGCGTCGAAACCGAGGAGCAATCGCGCCTGCTGCGGTTGCTGAGCTGCGACGAAATGCAGGGCTTTCTATTCAGCAAACCGGTGCCGGGCGAGATCTTCGAAACAAGATTCCTGGCCCCGCCTCCCGCCGGGTGACGAATGATGATGAAGATACTGATCGCGGACGACTCGTCCGCCACCCGCGCCGGCCTTTCCCGTTGCGCGCCATCGTTTGATCCAGAACACATACGTTCCGTGGTCACCAAGCTTTATAAGGCGGGCATGCGTAGCGAGGCCGGAGCGATATGACCGTGGAACTCGCCCGCGATCCGGGAGGGGTGGCCCGTATGGCTACCTCGTCACCGAGGCGATTCATCACAAGAGCACTTACAAACAATACATCGGCGTTGATGCCTGCCTGTCCAACCTGATGCGGCCTGGCATGTACGGTGCGTACCACCACATCAGCGTTCTCGGAAAAGAGACCGCACCTCGAAACTGCGCTAATGACGTGGTTGGTTCGCTGTGCGAGAACAACGACAAGTTCGCGATTGACAGGCAACTTCCCGAAATCGGCGCCGGCGACTTGCTCGTCATCCACGACGCCGGCGCGCACGGCTTCGCGATGGGCTTTCAATACAATGGCAAGCTCCGTTCCGCCGAGCTTCTGTTGCGCGAAGACGGCTCCGTCATGCAGATCCGGCGCGCGGAAACCATAGACGATTACTTCGCGACGCTGGATTTTTCCAAACTGTAGGTGGAACAGCCCGTCGGACTTGAGTTGATCAAGCGGGCCATGGAAAACGCGCAAGGTACCCAGTCTGTTCGGTATCATGGCGACGGAAGGCGAACTTCCGACCTTGCTCGGTGGGCGGCGCCGAGCCGGCGCAGGCGAGTTTGATCTGAGGAGATGCAAAATGGGTGATCGATTGCCGTTGGAGCCCTTAGCGCTGGCCGCGCTGTGCCGGCGGCACGGTATTCGCAAGCTGTCGTTATTCGGCTCGGAGCTGAAGGGCAGCGCAAGGCCGAACAGCGATATTGATCTTTTGGTTGAATTCGAAGAAAGTGCGAGACCGAGTTTGTTCGACATGGCGCAAATCGAGATCGAGTTGTCGGATTTGCTCGGCGGGCGGCGGGTCGATTTGCGGACGGCGGCTGAGTTGAGCCGCTACTTCCGGGACGAAGTCGTGCGCACGGCGCAGGTGCAGTATGTCGCCGGATGACGTAATCCGGCTTCGGCATATGGCCGAAGCTGCCGAATCCGCGTTGCGCTTCTGCCAAGGACGCACGCGTGCCGATGTCGACACCGACGACATGCTGCGCTTCGCGCTGACGCGCGCGGGTGGAGATCGCCGGCT
>Ga0209514_10000515_pt1 | contig 77966 bp, 55 predicted proteins | sample Subgrocontami58m_FD_187452 | JGI IMG/M metagenome (GOLD analysis project Ga0209514, IMG submission 187452) | Subsurface groundwater microbial communities from S. Glens Falls, New York, USA - GMW37 contaminated, 5.8 m (SPAdes) (version 3) | ecosystem: Environmental > Aquatic > Deep subsurface >... | reverse complement strand
ATCAACATCTCCTTTCGGTACTCCTCTCTTTGGATGAATCCAAAGAGCATGGAGGAAGTGCTGAGGTGGGTCAATTTTGGACGCCGTTTATCCCCCTAAGTGGGTCATTATTGCATGCCGATTCACAGATCTACCTTTTCCTGATCATAGGCTCCAATCGCACACGTTCCAGCACCAATTGCTTCGCAGGCCAGGTAAAGATTCTGACAGACATGGCCAGCATCAATTGCTATGACTTTATGGGCCGCCAATCCGTAGCGCCACTCCATGCGGTGGGGGATTGTCGTCCAGATAAACGTGACTGCCGCTTCACCAGCACAGGTTTGCCCAAATGCTGCATTAATTATCTTTTTGCTAAGATTCTCTTCAGCATGTTCAAAAAGAAGTTCGTGTTCAAGAGGAAGGTAGCGGTAAATTCCTTGATCCAAGCCCTCAACATTAAGTACGCAGAGATATGTTTCAAGGGCATGTCTGCATCCGGCTGATGGTACAGTCCGCAAAGCATGACCTGGATCAATTACCTGTTTTATGCCCTGAGTAGCCCACAAAAGAAAAGATAGCTCATCAAGAGATATGGGCTGCATCGCATATGATCTGCGGCTCTGACGGTTTTCGATGGCTTTAAAAAGATCGATCTTATTAATTGCCGCGAGCTGAGCACCTTCTATAAGCTTGATCCTCTTTGCTTCTTTTCGGTACGGCTTTTCGAGAGGCGGTGGTAGAATATGTTTGTTCTGATCAGTCAGTGAGAAATCAAATGTCTTGCGGATAGTATCCTTGAGGAAGTACCGATATTTCTGAAGTAATTCTCTGTCCATATTTTTTTACCGGCCCCCGTACTTCTCTGAATGCTCTTTATGCTTCATCCAGTTGTCAAGATACAACTTGGCCAATTCCTTATTCCTGATGATCAAAAGGTTCTCGGCATTCTTCTCTTCTGCTGCTTTGGTAAAATTAAAGCTGCCTGTAATAACCGTTTCCCGGTCGATGATCATGATCTTGTTATGGGCTATGGCATGTTGAGCATCGATAAAAGTGGGGATACCTGCATGGGCGGTAAAATCACCGGCGCTATATTTTGCTGATCGATTGGATTTGTCCAGGATAGCTTCCACATGGACACCTCTTTTATGAGCTTTAACAATGGCAATAGCGATTTCCTTGGATGTAAACGAATATGCTTGCACTAGGATCTCTGAGTTCGCTTTGTTCAATTTATTCACAATGGCTTCAGTGCACCCGCCATTCGGGGAGAAATAAATTTTAGTGTTGCCAGGAGTAAGGTCGGAAGCAAGGGATAACTGGTTTAAGGATATGATGATTAAGGAAAAAATAACGATGAAAGACGATAATCGCTTTCTCAAGACAGCCTCCGGGACTGATCAAAGATTGATTTCTTATATGAGATTGGAACGATAATATCAAGATTTTGACTGAGAAAACAGTGCCCCCCAAAAACATTTTTGAGATTGATTTAAAGAAATTGACCTTTCTTTAAAAATATTCTTTTCTCAAAAATATATTGAGCGAACCTTACACCTACTAGCAAATTCTTCTGACAAAACGCGTTGCCGATCATTACCGTTTGAAATTGCGAACGAGGGGCACCACCAGCGGCCCACCCACACTTGCCGCATCAGCGCCCCGCCGTGCTCCTTGCCGGCTGGTGAATGCGCTTGCTGGGGCGGTTAAGGTGGATATTATTTAGCGCTGTTTTTACTAAATTCATTACTTGTAGTTACTTTGAACAATTTACTATCATCATTTTTAGGACGATATAGTAAGTTCAATGTGATCTTGAGAGATTCTTTTCCATTGTCAAGCAACTCTATAAATTCATGAAGAGGGGTGGTATTGTTAAGCCCTCTTGCTATTTTTAAAGTGTTGCTATAATATTTTTTTTGCCTTGGCTCTATTTCTACAATAGGATTAAATCCATCCTCAGTGACAACTGCCGTAACACTCCCAACATTTTTTACTTCGTATTTTACTTTTACATTAATATGTTCACCCTCAATTTCAGCCTCTATAAAAAAACCGCTCTCCTTAAATCGGCTTGGTGTAAGAATCAAATGCGGAAATCCTTGAGTTATTGAATCTTTCTGATTTTCTGGAGGTCCTACAATTGTTACCGATCCATCTTCGTTTTTTCTTTTCAGAATCGACGGGCCAGATTCCATAAACCAAGCATGCTCAGCAGCAGCTGTAACCCTCACCTCATTGCCTTTAGTGTCCCGCGGAATAAAAGACTTTATTTTATCTATTACAGCTTGGTACCTATCATCATTCTTAAATTCGAGATCACTGTAAATTGTCTTGTTGTGAGTGAAAAAAAGCTCATTTAATTTAAACAATTTCATGTCGGATTTACGATAGTAACTAACACTGACAGAGTACACGGCAATAATATCTTTGCCATCAATTCCAATTGTTGAATGTTCGATATCGGAAAAAGGTCCAAGCTCTTTAGCGGACATCGCATGATCAAAGCCCTTAAAACCTGTTTTGATTAATTCAACAATTTTATTCTCTCTTGTATTGTAAACATAGATGTCAACAGTAGCTGAGAGTGAAACAGCTGGGATAGGGCCAGAATTTCTTATGAAAATAGATGGATTTTTAGTATTTCTATATGGTTTTTCATTTTCTACATTAATCGGATACTCCATATGACTGGAAATGTTGGGCACAATGTCATTTTGAGCTACCACAGTTGTATTTTTCTGGTCCTTCCAAATATCATTCTGCCAAATAAGAAAACCTGTAAGCAGGCCGAAGACACCCCCCCCAAACAAAGTCCAAATGAACCAAGTTTTGTTAGAGGAATCAGAAATTCCACAGAGGACAAAAAATACTGTGGAAACAAAGCCTGATAAATAAATTATTGAGTCAGCAATATGTCTCATTTCACTCTTTTTTATGACTATTGACCATTATCCTTGGAATTCTTTTCTCATCCCAACGATTGAACTGTGCGGCGCGGTTTTTTGCGTCCGCACCAGTGATTTGTTAGCTGGTCTTTGGTGGATATGGCCCATTGGGACGTGTATCCGCCAGTGTGAACAATGGTCCCTGTTGATCGACCGGAACTGTCTTTTGTTCAATGTTGACGTAGTTAAAAGCCACTGGCGACAGGATTTCAAGCAGCCGTGTGTCAAGTGGACTTCGACGTTCCCGCCCCCCAAGCAACTGGAAGCGATTAAGGGTAAAAGCTGCAAAGTCGGCAAGTTGAATTGGGTAGATGCTCGACGATTTTGCAAAACAAACCTGACCATCTGCAAACGCATCATCAAATGTTGGAATTCGGATCGCGATTCCGTTGTTTTTATATCCCTCATCGATGAATACACGAGCTTTTGTGTTGGGATACGTTTCCATTTCTTTCATGTACCGCTTCAAACGTAGCAAAAGCCAGAACAGTGCCAAATCATCACACTTCGTAAAGTCGAAAGGAGGAATTGAGTCCGGAAGTTGACCGCCGCTTCGTGTCCTCATATCCGCGAGTGTTTCAGGGTCAAAAGTCTGAACTATGATCGGGAATCTATAAGCCGAAAAGATGTAGGCCATGAATTCAAATAATCCGAGGCGAACCTGAAGATCAATACTCTTGAACTGTTTCTTACCAGAGTAGATATCGGTGAAGTGGAATTCATCAGCGCCAACCGATTGTCGGAGTGAATCAAGCGCTAGAGGCATCTGTCGCATGACCTCAGCGATTTGTGATGGCGGGACGATTACCGCGACCCATGTTTTTCGTTCCGGGTGGAAATTTGCAGGCGCATCAGTAATGCCAGGAGAGCCAGTGTCGTCGATGAAAACACCGTATGTCTCTCCGCGCAATAGTTCCTCAAAATAATCTTGAAATCGTGGTTTCTCCATTGTCGGTCTCAACTATGGTTCGTAGGAACTATTGGACATGCATTGACTTCAGTAGGTCCAACTATGCCAGCTAACGCGCTGCGTCCGAGCCATCAATTAATATACAGTCTGTATATACCGTTAACGCCACCCATTTACCATCTGTCTTATATAGCTGCACCTTGCATTATTTACGCATACGCAATTATAATCATTGCAAATATCCTTTATCCCTATTAGCGAGTCCCGTCTTATACAGTCTGTATAAGATGATTCCAAATCGGTGTAAGGTTCGGACATGTCACTATATTCATCTTGGCCACTCAAAGCACAAAACCCCGTTCTCTTGTAAGAAACGGGGTCTCCACAGCCAGTCCATATTTTCCCCCTGTATGGTGTTAAGGGATGAAACTTATTTTAACGGCCGATGATATTTTTTGGGGGTACTATCACAATTTCCAGTTGAAATCTACTATAACAACGAAAAGTGTCACCCTGACAAGTACAGAAAGTAAGTAGATACCATTCCCTCTATTTTGCGCTTTTCTTAAAAAAGATGTTCCTTTGAGTGCGTGTAGCTACCTCTCCCCCGTCCATCATTTCGCCTCATTGAGAATCTAATATTATAAAATCATTGGAATAAATACCAAATATGTCGTGCTTCTTTTGCTTTGTCCGAGTTAAGGCTGATGATAACGATACCCGCACATCTTAACCATGTCTTTTGCATATCATGGGTAGGATTGTTGTAACAATGGTGCATAAATCTAGAGGTTTAGTCTGGTTGTGAGAGCAGGCGAATCATATTTCATCGGAGCGCTGAATTCTACGATGAGCATAGTTTGGCCAAAACGGTTTAAAAGTTCTTGTCTTTAAAAGTGGGGAGAGAGTGGGGAGAAGATTGTTGTAGGATGATTATAAGGTAAAATATCTTATGCATAACTATCCAATTTTATTGGTGCCCCCGGCGTGAGTCGAACACGCGGCACACGGATTAGGAATCCGTTGCTCTATCCTTCTGAGCTACGGGGGCATATGGCAGGTTTGCACGCGGTGCGATTAACATGGTTTGGTCGGGGTGTCAATTGTTTCCCGCTGCGCCCTTGCCGGTCAAAGCCGCGTGGTGTCTTTATCGCTTACGGTCTTGGCTTTGCGTTGTCTGGGCCTTTGAGGCCTGGTATGCCGCAGACGGAGCATTTCCCCGCGACGATCGTCCCTGTGCAGGCGCCGTCGGTGCATAAGACCCGGTTATCCCAATCTATCTGCTCTTCATCCACCGCCAGAGGCGGGGGATTGAGAAAAACACCGCAGTGCAGGCAATAGCGGCTTATGTCAGGTATTGTCTCATGGCATTTGTGGCAAATCATGACGATATGGCTCCTTTCCTATTTATCTCTCATATAAACAAACGTTTCGCTTTGTGCAATCGGTTTTGTTGCCCGTAAGGCTAGATATGCCTGGTGGTCGTGATGGTGATTGTTTGAAATTGCGTCCAGGAGCTGCTATAAGGAGAAAAAAAGTTGTTTCCGGAGACCATGAATCGATCGGCAAGTTTCTTCCTGCTCCCGCTGAACGGGACTCTCTTCAGTGCCCCCTTGAGGGGTATAAGTTCGTTAACAAAATTATTCTCTGCCTTAAACAGGCAGAAAATAATTTCTAACTCACTAACTGTTTTGTTCTTGACGTTCTTTGGGGTTTCTCATGCCTGGGCTCGTACGGAAATCCTTAACCTGCGACACTGGGCGGCGCCGGAGCACACACGGGTGGTAATCGATACGGGCGAGGCCATCCAATATACCGTAGAAAAATCTCCCGCAAAGGTACAGCTTAATCTTTCCGATGTCGTCCTCGTAAAAAGCATCCCCCGGGAGTATATTTTAAATAAGCCTGGTATTTCCAAAATCATCCTCACCCCTCTGGCTGCCGGTCATGTCCGGGTGGAGCTCCTGGTAACGGGAAAAGTGGAGGCCACGGTCTTCAAACTGAAGAAATTTCAGGACAAACCTTACCGCCTGGTGGTGGACGTCACGCTCCCGGATAGGGAGAAAGAAGAAAGTAAGGAACGGGAACAGGTCAAGGTCGTAAAGAAGGATAAAATCATCGTCATCGACCCGGGGCATGGCGGTGAAGACCCCGGTGCGATTGGCAAGGGCGGTGCCCAGGAGAAAGACGTGGTGCTTGCGATCGGTAAGAAACTGAAGGAGACGTTGAATGCGGGCGAAGGAACACGCGCCTTTCTGACCCGCGAGGGGGACTATTACGTGCCCTTTAAAAAGCGTCTCAGCATTGCCAGGGAGCTGGGCGCAGATCTGTTCGTCAGCATCCATGCCGATGCCGCCCGCAATAGATTGGCCACCGGGTCTTCCGTTTATTGTCTTTCCACGGGCGGTGCGAGCAGCGCGGCCGCGAAGATCTTAGCGGGGAAGGAGAACATGGCCGACATCATCGGCGGTACCGCTGATGACAGCAACAGCAATGATGAATCCGATCCAATCATCCTCAATATGTTTCAGACTAATACAATCAATCAATCCAAGGCCCTGGGCCGCAAAATACTGAACAGCATCTGCCGGGTCAACAACGTCAAATTCTCCCAAGTGCAGGAGGCGCCTTTGCGGGTGCTCAAATTGCCGGAAATACCGGCCGTCCTCGTTGAAACCGCCTACATTTCCAATCCGCAAGAGGAAATGAACCTGCAGGATGGCGCGTTCCAGGAACAGCTTGCCGTCTCCCTCGCCGGCTCGGTGCGGGAGTTTTTCTCCCTGCCCGAAAAGAATGTTCTGGTTGCGACGGAGGAAAAGAGAAAACCGGATAAAAGCCGGGCTGGCGAAAAACGCCGGCTCTTTACGACCTACAAGGCTGCAAAAGGCGATACGTTGACGAAGATAGCCAGCCGTTATCACACCGAGGTAGGCGTGCTGTTGCGACTGAACGATATGAAGCTACAGGATCCCCTCTTTGTGGGACGGACACTTAAGTTGCCTGTTTCCAGTCAGGACAGTCAGGGCGATAAGCAAGACATCGGCAAGGCGGAGGCGACAACGAGCCCCTCGCCGGTCCGGCCGGGGCCGCTACGCTACAAAGTCAGAAAAGGCGATACGATCGTGAAGATAGCCAGCCGGCACCAGACAAGGGTCAGTGCGATTTTGAAATTGAACCACATGAAAAACAGCGATGCCCTCTATGCCGGTCGTGAAATCAAGCTGCCTCCCCCGCAATTGTGACGCAGCGACATCAGCGGTCTTTCAGGTTGAGCAACGTTACATCGCGGTCGAAGATAGTGGAAAGAAGCCAGTCGATGGCGATGCGCGCCCGGTTGTATTTACCTTTCACCAGCAGGCAATAGGCTGCCAGCCAGATTAACCGGGCGGAGAGACCGTAAAGCCGCAGATTATAAAAACGGAAAACGGCCTTGGTATCGCCGATGGAAACAATTTCCCCCGTATCCGTGTAACGATAGGCCTTTTTATCCCTTCCCCTGATGCCGGCAAGGATATTGTAAGCGACAATCTTGGCCTGGCGGACCGTCGTATGGGCGCGGGGCGGAATCGGCAGGTCGGTAAGCGGGTCTTCAAATCGAGCGCAATCTCCCAGGGCATAGACGTTGGGAATGCCGGGCAATTCCAGGTGGGCATTTACCCTAACCCGCCCCAGTTCATCTGCCCACTTTTCCAATTCAGCAATCCGGGGATTGGCGACCATGCCGGTGGACCAGAGGATGGTAGCGGCAGGGAGGACCTCCGCGCCGTTTATTTCCAGATGTCCCTCCCAGGCGCGTGTCATGCGCGAATTGGTGCGCATCTCGATTCCCATTTTTCTTAACTGTTTCGTGATGTAGGCGCTGAGCTTCTTATCCAGACGTTCGACGATGCGAGGCTGCGACTCAATCAGGACGATTCTGATCAATTGCGGATCGATGCTTTTGTAATAACGGATCAGATTCCTGAAGATGCAGTCCCGCAGCTCCGAGACTGCCTGAATGCCGATATACCCACCGCCCACCACCACAAAGGTCAACAGTTGCTGCTGTTTGAGCGTGTCTTTTTCAATCGCCGCCCTTTCGAAGACGTCAATTATGTGGTTTCTCAATTTGATGGCGTCATAAAGGGTTTTCAGGGTAAAGACGTGGCCGTCTTCCAGGTGCAATTGCGATTTGTCCGGAATGCTGCCCAGGGCCAGCACCAGGCAATCGAAATCCAGGGTTCCGGCAGAAGTTTTCACTTTTCGCTTGGGCAAGTCTATCTGTTCCACTTCCGCCCGGAGGAAGTTGAACCTGTCCTCCCAATGCAAACGCCGCAATGGATAGGCGATATGTCTTGTTTCGATGCTGCCCATCGCAACCTCATGCAGTAGTGGTGTGAAAAGAAAGTAATTTTCATCGCTTACCAGTGTTATCTGCAGGTTTTCATCTTTGTTGGCGGACTTTACGAGATGACGCAGGACGTTAGCGCCGCCAAAACCGCTGCCGAGGATTAATACCCTCCGGCCGCCTACGTAAAGCTTTCTCGGCGGGCTGCCGTCTTTCCGCCGGGAAAGATTTTCCCAGATCTCCTTCAGGAGTGTAGAATAAATCCTGAAAAGGGAAAGCGGGCTAAAGATCTTGCGGGCGATGTCTTTGTAACTGTAACTGCCGGTCAGAATCCCCCAGGCGGCCTTCGTAAAAGGCTGCCGATCCGTCTTTTTTTCCTGTTCATCGCCGATCAGCCGTTGGGCTGTCTGGGTTAAAAGCCGTGATTCCTTGATCCGGTCGGTTAGGGAAAACAAAAAATGGCCCCATTTGTTGTCTTGGCGCATACTTAGATAGAGAGGCCGGTAACGGCGTTCAAAATACTGGTGGGAAGCCCCGTCAAAAACGACGGTCTGGGCGGCGGCGCGGGCCATGGTCAAGGCGGAACCGATGCCATCCTTATACAGCCTAGTGATGGCGGCGTCGCCGATGGCCACGAACCGGTCGGCGTAATAATTATGGGCCGGGTTAAAAACTGCCCGCGGCCGGCAGCCACAGGCTAGCTCATAGTGCGGGGGCAAGGCTTCCCGTACGAGGTCATAGTTTAAGAAATCGGTAATGGATACGGGGTATTTGCTGCCGCTTAAAACCGAGACGTTAATGAAGTCGCCTTTCGGAACGAGGGTACCGAAGATCAGTCCGGAACGGGGGATAAGAAAAGCGTGGGCGAAATTGCCAAGGTAGGCGCGCACTTCCGACTCGCCAACGCAGAGTTCGTTTATTGCCATGATGCGGGTTTCCGGAGGCACGTAGGCGATGCCCTCGATGGGTATGGGGGGGGCGTTCACCCCCGTGGCCAGGACCACGAGATCGTAGGCCCTTCTCTTGCCGGCGGCTTCCAGGCCGGACCGTTCGCCCGTCCAAATGCGGGAGACGGTTTCGCTTTTTACTTTGATTCCTCTGTTTATCGCCTGCCCCAAAAGCCAGCCGTCGAAGCTTATTTCTGCTCCGTAGTGCGAAATGCGGGGCCCGCCTCCACGATAGACGCTCATGATTTGCATGTCCTTTTCCGGATTGCTGATGTCAATGGTGGCGTAAGGACTGTGCAGGGAAAAGCCGTCGATTACCGTCTGGATGACCTGCGGCGGCGGCGTGATGTTAAGCTCGGTGAGGTTTTTCATGAACATGAGCGAAATAATTCCGGCGCATCCTTTACAACCCTTGGGTCCCAGGGCACTGAAGTTGCGCTCCTGGTAAATGGTTATTTCCGGACGAAGGCCCTGCAAATTGGCAAAATGGGAAAGGTAAAGGGCAAAGAAACTGCCCGCCGGGCCGCCGCCGATAATGGCGACTTTCGAGCCGTTTCTTATTTGGCTGGATTTGCTTTCCATAAGATAGTATACTCCGGCGCACAGAAAAGGTTGATGCTAGTTTTTTCAATGCTTACCGCTTATTATAGACTTTGTCTTATCCTTTTACCAGAAATTATCCTTGACCTTAATCCAGAAAAACACTTATTACAAAAAGCATGATGCCTAAAGCTAAAGTAGGAAAAGTGGATGCGGCCGGTTTTACCCTGATGGAAGTGATGATCGCCATGGCGATCCTGGCGATTGCCTTGGTGGCCGTCTTCCGCTCCCAGTCGCAGAGCATTGCCATGGCGAGTGAGGGGCGCTTCCTTACCACAGCCTCCTTGCTGGCCCAAGGCAAGATGGCAGATATGGAAAGGGCGAATCCACAGGATCTCAGCGACGCCAGCGGCGATTTTGGGGAAGACTTCTCCGATTATCGCTGGCAGGTTGAGGTTAAGGACACGGCTTTGCAATATTTGAAAAAGATCGACGTAATCGTCACCAACGGCAAAATGGCAAAAAATAATGTTTATCAGCTCGAACTATACAGGTTTATTAAGAAATAAGAATGGTTTCACGATCCTGGAGATCCTGATCGCCGTCTTTATCCTCGCGATGGTACTATCCACCACTTATGCCGCCTATCGGAGCACCTTGCGGGTTATCCATGATTCGGAAAGGGACGGGGAAATATATGGGATGGCGAGGAGCACCATGAACAGAATTCTCAAGGACTTGGGGGCCGTGGCAACGGTCGACCCTAAATTCAAGTTCCTTTCCAAGGCATCGGAGATTTCCGGCATGGATTCCATGGATCTTACCTTTCTTTCCCGCTCCCATCTGGCCTGGACGGAAAAGGACTACTCCGGTGCCCTGGCCGAAATTACCTACTATGTGGATGAGGAAGGACCGGAAGGAACCCATCGGCTGCTGAGACAGGACTTGCCCCGTGCGGGTGGGACCGCCACGGACGAGGTGCAGAGAAAGGGATTTGTCCTTTGCGAGGGCCTCTATTCTCTGAAATACAGGTTTACGGATGCGGCCGGTCAGGAGCGCGATACCTGGGATTCCACCGCCGGTGTGACGGGGAAGAATAAGGCGCCGGCGGAAGTTGCCATTGAATTGAAAATAGTAAACCCCCGGGACAAGGAACATCCCTATACATTTGTCACCCGGGTCTTTCTGCCCGTCACCACTGCGATTTCCGCGGTGCCGTAGTTAGTGAGTTAGAAATTATTTTCTGCTTGTTTAAAGCAGAGAATAATTTCGTTAACGAACTTATACCCCTCAAGGGGGTACTGAAAAAAGTCCCCTTCAGCGGGGTTAGTAAGTTAAAAGGAATGACGGTATGGGATCGGTAAAAAACATTATAATTAACAACCGGGGCGTGGCTTTGATCGTAGTGATCCTTACGGTCAGTGTAATTGTGGCCCTGACCGTGGAATTTAACCGGTCTACCCGTGACGGGCTTTACGACACCGCCAACTTGAGCGATGGCATCCGGCTGTACTACGTCGCCAAATCGGGCTTCTACGGGGGCGAAGCCCTGCTCATGGCCAATCAGAACAATTTCGATGCGCTGACCCAGGATTGGGCGAAAACAGACCTGTTATCCCTGCAGTCGGAAGGGTATTTCCGGCAAGGTTCCTTTCAGGTCAGGATCACCGATGAGGCGGGGAAGATCCCCGTTAACAAATTGATTACCGGCAATGCCTATAATGAACCTGTCCGGGCCTTGCTGGTCAGGCTGTTAAGCCTGCCGGAGTTTAACCTAAGTCAGGACCGGGTAAATGTCATCGTAAATTCACTTAAGGACTGGCTGGATCCGGACGATGAAGTGACGGGGCAGGGGGCCGAAAATGCCTATTACCGCAGCGTTGACCCTCCCTATTCCGCCAAAAATGGATTTCTGGATTGCATTGACGATTTATTGATGGTAAAGGGGATCACCAAAGAATTATATTATGGTACAAAGGAAACGCCCGCATTGAAAGATTGTTTGACGGTATTCGGAGATGGGGCAATTAATATCAACACGGCGCCGACGACGGTGTTGCGTGCCCTTTCGCAGGGGATGACGGCGGAGTTGGCCGAGGAGATGGACAAATACCGGAGGACGCCGGGGAAGGATCTCTCGGTCGTCAACTGGTTCCAAAATGTGCCGGGGATGCAGGGTAAAACCATGGATTACGGGGTTTTGACCATAAAAAGCAATTATTTTACCATTACCTCGACGGGGCTGTTTGGGAACATGAAGGAAACGGTTACCGGTACGATCAGGAAGGGCCAGGGACCCGGGTCGGCGGAATTGTTATCCTGGAATGTCGAGTAATGCCGGAGAGAACTTTAGGGATAGATATCGGAGGCAACGCCTTGAAGGCGGTGCTTGTGGCCCAAGGCATCAGGACCGGCTTTAAGGTCGAGATGGCAGAGGTCATTGATATTGCCGGTGCGGGGGGGGAAGCGGCGGCGCTGGCGGCGCTGGCCGGAAAGGTTGATTTCCGGCCGGTGCAGATCAACTTTTCCCTGCCCGCGGCAGCGGTTTCCTTTCATCATGTAAAACTGCCCTTCCGGGAAGCAACAAAAATCCGCCAGACAATTGCTTTTGAGCTGGAAACCATGCTTCCCCAGGGTATCGAAGACCATATCCTTGATTATAATATTATCAGCCAGTCCCAGCATTCGGAAATGCTGGCCGCGTTGGTGCCGCGCTCTGTTGTCCTGGAGAAACGCGCCCTTTTCGGAGAGAATCCGCCTCATATCGGAGCTATCGGAATCGGCGTCTTGGCGGTGGCCTCCCTGTTGATTGCCAATCGGCTGCGGGCGGGTTCCCATCTGCTTTTGGATGTGGGCGCCCGGCAGTCGGTGGCCGTGTTCATTGAAGGGGGTAAAATTGTGCAGGTGCGCAGTTATGCCTTCGGCGGCGATTACCTGGATGGTAAGCAAGCGGCTGATCCGCAATGCCCCGGGGAACCGGGGGGTGATGAAATAGAGGGGTCCAGCGCCGCTTTCCCGAGGTTTTGCCGGGAATTGTCCACGACCTTGGAATATTTGCACTGGGGCGGGCATATGGCGGCACGCCTGGACGGGATCCTCTTGACGGGCGGTGGTTCACTGAAAAGCGGCTTTAAGGAAGACCTGATGCGCTTTTTTTCCCTGCCCACGGAACTGGTGGATATCGCGGCCCGCGGTGAAGTCCTGCTCCCGGAAGGGATTAGGGAAGCCTGGCAGCCATCTTTGATGAATCAGGCCTTGGCCCTGGCGATTTCCCGGTACAAAAAAGGACAGGGCTTCGACTTTGCTCCGCAGGATTTGGAAAGGCAGGCCAGGAGGGTCGAATTGGGCCGGACGCTGAAGTGGGGGGCCGGTGTTCTTGCCGTTGCCCTCTTGCTTTTAAGCGGAGATGCCTATCTGGGCTATCGTTATGACCGGCTCCGTCTCGACAACCTGAAAAAGGAGATCAATGGTGTATTCAAACAGGCAGCGCCTGAGGTAACCCGTATCGTGGATCCCGTCCAGCAATTCAAGGTAAAGATAGCGGAAACAAAGAAAATAACCGCCGGTTTAGGGGGGAAGGAGAACAGCGCGGCCGTCCTGGACCTTTTGAAGGACATTTCCATGCTAGCGCCGCCGGCAACGGAGTTTCTGATGACAAATTTCAGTCTTGACGGTAATCGGCTGAGCATCAAAGGGACCGTAAAGAACTTTGACGCCGTAGATGCCCTCAAAAAAGAACTGGCCAAGTCAAAATACCTGTCAGGGCTGCAGATCGGCACAACGAGCCTGCTGAAACAAGGTGATAAAGTGGAATTTGATCTGAGGATGACCGTGCAAAGATGAAGGCCCTTTGGGATAAGCTATCAAAAAGGCAACAGTTGAACCTTGGCATCGGTGTCGGTCTGGTGCTGGTTTTACTTCTATGGCAGCTCCTGTTATCGCCTTTCCTGGATCAAATCAAGACGGTGAACAAGGCTATCCTTACCAACGAGAAGATCTGGGGAGAAATGACGCTCCTCGCCAAGGAGTACCAGGGGTTGAAACGGCAGGCGGACAATGTTCAGCAGGCGCTGGCACGCCGGCCCGGCGATTTCACGCTTTTTTCCCATTTGGAGAAGATTGCCGGGGACGCCGGGGTAAAATCCAACCTCAAGTACATCAATGTCCTGCAGGGGACCGTTACGGGCCCCTACGAAGAATTGCCCGTCGAAATGAAACTGGAAAAAATCACTTTGAAGCAGTTGACGGACTTTCTTTATCTCCTGGAAGCACCGCAGGAACTGATCAGGGTAAAGAGAATAACCATTTCCAAGATGAAAGACAGTCCTGAATACCTGGAAGCCCAGCTTCAGGCGACAACATTCCAATTGGCGAAGGCTGGCGGGCGATAGGACAGCGATGAAAATAAACAAAAGTATTATTTATTATATCCTTTTCTCTTTTTTGGTCCTGGGATTTTTTCTTTATGCCCGTTTTCCCAGCAAGGTAGTGGAAAATTATTTGCTTAGTACCATAGCGGAACGTTATCCCGGTACTTTCCTTTCTCTGGGTTCGGTAGGACTAAGCTTGCCACCGGGTCTGAAGATGAAAAACATCCTTTTTGGTTTCAAGGATAACCCGGAGGCTGATATCCGCCTGGACAGCTTTAAAGTGAGACCGCGCCTCCTGGGCTATCTTGCGGGACATTCCTCCTTTGCCGTTGGCGCTGTTGCCTACGGAGGTGTCATGACGGGGCGGATAGATTTTCCCCGCCTCCGGCCGGAAAAAAATCCGAACAGCGCCGAGATCAGGATCGAAAATCTGACCTTGGAAAAGTGCGATTATCTGAAGGAAACAATGGGCCGCCAGCTGAGCGGTAAATTGAGCGGCGTCCTTTCTTATCACGGGGCAAGCCAATTGGATTTTGGCATTCAAAACGGCTCTTATCAACTTCTGGAAAGTCTGCTTGGTTTTAACAGGCTGGATTTCAGCAAGCTCGAGGGGCGCATTACCCTGAAAGATAACTTGCTGAAGGTAAATAAATTACAACTTAAGGGAGACAAGATCAATTTATCGCTGAAAGGCGATGTTGTCCTGAATCCCGATTTCAAAAGCAGCGCCGTGAATCTGAGCGGAACAATGGAAGTAGCTACCCTGAATAACAAGAAGCTATCCATGTTCATTACCGGCACCATCGGTAATGTGCAGACCCGGTATCAATGAGCAGGGAGGAAGAAAGCGGAGCATGCCATTAGCACTTCTCAACCGGTTCAAAGGACTGTTTTTTAACTGGTCGCCGGCGGAATTGGAAAAACGCTACCACCATTTGCTCATCCTCCTGGCAATTGCCGTGATTGCCTATGCCTTGGTTGGATTGGGTTATGATTTCATGAGCTTCAAGCTGCTCAAGGTTCAAAGAAACCGGCCGGCCGCGGCCAGCGCCGCGCCCGGCGGTGTTTTGAGGAAGGAGCCGCCCGAGGCCTACGCCGCTATCCCCCAGCGCAATCTTTTTGGTTCTACGGACAAGGCCGTGGCGGAAAAAAAGGCTGAGGCCGAGGCGGCCGTGGAGGGGCCGGATTTTTCCACCCTCGTGGCCGTAAAAGGCATCGTGGCGGGTAGCGGCAAAGACGGTTTTGTCGTCGTCGAAGAGCAGGGGAAAAACAAGCAGATGCTCTACAAGGTGGGAAACATGGTGGCGGGCGCGAAGCTGGTTAAGATTTCGCGCAAGGCCGTTACCTTCTTAGTGGGCGATAAGGAGAGAGTCCTGAAGATGGTGGAGACAAGCGAAGGTCCTCTCATGCCGGCGCGCCCCGGTCAGCCAACCGTGGCCATGCCTGCCAGGGGAGGGCCCATGGTGATAAGTCGCAGCGAGGTCGATGCTTCATTAAGGGATATGGGCACTATGCTGAGCCAGGCGCAGCTCAGACCTTACTACACGGATGGGAAGCCCGATGGTTTCATCATTACCAACATCAGGCCGGGCAGTGTTTACGAACGGCTGGGTTTGGTGAATGGGGATGTCGTCCAGGGCACTGACGGCCGCAAGCTTGTTACCGCGGATGATGTAACGGCGCTTTACAATAGCATGAAGTCTAATTCAAGCTTCATGCTCAAGATAAGAAGAGGAGGCAGCGACCAAAGCCTCCAATACGTTTTCCGTTAATGGCGGTGGGGTTATGTATGCAGCACATTTTGGCTTGCGGGAAAACCCTTTCAATTTAAATCCGGACCCCCGTTTTTTTTATCTCAGCCCCCAGCATCAGGAGGCATTAAACTGTCTGATCTACGGCATCAATGAAAAAAAAGGCTTCATGGTGATCACGGGCGGGATAGGCAACGGCAAAACCACGCTGTGCCGCACCCTGCTGGCCAGGCTCGACGGTGCCGTGGAAAGCGCCCTGATCTTTAATTCTTCTTTGTCCGACCTGGAGTTGTTGCAGACCATCAACCAGGAATTCGGCGTTGCCATGAAAAGGGGCCGGCAGACAAAGAAGCGCTGTCTCGATGCCCTGAATGAATTCCTCCTGAAAAATTTTGTGGCCGGGAAGCAGGCGCTTCTTCTCATCGATGAGGCCCAGAATCTCTCTCATAACGCGCTGGAACAGATTCGCATGCTGTCCAATCTGGAAACGGACCGGGAAAAGCTGCTCCAGATAATCCTCATGGGGCAGCCGGAACTCCAAGGGCTCCTCTCCCTGCCGTCGCTGCGGCAATTGAACGAAAGGATCACGGTCAGATACGATCTGAAGCCCCTGGATCGGACCAATGTACGGGTTTATGTCGAATACCGGTTGGCCATGGCCGGCGGTACGGACAAGGTCAAGTTTTCCTCCGGGGCCTATGACCTGATCTTTAAGTGGGCCGCAGGCAATCCGCGGCGCATCAATGCCCTTTGCGACCGGGCGCTGCTTATCGCCTATGCGGAAGATGCGGCCGCTATCGACGGGAAAATTGTAAAAAAAGCTGTTAAAGATATCGGGGGGGATTATTTTTTAGGTAGAGGCAGACAGGCGGTATTGGGCCGGTTCGGTCCGGCGGCGCTTCTGGTTCTCTTTACGTTGTTTATGCTGCTTTTGACCGTCCTCTTCTACTTTAACCTCCTCAAATGACTTGACACAAAGGGAAATGAGTTATATCAACAATGCCTTAAAAAAGGTTCAGAGAGAGAAGGATGGCCGCTACGTCTCTTACAGAGACATTATCCAGGCGCCGCGGGCGAAAGCTTCTGCGGGCGGAGGTTGGCGCCGGCCCTTTGTGCGGCTGGCCCCCGTTTTTTTTATCGTCCTTATCGGGGTTTTGTCCTGGCTTCTTTATCAGGCGGTGAGAAGACCGGAGCGGGGTCCTGTTGTGGCTCCCCGGATTGATATTGGTGGGCGGCCGGCGGTCTTGACGGGACCGGCAGCCGGCGGGGACCGGACTGGAGCGGCGAAAGCTGCTCAGCTTTACGAACAGGCGCTCATTGCTCAGCGGGGCAAACGCTGGGAAGAGGCCGAAAGTTTCTACCGCCAGGCCCTTTCCCTTGATCCACGGCACGTAAATGCCCTGAATAATTTGGGGGTTCTTTATATGAGTAAGAACCGCCGTGATGAGGCTATCGAGCTTTTCGTCAAAGCGGTCGCGGTTAAAGAGGATTATGTAGACCCTTACTATAATTTAGCCTGCCTTTACGCACAGCTGGATAACGTCGAGGCCGGCTTGCTGTATTTGGCCAAGGCGGTAAAAATAGACGGCAGAGTACGGGAATGGGCAAAAAACGATAGTGATTTTAATAAAATGCATTCCTTGCCGGCCTTTAAAAAAATAACGGAAGAATTGGTAAAGTGATGGCAAACATAATAAGAAAAGTAATCGTTTTAATTTTTTTCCTTTCTGCGGTTTACGGTATCTCTCCCTCCATCTCCCTGGCGGCGCGAGTGGCCGGCGATGCTGTCCCGGTGCCTCCCGTCGTCACGCCTCCCTCTCCCGACACTTCGCCGGCGGTAAAACGCCCGGAGAGGAAAAGTGCCCCCCTTGTTTTCCCGCAAACACTGCAAAAAAAGGAAGGAGCGTCAGCAGCGCCGGCAAAAGCCGCTAAACCGGCGACGGAACCGCGTCCAGCAACGGCCCCCAGCGGAGCCGCGCCGGCAGAGAAGGTGGTAGAGAAGTTGCCCGTGCAGCTACCCGGCGGGCCGCCCCCGCCCCCTCGTCCGGCGGTGGAGAAATTGCCCGTGCCACCGCCCGATGGGCCTCCCCCGCCTCCTCTTCCTGCGGAGCAGAAGAAATCGGCCAAGGAAACACGGTATGTAACCATAGATTTCGATAATGTTGACATCCAGGTCTTTGTCAAGTTTGTAAGCGAGCTTACGGGCAAGAATTTTGTGATTGACGATAAGGTCAAGGGCAAGGTTACCATCATCTCGCCCCGTAAAATATCCATCGATGAAGTCTACAAGGTATTCGAGTCGGTCCTGGAGGTTAACGGTTTTGCCACCGTCACCGCCGGCGAGGTGATCAAGATCGTGCCCGCGTTGACGGCACGGGAAAAGTTGTTGGAAACAAAATTGGGCAATGAGGGGGGGGACAGGGAGGACAAACTCATCACGCAGATTATTACGCTGGAGCACGCCAATCCCGATGATGTCAAGAAGGTGCTCGATCCGCTTATTTCCCGTACCAGCGTCCTTTTGTCCTATCCCCCCACAGGGATGCTGGTGATTACGGATTATCAATCCAACATTCAGAAGGTATTGGAAATCATCGGCGCCCTGGACGTAGAGGGGATGGCGGCCCAGATCTCCTATCTCCCGCTTCAGGCGGCCGTGGCCACGGATATCGTCAAATCCCTCACCGTGCTTTTTCAGCCCCTGCCGGGGAGGATGGTCGTTTCCCCGGTCCGGATTGTCGCCGATGAACGGGCCAATGCCATTATCATCGTCGCCAGTGAGATAGAATCGGAGCGGATAAAAAAACTGATCGCCTTCATGGATAAAGATGTGCCGAAAGGCGCCGCAACTCTCAAGGTTTACCGCCTCCAGAACGCCGTGGCCGAGGACATGGCCAAGGTCCTGATGAATATTCCCAAGGCGGCCGCGGCGCCGGCCGGCCCCGCGGTTCCCGGCCAGGCGGGGAAATCCCCCCTGATTTCCAAGGACGTGCAGGTAGTCGCCGACAAGGCCACCAATACGCTCATCATTACGGCCAGCAATGACGATTACAAGATCCTGGAAGACGTGATCAAGAGCCTCGATATTTCGCGCCCCATGGTCTTTATCGAAGCCCTGATCATGGAAGTCAACGCGAACAAGGATTTCCGGGTGGGCGTGGAATGGCAACTGCTGAAAAACGTCGGCAACAACTCCCTTGAAGGATTGGGTACCAACGCTACTGGCCTCGCCGTCGGCGGTTTCAAGGGAAGTTCCCCCATTATTCCCCAGGGGCTGCCGCCTTCTCTCGCCGGCGGTCTCTCCCTGGGTGTCGTCGGCGCCGGAATAAAGATAGGCGACGTGGCTTTTCCCAATATCGGGGCGATGATCAATGCCTTCCAGAGCGATACCGGTGTTTCCATCCTCTCCAATCCCCAGATTATGACCCTGGACAACGAAGAGGCGGAGATCAACGTGGGGCAGAATGTCCCCTACGTTACCCGGCAGGACACCTCGTCGGGCATTACCCAGGTGGCAGGCGGCATCAACTACAGCAGTTTCGAATACAAGGACGTGGGCGTGATCCTCAAGATTACACCCCATATCAATGAGGAGAACTATGTACGCCTGAAATTGGACCAGAGCGTCAGCAGCGTACTGGCCGGGTCTCCGACCGGGCTTCCCACCACCTTGAAGAGGCAGGCCAAGACCGTCGTGGTCGTCAAGGATACGGACACCATTGTCATCGGCGGTATGTTGGGCGACAGTACCAACGATACTATCACCAAGGTGCCCTGGTTGGGCGATATCCCCCTCATCGGGTGGCTGTTCAAATCCTACGGGAAGACAAGGGAAAAAACCAATCTCTATGTGTTTATCACGCCCCACATCATCAGGACCCAAAAAGACGCCGCTGTCCTTTACCAGGACAAGCGCGAGCAGATGGGCGTTGTGGAGGAAGGGGTCATCAAGTTAGATAGGGTAAAGAAAGATGCGACGGGAGTTCCGCCGGTGCGCCCGTGACAGATTTTTTGATTTTACAAGAGTATAAGGGATGAACAACGCAGAAAGGTCACAAAGGGCGGAATTAAGTGCCAGGCCCGGCGAGGAACAAGCCGCCCCGGCTGGGGCAGCGCTGGGTCTGTCCCTGGAAGACCGTCTGGTGCAGGCCGGGCTGTCGGCGGAGGCGCTGGCGGAGGCGCGGGAAGCTTATATGGCCAACGGCCTCAGCCTTATGGATATCCTGATCCAGAAAAAATTATTTTCCGAGGTGCAGCTTCTTAACATCTTCAGTGATCATTTTCATCTTCCCCTCTGGCCGGAATTGCCCCTGGAGAAAATCAATCCAGAGTTCACCGCTTTTTTCCCCATTCAATATCTCAAGAAAAATCGGATGGTGCCCCTTGAGGTCCCCGATTGTCCCCGCTTGATCGTCGCCGTCAATGATCCCTTCCGTTTTCAGTTTGTGGACGATCTCTGCCGCGTGCTGGGAAAATATGATGTTCAACTCGTCCTTTCCACCCAGGAGGCGATTATCACCGCCATCAATCTGGCCTATGATCTCAGCCGCAGCTCGGCAAAAGAATTCTTTCAGGAAATGACGGACGAGACGCCGGAACATCTCATTTCGGAGATTGAAGAAACGGCAGACCTGCTTGATGAAACCAGCGATGCGCCCATTATCAAACTGGTGAACCTCCTTGTAGCGGGGGCCATCAGGGACCGGGCCAGCGATATTCACATCGAGCCGTATCAGAACACCCTCAAGGTACGCTATCGTATCGACGGCATCCTCTACGATATCCTGAGCCTGCCCCGGCGGATTCAGTCCCCCCTGACATCGCGTGTCAAGATCATGGCCAAGCTGAATATCGCCGAAAAAAGGTTGCCCCAGGATGGCCGGATCGAGATCAGGATCGCCGATCGCAGCGTGGACATCCGTGTTTCCGTGTTGCCCACCGCCTTTGGCGAAAGAGTGGTGCTGCGCCTTCTCGATAAGACCTCTTCCATCCTGCGACTCTCGGACCTGGGTATGGACGAAAACCGTATCCGCCTCTTCAACCGGCTGATCAAGTCGCCCTACGGAATTATTCTTGTGACCGGCCCCACGGGCAGCGGTAAGAGCACCACCCTCTATGCCGCCCTTTCCACCATCAATCACCCGGAAATCAACATCATCACGATTGAGGACCCCATCGAGTACCAGATCGAAGGCATCGGGCAGATCCAGGTCAATCCCAAGATCGACCTGACTTTTGCTGCCGGGCTGCGTTCCATCGTCCGGCAGGACCCCGATGTCATTCTTGTTGGGGAAATACGGGACCGGGAAACGGCGGAGATCGCCATCCAGTCCTCCCTGACGGGACACTTGGTCTTTTCCACCCTCCATACCAATGATGCCGCCAGCGCCGTGACGCGCCTGATCGACATGGGCATCGAGCCCTTTTTGGTGACCTCAGCAGTTATTGCCGTGGTTGCCCAGCGGCTGGTGCGGATGCTCTGCCCCAAGTGCAAGGAACCCTATGTCCCCGATGACGAATCCCTGGCCAATGTGGGGATCAGCAAGGCGATGCTTAAAGACCACGCCATTTATATGCGAAAGGGTTGCCCGGCCTGTATGAATACCGGCTACCGGGGCCGCACCGCCATTTTTGAGATCATGATCATGGACGAGGATATCAAACGGCTGGTCCTGAAAACTTCTGATTCCAATCAGATAGGCGAACTAGCCGTCTTCCGTGGGATGAGCACCATGTTGCAAAACGGGGCGGAAAAAGTGCTGCAGGGCATAACTACTTTGGAGGAAGTGCTCCGGGTAACGAGGGTTACCATCAGACGGGAAACGGACCTCGAGGTTTGAGGGCCCCATTGAGTGGGGGGAGAGAAGGGGCACTTGCTATTTAGCTCATTTATCTATAATATTTACACTAGTGAAGATTAAAAAAGGGATTTTCACGTGAGACGCTCAGCACTCCTTCTTCTTCTATATGTCCTCATGGCGGGAAGCGTCTTAGGCGCCGAAAATGCCTCCCCGGCACTGAAGGCGAAACCGGGTGAGATGATAGACGTCCCCGTGCTTGTCGAGAAGGCCGAGAATCTGGCGGGGGTGAAATTAGTCATCGCCTATGACAAGGAGCTATTAATCTTTAAAGAAGGGAACGCCTCCAAAATAGCGCGCTCCCTGATGTGTGTGATTAATGACAAGAATCCCGGCCGCTTGATCATCGTTATGGCAGGTGCTAAGGGGATCAGCGGCAAGGACCTGCCCTTATTGACGCTCACTTTCGAAATAAAAAAGGATTTGCCGGGCGCTCATACTCTGCGCCTGGATCTCCTGGAGAACCAACTGATGAGCGACCAATTGAAGGAGCTTAAAAGCAAAGTAATTATCAAACCGCTGGACATTGTCCCATAGGGGGGAGCTTATGAAAACTACCGATTTCTTGAAGTGCGTTCCTTTATTTCAGCACCTATCCCTTGAAGACCGGGAACGGCTTTGTAAATTGATTAGAACCCAGACCGTCAAAAAAGGCGACATCCTCTTCCGCAGGGGCAGTGAAGGCAATATGCTTTATATTGTCAGGTCCGGGCGGGTTAAGATCTCTCTGCTTTCCAGTTCGGGTGACGAAGTGGTCCTGGCCTTTTTTTCCGAGTGTGATTTTTTCGGCGAAATGGCCTTGCTCGACGGGTTGCCCCGATCAGCGGATGCTATTGCCACCGAACCGACGGAACTCAACATGCTCACCCGCGATGACTTCCTGTCTTTTTTAAATAGTACAAAAAACGCCATCCAGGCCGTGCTGCTTTCCCTTTCCCGGCGGTTGCGGCGCACCGACGATCTCTTGCAGGATACGTGTTTCCTTAACATATCCGGACGTTTTGCCAAGAAACTTGTGGAACTGGCCGAAATGCACGGTAAAGTGGATGGTGACGCGATCCATATCCATATGCCCCTGACCCAAAGGGACTTGGCAAGTATGGTGGGGACGACCAGGGAGAGCATCAATAAGGAACTCCGCGCCTTACGAGAGAAGGGCCTGGTAAATATTCAGGAAAATGATATCGTCATCCATAATATGGAGCGTTTAAAACGTCGAGCCCATTGACCGATGGTGTCAGGTCTTGACATGACCGATGGTGTCAGGTCTTGACATGTGACAATTAATTGTCACATGTCAAGACCTGACACCACACAAATATCTGTGTGAACGATTTCACACCTCCCTAGAGACGAGGATCACACCTTCTGACCATTAACCTGCTTGACAGACAAATTTCACGTGATAGAATCGCGCACACAGTTTGAAGAGATAAGCGGAGTTCTCTATCCCTAGATCGGTTCTATCGCTTTAATTTCATTCATATCCTGGTTCGTAACGGATCGTAGGCAGCATCTTTAACAACTTTTGATTTTAGTTTTAGCTCGAGTACGATAAAGACGACGGAGGTCCACTATGTTCACGAGAAAATCCAGAAAAACGACGCTGACTGCCCTGCTGTTGCTGGCGGCTATCTTCCTGGGAGGTGCCGGCCATCTCTGGGCGTTTTCCGTGGATGTGACACGTCTCTATTACGCCGATCCATCGGGTACACCACCTAATAATCACGAGGTCGACTATGATTTTTCCACCGGCACCGTTACCGATAATACCATATCCATCCCCGATACTTTTGTGCACAAGCCGGCAATTGACGCCAATCTGACTTATACATTCGGCCCTTTTCCCGACCCATCCAACGCCCTTGCCCTGCAGCTCAACAGTGGCTCTGCCACTTTGAGTACCGCGACAAGCGGAGTTGCCATCATCAGTACCAATGGCAATCCACCTTCACAAAGTTCGCCTGTTCTGCAATGGACTTATACGGTCAACCTGCAAAATTTTGCCGGCATGACGGACAGCGGGCTGGATTATTTCGTCCAGATCGGGATGGGGGTGCCTAATGGAGGACCCCATCCGGAGCTTACTGCCAAATGGCACGTGGGCGCCGGTGTGAAGCTGGAGGCCAAGATTTATGACGATTCGGGCATGGGCAATGGCATAAGCATCTGGTCTGCTACCCAGGTAGTTTTGTCGGGGCAAGATCCTGCAACCACCCAACTAGCGCTCCGGGTGAGTCGGCCGCCCATGACAAATCAGGTAATCTTCGAGTATAGTCTCGACGGCGGGACGACCTGGGTTCCCTTCGACAGCGGGTACATGATTCCCCTTGGCCAGGTTTCCACTTCGTTCCTAAGCTTCCCGGCTTACTTTCCCTACGTAAACCTTTTCACGCAGACCGCGGGAGGGAACATCATGGATCCCTTCCATGCCTTTTCGTCCCATGACCAGACGGGTTATTACGCCCATCCATTTGTAGACGATCCGGGGCAGATCTACTCCGGCATTACAGCAGAGAGTACGGGTCTCCTGAACACAACGGCTTTGGAGCCGCGGGGCAACCAGTGGTGGCTTCCCCAGGGAACGCGGTTGTTGATCGGAACAACGTTGCCTACCACCTTCCCTTCCTTTCATATCGTCGCTACCAAGAAGGCGGGCGGTACGGATATACAAGATAGACAAATCACCGGCTACGTAGAGCAGTTTGCGACGCTAACCTCCTTGGGTGCGTCCGTGACAGCGCCGCCGACCTTCTCTTGGACTTGGCCGGCCGGGGCGCCGCCCGTTCAGCAATTTGGCGCCCATGTCTGGGATTTGACCGCGGGACCCATGGTGATGGACGTTGCCAATCTTCCCCCGAACCAGACCAGTTTCGTTTATAACGGTCAGCCCCTGGTTGCCGGCCATCTGTACCGCTACGGCATCTCGGCCGTCGTAAACGGCAACGACTCCTTAAGTGAGGCGGAATTTACCTATACCGGCGGGGGCGGCGGAGGTGGTCTTACCCCCTATGCAAGCGATGCCGATACCATCCTCCTGGATCACTTTGACGGCACCACGAGCGCGACCATTTCTGCCTATAGCGAAACAGGCGCCTGCGGATCGGCGAAGCCAGCGGCGACACCGAACTCGTCTTATGTCACAGGCCCCGCTGGCTTAAGCCAGGCCCTGAGTTTGAATCCTCCTGTGGGTCAACCTGCCGGATCGGGGACTTATCTCCAGTACCCGGGTGGCCAGCTCCTGAGCCAGTCCAACGGCACGATTGAACTCTGGGTTAATCTCTCGTCCTATGGAACGGGTGTGACTCTCGTTGATCAAGGGCCGTTCTATGGTTCGTGCAACGGGTGGACATTCGGAATGGGCGTGAGCGCGGCGGGCCAACTCCGGGCAGCGGCGTGGGTCGCCTTCGATATGAACTCCGGTTCAGTGGTCGTACCGTTAAATACATGGACACACGTGGCGGCGAGCTGGGGGAGCAGCGGCGCCAAGCTCTACATCAACGGGGTGCAGGTCGGGAGCGATGTAAATACCGGCATGCCCGCCAGCGGATATGGCGGATCGGTGCTGGTCAACAGCGGCGCCGTTGGCCACCAGATCGACGAGCTGCGCATCTCTAATATCCAGCGGACAAGCTTTCAGTCTTCCGGCGGGGCAGGGAAGGGAACGCATAACGCCAGCGGGACCTATACCTGGACTCCCGCGACGAGTACCCTGGCCTTAAATTGGACGAGTACGGAGTTTACCTGTGATGGGCCGAGAATAGGCACGGAGACGAAAACGGGAGTGACCGTAACTTCCACAACCATGGCCTGGGCAGGCGACAATATGACCTGGACACGCACCAGTGGGATAGCCGACGACGTTGTGGGAATATGGGCTGCCACCGACACTTCGTCAGGTAATTCATACACCGCTACTTTCAATGCTAACGGTACGGTCTCCGTGGTCGGGGTTGTCATCCAGTGTGGCGGCAATGGAGGCCCAAAAGCCTCTGCCGACTCTCAGCATTGGCCAAACGGCTATTATGTCCAGTTGCAGTATCGCGACTCTCCCAAGACGGCGACCGCGGTAAGTGTGACCGGCCCCGGTATAACTGGTGCGAAGACGCTCACCTACGATGCCGGTTTTGGCTCGTGGAATTCCTGGACATCGCCCAGTACACAAGTATTCTTTGGAAGCACCGTTCCTGCGGGGTTGCCTTTTACTTATACCTTCTCGATCACCGATAGCACCGGCACATGGACAGCAGGTTCTACTGTATCCTGTTTCCAGGGAGCCTTTGCCACCAATCTCTTACCCACCGGGTCGGTTACCACGGGAACGCCCACCTTCAGTTGGACCGGGATCGCTGACTCCGCTGCTGTATATGGTGTCGAACTGAACAACGGCACCGGCCAGAGGATCTGGAGCAGTTATAACATCACCGGGACCTCCATTGTCTATAACGGTCCGGCCCTTACAGCGGGTATGACATACAGTTACCTGGTGAGTGTGAAGGGCGGCGCCTGTAATAATGGCGCCTCCTTTGCTCAGGGTAGTTTTACCTATGGGAGCGGCGGCTCTACCATCTCCTACAGCGGCAGTGTACAAAATAATTCCGACGGTACGCCGTTCAGCGGCGCCACCGTGGAAATGGTGGGGAACAGTGCCATTAATACCACCACGGCAGCCGATGGCAGCTTCACCTTAACCGGCCTGCCCTCGGGGACAGAGTTCTCGGTCAAGATCACCGGTGGTACGGCTTATGTTCCGACTTATACCCGTGCGATGCAGTCGACTAGCCCGATTGTGTCATCAGGCGCTTCCAACTTGTACACCCCGGCAGAGCTGAGCGCCTGGGTCGGTGCCGCCGGTCGCGGGCTGATCGCGGGCCGGGTCTTTAACGGCGCCAACCCGCAGGAAGGACTCGTCAGCGGCGCCGTGGTCGGCTATACGAGCAGCATGGGCAATACCTATCCCGTTAAGTATGGGGATGTCCTGGGCAATCTGGTGGACGGCGCGACGACGGCGAACGGCAAATACTATATCCTCAACGTGGTGGAGGGCGACATCGTCACCGTTTCGGCGTCGCAGCCCAACTACAGCTTCACCGGGTCCACGAAATTCATCGCCCGCGACGGCGCTGTCTGCCAGGGGCGCATCACCGGTAATGCCGTCTCCGGCAGGGTCGCCATCGGCGGCAATGTCATGAACACGGCTACCCCGGCGGTCGGGATCAAGTCGGCAACCATTGAGCAGGTGGGAGCTTCGCCCCTCAACGCGACGGTGTCTGAAGCTGACGGTTCCTTCTACCTGACCGTGCCGGCGGCAACGACCTTCCAGCTCAAGATCAGCAAGCCCCAGGCATCCCCGGCCCTTGCGCCGACCTATCCGGCCAACATGTCCTTCGGCGCCGCCAATCTTTCCCTGGGCGATTACAACCTCTTCAATGCGACCAAATTTGGGAGCGGGACGGGCAACTGGGATATCACTCCCGGCAAGGGGATCATCCGTGCCACTGTCAAGGATCAGACCGGCAACATCATAGGCGGCGCCACGGTCACGGCCCAGAGCTCCCTGCACCCGGCTACTCCTTACGCCGTATGTTACGACGACGCCTGTACCCCGTCACTAGTGGCGACCGACCCCAATACGGGCCGTTACGTCGTGAAAAACGTCGATGACGGGGATACGGTAACCGTCACAGCCCAACTGTCGGGCTGGACCTTCAACTCGCGGGTATTCCCGATCCATGGCGACAGCGTCCACCAGAGCAGAATTACCGGGACCCAGTCAACGACAACCACCCTTATCCAGAACGGCGGCTTTAACGGCAATCTCAGCGGCTGGACTATCCAGCCCTCGCTGGATCCCTGGAATCCGCTCCAGCCGGATGGGACGGTAAGTCTCCACCCGCCTTCCTCGGGATACACAGGCACCGTCATTTATCAGAACCTGAATATTACCGGCATTGCCGACAAGACCTTCAATTTTTCCATGGTCCTTAACAGCCTGTCCCAGATGTCAACCGGCAATACTATCGCCGTGTACCTGGTTTATGTGGATAATGCCAATAATATCAAACGATACAAGCTCGTAAGTCCCGCGAATAGCTCCATCAGCGCCAATACGACGGTAACCGGCGCCTACACGTTCCCCACGGACGCGCAGAAGTTGATCAGATTGGAAATCGCCAGAGAGAATTACGGGGACTTTTCGGTGGACGACATTGTTTTGACGGCTGACGGCGTTACGGTGGGAACAGTGCCAGTCATTACGGCGATCTCTCCTCTAAGCGGTCCCTATGGTGCCGTTGTTACCATTACGGGCCAGAATTTCGGCACGGTCCAGGGGAAGGTGCAGATCCGCGGAACCAGTCAGACCATCAACAGTTGGTCGGATACCTCCATTCAGGTTGCCATTATCTCACCAACCCGTTCTGGCCACCTCTCGGTCATGTTAGACAATGTGCAGAGCAACAGCAACGTACCCAATGAGTTCACAATCACCTCTCCTTATTATGTCGTCGATGCCACGAAGAATAACATCAAGGTCATCAAGGGGCAAAAAGCGGAATTTGTCCTTAATCTCCAGTTCTTCAACAACTATACTACTAATCAGGGCATCAGCATTACAACCGATCAACCAAGTCTTAATCCCTTTCTCACCCCCCTGCCGGCCTTTAACCCCGGCGGCGTGGTAATGAAGATCGATACGGCGAACCTTGTTGCCGGTACTTACCAGGGCAACATCCTGTATGGCGAAGTGGGTTCCGCACCCTTCATCAGGTCAGTACCTTTTACGCTGAATGTAATGACGGTGCAGGATATAAAATTCTATAGCTGGGTCTCCACCGGCGGGCCGTCGACCAAGACCTATATCGATCATGTGGATGTTTCGGCGCAGGGGATGGTGGACGGTTTCTATAGTATGAACACCGAGGTGGTGGTAAACGACGGGTCGGTAATGACCGGTGTCCCCCTGGCCTTTACCGGCGATCCCAACTTCATAACCGCCTATAAGAACAACTATGGAGGCTATGACTTCTATGCGGAAGGGGCAAGCGGCCAGGCAACGGTAACCGCCGTGGCTCCCGATGGTTTTACAAAATCTCTGGCTTTTAATATCACGATTCCGGCCACGCCGCAGGTTACTTCGATCAGCATTTCGCCGGCGACCGTGACAAATAAATACACCGACACGCTAGCCTTTTCTGCCTCGGGAACGGAGGCGATCGGTTATGGAAGCATCGGTATGTTGGCTATCAAGGAGGATACGAGAGACTGGTACGATTCCTATCGCTCCGTAAGCGGCACCTTCAAACTTGATCTGACGACGCCGCCCGACCTGGGTACACATCTCTTTACCGCTTCCATTTCCAGTGCTACCTATCCGGCTCCGGAAAAGGTTGTACCCTTGACCATTGTCAATGATCCTTCCTATGCCCTGATCAGGGGCGGTGTAAGGTCGTTGGACGCTTCCATCCTTGGGCACGGCATGGAAAGCTTTACCTTGGAGTTTTATGACTCCTTGAGCGTCAAACAGTTCAGCAGGGCGTATTGGTCTTCCGCCATGAGCACTGCCGGCCCGAATTTTGAGATCGGGGCCATTCCACCCGGAACGTACAAGATTAAGTTTGTCCCGAATTCGCCCTTGATCCATTCCCAGTGGTGGCCGAATGCTAACGATATAGGCGGCGCACAAGCGGTAACCTTTGCCGCCGGCGCCGTGGTAAATAATATCTATTTCTTTGCCTGGTCTGTGCCGACCATTTCTTTCAGCGGTGGGGTCAGAGATTCCAGTATTATCAGTCCGGTTAGCGGCAATCCCATCGCCGGAGCCGGTGTCAATGTCCTTGAGGCCTCAAGCTCCTTTGCCACGACCGATACTGCGGGCAATTTTGTCTTGAACGGCATTCCCATGGGCCAAACCTTCACGATCCATGTCACTCCTCCCTACGTCACTCCTCCCAATGTCACTCCTTACATCCCCGTCTATTCCGGCGGGTTGAGTTCAATGACAAATATCGTTTCCCCCTGGCCCTTTGCGCTCTTAACGGTATCTGAGGTCTCCACATGGCAAGTGGATGGTCAGAATCTCTGGCAGACCGGCAAGGGGATGATCACCAGCCGCGTCGTCAACAGCGCGAACCCGGGCCAGACCATCGCCGGCGCCAAGATCTCCGTCGTCAGCGCCTTCGGCAATACCTATAACGTTACCTATTTTGACGGTACGGCGTTCGGCGGCACGGAGACAGCGCCTAATGGCCTGTTCTACATCTATGGTATAGTACCGGGCGACACGGTGACGGTTACCGCCTCCGGATCCAACTGGGCTTTCAGCACGAATACCTATACGGTTCGCTCCGACAGCATCAGTGAACAATTGCTCTTCGGCTTCCAGGGTGGCGCACAGACCATTTCCTACAACGGCGCCGTGGTGGACAAAAACGGCGGACCGATCAGCGGCGCCACGGTAACGGTCGTCGGCAGCAGCCCGTTGCTCCAGGCAATCACGGACGGCGCCGGGACCTTTACACTCTCCGGCATTGCCGCCGGCCAGCCCTTCACGCTGCTCATCAGTATGCCCGGTTATGTGGATACTTATACCAGCAATATGACGGCAATGGGGAATATCGTGTCTCTTAACAGGCCCTTTACCCTGCTCACGGCCGATCAAATTGCCGCCTGGGGAGGGACGCCGGGTACGGGCGTCATTAACGGCAGGATTACGGACGGTCAGAATCCCGCGGGCACAGGCATCGGCGGGGTGGTGGTGACGGCCCAGGGTATCACCAAGACCTATGCGGTGACCTATTTCAACGCTACCGGCACTCGTACCGACAAGACCTACGATAACGGCAAATACTATATCCTCAACGTGGATGCCGGTGATACGGTGATCGTCACGGCGAAAAAGAACACCTGGAATTTCCAGCCCCGGACTTTTACCGTCCATGCCGATAGCCTCAGCCAGGGGGGCCTTGCAGGCAACCGGACATTGGCCGGCACCTGGGGGCATCAGACTCAGGGGCAATACATCGGTTCCGTTGGCCCCGTATGGTATGCGGAAGCCGGCAGGTTTATCTTTACCGATAACACCGTGCCCGGAACGGGCGGCACAGCGCAATATACTTATACCAGGAATGAAAATGCCAGCGTCACCACCGGTACGGAAAGCATGACCTATCTTACACCTGTCCGAAACGCTGACGGCAGCTACACGGTTAACATGACAGGCAACAACCCCAAACCGCTCCGTGTTTCCATTTCTGAAGACGGGAGAGTAGTGCTTACTGACGGTACGGCGGAACCGGGAGTTCGCAAGCTCGACGTGTTCGTGCGCATCGATCCGGCCAAGACCTATGGCAACATCGATCTGAGCGGCGATTACTTCGGCCTTGGTTATGAATATAACGCCAGCCCCGTAACTCCGCCGAATGGCAACGGCGCTAACATGGCCATCTCCAATATAACCACCTTCAACGGTGCGGGCAGCTATACCTACGTGGGCCAGGCGAACAGTGACGGCACGATCTGGACCGACGATCAGCACTTGACGACTCGTCAATATTCCATTAGCACCGACGGCGCCATGAGCAATCAAACCGGGGCCTTCCGCGGCTATCTTTCCGGCAACGACAATATGCTGCTGGGCGGTGGCGGTTATGTAAACGGCGCCGACTCCTGGGTGAGCTACTTCTTCCTGAAGAAGGGAGACAAGATCTACTCTAACGCGGATCTTGCCGGCACGTGGATGTTCTCCGGCTTCGGCGATCATACTGATACCACCGGAGGTGGGCGTGATGTGCATTCCGATACGGGGGTAATGGTTTGCGACGCCTCCGGCATCTGCAACGTGAACGTGAAAACGCTCCACACCGATGGTTCCGTAACAACCAGCGGCATGCCGCTGCGGCTCGCGGTAAATCCTGATGGCAGCTTTGTCACGCCTGGATCAACAGTTCCCGTCGGGGCTATCGGCAACGGTGGGAAGATGATGATCTGGAACCGCAGCTTCGCTGATCCGAATGACCGGACCGTCATTGTGGCGGTATTGACCGCAAGTGCCGTGACCAGCCCGATTACCAACACGGTCTGGGCCGGGACCCATTATGACGGCGGCATGTACTATGCCGATTTCGTGGTGAACGATCCCAATCATCAGCTTACTTCCGTTACGGTTTCGGGACCGGGGATCACGGGCAGCCAGAATCTCACCTACCGCGCCGATGTGGGCGCCTGGTGGACCATTCCGCAACTCTTAATCGGGCCTCCCCCCCTCGAAACATTCTACAGCGTCACGATGGCGGATGGTGCGAACAATACATTGACCCTGCAACAGCGCATCAGCGGCGGCGTACCCTCTTTTGCCACTAATCTCTTGCCTGTCGGTGATGTGACGGGCAAGATAACCTTCAGCTTTACCGGCATTGCCGGGGCCGACGGTTACCTGGTCGACCTCTTTGACGCCAACGGCAACCATGTCTGGCAATCCCCCAAGGGCCCGGCTACCGTCATTCCTTATGCCGGCCCGCCTTTACAGGCCGGTTCCTATAACTATCTGGTCCACAGTTGGATAGGCAATAATAGTTCCGTGGCCAGGGCGAGTTTCCATTACACGCCGCCGGTGCAGTATCCGGCCGGCGACCTAAATCATGACAAGCGGGTGGACCTGGCCGATGCCATTATTGGCCTGCGGGTCGTGGCCGGCTTGCCGACGCCGAATGTCTTTGCCGATGCCGATGTCAATAACGACGGCGCGGTCGGCATGACGGAAGCGCTTTTTGTCATGCAAACCCTGGCCGGTCTGCGGGTCACCGATCAGCAGGCGGCCCTGACCGGTGTAGCGGCAACTCTTAGTGCCTACCAGAGCATACTCAATGATAAAGGGGCCACCCTGACAGCCGTCGATCTGTTGCCTTTCTTTCACCCCAATTACCTGAACAACGGTCTGAATCGAGGGCAGGCAGCGCAAGCGGAGCTTCCCATTGGCGTGGTCACTCTTGATTCCTTTACGATCAACAAGGTGCTGTTCTTTGATAATGTAAGGAAGATCATCACGGTGGAAATTACCTTTACCGGCTCTAAAAACGAAACCTTTACCGAAGCCTTTGCCTATGATCCGGCATCTGGGCAATGGCTAAGGTACGGCAACCAAAAGATCGGAGAATTGTCGCTGCCGGGTATCGCCGCCTCGTGGCATTTCGACGAAGGAACGGGAACCGCTGCCGCCGATGCGACCGGTGCGAATAATGGCACCCTTGTTAATGCCCCCGGCTGGGTTCAGGGAAAGTCGGCAACGGCGCTGAATTTCAATGGGACTGACCAGTACGTCAATGTGAAGAATGGTGCGATACTCGGCAGCGCGCCGAACTTCACCATTGAAGCATGGGTCAAGTGGGATGGCGCCATAACTGCCCATAACCAACAGATGATTTATTGTGAGGGAAGCTATAACGACATCGTTGATCTTTTCCTCGATAACGGTGTGCCGTCATTTACAACGTTAGGTGATAATTGGTACACTGCGACGGCAGTGGCCCCGATTTCGGTCGGGGTGTGGCACCACCTCGCTGCGGTTCTCGAAGTCGGGATCGGCGGCAAACTGTACGTGGACGGCCAGCTTGCCGCCTCCAATCCGGACATAGGCGCTGGCAGTCAGTCCGCGGGTGAGACTGATATCGGCAGGTTCGCCGGAAACGGCGGCAGCAGGTATTTCAGCGGCATAATCGATGAGGTGAGGGTATTCAATACGGCAAGGAGCGCCGCGGAAATTATATCCGACTATTTGCAGTAGGCGGTCCGGGGGAAAAGGTTGCTTCAGAGTTCGTCAGGTCGCAGCCGTAATGTGCCGAAATGGCGATCGAAAATAATATTTTGACTTTTTGGGTTTAAAATGATTATAGTTGGTGAAACTTTGGATTCAGTTCGGATGAGTGTAAATCTTGAGTTAGGTGACTGAAACCATGCAGTATCTAAGAAACATCATTCATATCGTGCTGTTGCTGGCGATCGTTGCCGGTGGCTTCCCCGCTTATCGCCCCACGGATGCCAACCATGACGAGCGGACGGACCTGGCCGATGCCATCCTCCAGGTGCGCTCCTTGAGCGGCGCCACGGACGATCCCGGGGCTTTTAAGCAGCATTTGAAGGACGCCGTAACCACCCTCGAACTGGTCTCGGGATTTGCCAAGATTACCACCCTTCCTCCCCGGGACTCTTTCTCTCCTCAGCAGGACTCACCTTATCTGATTCCCCGTTACGGCGTTTTTGAATCCTCAGCGCCGGCGGAGAACATATCGAATACTATTACCTTTTACCAATCAGCAACCAATTCCCCGCCCCTTCCACCTCCCAAGCTTTAGCCGGATTAATCAGAGCTGCCCGCGAGCAAAGGGGCGGTTAAAGATCTGCTAACAAGGGGTGCTATGTGCCAAAAGTAACACGATTCAAAGCTAAAATAGCTATTGGTTTTACCATGATCGCCTTGGCGTTGCCGGTTTTTTTTGCTGCGGGTAACGCGGTGGCTGCGATAAAGCCGGGCGTCCGTTATGCCGAAGGTAATTTGACCCTGGAGGCGAAAAACGCCGGGTTGTCCGAGCTGCTTCAGGAGATTGCCAAAACGGCGGGGATTGACATCTTTGTGAACAAGGGCTTTCAACCGGGCCAGGGAAGGATGACGATGAAGATCGATCATGAACCCCTGGAAGAGGTGCTCAAGTCCTTGCTGAAAGGTTTCAACTACGCGGCCGTATATGTCAAAGAGGGGGATGATTTTCGGATCTCCGCCCTCAAGATATATGGCGACGGCCAGGCCGGTGGCGACTTCGTACCCCTCTTCAGCGGTGGCGGTGCCCAGGTTCTTGCAGAGAAAAATCGCCGGGGCCAGACGGTTACCGTCTTGGTGGACTCCGGGGGAGAAATTGTCCGGCGGGGCACGATGACGGCCGGTAAGGGCATTCTCGGGCCCGCACAGACGGCACTTACCGGCGCCTTACCGGCGGCTGGCCTCCAGGAACCCTGGTTTGCCCTGCAACTGCAATCTGAACAGGACGAAGTGGAACGGTTTGCCGATATCCTGCTCCTGAAGGGACAAATGCGGGCCGCGACAGATCCGCAGAAAAAGCAGGCCCTCGCGCTTGTTTATGCCGATGCGGCGGCCAAGTTTGAACAATTTAAAAGGGCAAATCAAAGCAAGATCGAGAGCCTGAAACGGCTAGGACAGTTTCGGGCCATTAATGGAAATTAGATAAAACATATTCCCGGCGCCATGTCACCGGCGGATAATAACTGATAACTGAGGAGGCATTATGAAGTCCTTCAACAAAATAATCGGGCTGCTCATGCTGGTCGTGACGGTCCTGATCTTGGCGGCCGGGGAAGCGCCGGCCGCAGTGATGGCCGTGGCTCCCCGCATTATCACCGCGGGGACGGTCCCCGGTACCCAGGGTGGGGCGGCCGTGGCCATTCCGATAACCATTGACAACCCCGCCGGGGTGGGGGGCATCGCCTTTACGATCGGCTACGATCCGGCGGTCCTCCAATTTACCGGGCTGTCCGCGGCGCCTGCTCCCACAGGATGGAATATCAACGACGGGACTGCCTATCAGGTGCAGACGCCGGTCAACGGTGTGGCCTACTATAATCCTTATACTCACAGCCCTACTAACGATCCTAACTATCCCTATACCGATACCACGGCCTATCCCTATAACACTACGGCAAACGCCACGCTTTTTTTCCAGTTTAACGATGTAAAAGACGCAAACAACAATCCCGTCGGAAGGGTGCTGGTCTCCGGCGCCTCGGCGGTGTCGCTGACGGGAACGGCGCTCTTCAATGCCAATTTCTCGATAAAAGGCGGCATCAATAGTACAACCTATCCCATTAAGCTTTTCCCCAGCGTCATCAATAACCCGGCTGCCGGTTACGCCTTGGACACCTTCCTTCCCATTCTCGTGGGGACGGGCGACCTCGATACGGCGACCGGTAAATATACTACGCTCAACTTTCCCGTTATTCCGGCAGCCTTTGTCGCCGGCGGCATTACCGTTACCGCCCCGGCTTTCAATCTGGGTGGCAAGGTCACCTATTTCGTATCGGGGGCAAACGCCACGGGCTGCACGGTAACCCTGCAGAAAGTGACCGCAGCAGGTTCTATCTTTAACGGCCAGACAACAGTTGACGCCAATGGCAATTACGTCTTTACCGGGAAGTCGGCGGGGAATTACAACATCCTTGTCACTTCCCTCGATCCGACCTACAATGACGGATCTCTGTCATCCGTAGCCCTTAGCGCCGATAAGGCGAATGCGGATATTATTCTCCAGCAAAAGCTGCAGCCGGTGCGAATTAAGGGCTCCGTCACCGGTTACATACCGGGCCTCCTGGCGCAGGTGGTCGATGGTCAGGGCAATGTCATGGGCGTCTTTAACATCGCCAGCGACGGCACCTGGAGCAGCGCTTTACTGCCGGCCGGCGGAACTTACAAATGGAACCTGGTATACGGCAGCCTGAGTTCAGGACCCTATCTAGATAATGCCACCCAGAACTTTGATAATTCGCAACTGAAGAGCATCTCCGGTAACATTGCCGGACTGAATGGTGCAACGGGTGCCGTTACCGCCGTTTCTGTCAAGGGCAAACTGAAGAAGACGGTACAGGTAACGCAGGACGGGGACTACCCGACGATCAGCAACCTCGTGCCGGCTGATGATTATATCGTTTCGCTGGTGGCGACGGGTCAGCCCGTGACTTACTACAATATTAACGATGTCCATGGCAAAACCGACGTCAGTCAAGCGACGAAGGTAGATGTTTCCGCGGGGAACGCCACGGGTATCAGCTTTAGTTTTGTGCCGCCTTCGGGCTTAATCACCGGCACCATCATCGATGGCAGCGGCAGTACGACGGCCGGGATGACCGTCTATGGCTTTGAGGTCAATACCTTCGCCCTGGTGCAGGCAACAAGCGGGACGGGAGGGGTTTATTCCCTGACCGTTAAACCGGGAACCTACGAGATTTTCGTGATCAAGGGCAACGGCAAGATCTTCTACCATAGCGCCGATGGCACGCCGGTGCAGAATGAATCCGGCGCCGCCTTGGTAACGGCCGTCGACCAGATAACGGCCTCTGGAACTAACATCAACATCACCGAGTCCGACAAGACCCTTACCGGCAAGGTCACCTATCGCACGGCGACGGGCGATCCGGCGGCGAATGTGCTGATTACCGTTTATACGGACACCCAGCGCGCCCTCGCCCTCACCGGTCAGGACGGGGCCTACAGCATAACCGGCCTCTTCAACGGTGTAGCCTATACGGTGGAGATGAAGCCGCTGGCAGGGAACTATGCCGTGCAGACGGCTTCAATTACGGCGGGAACCGACACGACCAAGAACTTCATCATTGATACCGGTGCGGTCCTTTCCGGTACCGTCACCGTAAGCGGCGGTACCACTCCGGTCGGTGGCGCCATGCTCTTCCTTAAGGATCAGACCACGGGCGCCCTTGTGGGTGGCCGGGTCTACTTCTCCGCGGCCAACGGCACGTACAGCATCGGGGATATTCAGGCCGGCAGCTACACGCTGGAGGTAACTTCTCCCGATTATCAGAGCTTCTCAGTGGCTCTCGACATCAACGCCGACGTCACGCAAAATGTCGCCTTAACCAAGGGCGGCTATTTCAAGGGCACCGTTACGGACGTTACAAATAGCAATGCCCCTCTGCCCCTGAACGGCGCGACGATCATCATCACATCTTCCGCTTCAGGGGCTGTGCCGGTGTACACTGTGACGAACAGCGCCGGTGGTTACAGCGTCTATGGCCTACCGCTGACGGACGTCAACAATAACAATGCGGTTATCAACTATATTATCATTGCCCAGAAGCGGGGTTATGAACGGCAGGCCAAGCCCGGCAAGCAACCGGCGACGACGGATACGGCTGGCAATATCGTCGACTTTGCCCTGGCGCCGCCGGTAACGGTCTTTAAGGTATCCGGTACCGTGACGGACACCACCCCCGCGGCGATTCCCAATGCCATTGTCGTCGTTTCTTCCAAGACGAGGAACTTTGTGGGGAACGCGACGACAGACGTAAATGGTGCTTATACGATCAATGGTTTGCTGCCGGCGACCGACTATAAGATTGTTGTGCTGCCCGGCGCGAACCTGCCGACGCAGTCAGACAGCTTTAGTGTTACCAACCTTGACGTTACCAAGAGCTTTACCATCCAGCTGGGCGGCGATATCGGGGGTACAATAACCGGACCGTCAACCACGGCGAGAACCTATGTCTTCCTCTACAAGTCGACGACCTACGTAGGCTTCACCAAGGCCGTTAACAATGCCTTCCAGTTCAAGGCCTTGCCGCCTGGTAATGATTACCATATCCTGGTTGTGTCGCCGGGCTTTGCATCACAATGGAGCGGTGGCGGCAGCAGCGTTGACACGGCGGGTTCAATTGCCTCCGGTACGACAGGCCTTTTGATCACATTACAGTAAACGGCAGGAAAGCCGTTCCAAATGGAGCCGGCGCCCCTTAAAGGCGCCGGCGTTCCTCATGCTAAACGAGCCACGAGGAGGATAATGACAGCATGAAAATGATAGCGAATAAATACGGACTTCTACTCCTTTTGATTTTGTCCATGCTTGCGGGTAGCCCGGACTCTCTTCGGGCCGCCACAGGTTATGAAGTAGCGAATGTCGTCCTGGAACCGGCGGTTACCGCGGGGCAGTATATTCAGGTGCCGACAAATGGGCTGGCGGTAACCTGGGATACTCCTACCGATGCGGCATCGGTCATGTACTACTATCTAAAGTTCAACACTTCGAGCACCCCGCTCACCAACCAGGAGTTTAACGATACGGCTTCCGATTTTGCCGTAGCGGGGATAAATCAAAGCATCATCAGCACAACGGTGCCGCAGACTTTTTTTGCTTCCTATGATTCCGGTCAGGTGCACTATCTCCATGTCAAGACCCAGTATGTACCGGGATCTTACAGCGACGATGTTGTCGTTGGCCCGCTTTTCATCGATAATGCGGCCCCAACCGGCACCATCTCCCTTAATCCAACTTCGGGAAGTTCGACGCAGTTTGACGTAACCGTCTCTCCTTCCGAGCCCGTGAACTATTGGCTCAGCGGTACGGCGAGCTTCCCCGGGGGAGCGGGGCAGGATTCCCGTCTTTTCAGTACGGCAACATGGAATCTGTCACCCGATACCCCTTACGGAAATGTCACGATCTATGCCTGGTTCCAGGATATCGCCGGCAATCCCGCCACCTTTTCCGCGCCCACGGCGACGGCCGTTTATAATTTCTTTGCCCCCATTGCCATCACTCCCAATACGGTCTCCATTGATGTGGGAAACAACCAAGTCTTCACGGTGGACGGATTGGCAACATATGATTGGGCGATTACCGAAGCCTCCGGTACCGGCATTGCGACATTTTCCGGAAGCAGCACGGGCGTGGCCTCCGTTACCGTTGTCGGCGCCGTCGCGGGGACGTTTAAATTGACTGCTACCCCAACCGGCGGCTCCGCCCTGACCTCAGGGACGATCACAGTTGTGCAGACTGTTATGCCCGGAGATTGCAATAATGACGGTCAAGTATTGCTCGATGACGTTAGAATGGCCTTTGGTTATTTTGTTACTGGCGAGGGACCCACATCATCAGGTTTTGCTGCCGCCAACGTCTATGACGATGGAGATGGCAACACTTCTGTAAGTCTACATGATGTTAGAGGTGTTTTCACGATTTTTGTTACCGGATCTTTATAAGAATTAAGGAGGCTCAAATGAAGCGTTCAAAGATTATTTATTATGCGACCCGGGCCATGGCCTTGATGCTGGTCATCACGGCCTTGGTTTTCATCGGTGTTGCTGCAACTCAGCCGACGGTAAGCATCCCGGCCAATATTGCTGCTACGCCCGGGGGGACTGTCGTCGTTCCAGTGAACATAGCTGGCGTGACTGGGGCAGGAATAGCCTCCTATGCTCTTAGACTTGATTATGACGCAACGGTTCTTTCCAATCCCACGGTAATTACGGCTGGTACCCTTTCGGCAGGACAAAATGTGCAAACCAGAGTCTCGCCACCAGATGGCATAGGTAAATTTTCGGCGGGTCTCTTCTCTTTTGGCGCTACACCGCCGACTGCTGATGGGGTACTGTTAGAGGTGCAGTTTAATGTCAGTGCGAACTTTACAGGGACATCGGCAGTTACCATCGTCAGTGACAATGTAAAATCTACCTTATCTGATGCAGGATTTAACCTGATCACGGCAACCTTTACGGATGGTTCCGTGCTAGCGAGCGGCGTACCGACGGGAACCATTACCCTGACGCCGAATCCTACCTCCATTGTTGCCGATGGCACGACGACGACGACGATTACCAGCGACGCGATCAAGGATGCTGCCGGCGTGAATGTTCCGGATGGCAAACTGATTACGGTAAGCGCGAATCAGGGAACCATCACCACGGCTGATGCCGATACCACCACGCCTGGCACCCAGGTGGTAACGACGGGTGGCATCATCACCTTCACCTTGCGATCAAGTTTGGTTGTGGGGACGGCGGCGGTGACGGCCAGTTCTGTTACCGGCAACGCCTCGGGAAATGTTAATGTCCAGTTTACCGGCGTTCCGGGGGCCGCCTTCACGGTGACGGGTGTTACCACCCCGATTACCGCCGGTGTTGCTGCCACTGCCGTCCAGGTCAAGGCTGTCAATGCCCAGGGCGTCACGGCCACGGGCTATACGGGCACGATCCATTTTACTTCCACGGATGCCCAAGCAATACTTCCGGCTAACTATACCTTTACACCGGCAGACGGCGGGATCCGTGTATTCAGCGTTACCTTAAAGACCAAGGGGACACAGAGCATCACGGTCGCCGACACGGTTACCGCAACGATCAACGGCAGTCAGACGGGCATTACCGTAAATGCTGCCGCCGCTGCTGCCATCAACCTTACGGCCAATCCCGCCACGATCACGAGTTCGGCGGTCAGCGCGTCGGTCTTGACCGCCACCATCGTAGATACTTTCAGTAACGTTGTCGATACCTTCTCCGGCAACGTCACCTTCGGCATAACGACAGGGGCGACGTTCGGCACCATTACGGGGGGAACCTCCGTTCCCGTATCGGCCGGCACGGCCGCAAGTCAGGTCAGCTCTATCCTTAACTCCCCCGGCACCATCACCTGCTCCGCCGATGCCACGGGCTTGCCCCAGGCGACGGTTAACGTCGTCAGCGTACCTTTCGGCATTACCGCTCCCATCTTTCCCACCAGTGTGCGCGTGGGGGGAACCATTAATTTCACGGCCGCCGGGCCGGGAGGCTTCAGTTGGGTATTCGACGCGGGTACGCCTCCAACGGCAACGGGGGCAAACGTCACCTGGACAGCGCCGCTGACGACTACCAACAATGCCCCGCTCACGGTCCATGTTTCCGTGAGTGATCCGGCAAATGGCTTCCAGGATCAAAATACGGTTACCGTCTACGTCCTGCCCGATCCGGTGGTCATCGACCAGCCGGCCACGATAAACGACAATACGCCGACCCTGTCCTGGAACGCCGTCACGAACGCGACGGTCTACGATCTCTATATCGCCACTGATCCTAACTTTACGAACATTGTTGAAACCGTTACAGGGGTGTCCGGGACTAGCTATACGCCCACGACCGCCCTTCCCGACCACATTTATTACTGGAAACTTGCGGCCTCCGACGGCGTGCATTCCACCAACTATGTGACCGGAACACCCTTTACCGTGGATACGACGCCTCCTCCCATTGTTACTGCCCTGGCCACGACCCCGCTGACCAACGGCGATCTCCAGCTTAACTGGACCAATCCCAGTACCACCACAACGCCTGATTTTGCCGGGGTACTGGTCGTGACCTCCACCGATTCAACCTTTACTTTTACACCTGATCGAGGGGCCACCTACACGGTAGGACAGACCCTTACCGTAGCGGGTAAGACGGGGAAGGTGCTCGCGGCGAGCAGTGTCGCCACGGTCACGGATACGGGGCTGGTTAACGGCACGCACCACTATTATGGCGTGTTCACCTATGATACTCTCAAAAATTATTCGGCGGTCGTCTTGGTCGATGCGGTAAGCGTCGATATCGCCCCACCTGCCGCGGTAACGGCTTTGACGGCGGCCTCGGGCAACGCCCAGGTTACCTTAAACTGGACCAATCCCGCGGACAGCGATTTTGCCGGCGTCCTGATTGTGGCCTCTACCGATTCGGCCTTTACCTTTACGCCGACGAATGGGACGACCTACACGCCGACGGCTCAGCCCGTGGGCCAGACGCCCGCCGTAGTATTTGCCGGTTCCCAAGGCACTGCCGGCGGCGCGGGCACTGCCACAATCACGGGACTTACGAATAACACCCATTACTACTTTATCGTTTATGCCTATGACGAGGTTCCCAATTATTCCATCACGGCCCCCTCTGCGAATGCCATTCCCGGCCCGCCGGTGATTTCGCAGCCCGCAACACTGCCGGCCTCGGTCCATGTGGGAGGGCAACTGACCTTTACGGCGACGAGTGGTGTAAATCCGGCCAACTTTACCTGGACCGTACAGACCATCGGCGGTGGAACGCTTTCGGCCACTACGGGAGCGAGCGTTGTCTGGACGGCGCCGGCGACGGTGACTACCACGCCCACGCCTGTAACCATTCGCGTCACCGATCCCGCGACCACCCTCTTTGCGGAAGGGGTCGTTAACGTTTACCCAACCGTCACCGTCTCCGACAAACCGACGGCCACGCCGACAGTCCTCTCCGGGGCCAGCGGCGCGACCTTCCATGCCGCCGGCGGCGACGCCTCCTATAGCTGGGCGGTGACCGGTCCGGCGACGGTGGCCGGCGGCACGGGCAGCAGCTATACCTTTGTTGCACCCACAACCGTCGGCTTTGCCGGCGTGTACACGATTACCCTTTCGGACGGCAAGGGCGGTACGGACAACTTCAAGGTCAATGTGCCCTTTACCCTCGATCCGGTGACGAAGTCGTTCCGGAAAGACGTCCCGCAGATCTTTACCATCGGCGGCACGGCGGGGACTTCCTATAGCTGGGATATGCTGACCAAAGCGGCCGATGGTACCTTTACCAGTGCCAATGTCACGGACTACGGGGCTTGGACAGGAGGGAATCCCAGTACGACCGCAAGCAACACACTCACACCGGCCAGCACCCTTACGGCTGCCAAAACCTTCTATCTCAAAATTACTGTCGCCGGTGACAGTGATCTTACTACCACCAATGGCTTGAACCTCCAGACCTTCGGGCCATTCCAGATCATTCCGGTCGTCAATTACACGGTGGCGGTGAAGAAGGCCGATGGGACGGCCCTCCCCGGCGCGAAGGTAACGGTCAACGGGCAGACCGCGTCGCCCGGTACGACCGATACCTCCGGAAACACGGTATTTGCCCTGCCCGACGGGGGGAATTACCAATATACCGTTACCATGACCGGATACGTCAACCAGACAAAGAGCTCCGCCGACAAGACCGTGCCTTTCTCCATGGTTGCGGCCGGTACGGTGGCGCCTTTTACGGGCAACGTTCAGGATGGGGCCGCTGCGAATTTGGCCGGAGCTAAGGTAATTGCATACCAGGCAAATTACGATCCCTTAAACGCCGCAACCTGGTATGAAGGCTTGACGGGCAGCGACGGCAACTACACCATCTATCTCCCGGCCAGCGTCACGGCGACCACTGGATGGACGGTCGTGGCCGCCAAGGCGGGCTATGTTTCCAAAAGTCAGGGGAGCCAGACGGCGGGGACGGTAAATTTCACCGGCGCCAACGCGCTGTCCGCAGTTGCGGGGACCACGGTTGCGGGGACTACGACAGCGACTACGGCCATTGGTGCCGCCGGCGGTACCGCCGGTGACACGACCGTCGGTGTCCCGAACGTTTTCACCTATGCCATGGTTATGGTAAATGTGCCGGCCGGCGGCTTGACCGGCAGTACTAATCTATCGATCACCGAGTTGGCGTCTTCGGCCAAGACACCCGGCTCGCCTAAGGTATATGAATTCACGGCGAGCGGTAATGTGGGCGTGAAACGCATCGAGATCACCCTGCCGATTGATTTGACGGTTGTCAAACCAGGCGACTTCGCAACGGGGAAGAGTATGATTTACTATGCCGCAAACGCGGCGGACCTGGCGGCGGGCAAAGGTATCGCGGTGCCCGTGGCCAACATCATCAGCACCGATTATGTCGGCGACGGGAAAGTGGGATCGGTTACTTTCTGGGTTAATCACACGTCGGCATATGGTGTGGGCGCCGGCAGCGGTGTTACGGCCAGCGAGCCGGGCAGCGGCTGCTTTATCGCCACGGCGGCCTATGGTTCCTACATGGAAAAGCATGTGCAAATCCTGAGGAATTTCCGGGATACGTACCTGATCACGAACAGGCTGGGGCAGGCTTTCGTGTCCTTCTATTATCGCCATTCGCCCCCCGTTGCGGACTTTATCGCGAAGCACGAGACGCTCCGCGCCATGGTCCGTGCCGGTCTGATGCCGCTGGTGGCCCTCAGTTATGTTGCCCTCTATGCGACGATGACGCAGAAGCTGATGCTTCTCTTCTTCTTCGCCGCCTTTATTGGGGGGACATGTCTGATTGTCAGGCGGACGAGGATGTTGTCTTAACCGAGGAACTGCCGTTATGAGGGTATAAATGCGCGCTTAGCGGCCGGTTTCATAAAGCACAGAAAAGGGGAGCTTGCACAAGCTCCCCTTTTCTGTTAGCGTGCACGTCTGACGAACTCGAAAAGAAGTCTATAACCTGTCACTCCCAAAGAAGATCTCGGATTCGAGTCTGTCAACTTTGAAAGGATAAATGATGTGAGATTAAGGAATTACGTCCTTTTATTGTTCCTTGCCCTGGCTTTGTTCATCGCCGGTCCGGCGGGCGCGGCGGAGAGCGACTTCCCGCGGCCCACGGGGGCGGTCAACGATTTTGCTGGCGTCATCGATGCCTCGTCGGCGCAGACGATGGAAAATTTGTCCCGCGAGGTGCTGGAGAAGACGGGTACGGCTATCGTTGTGGCCGTACTGCCCGGCATCGGGGATAACGATCCCGCCGATTATGCCAACCGCCTTTACCAGTCCTGGGGCATCGGGGAAAAGGGGAAAGACAAGGGCGTGCTCCTCTTCCTGGCGGTAAAGGAACGCAAGATCCGGATCGAAACAGGTTATGGCGTTGAGGGGATTCTGCCCGACGGGCTGGTGGGCGAAATTCTCGATCAATATGTGATCCCGGATCTTAAGGCCGGGCAGTTCGGACGGGGATTGACCAAGGGGGTCATTGCTATGGCCTCCGTAATCGCGAAAGATGCCCATGTTGAGCTTACGGGAGCGCCCGTGCTTTCCAAGCCGCAGGCGAGGGGCGTCCGGCGCGGTCCCGGCATCCTTCCTGTCCTTTTCCTGCTCTTCCTTATTATTCTGCTCTTGGGAACGAGAACGGGAAGGGAGTTGTTGCCCCTGATTCTTCTGATGCTCTTGAGCGGCGGGCGGGGAGGCGGCTATGGTGGCGGCGGCGGTGGCTTCGGTAGCTTCGGTGGCTTCGGTGGCGGGTCCAGCGGCGGCGGCGGGGGCGGCAGAGATTTTTAGGGCCTCTTAGGAAATAAGACGCTCTTGCGGATTATTTTGTTAGAGGCCCTTAGGCCCGCTGAAAAGGAAAAGTGATCATGCATTCCTGACAAGGTCTTAGGGCCTCTTAGGAAATAAGACGCTCTTGCGGATTATTTTGTTAGAGGCCCTTAGGCCCGCTGAAAAGGAAAAATGGGGTGATAGTTGCCGCACATGGGTGCTTAGGGCCTCTTAGGAAATAAAATACTCCGGTGTTTTATTTCCTTATGAAAAAGGGCCTTTTTAGAAAGGGGGATGACGATGGGGGTTATCAAAAATCCGGATGATATCTTTCCCGAAATAACAGAGGATTTAAAAAATATCTTTGGTTCCGGCTTGCTATCGATTATCCTCTATGGCAGCGCGGTCGGCCAGGATTACATGCCCGGAAAATCGGACGTCAATATCCTGGTCATCTTAACGGATACGGGACTCGATAACCTGGAGCGCGGCATCGATGTTGTTGGGCGTTGGCAAAAAAGATTGGTCTCCTTCATGTTTATGACGAAAGAATATGTCGCTTCGTCCCTTGATGCCTATCCTATCGAGTTTTTTACCATGAAACTGAATCACCGTCCGATTTTTGGTGTGGACGTTCTGGCGGACCTCACCTTTGAAGACTGCGATTTGCGTCTGCAGTTGGAAAGAGAACTGAAAGGGAAGAAACTCCTTCTGCAGCGGGGGTTCATGGAAAGTGGCGCCAAGGCGAGGCGACTCCGGGAACTTATCAAGCTGTCGCTGGGCGCTTTTCTGCCGCTGTTTAAGGCCATGCTTTTCCTCAAGGCCTATGAAATACCCCGGGGGAGACGGGATGTTATAAAAGCCCTTTCCCTGGCCTATAATATAAAGCCGGATGTCTATCTGCAGTGCATCGATGTCCGTGAAGGCAAAGACAAATTGTCCGCCCGGGAGATAAAAGAGCTGTTTAAGGCCTTCTATAGGGAAATAGTTAAGCTGGCCGGATGCATCGATTGTCTAAAGATTTGACGGATTCGTAAAGTTTTGAAGATCAATACAGGGAGGTAAAGTATGACCGCAGGGAAAAGAAATCTGATTATTGCAGGCATTGTTCTACTTGTTATCCTATTTTCAATTTATTCTTTGTTCAAGGGCAGCTATAACAAATTCGTGGGGCTGGATGAAAATGTCAAGAGTTCCTGGGCACAGGTGGAAAACCAGTTGCAGCGGCGCTTCGACCTCATTCCCAACCTCATGGAGACGGTAAAGGGCTACGCCAAACAGGAGAAGGACGTCCTGGTGGAGGTAACGAATGCCCGGGCCAAGGTCGGTGGGGCGAGTACGATACCCAATAAGATTGCGGCCAACAATGAGTTGTCGGGAGCTTTGAGCCGCCTCATGGTTGTGGTGGAACGGTACCCGGAACTGAAGTCCAATCAGAATTTCCTGCGCCTTCAGGACGAACTGGCGGGGACGGAAAACCGGATCGCGGTGGAAAGAAGACGTTACAACGAGGCCGTCCAGGGCTACAATGTTGCCGTCAGGTCTTTCCCCGCCAACTTAGTGGCCGGCATGCTCGGTTTCAAGCCGGCGGCTTTCTTCGAAGTTCCGGCCACAGCCAAGGCGGCGCCGCAGGTGAAATTTTAAGGAGGCAATTGTTCGGGCCAAAGGGAGCTGCGGTGCTGCGGCTCCGGCAAGTATTTTTTTGGGGACAGGAGTAACGAGTGACGGGTATTAGGGGTAAGCTGCTGGTTCTTGTTGTTATCCCGATTATTCTCTATGTCGTCATGCTAAACGTCATGCCGCTCATGGAACCGGACGAGGGACGTTACAGCGCCATCCCCAGTTATATGAACAAAAGCGGCGATTACATTACGCCGCGCCTGAAAGAGGCCGTCTACATCGAGAAGCCGCCGCTCGCTTACTGGGCGACGGCCCTGTCCTTTAAGGTCTTCGGGGAGAGCGACTTTTCCTCCCGCCTGTTTACGGGTCTCTGCGCCTGGGGATGCATCCTCCTCGTCTATGCCATGGGGAGATATTTCTACGATGACAAGACAGGTCTTTACGGGGCCGCGATTTTAACCACGTCGTTTTTTCACTTTGCCATCGGCCGGATTAATATCCTCGATATGCCGGTGGCCTTCCTGATGAGCCTCGCGATCTGGTCCGGTTATAGGTATTGCGAGTCGGGGGACGCGTACCGATCTTCTGCGAAGCTTCCGGTACATGTCCCCCAGAAGGCCTGGCTTTACTTGTGTTACTTCGCCTGTGCCCTGGCCTTTCTGACCAAGGGGTTGATCGGCTTTGTCTTTCCGGCGGCCATACTGGTCATCTGGCTGGCGGCGGCAAAAAGATGGCGCGAAATCCACCGGTTCATCTCCCCCTTGGGGATGGTGATTTTTCTGGCCGTGACCCTGCCCTGGCTTGTGCTTATCCAGCAAGCCCACGGCGACTTCTTCCGCTTCTTTTTCATCCAGGAGCACCTCCAAAGATACACGACCACCATGCACCACCGCAACGAACCTTTTTATTATTATTTACCGGTCCTTATTGTCGGAACATTGCCCTGGTGCGCCTTTGTCCTGCAAACCCTGCGGGGGCGGGGTCTTAAGGCTGTCGGAAAGGGGCCCTTTCTCCACGAAGGCAATTTGTTTCTTTTTGTCTGGGCAGGCTTTATCTTCCTGTTCTTTTCTTTTTCCTCGTCGAAGCTGATACCCTATATCGCGGCTGTCTTTCTCCCCCTGGCGGTTTTCCAGGGGCGTATCTTCCGGGCCTACGATGAACTTTCCTCTTCTCCCCGAGCAACTGTTTTCAACCCTTATCATCTCGCGGTCATCCTGCAGTCACTGGTTTTCATCGCCCTGCTTTTGGCGCCGGTTTTCCTAAAAGAAAACCGCATCCCTTTTGAAATATGGTGGCCATGGATTGCCGCACCTCTGCTGCTGCAGGTGCTGCTGATTTTTCTTCCCCGTTACGTAGGACAAAGGGCTGGCAGGCACTGGTTTCTAACGGTTTACCTGCTTACGGTCCTGTTTTTTGCCAGCCTCATTTTCCCCGTTTCCCGTTTTCTTACACCCTATAAATCCGCCTATCCCCTGGTACCGGCGATTGCCCGGTACCTGCCCGCCGGCCAGGAACTTTATCAATATGGTGTCTGCCTTTACGGCATTGACTTTTATTGTAAAATAAGAACCCCAATCGTGGACGACATCGGGGAAGTGGGCTATGGCAGCGGGTATCTGCCGGCTGCCGAAAGGCGGCATTATTTTTTGAACGACCGGGAATTTTACCAGCTCTGCCGCAACCGTCCTGCTACCTACTGCCTGACCAAGGGGCGGGAGGACATGGAGAAGGTGAAAAAGGAGTTCCCCAGGACGATCGTTTTATGGGATAATAAATATTATTATTTGCTGAAGGTGGAAACGTGAAGATCCGTGAAGATTTTTTACCCTTGAGCAGGCCGTCCATCGGCGCTGAGGAGATCAGACAGGTCGTGGCCTGCCTGGAATCGGGCTGGATTACCACCGGGCCCCTCTGCCAGAAATTTGAAACGGGGTTCTGTGAGCTCACGGGCGCCAGCCGTGGAATTTCCCTGAGTTCCGGGACCGCCGGCATGCACCTGGTGCTTACGGCCCTGGGCATCGGCCCAGGGGATGAAGTTATCACCCCTTCTCTGACCTTTGCCTCCACGGTCAATTTAATTACCCTGCTCGGGGCCAGGCCGGTTTTTGTCGATATCGAGTATGGGACCTTGAATGTAAACGCCGATCTCCTGGAGGCAAAGATAACCGCCCGTACCAAGGCCATTATCCCCGTCCATTTTGCCGGTGCCCCCGCGGATATGGATAAAATCCTGCCCCTGGCCGCCCGGCACGGGCTGGCCGTGATTGAAGACAGCGCCCACGCCATCGGCACCTGGTACAAAGGGGTGCATGCGGGCGGTTTCGGCCAGATTGCCGTCTTTTCCTTCCATCCCATCAAGAATATCACTACGGGGGAAGGCGGATTGATCACGCTCAATGATGAGGTCCTGGAGACACGGCTCCGGCGACTCCGCTTTCACGGCCTGGAGCGGGATGCCTGGAAACGCTACGGGAAGGGCGGCAATCCCGAATATGATATCCAAACCCCGGGCTTTAAATACAACCTCACGGATATGCAGGCGGCTCTGGGACTGGCGCAGTTGTCGAGGCTTAAGGAATTGAATGCGCGCCGGGCCGAACTGGCCGCTTTATACCGGGAAGGTTTGAGGGGCATAGAACGCCTGGACTTGCCGGGCATTCCCCCTTATCCCCACGTCCATTCCTGGCACCTGTTCATCATCAAGTTGCGCGATATGGAAAGGCGGCTTTTTATGGAGAAACTGTCCGAATATAATGTGGGCTATGGCCTGCATTTTCCGGCCATCCACCTGCTGGCCTATGTAAAAGAGAGGTTCCCGGTGCCGGCGGGGACGCTCCCCGAGACGGAGCGGGCGGCGGCAGGCATCATTTCTCTGCCTCTTTTCCCGGGGATGAAAGATGAGGACGTGGGCTATGTGTGCGAGGCGATCAGGGAGATACTGAGATGATTTCCGTCGTTATTCCCGTCTATAATGAAGAGCAGAATATCCGGGCGCTCATGGAGCGGCTTCTGGCCGTTATGAAGGGGGCAGGGACTCCTTTTGAGGTGATCCTGGTGGATGACGGCAGCACGGACCGTTCGCTTAGCCTTCTGCAGGATTATTCCTCCCAGCCGGGGGTAAAAGTGGTGGAGCTGACCAGGAATTATGGACAGCATGCGGCCATCATGGCCGGTTTTTCCATCGTCCGGGGCGAGATCGTCGTTACCCTCGATGCCGATCTGCAGAACCCGCCTGAAGAAATCCCCCGGCTGGTCGCGACAATGACCGAGGGGAATTATGACGTGGTAGGCACCGTCAGGAGGGGACGCAAGGATTCAATCTTCCGGATCATCCCGTCCAAGTTGATCAACATGCTTACCCGGAAGATTACGGGCGTAAAAATGAAGGATTGGGGCTGCATGCTGCGGGCTTACCGCCGCCCGGTGGTGGAACGCATGATCGCCTGCCACGAACACGCGACCTTCATCCCGGCGCTGGCCACCCATTTCGGGAAGCGGGTGACGGAGATAGAGGTGGGGCATGAGGAAAGATTCGGAGGCAAGTCCAGCTATCCCCTGCGGAAGCTCATCAACCTGCAGTTCGATCTGGTGGCCTCCTTTTCCGATCTGCCCATGAAAGCACTCATGTACGGCGGCATCGGGATGGCCTGCCTGGGGGTTTTTTTCGGCCTGGTCCTCGTCGTGGCCCGCCTGTCCTATGGAGCGGCCTGGGCGGCGGAAGGCGTCTTTACCCTTTTTGCCATCCTCTTTGTTTTTGTGGGGCTGCAATTTTTTGCCCTGGGGATCATCGGAGAGTATATCGGCCGCATATACCGCGAAGTCCGCAAGCGGCCCGAATACGTGATCGAGCGCATTCACTCCCTGGAACCATGATGGTATGAGAGCCCTGGTCTTTGCTTACCATGATATGGGACTTGCGGGGCTTATGGCCCTGAAGCGGGCGGGTTTTGAAATCGCTGCCGTTTTTTCGCACGAAGACGACCCTGAGGAAAATTGCTGGTTCGGCTCCGTGCCGGCCTGGACGCGGGAAAACAACCTTCCCCTTTTCTGCCCGGCAGATGTGAACAGGGAACAGTGGCTAGGCAAGATTTCTTCTCTGGCGCCGGAGGTAATTTTCTCTTTTTACTACCGCCGCCTCCTGTCGCCCGGGATACTGACCATCCCTAAGACGGGGGCCTTCAACCTGCACGGTTCCCTTTTGCCTCATTACCGCGGGCGTTGTCCCGTCAACTGGGTTCTGGTAAAGGGCGAAAAGGAAACGGGTGTAACCCTGCACTTCATGACGGAAAAAGCGGATGCCGGAGCTATTGTTGCCCAAAGGGCCGTTCCCATCGCTTTCGAAGACACGGCCCGTACCTTGTATGGCAAGCTTTGCCGGCAGGCCGCCATCTTGCTTGACGAAACACTGCCCCTGATGAAAGCGGGCAGGATTCCCCAATACCCGCAGGATTTGGCAGCGGGCAGTTATTACGGCGGCCGCACTCCGGAGGATGGACGCATCGACTGGCGCCGGCCCGCGCTGGACATCTACAATCTTATCCGGGCTGTCACGGAGCCTTATCCGGGTGCCTTTACTTTTACGACAGGCGGGGACAAGGTGTTCATCTGGCGGGCTCTGCCCGAAATGGTGGGGGGAGCGGCGGGGAGGGCCGGCGAACTGGAATACGAAGGGGGTGCGGTTTTCGTCCGTACCGGAGAGGGACGGCTTAGGCTGCTCGATATAGAAATCAACGGCGTGCGCCTGAAAAACAGCGTCATCGGGAACTATTTTAGAGAAAGAGAAAGGGAAATATGGCTATGAATGTCCTCATACTGGGGGTAAACGGATTTATCGGCCACCATTTGACAAGGCGGATACTGGACGAGACGGATTGGAATGTTTACGGCATGGACCTCTCCACCGATCGTTTGGGCAAGGCGATGGACAACGCCCGCTTCCATTTCATCGAGGGTGATATCTCCATCAACCGGGAATGGATCGAATATCACGTCAAGAAATGTGATGTGGTCATGCCGCTGGTGGCGATTGCGACGCCCAAGCTCTATGTCGAAGATCCCCTGGCCGTCTTTACCCTTGATTTTGAGATGAATTTGAACATCGTCAGGCACTGCGTGAAGTATCATAAAAGGGTTGTCTTTCCCTCCACATCGGAGGTCTACGGTGCCTGCCAGGAGCCGGAGTTTGATGAAGACGAGAGTTTTCTGGTGGTGGGGCCGATCAAGAAGGAGCGTTGGATTTATTCCGCAAGTAAGCAGCTTTTGGACAGGGTGATTTACGCCTACGGCACGCGCGGGCATTTCGACTTTACCCTTTTTCGCCCCTTCAACTGGATTGGTCCCCGTCTTGATTCCCTCTATGCGGCCAAGGAGGGTAGTTCCCGCGTGGTTACCCAGTTTATTGCCGAGCTGCTGCTGAAGCGGCAGTTGAAACTGGTGGATGGGGGAATGCAGCGGCGCTGTTTCACCTATGTTGACGACGGTATCGCCGCCCTGCTCAAAATATTGGAAAATAAGGATAATCTTTGTAAAAACGAGATCATCAATATCGGCAATCCCCAAAACGAATGTTCCGTTGCCGAGTTGGCGTTGCAGCTGCGAGAGATCTTCAAGGCCCATCCTGAGCACCGGCACGACGGTGAGTATTCGGAAATTGTGGAAATTCCCTCGGAAACCTACTATGGGAAAGGTTATCAGGATATTTACTGCCGTAAGCCAAGTATCGCCAAAGCACGCCGGCTCCTGGACTGGGAACCGAAGATCGGCCTTGAAGAGTCGCTTAAGCGGACGCTTTATTCCTTCATGGAAGAAAATACCGTTGACTGCAGCCAGTAGGGATGGAGGCATTTTCTCATTTTGCGTGGGACTGACTTCCCCTCCCTTGAGGGGAGGGGATTGAGGGGCGGGTGACCTAGCGTAAACCCTATTTGCTATTAATTTAAGCACCCCCTCCCTAGCCCTCTCCTTTAGGCCTTTAGGCCCTGCGGGTCCTGTGGGTCCCTCAAGGGAGAGGGACTTTACCATGCCGTTTGAGAATGAACCGGAAAGGGGTTTCCCGGCTTGCAAAAATTACTGGGTATTAAAATCGATGTCGATACCTACGAGGGAATGCGGAGAGGCGTTCCTTCCCTCCTGGCGACCCTGGACACGTTGGGAATTAAGGGCACCTTCTACCTCAGCATCGGGCCGGACGCCTCGGGGAGGGCCATCCTGGAGCTTTTCCGCAACCCCCGCTTTCTGCAAAAGATGTGGCGCACCAATGCCGTCGGCCTCTACGGCCTGCGTACCGTCCTCTACGGGACCATCCTGCCTTCGCCCCTCATTGCCCTTTCCTTTCCCGAGATAGTAAAGGATATCATCGCCGCGGGGCACGAGGTGCAGTTCCATGCCTGGGATCATCGGCGCTGGCAGGACGAGCTGCCCCGCCATTCCACCGACTGGATAAAAACCTGGTTTGCCCGGGGTGTGGAAGGGTTCACTAAATTGACCGGCCGGGCGCCGACGTCTTTCGGGGCCCCCGCCTGGCTGTTGGATGAGCGCGTTATGGATGTCCTCAAGGATTTCCCTTTTTCTTATCTTAGCTGCACGCGGGCCAGGGAACCCTTCATCCATGAAGGTTGCGGCCTGGTCGAAATCCCCTCCGATTTGCCGTGCCTGGAAGAGGTGGGTGCGGAGCGCGGCCTCGATATCATCGCCGGTTTCTTGCAGAGGGAAGGCGCCCATGTGTTGCCGGTGCATGCCGAAGTAGAAGGTGGTATCTATCAGGGATGGTTTGTGCGGATGATGGAAAAGGCCGCGGCCATGGGGTATCGCGCCGTCCCCATGGGAGTCATTTATGACCATCTGGAGCAGGATACGCTGCCCCGGCGCCGGCATCGGCTCGAACTGCTTCCCGGCAGGGCTGCCCCCTGCGCCGTTTAGTGAGTTAGAAATTGTTTGCCGTGGCAAACAATTTCGTGAACGAATTAGTAAGCTAGAAGTTGCGAAGCAGCTTCGTAGGAGGCTCTGCAGAGCAAGACGGAAGCGGATGCCCTCAGAGAAACAGTTGATCAACTACAACAGGACAAACACACTGCGGAAGAACTGCTCAAAGTCCCGGAAGAATCATTTGCACGTGTACTCACCAGAGCTAGCTCACGAGGACGTGCCCGTGGCTTGCTTGAGGGCGCCATCATAGGCTTTGTTTCCGGTGTGCTGTCAAGTCTCGTCGTGTGGTACTTAACAAAATGACAGACCAGCGTTCACGCTACTCAAAGTTGGCACCTCTTAGCATCTCGGAACGGTTACGGCTAAGCATCTTGGCCGTGAAATTCTTTTCGCCGCTGGCCTATCGCGACATGTGTAAAGTGATTGGAAAAGAAGCGCCGTCAGAAAACCGGATTCAACCGCTCGACGGTCGAGACTTCTTATCTTATCTATCAAAAAGCCAGCAGCTATCCGAGCCTGATCGCTACATCTTCCGTATACGTGACCTTCTGTCCCAGCTTGCTAATCAGCATATTTTGACTGAATTGGGCAGTGGGCGAGATCCAATAATTGGCAAAAGCTATTACTTTATCCGAGAGCTCAGCGAGCGCGAGAAGGAAGGGTGGTTATGGCTTGCGCCAGCGCTCGGACCGGAGTTCCTTCTAGATGCGTACTCGGATATAACGCTTCAACTGACGGGAATCACAAAGTCTGGAGATGTGCATGCAGGTACAGGTATATCAATCAGAGCGCGATGGATTCTAACCTGTGCACACGTTGTAAACGATATGGTTCTCGATGAAAGGCAGAGATTCGGTGGTACAGAATATGAGGTGGTACGGACAATACCGCATAAGAAAATAGACATCGCCCTTGTTGAGGTTTATGGGAAGTTGCCTCACCTCCCAGGACTTGCCTTTCGTGATCCGGTAGTCGCTGAGACTGTTTATACCTTGGGATATCCTCGAATTCCATTATCTCCACGACCCGCATTGGTAATGCAGCGTGGTGAGATTACTAACGAAAATATCGTGACGTTTTCTGGTGATGAGGTTTTTCTGTATTCGGCGATCGCGCGGCCTGGAAATAGTGGAGGGCCGGTCATTGCTGCCAATGGGCATGTCGTCGGTATTGTGATGGAGGAGCTCTTGGAGGAAACGTATAGATCAGGGATGCCATTTTATGCTGGTGTAAGGACCTCTGAGATAATAAAAGCAATTACGGAATTGGTGCCTTCGATTCAACTCCCGATGGAAGCGTATGAATGACTCCGAACAACCGCGTGCAGCGGATCGCCGAAAAGCCGGCACCCGCTGACCCTAACGTTCGCATCCTCAAACAAAAAAATAACTTGAATATAACCATATATGGTTATATTATGATCCATGCAATATAAGGTCAAAATCAAAAAGAAAGCCCTCCGAGGACTGGCAAAGTTGCCCATAAGCGTCCAGAAGCTGCTATTTTTATTGGTTGAGGACCTTAAAGCAGATGGCCCGATTCAAAAAACTTGGGACAATTTTTCGCCCTTGGGAGATGATAGATACCACTGCCATTTAAGTTATCGCTATGTTGCATGCTGGACTTATCGGCAAGAGGAAATAGAAATAGAGGTGTACTATGTTGGCTCTCGTGAAAAAGCCCCGTATTGAAATATCCCTTCAAGGTGAGCATGTTAATGAACTCATTGATTGGATAAGTAAAAAATATGAGGTGAATATTCTCTCATTAACAGATCCTGAGAGTATAGCCATTGAGGAGACTGATTTCTGGAAAGAAATGCAGTCTAACAGAATTGGAAACCTTCTTTCGGCTGCCCGACTAAAAGCCAACCTGTCACAGTCACAACTCGCCGATAAGCTCGGTATCCGCCAAAATATGATAAGTGACTACGAAAGAGGCAAGCGCAGGCTTTCTCCGGCAATGGCAAAACGGATAGCTGAAATTCTTAACATCAAGGTTGATAGAATCTCATAGTGCGAACACAGGCATTCGGCGGAGCGCAAAGAGCGTGCGCCCATTGATGCCCATCCGTTATGCACCGAAAAAGAAATACTTGATTAATAGTTTATATTGACCTCCATTTAGACTATAAAATAAGTCAAAATTAGGAGCCATTTCATGAAAAACATTTCAATCACAAATGATATTGTCCCAATTGCCGAATTTAAGACAAGCATTTCCAAGTGGTTAAAAAGCCTCCAGGATTCAGGACATCCCTTGATTATTACACAGAACGGTAAACCAGCAGGGGTTCTATTGTCACCGAATGACTACGACGAATTGGTATATAGAAAATCTTTTCTTGATTCCGTTGGCAGAGGAATATCGGATGCCGAAAGCGGAAGGACTTATCGTACCGAAGAGATCAGAGCGGCATTAATCGTGAGAAGAGGCAAGTGATACCTGGATGCAAATAATATGGACACATGAAGCCCTTGAACAATTAACCACAATTTAAGATTATATTTCAAAAGACAACCCCGAACGAGCTGCCAAATTTGTTGATTAACTTATTGAACATGCAGAATCATTGCTTGACAGACCGCTTATTGGCAGGGTTGTAGCTGAAATCGCCAATCCCGACATAAGAGAGCTGATATTCAAAAAATATCGAATTGTCTACAGGCTTAACGCAAATTGCATTGAAATACTTACCGTTTTTGAAGGACACAGGTTGTTACGGATTGATGAAATTGACGTGTAGGTTTTCCATATGTTAGAACCCGCGGTCAAAAGATTAAGACCTACAGAAAACTATTAAACAGTGCCTCTCGACTTCCTTCATGATCGTTTCCGCGCCAATTTTCGGAGCTTATACTGTTTTATCAGTAAGCAGGCGGCAAAAGCATGAAAATCTGGTGGACGGCCTTTCTAATCTTTTTCTTGCCTCTTTTTTACCAGCCTTTTGCCCAGGCCGGAGACCCGCGTCTGGAAAACAGCCGTTTCGTGATCTATTATGAGGCACGTGACGGCTTTTTAGCAGCGGAATTGGAGCGGGAATCCCTTTCCATCCGGAAGCGGATCATTGCCGATATCGGGGTGGATTTTTACGAAAAAACGGAGGTCCGCCTCTGCGCAACCCTGGAGGCTTTCCGGGATGCCCAGCCGGATAGGAACAGGGTTCCTCTTTGGGCCGTCGGTGTGGCCTATCCCGGCGACAATATTATTGTGCTGCGTTCCCCCCGGGCGGTACCGGGAAGCAGCGTCGATGTTCTCTCGGTGTTTGCCCACGAGTTCAGTCACATCGCCCTGGGGCGGGCGCTCATGGATGTCGCCGTGCCCATCTGGCTTGACGAGGGACTGGCGATGTATGAGGCGCGGGAGTGGACCTTTTCCAGGTTTGCCGTTCTTTCCGGGGCCGCGCTAACGGACAGGCTGATTCCCCTCGCCGTTCTTACCGGTGCCTTTCCCGGGGATACGGATCAGGCCGAACTGGCCTATGCCGAGAGCTTCATGTTTGTTTCCTTTCTGATCAACAAGGCGGGCCAGGGAGCCTTTCACCGGTTGATCCGTGACTTTACCCGCTATGGGGATCTGGAAGGGGCGTTCCGGCGCGCTACGGGCATGTCCGGTGCGGCACTGGAGAAAGAGTGGCTGTTTTATCTCAAGCTCCGTGTCTCCTGGATACCAATTATCACGAGTGTTTCCACCCTCTGGTTTGTAACGACCCTGATCTTTATCTACGGTTATTATCGGAAGAAGAGGCAAGCGGCAAAGCGGTTGCGGGAGATGGAAGAGGAGGAGGGCGGCAACGATCCTCAGGATATCTGGCATTGATGTTCTGTGCCATAAAATGATAATAATTGTTGTTATTACTCCGGCAACTTAATATCTCAAGTCGCGTCATTCCGGCGCTCTTTTCAGTCCCCGCTTGACGGACCCAAAGGGCCTAAAGGGGGAAGCCGGAATCCATTGAAAAGACTGGATGCCGGATCAGGTCCGGCATGACAGATTTTGACATGTTTAATTACCGGAGTAATAAGCACCGGAATGGAGAGCGCCGATAAAGATTAGCCCTGACAAACTGCGGGTGCGCATTATTATTCTCGGCGCCGTGCAAGGCGTCGGGTTTCGCCCCTTTATCTACCGTCTGGCAACGGCCATGGGACTCACCGGCTGGATCACCAACACCCTGCAAGGGGTATGTATTGAAGCCGAAGGAGGGCCCGAGCAATTGGAGGTTTTCCTCCTCCGGATCGGCCGGGAAAAGCCTCTTCAGGCCCGCATCCAGAGTCTGGAACCTATTTTTTTGGATTCTGCCGGTTATCAGGATTTTTCCATCCGCCACGACGAGGTATCGGGCAAAACCACGGCGACTGTCCTGCCGGATATCGCCACGTGCCCCGATTGCCTCCGGGAGATCTTCACGGCAGGCGAGCGGCGTTATCGTTATCCTTTCACCAATTGCACGAATTGCGGTCCCCGTTTCAGCATCATCGAGGCCCTTCCTTATGACCGGTGCCACACTTCTATGAAAGGTTTCCCCATGTGTCCGGACTGCCAGGCGGAGTATGACGATCCCCAGGACCGCCGTTTCCATGCTCAGCCCATCGCCTGCCCGGTCTGCGGCCCCCAACTGGCTTTGCAGGACCGCGACGGCCTTGTCCTGGCGCGACATGACGAAGCCCTGCAAGGTGCGGCGGATGCCATACGCGCCGGGCAGATCGTGGCCCTCAAGGGGTTGGGTGGATTTCAGCTCTTTGCCGATGCGCGGCGGCAAGGGGTGGTGCAGCGCCTGCGGCGGCGGAAGCACCGTGAGGAAAAGCCCTTTGCCCTTATGTATCCTTCCCTGGAGATGGCGGCGCGTGATGGCGAGTTATCTCCTTTGGAAGCGCGTCTCCTCACGGCAGCGGAGGCGCCGATTGTGATTTTGCGGAAAGCGGCCGCCGGCAAAAACATCGCGCCTGACCTGGCGCCGGGCAATCCCTACCTCGGTGTGATGTTGCCTTATACTCCCCTGCACCATCTGTTGATGGCGGATTTGGGCTTTCCCGTGGTCGCGACCAGCGGCAATCTCTCCGATGAACCGATATGTATCGAGGAGCAGGAGGCCCGGGAACGCCTGGGCGGGGTGGCCGACCTTTTCTTGATGCATAACCGCCCCATCGTTCGTCCCGTTGATGATTCCGTTGTGCGCTTGATGATGGGAAGGGAGATGGTATTGCGCCGCGCCCGCGGTTACGCGCCGCTGCCGGTACGCCTGAAAGACAAACTGCCGGCGGCCCTGGCGGTGGGCGGCAATCTAAAGAATACCGTGGCCCTTGCCGATGGCCGGGAGGCAATCATCAGCCAGCATGTCGGCGACCTGGAACACCTGCCTGCTTATTTGTCTTTTCGCCGGGTGATCAACGATTTTCAGCGCTTGTACGATATCCAGCCGCGGGAAATAGTCTGCGATCTGCATCCCGACTATCTTTCAACCGGCTACGCTAAAGGCGCCGGTTTACCCCTTCTTGCCGTGCAGCACCACCTGGCGCATGTCCTTTCCTGCATGGCGGAAAACGAACTGGAGGGGCGGGTGCTCGGCGTGTCCTGGGACGGGGCGGGATACGGCACGGACGGCATGATTTGGGGCGGGGAATTCCTCCTCGTCACGCCGCAAGAGGTAGTCCGCTTTGCCCACCTCCGCCCCTTTTACCTGCCCGGCGGCGACAAGGCGGCCAGAGAGCCGCGGCGCACCGCCCTGGGAATGCTTTATGCACTTTATGGCAGCCGGATTTTTGCACGGGACGACCTTACGCTGCTGAAAATGTTTACTTCCCGGGAATTGCAGACCTTGCAGGAGATGCTGCAGCAGGGCCTCCTTTCGCCCCTGACGACCAGCGTGGGGCGGATGTTTGACGGCATCGCCGCCATCCTCGGCCTTTGCGGGCAGAGCCGGTTCGAGGGGCAAGCGGCCATGGCCCTGGAATTTGCCCTGGAGGGCGTTAAGACCGACTCCGCATATCCTTTCACTCTCTCCCCTGACACATTAACGCCAGGGCAATTGGATTGGGGACCTTTAGTGGAAAATGTGCTATACGATATCGCACAAGGCGAAAGCGCCGGTGTGATAGCGGCCAAATTCCATAACGGGCTCATCGGGGCGATGATGGCTGTCGTGGGCCAGGCCGGCATAGAGCAAGTGGCGCTTTCGGGCGGTTGTTTTCAAAATAAATATCTCACGGAGCGTGCGGTACGGGTACTGCGGCAAGGGGGATATCGTCCTTACTGGCACCAACGGGTGCCTCCGAATGACGGTGGCCTCGCGCTTGGCCAGTTGGCCGCTATGGCGCAGAGAAAGGCGTGGTGCTATGTGTTTGGGCATTCCCGGTAAAATATTGTCCCTTTCGGAAGGAGATCCCCTTTGCCCGGCGAAAGTCAATTTCGGCGGGATCACGAAAGAGATCAGCCTGGCCTTTGTCCCCGAAGCCCGGTGCGGCGATTATGTGATCGTGCACGCCGGTTTTGCGCTCACCGTGCTCGATGAAGGGGAGGCCTTGGAAACGCTGGACTACCTGCGGCAGATGGGCGAGGCTAACGGGGGCAGCGGGGAATGAAGTATGTTGACGAATACCGCGATGCCCGGGTCGTGCAGCGCCTGGCCCGTGACCTGGCGCAGGCCTGCACGCGTCCCTGGAAAATCATGGAGGTCTGCGGCGGCCAGACGCATGCCATCGTGAAATTCGGCATCACGGAACTGCTGCCGGCCGGTATCGAGCTCATCCACGGGCCGGGCTGCCCGGTTTGCGTGACGCCCCTGGCCATGATCGACAAGGCGGCCATCATCGCCGCCCGCCCCGAGGTGATCTTTTGTTCCTTCGGCGACATGCTCCGTGTTCCCGGCAGTGCCGGCGATCTGCTGACCATCAAGGCAAATGGCGGCGACGTACGCATGGTTTATTCCCCCCTGGACGCCGTCAATATCGCCCGTGCCAACCCGGACCGGGAAGTGGTCTTTTTTGCCGTGGGGTTCGAGACCACCGCCCCGGCCAACGCCATGGCCGTTTATCAGGCAAGCCGGCTGGGTTTGGGCAACTTCTCGCTTTTGGTGGCGCAGGTGATGGTGCCGCCGGCCCTGAAGGCTTTGCTCGTCTCACCCGAGCGGCGAATCCAGGGACTCCTGGCCGCCGGCCACGTCTGTACGGTAATGGGCTACCGGGAATATGAACCCCTGGCGAGAGACTGCCATGTCCCCATTGTGGTGACGGGCTTCGAGCCCGTAGACATCATGCAGGGTATTTACCTATGCGTCCGGCAGCTTGAGGAGGGGCGGGCGGAGGTGGAAAACCAATATACACGTTCCGTGCGCCGGGAAGGGAACCCGGCTGCGCGGAAGCTGATGGGTGATGTCTTTACCGTCACCACGCAGCAATGGCGGGGGATCGGAGAAATACCCGCCAGCGGGCTCCGTCTCCGCGACGCTTACGCGGCCTATGATGCCGAGCGTCGCTTCGGCCTGGGCGCTTATCGGGCAGAGGAATCCTCCCTTTGCCGGAGCGGTTTGGTTTTGCAGGGTGCCATCCGGCCGGTGGAATGTGCCTGTTTCGGCAATGGCTGCACGCCCGAAAAACCGCTGGGGGCACCGATGGTATCTTCGGAAGGAGCCTGCGCGGCTTATTACCTTTATCGGCGGGGCTAGTTGATTAGAAAGGAGTTTCTACCATGGAAAAAAGGCCAGATCTCGTCCCTGCCGCGGACCATCGGCAGGTCCTGCTGGCCCACGGCGGCGGCGGGACGCTCATGCATCAGCTCCTGGAGGAATTGTTCCTGCCCGCCTTTGCCAACGAAATCCTCGACCAGCGGGCCGACGGCGCCGTTTTTTCCCTGGGTGCCAACCGGCTGGCCTTTACGACGGATTCCTATGTGGTACAGCCTCTTTTTTTCCCCGGCGGCGATATCGGCAAGCTTGCCGTGTGCGGTACGGTCAACGATCTGGCCATGTGCGGCGCCCGCCCGCTTTATTTAAGCGCCGGCTTTATTATTGAAGAGGGCCTGCCTTTTGAGACCTTGCGGCAGGTGGTGGAGTCCATGCGGCGAGCGGCGGCGGAAACCGGGGTACAGCTCGTCACCGGCGATACCAAGGTGGTGGAAAAGGGCAAGGGCGACGGGATGTTTATCAATACCGCGGGCATCGGCGTCATCGCCCATGATTTGCCGATTCAGCCGCGGAGCGTGCAACCGGGTGACGCGGTGCTCTTGAGTGGCGATATCGGACGGCATGGACTTGCCGTCATGGCCCTGAGGGAAGGGTTGGCCTTCGACAGCGACATTATTAGCGACTGTGCACCCCTGGCGGCGCCAGTCCTTGCCCTGCTTGAGGGCGGCATTGAAATCCACTGTCTCCGCGATCTGACCAGAGGAGGGCTGGCCAGCGGCATGGTAGAAATCGCCACCTCGGCCGGTTTGCAAATCAACCTGGAAGAAAGGGCGATCCCTCTGCGGGAAGATGTGAAGGGGGCTTGCGAACTCCTCGGCTTCGACCCCCTTTACGTGGCAAATGAAGGCTGCTTCACGATTTTCCTTCCGGAGCGCGATGTAAAACGCGCCCTGGCCATTCTCAAAGGGCACGAATGCTGCCGTGAGGCAGAAAGGATCGGTGACGTCGGCCAAGGTTACGGCGGCATCGTGACTTTAACCACGATTATCGGTTCCCGGCGGATTGTTGCCATGTTAAGCGGGGAACAACTGCCGCGCATCTGTTGACCGAAGAAGGTGGGTTGATACCTGATGTTTTCCTTGACAAATATCTCTGAATGGCATAAACATCTTTTTTCCTAATTATTTCTATGCTGGTGGTAATATGAAAACCTATAATGCTAAAAAAGAAGACGCGAACCGGGAGTGGCGGGTAGTTGACGCCCAGGGATTGGTATTGGGAAGACTGGCGGCAAGAATCGCTTCTTGCCTGCGCGGCAAGGATAAACCCATTTATACGCCTCACGCGGATGCGGGCGATTTTGTCATTGTCGTCAATGCCGAAAAGCTCGTGCTTACCGGAAAAAAGCTTACCGATAAGGTATATTACGCCTATTCGGGCTATCCGGGCGGGCTAAGGGAAACGGCCGCGGGAAAGATGCTGCAGGTCAAACCGGAAAATGTCCTGCGCCTGGCCGTGAAAGGCATGCTCCCCAAGAACACCCTGGGGCGCGCCATGCTGAAAAAACTGAAGATTTACACCGGAGGCGGGCATCCCCATGAGGCCCAATGCCCAAAAGTCATGACCATTTAAGAGGAGACGACACGATGGCGGAAAAACGTTATTACGCTACCGGGAGGAGAAAATATGCCGTTGCTAGGGTATACATGAAAGACGGCAATGGCGCCATCCTGGTGAATAAGAGAAACTTCGACGATTATTTTACCAGGGACAGCCTGAAGATGCTGATCAAGCAGCCCTTCGAAATTACAGGCAATAAAGATAAGTTCGACCTCTACGTCAACGTGTCCGGCGGGGGTGTCTCCGGACAGGCCGGCGCCGTCAAGCACGGCATTTCCAAGGCCCTGTTGGAATACGATATTGCCCTGCGGCCTATCCTTAAAAAGGAGGGATTTTTGACCCGCGATTCGCGCGTCAAGGAAAGAAAGAAATACGGTCAGCCGGGAGCCAGGAAGCGCTTCCAGTTCTCTAAGAGATAAGGAAAGGAGGCCGCCGGCCTCCTTTTTTTTTAAATTTTAACCCCTTTAATTCCCTCCCCCTTGACGGGTGAGGGTGAGGGTGAGGGTGAGGGTGAGTAAAGAGTTGATAGCCAACGGTTTCCACCTTCCCCTCAATCCCCTCCTTTAGGCCTTTAGGCCCTGCGGGTCCTTTGGGTCCCTCGAGGGGGAGGGGAAGAAAAAGGTTAGGGGAAGGGTTCGGGTGAAAATCCGAAGCTTTAGGGGGAAAATATTATCATGATTAAAGCAGGCGTTTACGGGGCCAGCGGCTATACGGGGCAGGAACTGCTCCGGCTGTTGTTGCGTCACCCCCAGGTGGAGATAGCGGCCATCACCTCCCGGCAAAACAAAGGGATTCCCTTGGCCCGCGTTTTTCCCGGTTTTCAGGGATTGACGGACCTGACCTTTGCCGACTATGCGCCGGAGGAAATGGCCGCCTTTTGCGATGTCATCTTTCTCGCCCTTCCCCACAGCGTCTCGATGCAGGCTGCCCCCCTGTTCCTGGCGGCCGGCAGGAAGGTCATCGATCTCAGCGCCGATTTCCGCCTCCGGGATGTGAAAACCTATGAAAAATGGTACGGAACGCACAGCGCTCCCGACTTGCTGAACAAAGCCGTTTACGGCCTTCCCGAGCTGTACCGGAAGGCTATTGCGGGAAGCACTTTTATTGCCAATCCCGGCTGCTATCCCACTAGCGTGATCCTGGGTCTGGCGCCCCTGCTCAAGGCGCATTGCCTCGATCCGGCCTCGATCATCGTCGACTCCAAATCCGGGGTAAGCGGGGCGGGCCGGGAGCCCCAGACGGGCACGCTTTATTGCGAGGTTTCCGAAGGGTTCAAGGCCTACAACGTGGGGCGGCACCGCCACACACCGGAGATGGAACAGGAACTATCCCTCCTGGCCGGCGGGGACATTACCCTTTCCTTTTCCCCCCATCTGCTGCCGGTGAGCCGGGGCATCCTCAGCACGATCTACGCGAAGCTTGCAAAAAAGGCAACGGCCGTCGAACTGCTGGCGCTTTACCGGGATTTTTACGATGGGGAAAAGTTTATCACCCTTTACGGCGACGGACTGTTGCCCAATATCGCGGCCGTGCGGGGCACTAATTATTGCCATTTGGGGCTTGTTGTCGATGACCGGACGCAGCGTGTGGTAATTATTTCCACCCTTGATAACCTCGTCAAAGGCGCCGCCGGACAGGCCATTCAGAACATGAATATCATGTTTGGCTGCCCTGAAGACGCAGGATTGGACATGATGCCCCTTTTCCCGTGACCCGCTAAAAGGGGATAGTCCCACGGAGCGAAATAAATGCGCTCAAGAAGTTGCTTCCCCCTGGAAGCAACTTCTAGCTTACTAAACCTGCCGGAACTGTTTTAAGGAGAATATCCGTGTCCCTTAAATTGTATAACACCGCCACTAGAGGGAAAGAACTCTTTACACCCTTGGTTGAAGGTAAAGCGGGTCTCTATGTATGCGGGATTACCGCCTACGATTTGTGCCATATCGGCCATGCCCGTTCCGCCCTGGTTTTCGATGTCATTGCCAGGTATCTGCGCTACCGTGGCTATGCTGTGACCTTCGTCAAAAATTTTACCGACGTAGACGACAAGATTATCGACCGGGCCAAGGCGGAAGGGACGGACATCTTTGCCATTGCCGGACGCTACATCGGGGAACACGACGCCGATATGGATGCCCTGGGTGTGGCCAGGCCCGATCGGACGCCGCGGGCAACGGAGCATATCGGGGGGATGATTGCCCTCGTTGAGCAGTTGATTGCCAAAAACCTGGCCTATCCGATGGGGGGCGATGTCTATTTTGCCGTGGCCGGCTTCAAAGACTACGGGAAACTTTCCGGCCGGAGTCTGGAAGACATGCTGGCCGGGGCCCGGGTGGACATAAATGAGAAGAAGAACAATCCCCTGGACTTTGCCCTTTGGAAGGCCAGCAAAGAGGGCGAACCCTGGTGGGACAGTCCCTGGGGGAGAGGCCGGCCGGGATGGCATCTCGAATGCTCCGTTATGAGCCGGCATTTCCTGGGCGAGACCTTCGACATTCATGGCGGCGGTGAAGACCTCATTTTTCCCCACCACGAAAACGAGATCGCCCAGGCGGAAGGTGCGACTGGCAAGCCGCTGGCCAACTACTGGCTTCATAACGGCTTCGTCCGGATCAACAGCGAAAAGATGTCGAAGTCCCTGGGGAATTTTTTTACCATCCGGGACATGCTTAAGGCCTACCATCCCGAGGTGCTCAGGCTCTTTATATTGCAAAGCCATTACCGCAGCCCCATAGATTACACCGACACCTCTCTGGCCGAAGCAAGGCAGGGGATGAACCGGCTCTACAACCTGCGGAAGACGATCCAGACCATCCTCTCCGAGCGGCAGGCGCCCTTTTCCGCCCCATCCGCCCTGGCGGGGAAACATGCCGAGGCCCTGGAGAAGGTGAACGCACAGCGGGAAAAATTTGTCGCTGCCATGGACGACGATTTCAACACCGCCCGTGCCGTGGGCTGCCTTTTTGAAACGACCCGAATCATCAACGGTTATCTGGCGGAGAAACCGCCCCTCGCGGCGCCGGAGACGATCTTTGTCCTTCATCAAACCCAGCAGTATCTTCAGGAAGTAGGCGGTGTTTTGGGTTTCTTCCAAAAAGCCACGGAGGACTATTTTTTTCAGGACAGGGAGAGGGAGGTCCGTAAGCTGGGGCTTGATGTGGGGGAGGTCGAGCGCCTGATCGAGGCCAGAAATATGGCCCGGGCGGAAAAAAACTGGGCAAAGGCCGATGAAATAAGAAAGACCCTGGCGGAAAAGAGCGTCATCCTCAAGGACACGCCCGGTGCCACGGCCTGGGAGATTGGATAAGAGCCTTGAAATCGCGGGCAAAGATCATTATTTTCATATCCGGCATGTTTTTCTGTTTGCCGCAAAGGGCGGCTTTTTAGCAGGGAAAGGAGGAAAGGCAATGGAAATAACCAGCCCCGCTTTTAAAGAAGGTACGTCAATTCCCGTCAAATATACCTGTGACGGGCAGGATATCTCGCCTCCCCTTGCGTGGCAAAATGTTCCTGTCACCGCCCGAAGTCTGGCCCTCATCGGCGAGGATCCCGACGCCCCACGGGGGACATGGGTGCACTGGGTCGTCTACAACATCCCGTCCACGACGGCAAATCTCGCCGAAAATATCAAGGCGGAAAAAGAATTCCCCAATGGAATGAGGCAGGGAAGCAACGATTGGCCGCGGATTGGTTACGGAGGACCATGCCCGCCGAGTGGCACGCACCGCTATTATTTCAAACTTTATGCCCTGGATACAATGCTGGACCTGGAACCGGGAGCGGCAAAGGCGCAGGTGTTGCAGGCGATACAGGGCCATATCCTTGCCGAAGCGCAACTGATGGGAAAATATCAACGCTCGCAGTAGGGAATAGATAAATGTAAGGGGCATGGATATTCCCCCTCTCCTCGGGTTCCCGTCTTGAGTCCTTTGGACCATTCAGAGGCATGGAGATCCGGTGGGATCCGCCAGGGAAGGGGCGAGCGGAGCACTATTATGGATGTTCAAACCTGCCAGATAGATCAGGAAACACCTGCTGCCTGGGTCGGCGACTTGTGGGGAGGGTTGACCGCCATGCTGGTGGCTCTGCCTTCCTCGATCGCCTTCGGGGTGCTGACCTACACGGCATTGGGCCCTCAGTATGCAGGACTGGGGGCCATGGCCGGGATTCTCGGGGCCGCCGCCCTTGGTCTCGTGACGCCGCTTTTCGGCCGGACCGGCGGACTGATATCGGCCCCCTGTGCACCGGCGGCGGCCGTCCTTTCCGCGTTTATTATCGGTTTGCTGGAGGGAAAGGCCGGCGTTAAGCTCACACCCGTGGATATCCTCTCTTTGTTGTCCCTTACCGCCCTGCTCGCAGCGCTCTTGCAGATCTTCTACGGGGTCGTCGGCTTAGGCAGTTTGATCAAATTCATCCCTTTTCCCGTTGTCAGCGGGTATCTTTCCGGGGTGGGGCTCCTTATTGCCCTCGGCCAATTGCCGAAGCTTTTCGGTTTGCCGGTGGGCACTTCCCTGGTCCGGGGATTGATTTCGCCTGGCCTTTGGAAATGGGAGGGACTTGCCGTCGGGGTGATTACCATTGTCCTCGCGGAGATGGCGCCTCGTATCACTAAGAAGGCGCCGCCCACCATCATCGGGCTTAGCGGGGGGATTATTGCCTATTTCGCACTGGCGTTATATTCTCCTGATCTGCTGATCCTGCCGGGCAATCCGCTCATCATCGGTCCGATCGCAACCCCCGGGTCTATTCTCGGCACACTGGCCGGCCGGGCGACATCCCTGTTTTCTGCCAACCTTGCTTTCTTCCCCGTCATTATTGTTCCCGCTCTTACGCTTTCCGTGCTGCTTTCCGTGGATACCTTGAAGACTTGTGTCGGCCTCGACGCCTTGACCCGCAGCCGTCATAAATCAGACCGGGAAATCATCGGGCAGGGGATAGGAAACCTCGTCTCAACCTTAAGCGGCGGCATGTCCGGCTCCGGAACGCTGGGGCCGACCCTGGTCAATGTGACCAGCGGCGGCAGGACCCCCCGTTCGGGCCTGATTGAGGGCGGTTTGATCGTTTTGGCCTTGCTTTTTCTTGGTCGCCTGATCGCCTGGGTTCCCATCGGCGCCCTGGCCGGTATTCTCCTCGTCACTGCCTGGCGGATGTTTGATGTGAGCACATTCCGCAGGTTGCGCAATCCAGCCGGAAGACAGGATTTCGCGGTTATCGCCGGCGTTGTCCTCGTTTCCGTGACCATTGACCTGATCGCAGCGGCCGGGGTAGGGGTAGTACTGGCAATTATGCTGTTCATCCGCGACCAGATGCGGGGAACGGTCATCCTCCGGAAACTTTACCTTAATCAAGTATCTTCAAAAACACGCCGGCTGGCCTCGGAACGGGAGATATTGAACCGGTATGGAGAACAGGGAGTATTCTGCGTGCTCCAGGGCGATCTCTTTTTTGGCACTACGGATCAGCTTTTTTCCATCCTGGCGCCCGAACTCAAGACCAAGCGTTTCATCCTCCTCGATCTGCGCCGTGTCCACTCCATGGACTCTACGGCAGCCCACCTCTTCGAATTGATGCAGGCACAGCTGGCGGAACATGGCGGCCAACTGCTTTTCAGTGGTATGCCCTCCGGCCTGCTCGCCGAGCGGGACTTCGAGCATTATCTAGTGCAACTGGGGGTCATCGGAGAGGGGTGCGGCGTCATGATTTCGGATACCCTGGACGGTGCCCTGGAATGGATGGAAGAGCGTATTCTGGAGGAGGCGGGGGTTGCGAAAAGGACCGAGAAACTGCTGGAAGTGAAAGATTTTGAGTTGTTTCGTGAGTTTGACGAGAGTACGATCAGCGAATTGACCGTCTACATGGGTGAACTTTCGCTTGCCCAGGGCGAAAAGGCCATCTCCAAGGGGGACCGGGGGGACGAGATCTTCCTGGTACGCCGGGGCAGCGTACGGATCATGCTGCCGCTGCGGGGAGGAAAACGCCACCATCTGGCCACGATCGGGCCCGGAGATTTCTTTGGTGAAATGTCTTTTCTGGAACGGCGCATCCATCTGGCAGATATGCCCATGTCTTCTCCGGATCGCCGTACCCTCCGTACCGATGGAGAGCGGTCTTTTTTGATTCGCCGCGCCCGGTCGGCAGATGTTGAGGCCAAGGTCCCTACCGATCTCTATGTCCTTTCACGGGCCCGCTTCGATACGTTGTCCCGGACCAATCCCGTTGTTGGTGTCCAGTTCTTTGCCCGGCTGGCTGCGCATATGGCCGAACGACTGCGCCGGACGGATGCCGAGCTGCAGATACTGGAAGAACGGTAGATATTATTAGTGTTGAGTGTTATGTGTTGAGTTTTGAGTGATAAAAATTATTACTCCTCAACTCAACACCTAAAACTCAACACTCAACACTTTTTATTAGAGCGGGCCATGCGCAAAAGGAACACAGAAACAAAACTGCAGCGGATCGATGAAATAATTTCCCGCGCATTGAGGAAAAGACATGTCCCCTTGGGGTTGGAAGACCGCCGTTTGGTAGAGGCATGGGGACAGGCTGTTGGTCCGCAGATTGCCTCCCAGTCCCGGCCGGAACATCTGAAAAGGGAGACGCTCTCCGTTAAGGTGGCCAGTTCCGTATGGATGCAGCAGCTCTTTTTCCTCAAGGAGGAGATCATCGGTAAGGTCAATGCCGCCCTGGGGAATTCCATCAAAGATATCCGCTTTACCATCGGTCCGCTGCCCCCGCCCCCGGAAGGGGGCAATAGACAGTCCCTTTCCCTGCCCTCACCTCCCGGCCTGCTCAAAGAAAGGGACAAAAAGATGATGGAGGCCTGTCTCGGCTCCCTGGCGGATCAGGAGCTGAAGGAAATCATCCGCCGCGTGATGACGCGGGAAATTACCTCACGCAGAAGCCGGGAGCGGAAAGCTCCCTGAAAATCCCTGTCATCTCCTCCGAGTAGTCTTCTTTCTCGCCGAAAACAAAAAGAGGCGGCATGACCTCCAGTTCCTCTCCGCCTTCCCGGAGGCCCTCCGTTAAGAGGAATTGCCCGGCGGTCCCGGCGCGGGAATAAACCGGACGCAATCTTTTAGGTTCCACCCGGGCCTCCCGCATGGAACTAAGCAGTTCCACCATTCGGGAAGCCGGGTAGATGAAATAGGCGCGCCCTGCCGGTTTCAAGACATACGCTGCCGCCTGGAGGAAATCCCTGACGGTGCCGGCCAGCTCATGCCTGGCCAGGGCCTTTTCCCGGTCCGGATTTATCCTTCCCGAATTCATCTTGCGGTAAGGAGGATTGGAAACCACCACGTCAAAAGAACGGGGCGGGAAGATCATCTTGATTTTTCTTACGTCGCCATGGCGCATGTTGACTCTTTCATAGAGCCCATTCAGCGCGATACTGCGCAGTGCCATATCCACCAAGCCCTCCTGCAGATCGATGCCGGTTACAGATGTCCTTTCCCACCGGCCCGCCAGGAGCAAGGAGATCACGCCGCTCCCCGCCCCCATCTCCAGGACCTGTTCGCCGACCCGCAGACGGACAAAGTGGGCCAAAAGGAGCGCATCGAGGGAAAAGCGGTAGCCCTTTGTCTTTTGCAGAATTTGCATATTGCCCGGCAGCTTGTCCAAGGTTTCATCTTGGCGGATCGGCGTGTGCATATCTTCTTCAATCCAGGAGATGGATAAAGATGCCGCTGCGGAGTTTCGGCTCGAACCAGGTGGATTTGGGGGGCATGATCAGATTGGCATCGGCCACGGCCAGCAACTGCTCGATTGTCGCCGGATAGAGAGCAAAGGCCACGGCAAATTCGTGATTATCCACCAGCCGCTCCAATTCTCCCATTCCTCTGATGCCGCCGACGAAGGCCACCCGCTCGTCCAGGCGGGGATCATGAATGCCCAGGAGCGGCTCCAGCAGCCGTTCTTGCAGGATGGAAACATCCAGGCTGCCGATCGGATCCCTTTCGTCATAGAGCTCGGGGCGGGCTATGAGCCGGTACCAGCGGCCGTCGAGATACATGCCGAATTCGTGGCGGCGTGGCGGCGACTTGCCGCTGAAATCAAGCTCAAGAATAAAGTTTTTCCCACACCTTTGCAGAAATTCCCCCTTACTCAAACCGTGGAGGTCTCTGACAACCCGGTTATAGTCCATGATCTTGAGCTGCCGATGGGGGAAAAGAACCGCCAGCATATGCTCCGGTTCCCCCTCCCGGCGGCCGGGATGCTGCTGTCTGCGTTTTCTGGCGACCGCTGCCGCCGCCTCCGCCCGATGATGGCCATCGGCGATATAAAGGCTGTCCAACCGGGCGAATTCCCCGATTATGGCGGCCATTTTCTCTCGCTCGTTAAAGATCCAGACGGTATGTGCTATGCCGTCCTCCGCTACAAAATCGTATTCCGGCGGTGTTTTGACCGCCTCCGCCACCAGGCTGTCAATGGCGGGCTGCTCCCGGTAGGTGATAAAAACCGGCCCCGTATGGGCGTTTGCCCGCTCCACATGGAGAGTGCGGTCCAGTTCCTTATCGGCCCTGGTCAACTCATGTTTTTTTATTTGCCCGGCTTCATACTCGGCAATGCTTACTCCGGCCACCAGGCCGTATTGCCTGTGTCCGTTCATGCCTTGGGAATAGATGTAAAAGGAGGGCTTTTCATCCTGAAAAAGGATTCCCGACCGGACCATCTGTTCCAGGGTTCTTTTTGCTTGCTCATAGATGCGCGGGTCATGGGCGGGAACATCGGGGAGCAGGTCGATCTCCGATTTCTCTACGCGCAGAAAGCTCTGGGGATGTCCCTGGACGATATCCTGCGCCTCTTTGGTGCTGACAACGTCATAGGGTAGGGCGGCAACCTCTCCTACGAATTGGGGTCGTGGTCTTAAAGCCTTAAAGGGAAAAATGGCCGACATAAGCAGATCTCCTCCTCAAAAAGCCCTAACACACCAACAAAGCGGCCCGCAAGGGAAAATATGCAGCCCCAGTCAATAACATCGCCTACCCGCGCACACTACAGTCTCCCCTCTCGATGATCGAGGCTAATATTCCGGTCCATTCATTTGCTTACCCTATTTGTTATGAAGATTTTTTATCGAGGGGGATGATCCGTACACGCGCGGTCCCCTTGCCGATGAATCCGAGTTTGTTAGCCGCCGCTCGCGAGAGATCGATGAAGGGTTGTTTGCGTTTGCGGCAACGGTCGTTGACGGTGACAACAACCTCCTTGTTGTTGGAGAGATTGACGACCTTTACCTTGCTGCCCAGAGGCAGGGAGGGGTGGGCCACCGTCAGCCCTTTCGGATTGTAGCGTTGTCCCGAGCGGGTCCTTTTGCCATTGTACCTTTTTGCGTAGTAGGTGGCAATTCCTTCAACACCTTCCGCCTTGTGCGTCTTATTCTCAATGGTCGCTTCTGTACTGCTTTCGGTTGTTTTTCCCTGTGCCTCCGGGGTAAGTGTGCAGACCGGGGAAAGCAAGGATCCGAAAATCAAGAAAAGGATCAGCATACCCCGTAGCTTAGACGATACCATGCGCACCTCCTTTTTGGGCAAGGGTATTTTATAGCAGAAAGGACGGAGGCAGGCAAGGACAACTGGCGGCTCCCAATCGCAACAAGTTGCTATCATGAGCTTATTCGCGCTTCTAAAGCAGCTTTACCCTCGCGCCTGGTCAGTGAAAAAGGATTGTCTTATGACAAGGCCATGACCGGGATGCGGCGGCAATTCATCCATGATCCCAAATGGAATTCTCCTCGTTACTGGTCGCCTTTTGTCTATTATGGCCAATAATATTCAAAATATTGCCCGCTGAAATGGGGGGATGTTTTTCTTTTGTTGACAGGGCTGAAGGGAAAATCCATCTCCACTAATTTATATGATTAAAGCATGTTAGATGTTTATGATTTTTTTACTGAAGGGAAAAACCTCCAACCCTTCGGCGAAGCAAGCGGCCTGAAGAAGATCAATTTGCCATATTATCCTGAGATATCCATGTGATGCTTTGGTGGACGTTCTTTGCGGCATGGACCTTGCTCTGCTCCGCAGGGGGAACATGTCTCGAGGAAGGTCGCCATTGACCGTGAGGAGCTCCGGCAAGGTTGCCGTGTAATAGCCACTCGGGATTTCCGCCTTGGAAATCCATCATGACACTGAAACATCACCCGAAAGAATCGTTCCTCAATACGATCAATCAGGTTCAGCTCGCCATCAAGAGTTCCGGTGTATATCCGGAAGACCATCCCATCACCATCGGTATCATCAATAATTCCTACGAAGCGTTGACGGAACATCTGGCTTCGAAAAAGGTCCTCACGTGCCGGGCCATGGGTAGCAAATTATGGGTGGACGATGTCCCCCTTGAATCCTCCCATACCTTGTCCGTCAGTTTTGCCCTGGAGCTTGAACAAAGGGCGATCGAGAGCTTATCTTTCCATCGGGGTTTGTCCCCGACGGATTATCAGGTTTTCATAAAGGCCATGACCCAAAAATTGCCGTCCCAGGGCAAAGGCGGGGATGTGGCGACCGTCCTGAAAAAGAACGGTGTTTCCACGATCAGGTTAAATGATGTCCGCTATGAGAAGGTCACGGGAGCGCCCAAGGAAGAGGGTTACGGGCCTGCCATCCATCATTTGGATCTAGACGGGGCGCCGCTTGGCAAAGAGAAAAAAGTCCATGCCTTGCCAAGGAAGGAGCCGCACGCGGATGAGGCCAGGAAGACCGCCGAATGCGTCCGCGAGCTATTGGCCGGGAAGAAGAGCCAAGAGATAGAGTTCTTAAGTGATGATGCCACCCCCAAGTCCGATGAGATCCGGAAGAATATTGCGGAACGGCTTCAGGATGTTACCTCGGATAACGATGAATTCGAGACGATAAAAAATAATTTCCAGAAAATTTCCGATACCTTGATTGACTGGCTCAAAAGAGAAAATCATGTCGATACCTATCTCTCAGTAAACAAGAGTCTGCACAATATCTGCGTGTCGCTCAACAAGCTGGAATGCTATCTGACCAATGAAACCGTTGGCGGCCGGTTATTCGAGGGCAGCAAGCTGTCTAAGACGGAATTGCAGGAAGCCCTGAAAGCCAGGAAGAAAAACGGCAACAGCCTGCAGTATAATCTGGGCGCGCTCCACCTGGTTGACGAAGGTGTTCTTACGCAATTCCTGGCACAGCAATACAAGAACTGCCCCATTGTCCACCTTGCATCGATCAAGCATATCAAAGACAGTACGCTCAAAATGATACCGGAAAAGTATGTCAGACGTTACCAGATTCTTCCCTTCATGGCGGAGTCCGGAAATCTGTATACCGCAACGATGAATCCTGACGATTGGCAGGTATTCAAAGATATCCGCTTCGTCAGCGGCTTTCTGGTAGTTCCCCATCTCGCCGCGGAATATTACCTGCTTAACTCGATTGAAAAATTCTATAACATCAAAAGCGGCAAGTCGCTTACCCCCCAGGCCGCCGGTAAAATGCAGCAGGAGGACTGGAACAGCGATCTGGAGTTGGTTGAAGAAAAGCGGGAGTCCGTTGAGTCCTCCGAGGAACTGAAAGATTCGGACGCGCCGATCATCAAGCTGGCCAATGTTATTTTGGACGAAGCCATCAAACAAAAAGTAAGCGACATCCACATTGAACCTTATGAACACGAATTGCGGATCCGCCTCAGGATGGACGGCACCCTGATCACCGTGTTGAACCCTTCCAAAAGTTATGCCAGTGGGTTGTCTTCCCGGATCAAGATCATGTCGGGTCTCGACATCTCCGAAAGGCGCCTCCCCCAGGACGGACGGTTTAAGGTTCGCAAAAACGGAAAGGTGGTGGATTTTCGTGTTTCCGTATTTCCGGGGATATTCGGCGAAAAAATTGTCCTGCGTCTTCTGGACGATGCCAATCTCATCCTGGATACCAATCGATTAGGTTTCAATGAAGACGACCTGGCCCACCTGCTGTCCGCGATGTATAAATCCAAGGGGATGATGCTTTTTACCGGCCCCACCGGGAGTGGGAAGACAACCAGTATCTATTCCATCCTGCACACCCTGAATGATGGGACCCTCAATATTTCAACCGCCGAGGATCCGATCGAATACAACCTGAAAGGTATCAACCAGTTTCAGATGAACGGCCGGATTGGCCTCAATTTTGCCCGGGCCCTGAGGACATTCTTAAGGCAGGATCCTGATGTCATCATGGTTGGGGAAATCAGGGATTTTGAAACCGCAGAAATTGCCTTCAAAGCAGCTCTGACCGGACATCTGGTTTTGAGCACCCTGCACACCAACAGCGCCCCCGAGACCATTGCGCGGCTCCTCAATATCGGTGTCGAGCCTTACATGATTGCCTCTTCCGTGAATCTGATCGTCGCTCAGCGTCTGGCCCGGAAAAATTGCGATCACTGCAAGGTGGAAGCAACTCCCACGGATTTGCAGTTGAACCTCTTGCGAAATTATGGTTTCAGCGTCAATGGGCATCGTTTTGCGATGGGGGAGGGGTGTGAAAAGTGCGGCAATACGGGCTATAAAGGCAGGGTTGCCATATACGAAGTGATGCCTCTATGGAAAGAACTTCAGGAAATGATCATTACCAGCAAGTCCGCTTTTGAAGTTAGGGCGAAGGCTGAAGAACTTGGATTTGTGTCTCTGCAGGCCCAGGGTTTCAGTAAAGTCGTTCAGGGCGTCGTCTCGCTTAACGAATGGATGAGGGTGCTGGCCTGATGGCAAAAGGATTACTTGCGGTCTTCACCTACCTATCAATAACCACTCGTATCAATAAGTCATCCGGTCTTTATTGAGTCATCAGAGGTGGCTGGCGCTTTTTTTTAGCAGCTTTCAACCCATACTTCTTAGCGAAAAAAACAGGTGTGGCTAATGGCGTCAGCTACTAACAAATTCTTCCGAAACATTGCGTTGCTGATCATTACCGTTTGAAATTGCCAACGCCAAAATCAGCGGCGGCGGTACGACGTCCGCTGGATTGCCCGGTTGGGCGATACTTTTCATCTGCTCGTCCACAGTCAAGGGTTAACCCCTTGTGCCTCCCTTGGCTCTGGATGGTTTATGGGGCAGCTTGCTTGAAAACCGTTTAGCCGCTGCTACGATACGCTGAATTTTGCCCTTAGTCTTCGCGTCTTTAAAAAATCGGTTAGTTGTGAATGCCTCATCTTGCTTGCTCTCTTGTGCCACAATTTCCCTGATTACATCCAATGCATTCTGAATTTCCGCCTTTGCTAGTGTCTCATCTAGCGGATCAATGCCCTTGCTTTCGCACAGCTCGGCGACCGTGAACAGAACGTGATACGCTCCATCGATAAGAAAAAGCAGGCTGCGATCAAAAGCCTCGCCTTTCTTGATCTTCCTGTGCAGGTCTCTTTTTACAGTCTCTATTTCCGAAAAGACCCTTAATGGCGCCAACAACATCGAAGTTGTGATGTCGTCGTTAAATATGCTGTCGTAGAGGTCACCAAACACACGAGCCCGGTCTTTCTTTGCAACCTCTGGGCAGCCGAGAGAATACGCCAAGAAGGCCTGACCGGCACTCAAAGCGTCGATGCGTTTCTGCCTCGGCCGCTCGTGATGTTGTCGAGCCTTGCGCTCGTAGTATAGTCCCTGATCCAGAAAACTCTCCTCCAACTTCTTCTGCACCTCGTCATTGGAGCGCAGGTCACGAGTGTTGATGGGTGTTTGGCTATTGGTAGCCTCGGCTATGTCCGCAGTAATATCTCGGGCTTTCGTCTCATAAATCCGTGCCAGAACGAGGACGTTTTGGAGCTTATCCGGCTGTTCCTGGTAAGCCTCAAAAAGGGCATTTGAAGTCTGGCCACCATTTACAATTTGGACGTTATCAAGACTAACGAGGGGAGCTCGTGTACCCGGCTGGTACGAAAATGAATCGCATGTTATGGTGATACCATTGTTAAGGTACCAGAATTCGACATTCCTTTCCGACAATGCGGTCGCATGGATTTTTTTGTTGATCCTGTTCTTTTTTGTAAGATAGATGCGGACGTTATCGTTGAAAACCCCACCGTTCACTTGCTTGGGATCATCAGGGTCTGTTATGAGTCGAACAAGCTCTGTGGCTTCAAGAGTTACGATGAGACCACGGATGTTGCCATCGGTTCTCTCAAAATAATTCTTGTCCACGACGGTGAGTTTGGCATTGATTTTAGGGCGTTTCTTTTCGAGAAAGAGCTGAACAATGGTGTCTAACGTGTGGTGATTAACATTGAAGGATCGGTAAGCCATCAACGCAGAAGTCAACCGCTGTTTCTGTGTGGGTACAAGTTCTTTCATATTGCCGCAAAGATGAACTTCGAAATATGGGCTTGGGTTCTTGAGGGCATCCCATATTTCCTGTACCTTCTTCCAAAGGATAGGGTTACATGTCGCCTCCATTCCGGTAGCCTGATTCAACATATCAGTGCAAAAGGATAGGAGCTTGTCTACCTCTGTAGATGGAAAGTTGTTTTTTGCCTTGGGGAAAGAGCCCACGTGCTTGAATTGGAAAATGTGAATTGTATTCCGGCCGTCACGTTCATCAACATACACTGCATCGACTCCACGATCATTAGGCCCGTCCGTGATTGAGTCCTCGATTTCTTCAGGCGACAAACCGAGAAGATACTCAAGCATCATATAGGTGAATGTTCGGCCTGCAGTGGTGCAATAAGGTGAATCACCCATGTATGAGATTACCTTCTGTGATAGTGCATTCCAGTCAAGCAGGGTAGCCATTGTTTGCTCCTTTGTTATTGATCAGTGCCCAACATATAAAAGTTTTTACGGCGCGAAGCCGACGTAAAAACTTAGTTGAACAAACCCTCTCGCGACCAGTTGCCTCATAAATAAATGTTACCGAAGGGGTAGAGAGAGGAGCTTACGTTGCCTCATAAAAGATGTTACTCAGTGTTGTTAATGGAGAAGATTTTCTTCAGTTTCTTATCCATGATTTTTCTT
>Ga0209514_10000514_pt1:75000-78104 | contig 78104 bp, 78 predicted proteins | sample Subgrocontami58m_FD_187452 | JGI IMG/M metagenome (GOLD analysis project Ga0209514, IMG submission 187452) | Subsurface groundwater microbial communities from S. Glens Falls, New York, USA - GMW37 contaminated, 5.8 m (SPAdes) (version 3) | ecosystem: Environmental > Aquatic > Deep... | reverse complement strand
AGCTGGTCTGAGAGGATGGTCAGCCACATTGGGACTGAGACACTGCCCAGACTCCTACGGGAGGCTGCAGTCGAGGATCTTTTGCAATGCCCGAAAGGGTGACAATGCGACGCCGCGTGTGCGATGAAGGCCTTCGGGTCGTAAAGCACTGTCAGCTGGGAGGAATCTCTGGAGTTCCAACAAAACTTCAGGGTGACAGTACCAGCAAAGGAAGCCACGGCTAACTCCGTGCCAGCAGCCGCGGTAATACGGAGGTGGCAGGCGTTACTCGGATTGATTGGGTGTAAAGGGTGTGTAGGTGGCAAACTAAGTCGAGTGTGAAATCCCTTGGCTCAACCAAGGAACTGCATTCGAAACTGATTTGCTTGAGCGTCAGAGAGGTAAATGGAATTCACGGTGTAACAGTGAAATGTGTAGATATCGTGAGGAACACCAGTGGCGAAGGCGATTTACTGGCTGACTGCTGACACTGAAACACGAGAGCAAGGGGAGCAAACAGGATTAGATACCCTGGTAGTCCTTGCCGTAAACGATGTACACTAGGTGTCGGGCCCTCTGGGTTCGGTGCCGCAGTTAACACTTTAAGTGTACCACCTGGGGAGTACGGTCGCAAGACTGAAACTCAAAGGAATTGACGGGGACCCGCACAAGCGGTGGAGCATGTGGTTTAATACGACGCTACGCGTGGAACCTTACCAAGGCTTGACATGTATTTGAAAGCCTATCGAAAGATAGGGCCTGTCCTAAAGACACAGATACACAGGTGTTGCATGGCTGTCGTCAGCTCGTGTCGTGAGATGTTGGGTTAAGTCCCGCAACGAGCGCAACCCCTATCACTAGTTGCCAGCCCGCAAGGGCGCACTCTAATGAGACTGCCAGTGTTTAACTGGAGGAAGATGGGGACGACGTCAAGTCAGTACGGCCCTTATGCCTTGGGCTACACACGTGCTACAATCCCCGCTACAAAGAGCAGCGATACCGTAAGGTGGAGCAAATCTCAAAAAAGCGGGGCCAGTTCAGATTGAGGGCTGCAATTCGCCCTCATGAAGCCGGAATCGCTAGTAATCGCGTATCAGACACGGCGCGATGAATACGTTCCCGGGTCTTGTACACACCGCCCGTCAAGCCACCCGAGTTGACTGCACCCGAAACCGTTTCTTCTGACCCGCAAGGGGGGAAGGCGTCTAAGGTGTGGTTGGTGAGGAGGGCTAAGTCGTAACAAGGTAGCCGTATCGGAAGGTGCGGCTGGATCACCTCCTTTCTAAGGAGACTTAAACACGTAACATATCGCGTCGTTTCACAGACGCGGTCGACTAATTGGTGAAAGAAAAAATGAGTTCAGTCCTGGCTTATTCCCGCATCATATTCATATGGTGCGGACATATAAGGTCACAGACTATAAATAATATAGAGGCACTGCGCTAGATGGCGAAGGTACTTCAGCGCCTACAATGCTCTTATTCGTCGCATTGCTTAACGGCGCTTCAGTATCGATTTTGCTTCGCAAAATCGGGCCTATAGCTCAGCTGGCTAGAGCGCCGTGCTGATAACGCGGAGGTCTCTGGTTCGACTCCAGATGGGCCCACCACGTTCGCATCCGCGAACGTGATCCTGAACGAGATATGAAATCCGACAAAGAGGAGGATTTCATACGAAGTGAAGGACCTAAATCAGATCGAAGCAAAGGTGCTTCGTCCCGCTTTCGGCGGGACTCAGCATCAAATTTACTTCGTAAATTTGGGGATATAGCTCAATTGGCCTCCGGCTCTACGAGCCGTAGGCTCGGAGAGGAGAGCACCAGCTTTGTCCCGCCAAAGGGTATCTTAAGAGATGCCATTTTAAAGGTGTTTGGCGGGATCCCGCCCGCAGTTAAACAGATGGCGGGGCAAGCTACCACGAAATGATCGGGGCAGTAGCTCAGCTGGGAGAGCGCGAGCTTTGCAAGCTTGAGGCCGGCGGTTCAAACCCGCTCTGCTCCACCAGTTAAAATATCTATATTTTTAGGAAAGTTTATGTCCCGCCAATGCAGTACGCATTGGGCGAGGCGGGACGACTCGTTCTTTGACAATACATAATGAGTAAAAGGTGAATCGAGCATCACATCAATATGATTCGTTTCTAATGTGGACATTAATGAAATGGACAAGCTACTAAGAGCTTATGTGTGGATGACTAGGCACTAGAAGGCGAAGAAGGACGCGGTAAGCGGCGATACGCTCCGGGGAGTCGCAAACAGACTTTGATCCGGGGACCTCCGAATGGGGCAACCCCTTGCGGGTAATACCGCATGATCATACGCTGAATACATAGGCGTATGAAGCTAAACCGGGAGAAGTGAAACATCTCAGTAACCCGAGGAAGAGAAAAAGACATTGATTTCCCAAGTAGCGGCGAGCGAACGGGAAACAGCCTAAACCACTGGTATTTATACCGGTGGGGTTGCGGGACCGCAATGTGAGATTGTCGAAGGATAGCAGAATGAGTTGGAAAACTCAGTCGAAGAGGGTGATAGCCCCGTATGCGAAATCCGGAGGCACTCTAGCGGTATCCCAAGTAATGCTGGACACGTGAAACCCAGTATGAATCCGGCCTGACCACGGGCTAAGGCTAAATACTATCTAGTGACCGATAGTGCACAAGTACCATGAGGGAAAGTTGAAAAGAACCCCTGTAAGGGGAGTGAAATAGTACCTGAAACCGTAAGCTTACAAGCGGTGGGAGCTCTATGGTCCCGCTTCGGCGGGACAACGAGTGACCGCGTGCCTTTTGGTTAATGATCCGGCGAGTTGCTGGGCGCAGCAAGGTTAAGGCCTTATGGGCCGTAGCCGTAGCGAAAGCGAGTCCGAACAGGGCGATTTAGTTGCGTCAAGCAGACCCGAATGCCAGGTGATCTACCCTTGGCCAGTGCGAAAGTTGGGTAAAACCAGCTGGAGGTACGAACCCGTGAACGTTGAAAAGTTCTGGGATGAGCTGAGGGTCGGAGTGAAAGGCTAATCAAACTTGGTTATTGCTGGTTCTCCCCGAAATAGCTTTAGGGCTAGCCTCGTGTAATAGTTGCTGGAGGTAAAGTACTCGATGGGCTAGGCGGCTTACCGGCTTGCCGA
>Ga0209514_10000514_pt1:0-72500 | contig 78104 bp, 78 predicted proteins | sample Subgrocontami58m_FD_187452 | JGI IMG/M metagenome (GOLD analysis project Ga0209514, IMG submission 187452) | Subsurface groundwater microbial communities from S. Glens Falls, New York, USA - GMW37 contaminated, 5.8 m (SPAdes) (version 3) | ecosystem: Environmental > Aquatic > Deep... | reverse complement strand
GATACCGCGCGTTATACAGGTGCTTGGCGCAATCGAGCCCGATAGAAACGATTCCTACCATACGATGTTCAGGAATATAGTCGAAGAGGTTTCTATCGCTACGGGAGGTAGAAAAATAGCCGCGTATGTCATCCCGACCGCCGGTCTTAATGCCTGCGCCATCAGCGATACAAGAGGGAATTCCGCCATAGGGGTCACCGAGGGGTTGTTGGCTAGATTGAATAGAAGTCAACTGGAAGGTGTGATAGCGCACGAGGCGGCCCATATAGTTTCCAATGACAGCATCACGACCAGCGTGGTTACGAGTCTTTTCGGGATCTTTACGTCTACGTTGGAGAAGCTGGGAAAGGTCGTCCGGGCCTTCAGGGGCGCCGGTATGGTCTATATTATCCTTATCGTCATGCAGTTCGTAAATCATCTGCTCTACATGTTTCTTTCGAGGACAAAGGAGTATAGAGCCGACGCCGTGGCCATCCGGTTATCACGTAACCCTATCGCCCTTGCCGAAGCTCTATATATCATTACCCACGGATGGCGAGGGAAGGGGGCGATACCAGATTCTCTTGGGCCCATATTCATCATTTCGCCCGAGCATAATGCCCTTGATGAGAAAGAGGGGTTCGTTTCGAACCTATTTTCCACGCATCCGCCGGCCGGGAAACGTATCGGGACACTGCTTGAAATGGCCCATTCCAATCTTGAGTTCACTGAAGACGGCCTGGCCCGGCCCCCGGCCCCTCAATTCAGCGAATCGTCGCTCTCTCCATCCGGCGTCAGCCTTAAGCAATGGTTCATATTTAAAGAAGGTGATTGGCTCGGTCCGCTCGACGTGGCGGGTTTGATGGCCGGCGGCCTTGACCCGAATTCATGGGTATCGAGAACGAACGAAAAGAGGGCACGCCTTGCCTCGGAATATGGAGAACTGACTGGCGCTATAAGGCAGGCAGGCTCGCATGGGGATTGTTCGGTCTCATGTTCTAAGTGCAGACAGCCGCTATCCGAGGTCAGGTATGAAGGCGCCCTGGCTTATAAATGCCGTTATTGCGGCGGAATGCTGGTCGATCCCAATGTAGGTTTTCGGCTGCTTGTGAGGAAGGGTTTTTCTTTTCCTCCGGAGATAGAGAGAGTGGCGATGGTAGCGGCGAGGTCGTATGCCGAAGAAGGGCTAAAATATAAGTCTGTGCCTAAGCTTGAATGCCCGAAGTGCAGGCAGTCTATGCGCCACAACCTGTTCTCTTACGGATATCCTATCGAATCGGACAGATGCGACATCTGCCAATATATCTGGTTCGACAAGAATAAATTCGAAGCGCTGCAATGCCTTTACGAAAAGTTCGGCGCCCGCGGTTAAAGGGATGCTTTTTCCTTGCTATATCGCATAAGGAGTATTATCATATTTTTGAGTAGTACGGTGTGGGGCAAGATAATAGCGGGAGAGGAGGAGACGTATGACCAGTGAAAACGTTCAGAAGTGCGGCGGATCGCAGGATTGCCATGAAAAGAACCATATCTGCAGGCTTATCATAGGCGGGGACCTTGAGCGCGTAAAGAAGCTTGTCAGGGATACCCAGTATTATTGCAAGAACTGCGGGCGCTCCGCTCACGATAAAGAGAACCTTTGCAATCCGTCTAAATTGTGATCCCTTAAGGAGGTCGAATGAAGATTGCCGCGATATCGATCGCAGTTTCGATTGCCGTTTGCATGGCATTCAATGCTTATTGCGTGGAGGGCGATACTACTACGGGTGAGGGCAGGTATCAGCTGGTTGATATGAAGGTCGGTAATGAGATGGTGCCGTTCCTTCTGGATTCCAAGACAGGCAAGGTGTGGATCTACCAGTCGGATATCGGATCCAAGAAGAAGTTTGTGGGCCTGAGCGTGGAAGGCGCTGCCTTCAGCAGGGACGAAAAAGAGCAGGAGGCCCTGAATAAGCAGATAGAGCAGTGGCATTTTGACGGATACATAGATAAGAACCTGAAGGGCTTGAAAGAGAGCATCTTCGGCGCGTTCAGCTACTCGCCCGAGATAGAGAAGATCGAGGGGCTTTACGGGAGACGAAAGGCCAAATAAAACCGGAGGGGGGCTATGGATCTTTGGAGTTTTTGCAAGTGCGAGACCGGACATATATGTCCGATATGCAAGCTTCTTGTGTTGGCGGTCGTCGCTATAATCGGGGGGATCGTCGGTTATATGATAGCCAGGAAACGTAAGTAGCCTTGCTTCGCCTGAGATCGTCCCGGGGATAGCATGGGCAAAAACAGGAATAATTCCGTAAGACGCCTGCCGCATAATATAATACGCACCATATCGAAATCCGGTTTATGCTCCAGGAAAGAGGCCCTCCGGCTGGTATTGGACGGTAAGGTCGAAGTGAACGGAAGAGCTGTTGCCGACCCTGGCATGAAGATCGCGTCATCGGATAAGGTTCTGGTGAACGGACAGCCTCTTGCCGCCAAACGCAAGAGATATATATTGCTCAACAAGCCCCGCGGATGTGTAACTACGCGTAAGGATGAGCGAGGCCGGCCTACGGTTTATGAATATCTGAAGGATGTCGAAGGCTGGGTCTTCCCTGTGGGCAGATTGGACCGCGAATCGGAAGGGCTGTTAATATTTACCAATGATACTAAATACGGTAATCGTTTAACGGATCCCAGGTATAATGTCGAGCGGACGTACCTGGTCCGCGTCTCCGGTGAGGCGACGGCCGTCGACATCAGGAAGATGCTGTCAGGGATAAATATAGGCCATGGCGAGACGGCAAGACCCCTCAGCGTCAGGATAATTGCCGCCGACAACGTATCGAGTCTATTGGAGATAATACTTAATGAGGGCAAGAATAGAGAGATAAGGCGCATGCTAGACGCCATAGGCGTCGATGTGACGATGCTGAAAAGGACAAGGTACGGTCCCTTTCGGCTTGGTAATTTGAAGCCCGGTAAATGGGCCGAGGTGAAATTACCGAAAAGCGGAGGATTAGAAAAATGAAAAAACTTTATCTATCCGATACGGATCGTAAGATCGGCGGGGTGTGCGGTGGGCTGGGGGACTATTTCGACGTCGACGCTACGCTAGTAAGGATAATCTTTATATTGATAGCGATATGCTCGATAGGCCTCGGCATAGTCGCGTATATCCTGATGTGGATGGTAATACCGCGAAAGCCAAAGGCGTAACGTTTTTTAAACAAGGAGGGTTGTATGGCGGAGAGTCAGATAGGGGTGGTGGATCATTTTTTTGATAAGATAAGCGTATGCATGATAAAGTTGAGCGATACAGTAAAGGTCGGCGATAAGATACGGATAAAGGGGAAGGCCTCGGAGCTTGCGCAGGAGATCGCCTCGATGCAGATAGATCGCGTCCCGGCGCAGGAAGCGAAGAGCGGAGATCTTATAAGCCTTAAAGTGGACCAGAAGGTCCGTCAGGGCGACGCCGTTTATAAGGTCGCGTAAGCTATTTTTAGCGGCAAGGGGAAGGTCTTTTGGATATTGTAACGTTAATAGGGTCGATCGCCGCTATCTGCACAACGATCTCATTTGTGCCGCAGGTCATCCGGATACACCATACGAAAAGGACGCATGATCTGTCCTTGCCTACGTATATCCTTTTATCGTTCGGGGTGCTTTTGTGGCTATGCTACGGGATCGCCACGGCAAGTCTCCCGATCATAGGCGCTAATCTGGCCACATTCCTATTATGCGCTTATATAATCGCGATGAAGCTTATCTATAAATAAAACAAGGAGGATCGATGGAGTGGAAAGTGTTTCTTGCAACTATGGGCGCGATCTTTTTTGCCGAATTGGCCGATAAGACGCAGCTGGTGGGGATCGCCATGTCGGCCGAATCCGGCAAGCCGTTAAGCGTGTGGCTCGGGTCCGTGTGCGGATATATGATAGTAACGGCCATATCGGTATTGCTGGGAGGGTTCCTTGTAAAGCTTCTGGGTCCGCAGGTGATACGGTATACCGGGGCGTCGATATTTGTTCTTATAGGGATCCTGATATTTTCGGGAAAGATATAAAGAAAAAAGGGTGGGCATGGCAGGGGTTGCTGTTAGAGTTTTTTTATGGGTGTCCGGGGCTATCGTCGCCGGCGCCGGGGTGATATTTTACGAATCGTTCTGGGCCGGCCTGGTGAAATACGCGGGTTTCCAGCGCGCATCGTTGGGAAGATTCATCTTCACGCTTGTTATTTCGTGGGTCGTGATACGCCTGGCGTCGGGCTCAAGGCACAGCCTGCGCGTCCGGGAATGGCTTTCGGAAAAAGAGGCCCGGATGTCCGAAAGGGCAAAGAAGATAGCCGCCGGAGGGAAGTTTTTGGCGGTCATAAATACGGCGATATTTTTAGGGCCGCCTATCGCGTCGATCCTTATGATAGTGCTCGGGATAGGTATACGCAGGGTGTATCTCTACGCGCTCTTGTGCTCTCTTCTCGCAGCGGGCGTATGGTGCGGTTTATATTCGGGGATATTCTGGACCTGGGGAAGGGTTTTTATCGTTAAATAAGAAAGGCGGTAATTTATGAAGATCGTGTTATCGGCCGTTATTTTATTGTCTATAGCGTGCGTACGCTCATTTGCGGAGGACGCCAATATTCAAAAGAAAGATTTTAGCCTTGTATCCGCCGCTCCGCATACGGCTGTCGGTACCGTCAGGACGTCTGTGCCAGCCGATCTGGCCCGCACCGAACCCGCCCTTACGATAACCGACGACTCGGGAAAGGATATCGATTTTACCTTGAAGGCGAATACTGTCATATATTCGGGATCTGACGGCAGGCTTATGAGCGTCAAAGAGATACCCGTGGGCGATAAGGTCCAGGTCAACTACGATATTGTCAAAGGGGTTAACTATGCGGCGGCTGTAAGGCTGGTGCCGGCGGAACCCATCGCGGCGGAGAATGTCGAGCCGGTCTCTGTGCCGGAAAAGAAAGAGAGCGTCAAGTAGGGTCCTTATCGAGGGCCTTCTATTTAATATTCGTCAGTATCCAGAGGTTCAGTTTTTTCATGATCGGCAGGAGGAAGAAGTTTTCGGTTATGATGGCCAATGCCGCCCCGGATATGATTGAGAACATAAGCGCGGCAATCGAAATGAATATTACAGCAAAAGGTTTTCTAGTGAATTCCCGGACGTGAAGTATCCACCACTCGATCGTCAATTCCGGCCTTATCCCCAGAGCGGTAAATACAATAAATACGACTATAAAGCCGAGCAGGGCTATTGATACTATCCTTAGCCCAAGCGTGAACAGGAAAAGGAAAAAGGGAAGGCCCGCGAAATATATCATGGATAAAAGTATGATAAGCTCAAGGAGGAGTAAGGCGCCCATTACCATCATGATCATTTTAAGCTGCGTTCTTTTCATGATGGTCTAGTATATCACACGACTAAATATTCGGCAAAAATATTCCTTGCTTCATCCATATTAATATATTAAGATGTAGAAAATGATATGGAGGATACCGATGGCAAGGCGCTTTGCGGCAATTAGTTGCGGTGTTATGGTTATGTCTTTTTTCCTTTTGGGCCGGGTTATTGCCGGTGATACGGCCGAAGGCGACAGGGAAGAGCTCAGGCAGTTGAGGGAGACTAAGGCGAAGCTGAACATGGAGTACGAAGACCAGATGCGCAGGCTGCACAAGGAATCTGAAGACAGGATGGCCGGGATCAAGGCCGATTACCGTAAGACCAGGGAGGCGCTCATCGCGGATATGGATAGCAAGATGAAGCAGACACGCCTCAGCTACGAATCAAAATTAAAGCCTATGCTCAGGGAAGAGGACCGGCTTATCGGCAGTTTAGGGCCGTCCGCCAACCAGGATTTCGCGAGAACGAAATTGGAGAGGGCGGGAAATTAAGGTCAAGGCCCGTTATTTTATGGGAAGGTGTTTCCTGATATCGCTATGCGGTTTTCTGCTCGTCGTGTCCTCAGCCACGGCTTTCGATATGGAAGGGGACGGCAGGAAAGAGTTTGAATATTGGCCCGATGGTAACTATAAGTCATTTACGCTTTTCGACGAGAGCGGGCGCGTCAAGGCAAAGGCCTATTGCGGCGCGGACGGCACGGTGGAGAAGGTTGAGAGGTTCGATATTTACGGCAACAGGATCCAGGAGGCCTTTTACGACGGCGAGGGAAGGTTGAAGACGGGGATCGACGGGTGGGCCGCCATGAGATGGTGGTATGATGGTTCGCAGCTCGTGTCGCAGATATCATACGATGAGGATGGCCGCACGGTCGACCGCAGGCAATACAGCGATTCCGGAAGGCTCATATACAGGCAATACTCACCCGACGCCGACCTGAATCCTTATGAAGAGGCAAATATGTATATGCTCGCCGGCCTAAGGAATGAAGCGTATTATAACCCGGAAGCGAGATGAAAAGGTTGGTTTAACAAAAAAGGGAGGGATGTATGATGATAGGCGCGTCAAGGCTCATGGGTCTTTATGCGGTAATACCCGCAACGGTCCTGTTGACGGTAAGTTTTTTCGTGCTGGTGTCGATCCGCAAGCTCGAAGGGCAGGCGTTGAGGGCATTTGGCTATGTAGTTGCGGCCCTTCTATGGATATCGGTGACGCTGATGCTTGCGACCGGGATGTACACGCTCTCTACGGGAAAGTGCCTCATGATGAACAAGATGAAACATTCCGGGGAATGCGGGATGAAGGATAAATGCGATAAGGCGCAGGCTTGTAAGAGAATACAGGAGAAGGGGGTGGATGTAAATGCCTAAGAAATACACAAGGAAGATGAGGCGCAGGGACCTGAGGACGAAGAAGAGAAGAAGAATAAGAAAGTAACCTAATCGGGGAGAGGCGCATGAGAAGGCTTATTATTGCCATATTTATTACAATATCTGCCGGATCCGGGTCGTGTTATGCGGACGGCCTTGATTCCCTCATAGAGGTCGGCAAGGCCCAGGCCGAGATACAAAAGGCGTATAAGTCCGAGACGGAAACGTATAAGTCGGTCCAGAGGGCCGTTGATAGCGGATCTATCAAGAAATGGCAGCCGAAGGCCGAGATAAGCAAGCTTTATGGAGAGCCTGTTATCGTGGTCGATGACCAGCGTACTGGCCGCCAGAAGTGGGTCTACAAACCGGCCGAGTCGGATTTTATGAAGGGAGGGCCCAAGGTAAACCTTTATTTCGACGCCCAGGGCCTTCTCGATGAGATAGAGATAGAAAAGTAGCGGTTTGAAAGGGTGAAATATGGCAACTTTTGACGCAAAGGACATAAGGAACATAATTCTTCTGGGACATTCAGGATGCGGGAAGACGACGCTGGCCGAGGCCATCCTTTTCAACGGCGGGGCGATACCAAGGATGGGTTCCGTAGACGCGGGGAATACGGTTTCGGATTATAACGAGGATGAAAAAGAGAAGAAGCATTCCGCCAGCACATCCTTATTGACGTTAACATATGGCTCCAAGAAAATAAATATCATAGATGTGCCCGGATATACCGATTTTGTCGGAGAGATGATAGGCGGCCTGAGGGCTGTGGACGCGTGCATCGTGCTGGTGAACGCCACCAGCGGCATAGAGATAGGCACCGAAAGGGCATACAGGATGGCCATGGAAAAAGGCGTCCCGTGCATCTTTTTCATAAATATGCTGGATAAGGAGCATTCCGATTATGATAAATGCTTCGAGGATATAAAAAAGAAGTTCAGGAAGCATTGCATAGCCGTTGATATACCGGTCGGCAGGGAATCGGCCCTTAAGGATGCGGCAAATATATTGACCGGAAGAGGGATAGATTCGCTTTCGGACGCCGATAAGTCGTACGCAAAAAGACTCAGGGATCAGATGGCGGAAGCGGTTGCCGAGACCGATGACGCCCTGCTTGAGAAATATCTGGAAAAAGGGGAACTGAGCCCGGAAGAGTTGACGCCGGCGTTAAAGAAGGCGGTAATAAGCGGAGCGGTGACGCCTATACTTTGCGGTTCGGCGGCGCGTAACATCGGCGTGAAGGAACTTTTAGATATCATAGTCAATTATTTCCCGTCCCCTGTCGACAGGCCTCCCATTGAAGCGGTGAGGGCCAATGGCTCGGATAAGGCCTCTTTGACGGCGAAGACCGACGGCCCATTTGCGGCGTTGGTATTCAAGACGGTATCGGATCCCTTCCTTGGCCAGATAACGATGTTGAGGGTCTTTTCGGGAAACGTGATGGCTAACACCGGTTTTTACAATGTATCTAAAGGGACGAAAGAGAAGATCGGACCCATTTTCGGGCTCATGGGCAAGACGCAGGTACCCATGGATTCGGCCAGGGCCGGAGATATTGTATGTATGGCTAAACTGAAAGAAACGGCTACCGGAGATTCAATCGGAGACGAGAAGAACCCCCTGAAATTCGAAGATATACAGTTCCCGGATCCGGCCATATCGTTTTCCTTGAAGCCGAAGACCAGGGCCGATGAAGACAAGATCTCGACCGCGGTCCACAAGATAATGGCCGAGGACCCGACGTTCAAGGTCACGAGGGACGAGCAGACAAAAGAGATGATAGTGAACGGCATGGGCGACATGCATATAAACATGATGATAAACAGGATGAAGATGCGTTACGGCGTGCAGGTCGACCTCGGGACCCCGAAGGTGGCATACAAAGAGACGATCACCGGGAAAGGCGACGCCCAGTACCGCCATAAGAAGCAGACCGGAGGAGCGGGGCAGTTCGCGGAGGTGTGGTTGAGGATAGAGCCATTGGCCCGCGGCGCAGGTTTTGAGTTCGTCGATGATGTCGTAGGAGGCGCCATACCGAGGCCTTTTATAGTAAGCTGCGAAAAAGGGGTAAAGGCCGCAATGAGTTCCGGCCCGCTTGCGGGTTTTCCTGTAGTCGACGTCAGGGCGATCGTCTATGACGGTAAGACCCATCCTGTAGATTCAAAAGATATAGCCTTCCAGGTAGCGGCAAGGAAGGGGTTCAAAGAGTCGATGTTGAAGGCAAGGCCGGTGCTGCTGGAGCCGATCATGGATGTCGATATAGTGGTCCCGGACCAGTTTATGGGGGATATCACCGGGAGCCTTAACTCAAGAAGAGGGAGAGTCATGGGGATGGACCCCGGCGACGGTTCCCAGACGATAAAAGCAAAGGTGCCGCTCGAAGAGATGTACAAGTACGTGAACGAGCTAAAGTCCATAACGGGCGGCCAGGGCACCTATACTATGAGCTTTTCGCATTATGAGGTCGTGCCATCAACCCAGGCGCAGATCATTATCGATAAAGCCAAGCTAACCAAGAAAGAGGAAGTGGAGGACTGATATGAGCGGACATTCTAAATGGGCTACAATTAAACACAAGAAGGCGGCCACCGACGCAAAGCGCGGCAGCCTGTTCACGAAGCTGATCAAGGAGATCACCGTGGCCGCAAGAAGCGGCGGCAAACCCGATACCAATCCGAGGTTGAGGGTAGCGATAGAGAGGGCAAAAGAGGCGAGCATGCCCTCCGACAATATCGACAGGGCGGTCAAGAAGGGCACCGGAGAACTCGAAGGCGTAAGTTACGAAGATATAACTCTGGAAGGCTACGGCCCGGGCGGGGTCGCCATATACGTCGAAGGCGTAAGCGACAATAAGAACAGGACGACCAGCGAGGTGAGGACGATATTTACGAAAAAAGGCGGCAACATGGCCGGCGCGGGTTCGGTAGCCTGGATGTTCGAGAAGAAAGGGTACATCGTCATAAAGAAGAGCGTCATCGAGGAAGACAAGCTTATGAGCGTAGCTCTGGATGCCGGAGCCGAGGACCTCATAGTGGAAGACGATAATTACGCCGTCAAGACGTCGCCGTCCGATTTTTTCAAAGTGAAAAAAGCGATCGAGGACAATAAGATACCGACCGAATCGGGCGAGATCACCCTCCTGCCCAAATCCACCGTAAAGGTCGTGGGAGACGACGCCAAGAAAGTATTGGACCTGGTGGATTCATTAGAGGAGCACGAGGACATACAGAACGTGTACGCCAATTTCGATATACCGGACGATATGATAAAGGAATAATGCGTATATTGGGGATCGACCCGGGCCTAAACGTGACCGGGTACGGCATAATAGACGACGGTAAATTCAGGCTGGTTGAAGCCGGCGTGATAAGGACCAGGGTCAACACGCCGATCCAGGAAAGAATCAAAAAGATATTCGACGAGATCTCGGGGATTATAGAGGAGCACAGGCCGGACGTCCTTGTTCTCGAAAAGATATATTCGCACTATAAGCATCCTACCACAGCGATCCTGATGGGCCACTCCAGGGCGATGGCGTGCCTGGTATGCGGCAAGTTCAATATAAGGCTGGTCAACTATCCGTCCACGCGCATCAAAAAGGCGGTAACCGGGAACGGTCACGCTTCAAAACACCAGGTCCAGCGCATGGTGCAGAATCTACTGAAGCTTAAGACGGCCCCGGAACCGGTGGATGTGAGCGACGCGATCGCCATGGCGATAAGCTATTGCATGATAGAGAATCGCGGCAAAATATGATATCTCAAATATCCGGAAAGATAAAAAAAGTAAAACAGCTCAGCGTCGTGATCGACGTGAACGGCATATCTTACGAGGTGCTTATCCCTCCGGCTGTTATGAAGGGGATGGATAAGGCCAGGACCGAAGACGGCAACATATCGCTCATTACCTATCATTACTACCAGATGGACCCTTCCAAGGCCATACCAGTGCTTGTAGGATTCATAAACGAGATAGAGAAGGAGTTCTTCGAGCAGTTCATAACTGTTTCGGGCGTCGGACCCAAAGCGGCCTGCAGGGCCCTCAGTCTTTCGATCCCCGTAATAGCGGACGCCATCGACAGGGCGGATATGGCCCTCCTGAAGACCTTGCCCGGCATCGGAGAGCAGAAGGCGCGCGAGATTATAGCGAAGTTGCAGGGCAAGGTGGGGAAATTCGGGTTGATGCGGGATGATTATGACGGCGGCATGCCCGCCGAAAAAGAGAATATCAAGGAAGACGCCTTGAGCGTTCTTCTCCAGCTTCAGTATAAAAAGGCGGAAGCAAAAGAGATGATCGACAGGGCCCTCAAGGCCAACCCTAAGGCGGCGACCTGCGAAGAGATACTTAATGAGGTGTATAAAGGCTCGAAGAGTAAGTGAGATATGAAAAAGCGCGACAACAGAGAAGGCAGAGAAAAGCTGATACTACCAGGGACAGCGGCTGACGCGCCAGGCAGGGAGAAGCTCGTTCAAAGCCAGGAGTCCGAAGAAGATCAGATACTTAATATATCCTTAAGGCCGGTCAAGCTCGGGGACTTCATAGGACAAAAGGAACTGGTCGAGAACCTGCGGGTTTCCCTGGAGGCGGCGCAAAAAAGAAAAGAGCCCATGGAGCACACCCTTCTTTCCGGTCCTCCGGGGCTCGGGAAGACGTCTCTTGCGCACATCATAGCCCGCGAGATGGGCACCAAGATAACGGCTACAAGCGGGCCGGCGATAGAGCGCGCCGGGGACCTTATAGGGATCCTGACCAACCTGGAAGAAGGAGATATCTTATTCATCGACGAGATACACCGGTTATCGAAGACGGTGGAGGAATTCATCTATCCGGCGATGGAAAATTGTGAAATAGATTTTGTAATCGATAAGGGCCCTTACGCCAAGACCATAAAATTCAACCTTAAGAGGTTTACGCTTATTGGAGCGACGACCAGGGCCGGCCTTCTTACCGCGCCTCTCCGGTCGAGGTTCGGGATATTCCATCACCTGGATTTTTACGAGGCCGGAGATCTGGTGCAGATCATAACCCGTTCGGCAAAGATACTGAGCATACCTATAGACAAAAGCGCGGCGGAGGAGATCGCCCGCCGTTCCAGGGGCTCTCCAAGGGTGGCCAATAGGCTTTTAAGGCGCGTCAGGGACTGGGCCGAAGTGAAGATAGACGGCAAGGTGACGGTGAATGCGACGGAAGAGGCCCTGAAGAGCCATGGGATAGATAAGATGGGCCTTGATAACGTCGACAGGAAGGTGATCAACGTTATCCACGAGTCGTTCGGCGACGGCCCTGCGGGGATCGAGTCGATCGCCGCTACGCTCAATGAAGAGCCCGATACCATAGTCGATATCGTAGAGCCGTTCCTGCTCAAGATAGGTTTTATGAAACGGACTCCCCGCGGAAGGGAGATCACCCGCCAGGCCTGCGAACATATGGGGTATGAGAAAGATAAAAAGGGATCCCAGAAGGAGATGTTTTTCCCGCCTGAGACATGAAAATACTTCTTCATATATGCTGCGCCCCGTGCGCGATATACCCCGTCGAATTGATCAGGAAAGACGCGCATAAATTCGCAGGGTATTTTTACAATCCTAATATACATCCGTATCCGGAGTATTTGAAAAGGAAGGACGAGGTAGAGGAGTATTCCAAAGGCTCGGGTTTTAACGTAATTTACGGCGATTACGAGATCAAGGATTATTTTCAGCATATAGTCTATAATGAGGACCATCCTTCCAGGTGCCCTGTCTGCTGGTGGCTCAGGCTAGCCAAGGCCGCGAGATTCGCGGCGAAGAATGGGTTCGACGCTTTTACCACAACTCTGCTCGGCAGCCCTTACCAGGACCACGAAGCGATAAAGTCCATTTCGGAAGACGTGGCGGTAAAATCGGGTATCAAGTTCTATTTTAAGGATTTCAGGATAGGTTTTAAGGCCGCTCACGATATAGCCAGGGAAAAGGGCATGTATTGCCAGAATTACTGCGGCTGTATATTCTCCGAGAAGGAAAGAATAGAGGCGAGGGGTAGGAAAAAGGTGCCGTTGCGGAGCGTGAGGATATGAGATATGAGCTCGATGGGTAAGATACTGATATTGATAGGAGCGATCATTGTGCTGGCCGGCATCTTCTTTGCGCTCGGCGGAAAACTGCCATGGCTTGGACGCCTGCCCGGCGATATCTATATTCAAAAAAAGGGCTTCTCATTTTTCTTTCCTATCACCACTTCAATAGTCATCTCGCTGGCGGTCTCGTTGGTGATGATATTCCTTAATAAAAAATGAAGAATACCTCTCCCGTCACATTAGTTGTCGTATTTGCCCTTCTGATAGCGTCCCAAGGCAGGGCGGCCGCCGCCGATGCCGCAAAGGAACTTATCGTCCGCGTCATGATCATGGATAATAAACCCTCCATAAACATTTCCTTGAAAGGCAAATATTCTATAACCGACAATGAATCGGCCAGGCTCGTCTCCGAAGGGCCCTTCCTGGCGTCGGCGATAACCGCTGACGGCCAGGGTATACGTATCGGGAAGAAACAGACGTTTTCCGGGAGCGCCAGGATAAAGGTCCAAACAGAGGGCAATATATACGTAAATAAGAGCAGGTTCCGCGGGGAGGTAGACATTGTCCGCAAAGACGATTCGAAGCTCATGCTGATCAACCGTATCGACCTGGATGATTATCTTTACGGGGTATTGTACCATGAGGTATCGCACAGGTGGCCCATGGAGGTCCTGAAGGCGCAGGCGATCGCCGCGCGGACGTTTGCCTTATATCAAATGACGCAGAACGCCAAACAGCCTTACGACCTTGGCAGCGATATATATTCGCAGGTCTACGGCGGAAGGGCAAACGAAAAATGGTCGACCAATATGGCTGTGAACCGGACAAAGGGTCAGGTCCTGGCTTTTGACGGGAAGATCTTTCCGGCATATTTCCATGCCACATGCGCGGGGCGCACGGAAAGCGCCTCAAACCTGTGGAATATAGATCTTCCGCCGCTTAAAGGAGCTGTCTGCAATTATTGCGCCCACTCGCCGCATTATAGATGGTCTAAGGAATTCCCTATATGGATGGTGGAGGAGAAGCTGAGGATGAAAGGTTATAAGCCGGGCAGGATCGTCCAGGCGGAAGTGATATCAAGGACCCCGTCCGGACGGGTGGATAAGATGGAATTCAAAGACGCCCGGGGAGCGGCGATCATGATCACCGGCAAGGATTTCAGGCAGGCGATGGGTCCGAATCAAGTCAGGAGCGGCAAGTTCAACGCGCAGGTGAGATGGGGCGCCCTGGCGATGGAAGGGACCGGCTGGGGGCACGGGGTAGGCATGTGTCAGTGGGGCGCTTTCGGAATGGCGAAGGCGGGCATGAAGGCCGAAGAGATATTGAAGTGGTATTATCCCGGGGCCGAGATACTGTCGATCGAAAGGTTGTTTTCTCTTGAAAAAAGCGCGCCGGTAGTGTAGATTATTACTTGGTAAATAATAGGAGGATACAGGATGGTTAAATTAAGAGTGGTGTTTATTATATTGTTGTCCGCGCTGGTCAGCGCGATATCGATAACGAACCTGGCTTATTGTCAGGATGACGATTCGAGCAGGCAGATACTGAAACAAGGCCTTCTCGGCGCCGGAGTTGGCGCCATATCGTCTTCCGCTTCGGGCGGTAATGCCGGTCAGGGAGCGTTGATAGGCGCCGGAACGTCTGTGATAGGAAGCGCGCTTCTTGACGCCCTGACCACGCCGTCACGCTCCTCCTCGCGCAGAAGAGCGGCTCCGCCTCCGGACGAAGATTATTATTACGCTTCCCAGCCGGAAGACTATTACGTCGAAGAAGAACCGCCGCAGGAATCGTCATCGCAAAAGATATTGAAGCAGGGGTTGGTGGGCGCCGGAACGGGCGCTCTCGCCTCCGGCATGTCGGGCGGCGACGCGGGTAAAGGCGCGTTGATAGGCGCTGGAACCGGTGTTATAGGCAACGCCTTGCTGGATACAATAACTTCACCGCCCCAGCAGAGGCGCGGAAGGGTATATAGAAGGATCCCGCAACAACAGCAGCAGCCGGTACAGCAGGGGCAATCCCGCGTACAGGCCCAGAACATACAGGTCTCGGAAGAGCCCGCCTCCGGCGTGGAGGGGCGTAAGAAGGTTATAAAGAAATACGACTCTAACGGAAAACTTGTCTCCGAAGAAGAGATATATTATTAGTCAACATATAGGAGTGTGCGATATGAAAAGCCTGATATTGGCAATAGTGATATTGATAGTAGCGGCGGGGATCGCGATAGAGTCCCGCTATACCCTTGTAGTCGATTCCCCGGTAGTGGCCAAGATAGACCGGTTGACCGGAGAAGTATGGATAGCCAATTCCGGCGCATGGAGGAAGATCGACCATTGTCCTAAAGATAATTGTATTCCGGAGTCGAACGTAACTCCTAAGTCGGACAAAAAGTCCAAATAGGCACGGCGCATAGGTGAATATCCCGCATCCGGTAAAATCTTACCGGATGCGTTTTTTATCGGAAAATTATGACTAAGAAGGATATAAAAATGGTCCGCGCGGCGGCCATTGCAGCCGCTGGCGCGCTGTATGTCGCCGCAAGGGCGCTCATGCCTCAGCAGGATTCGCCGCTTGAGGGTAAGGAGGAGTATTGCGTTGTCGAGAGGGTCATCGATGGGGATACGCTCAAGCTCGCTGGAGGGAAGAGGGTGAGGCTAATCGGCGTAGACACCCCTGAGAAACATTACAGTGAAAAGCTCGTGAGAGATGCCCGCCGGTCCGGTAAGGACATCCGTACGATCCGCGAGCTCGGGGAAAAGGCGGCTCAATTTACGGGATCGATCTGCGAAGGTAAAAAGGTCAGGCTGGAATACGACGTCGAAAGGCGCGACAAGTACAAGCGCCACCTGGCGTACGCCTATCTGGAAGACGGCACGTTCCTGAACGCTAAGATAATAGAAGAAGGTTATGGCCAGGTCATGACGATCCCTCCGAATGTGAGGCACGCGTCGTATTTCCTGAAATTGCAGCAGGAGGCGAGGAAGGGTAAAAGAGGGTTGTGGGAGGATAAAAGGGGTCAGAGTCATTTTTTGCAAGGATAAGGTCACTCCGGTCTTGACGCGCTATTGAAGTTTCTGAAAAAGTAGGATATACTATTTACGTATATATGCAAAACTTATCCATAATAAAAAAGATAGAGACGATCAGGCCGGTCATGATAGGCGGATGGCCGGGCATGGGAAGCGTCGCTCTCGGTGTAGTCGATTATATCCAGAAGAAGCTCAACGCGGAAAAATTCGCCGAGATCAAGGTGGATCCGCTGTCCGTTCTTGATTCCGTTATAGTCGATGACGGGATCGCGAAATTACCCCAACCGCCGCATAACTCTTTCTATTACGTGAAGAACCCGGAACTCATTATCTTCGTCGGGGAAGCGCAGCTGCCGGGACAGTCCGGAGTGGCGCTTCTGGAGAAGGTGCTCGACGCCGCCATCCAGTATAAGGTATCGATGATATTGACGGGGGCCGCGTTTCCTTTGCCCGTGAGCTATAGGGACATACCGGAAATATTCGGCGCGGTCAACCGGAAGCCGCTTACGGAAATGCTCAGGAGATACGGCATAAAGCTTATGGAGGGGGGGCACATATCGGGGCTCAACGGTCTTATACTTGGCCTTGCGGAAAAGAGAAAGCTGGACGCGATATGCCTGCTATCGACGATGCCGCAATATGCCATCAGCCTTCCCAACCCAAAGGCGTCGGCCGCTATAGTGGAGAAGATGTCCAGGATGCTCGACCTTTCCATAGACATGGGCGAATTCGAGGAATTCATCAAGGATATGGATGAGAAGATGTCCGTTATCGAGGATAAGGTCAAGGATGTGCTCACCATAGAAAAAGAAGAGCCGGAATCGCCGCCGCATGATAAGAAGATCCCGGGATATATTATGGAAAAGATAGAGAAACTGTTCCGCGAGGCCAGGGCCAATAAGGGAAAAGCCATCAGCCTTAAGAAAGAGCTGGATAGGTGGGACCTCTACAAACTTTACGAAGACAGATTTCTCGACCTCTTCAAAGACAAGCAATAAACAATGATAAAAAAACTGCTTATAGTGCTCCTTGTGTTCGGGGCCGTCATAGTATCCCTCGTTTTTGTATACAGATATAGCCTGATCCAGTATTCCGCGGAGACGATCATACGGGGTAACCTCCCGGATTTCATGATGATAGATAAGATAGATTTTGATTTTGCCGAAAAGAAGGCGTCGTTCAAAGGACTCAGGATCGTGAACCCCGACGGTTTTACTTACAAATATCTTCTGGAGGTCGAAGAGATTATTTGCGGGTATAAGCCGCTCGGGAAGACCATACTGGACGGGATAGAGATCGTGGATCCGGTGATAAAGAAGCCGGTATTATCGATCGAGCGGCTCGGGGACGGCAGGATCAACCTCGTGGAGATGCAGGAAGCTATAGCGTCCAAAGAAAAAATATCGGCCATCCCGGCAAAGGAGAAGGACGAGCGCCCCGGGAAGGACGCGAAGAGCGCCGCCGCAAGGAAGCCGTCGGAGATGATAAAGCTTCCTCAAGACTTTGAGCTCAGGGGCGGGAAGATAATATTGATGGACCGTTTCGTCCAAAGGGCTAAAGGGATGCTATTCGACAATATCAACGGACAGGTATCCTTGAAACTCGACGACATGTACTCCAGGGTGTTGAGGCTCGAATCCCAGGGGCAGGCCGAATTTAACGGGGATAAGAGCCAGACCGTCAAGTGGGCGATAACGCTCGACCCCGGGACCCCGATGCTTACCATGTCGAACCGGTTCGAGGTATCGGGCGTCGACATAACCACGTTCGAGGCGTATTACGACAAATATTCCCCGTTCGTCTTCCGGAAAGGGAAATTCTCGGGAACACTTATTTTCGATTTTGATAACGGCAGTATAGGGTCTTCGAATGAAGTGCACATCAGCGATTTCCTCTTCTATATAAAGCGGGGGTATGAGAGTGAGCAGTTCTGGCAGACCTCCGTGCAGGCCCTCGCGAAATATCTTACTTCGCGAAGCGGCGAAGTGGTATTCGATTTCAAGATAAAAGGAGATCCCAAGAACCCGAAGTTCTATCTGGGGCCGATATCCAAAGAGGCCGTGACCTCCATGGCGGTCGATAAGGTAAGCTCCGTCATTGCGGACCTGACCGGAGCGCGAGGGACCGACGTGTCGTCCGGTAAAAAGACGGACCTTGACAAGGCGAAAGAATATATTGACATGTTCAAAGAGCTGATGAAAAAATAGATGGAACGGATCTCAAAAAATTTTATCTGGATGGCGGCGGCTAATGCCGCCGGCAGCGTCTTCAGCATAGCGATATTCATCTACCTGGCGAGGAAGCTCGAGCCGACGGCCTTCGGATATTTCTCGTACGCGCAGACATTGATATTCTATTTGATGAACTTCGTCGATCTCGGGCTGGCGACATACGGCATCAGGGAGATAGCCAAGAATAAGGCCAGGGCTTCGGAGTATGTATCGGAAATAGTTTCATTCCGTATTCTGGTGGCGGTGGTCCTTCTGACGGTACTGATGGCCGCCGTCGTCTTTGTCGATAAAGGGCACACCATTAAGGTCCTTTTGATGGGGAGCTCTCTCATGCTCTTCTCCTCGGCCCTTGCCTCGGAATGGGCGTTCCAGGGGCTCGAAAAGATGCACATGGTCTTCGCGTCTTTTTTCTCCGTAGGAGCGATGCAATTGGCGCTCTTTTATCTTATGGTCAAGGGGCCGGATGACCTCCTGATAGCGCCGCTTGCCTACGTAGCGGCGTATGTGCCCGTGATAGTGATCTTCCTGAGGCGGCTCCGATTCAAGCCGCTATTAAGGATCTGGGACCTGAAAAGGATAGGGACCTATTTAACCAGTTCGCTTGTAATATGGTGCATATCGATATTCGCCCAGGTCTATAATAACTTCGACATAGTTATCCTGGGATTTTTCAGGCAAGGGAGGGAAGTCGGGGATTTTACCATAGCAAGAAGGGTAGTCGGCGGCATAGCTTTTTTACTGGTATTTTTGGCAAACGCGGCGCTTCCGAGATTTTCTTCATCCTTTCACGCCAATGATATGGTACAATTCAAGCATAGCGTACGAAAGTTCGTTAAGCTTGGAGCGGCTCTTACAGTCTTACTGTTCCTGCCCGCGATAATATTCGGCAAGTATATAATACTCGCCACTGTGGGCAGTCGCTATCTTGAGGCAAGGCTCCCTCTCGGCATTATGATGGCGGGGCTCGTGCTTGTGCTCTTTAACCTGCCGTTCTCAACGGCTCTCATCGCTATATCCAGGGAGAAGGATGTGCTGGCGCAGACTTTGGCGAGCGCGGCCATGAGCGTTGCCCTGAACCTTTTCTTCATGCCAAGGTATGGCATGGTCGGGGCTTCGATATCGTTCTTTCTGGCGGAGGTGCTGGGGCTTGTGTGGATCTTGATGATGTATGATAGAAGGATAAATAGAGCGTATAGCGGTTAGCGTTTAGTGTGACCCACTATACGCTAAGCCCTATACGCTAAACGCTGACTTAAGGAGGTGATTTTGGTGATAGAAAGAAGCGAGTTTAAAGGAAAACCTGTCTTGATAATTAAGCGGGATGAGAATGACAAATATCCGTTTGCGTTCGGTCTCTCAAAGGCCAGGATGATACTGGATAATATCGAAGAGATAAAAAGATTTGTGGAAGACAATACTAAAGAAGGCGAGCAGTAGGCCGCAGTTATTGTTAAGACTATAAAAGGCTGGGAAATAATTCTAACCTGGTTAGAATTGCCAGGTTGGTGATTTTTCTTATTCCCAGCCTTTTCTATTGACATAATACTAATATTATAATAGAGTATAGTATCATTAATAGTGGAAATAGGAGGTATTTCTGAATAGAGTCAAATGGATCTTCGTTTTACTGCTCGCGGTCTTCATGACTGTTATTAATGTCCGTGCCCAGGAAACCGAACGCCTTAATCCCACACTTGAGAAAGGGATAGGACAATACAAGCATGAGAATTACGACGAAGCCCTCATTACCCTTAAGAAGGCCAGGGAGGAAGTTCCACAGTCTACATTAGCCGCGTATTATCTCGGTTTGACATATAAACAACTGCAGAATTATAAAAATGCGGTATCGCCGCTAAGAGAAGCCGTGACCGGTTCACCGAAGATAATAGGAGCGCTGGTAGAACTGATCGATTGCCTCTATCAGGTTGGTCAGCTTGATGAGGCGATGAAGTGGGTCGAGGAAGCCGAAAAGGAGGGCCTTAGGCCGGCGCAGATCGCGTTCCTGAAAGGGCTTGTCCTTATAAAGATGGAAAAGCAGTCCGATGCGGTGGCGTCTTTCGAAAATGCGAAGGGCCTTGATAAGTCTATGGCGCAGTCCTGCGATTACCAGATCGGCCTTGCGTATCTGAAAGACAAGAAGTTCGGCGAGGCGAAGGACGCTTTCAAGCAGCTAGTCCTCGTAGACCCCAATTCCAATATGGCATATCTGGCGAATGAGTACATGGATGTTATCTCAAAGAGAGAAGAAGCGACAAAACCCTTCAAGCTGGGCGCCGGGATAAGCTGGCAGTATGACGATAACGTCGTATTGAAGCCTTCGGACACTTCCATTGCGACCAATATCTCGGATAAGGCCGATTCGCGCGAGGTCTATACGGCAAATGCCGAATATAACTACACCTTCAATGAGTTCGTAAGTCTTAAGGGGCAGTATTTCTTCTACTATTCCAAGCAGAATGACCTTGGCTTTTATGATTCCGTAAGCAATACCGTGGTGGGTCAGCCTGTAATAACATTCAAGAATTGCATGATAACATTCCCATCGGGATGGAGCCACAGCATAGTAAACGATAAGGCGTACCTGTCCGCGCCTTTTACGAGCGCTTTCTGCAACATCATGGTCAATAACTGGAACATGGCCCAGCTCAATATGAGGTTCACGAGCAAAGATTATCTCTGGAGTCCAAGCGCCCCCGACGAGAACAGGGACAGCTCCGATTTCGGCGGAGGTGCGGGCTGGTACGTATTCTTCGCCAAGAACAAGGGATTTGTGAATGCGCGCTATCAGCTGAACAAGGAAGAGACGAAGGGCAATAACTGGGACTATATAGGTAACCGCGCCAGCGCTACGGTCCTTGTGCCTGTGATAGATAAGCTTAATCTTACGGTGAACGGCGATGTATTATTGCAGGGGTATTTGAATACCAATTCGATATTCAACGTCAGAAGGCATGACCAGATATATACCGTATCGGCTCTTGCCGCGTACAAGATATACAAAGAGTCGGAGATACAGCTTCAGTATACATTCGTAAAAGACGACTCGAATATAAGCGTCTATGGTTACAACCGGAATATTTTTAGCGTAGGAATTGAGGGGAAATTTTGATTTTTTGTACGCTTGGCGGCAATCGAGGGGGATTCAAATGAAGGTTGAAAAGACTGTAACAAAATTGATCGCTTCTTTACTTGTCCTTCTTATGTCGGCGCCATACGCGTATTGCGCGGATATAGGAAGGGTTGCGTACACCGAGGGCAGGGTAGATCTGATCAGGGTGGGGACCGAACAGGCCGTCCCGGCTATCGAAGGAGATCTTGTTTTTGTCGGGGACTCTGTCCGTACAAAATCGAATTCAAAGGCCGAGGTGTCGTTCAACGATAAGTCCTTGATCAGGCTCGCGCAGAACACCAGGGTCGATTTGAAAGACTATCAGCTTACGGAGGACAATAAACGTAAGACTGCCACCGTATTGATCGAACGGGGCAAGGCCAGGACCATTATCGCCAAGATGGCCGATTTGGCGGAGTTCAATATTCATACGCCGAACGCGCAAGGGAAAGTGAAGGGGTCCGATGTTACCGCGTTCTATCAGGCGGGATCTAGCGGAATGCTCGTTACGGAAGGAAATCTATCAATATGCAATACGGCCCATCCCGAAACAAAGATTATTATCCCCGCCGGCTCAAGCGTTTCCATCCCCCAGGAAGAATCGCCTAAAGGACCGAGGCCCATACTTGAGATAGAGAAGAAGATACATGAGGGGGATACGTTTGTCCCGGATAAGCCCGTCAGAAGAGAGGGCCAGGCCCAGATCAAGGGCGCCATCTCAAAGATGTCCGGCGAAGTCAGGTTAACGAAGAAAGGCGATGATAAGTCCCGCCTTGCTACCATGAACGATATATTGGATGTAGGCGACAGGATAAACACGGGCTCGAATGGAGTAGTCGAGATAAGGCTCGATAACGGCAATGTCATCAATCTTAAGCCCGAGACCGATTTTCTGTTCATTACCATGTCCATGGATCCGACCACGGGAGAGTATGATAATACGTTCGAATCCGGATACGGAAAGGTAATGGCAAGGATCGAAGGATTGAAGGGGAAGTCCCAGTTCAGGGTCAAGACGCCTACCGCAATAAGCGGCGCCCGCGGCACCATTATGTATTTAGAGATCAAGCCCACCTCCACAAAGTCATTCTTTGAAGGCGGCGTAGGATATATGAAGAATATGATCAGCGGACTTGAAAAGGCCATCGATGTGGGCCAGAATTCGAAGGCCGATGACGCCGGCGGCGTTTCAGAGCCGGTGCCTACTTCCGACGAAGATCGCATGGAATGGTCGAGCGGATGGGAGGCCGGAAGCGGAGTTGAGGGCTATTCATCGCCTGAGGGCGGAACGGGCATAGAGCTTTCTCTTTCAGATGACGGCGGCGGCGCGATAACGAGCGAATTGAACCTGGGCATTGGAAACAACAGACTAGATCCTGATATACGTCCTGATCCGGTCGAAAAACCGGATGAAGGAGAGGACGAGACCGTTGTGCTGGAGGCCCAGAATTCGGCAACCGGCGACATCTATAATTCAATGTTCAATAACAATGGCTATCTCGGCAGTTTTGGCGGCATATTCGCGCTCGTCAGGACATTCTGGCAGGATGGCGATAGCGCCGATTTTCTTTCTGTCGGAGAACTCATGAAAGAGGGCGAAGACGCGGATCTGAACCGGTTTATATGGTATAGCGACGAAGGGGCTGTCTTCAGCAATGATCCCGCTACGGATAACCATATGACGTTCGATGGCGGCGCGTTTTACGGGGTTACCTCCGGCATTGGCGGCAATTTAAACGGCATCGATGCCCTGGACGGTTTTATGAGGCTTTTATATATAGATCCGGATGGTAAAGCAGGTGCCGCTAAAGGAGATCTTATAGGGCTATTCTCGGAGGAATTCTCTGACTATCTCCTTCTCGGTGAGATATCGAGATCGGAATCTCTTAATGGTATAGATACGGGTATAGCTCCTTCCATGCTGTACGATTCTATATACTGGAGCAGGCGCGGAGACGGCGATCTTGAAGGAGCCGGTTTCTACGGGGAGGGACAGTCGTACGGTATTTCAGGTTATGACAATCTATGGACGCTTAGCATAGCGGATTTTGATAATGGTCCGGTCCAGCAGTGGGGCATTTACCAGCAGTTATTCTATGACGGCAGTTTTGAGGGCAACGTACCGGATGACTGGACAGCGATGATGGGCGGCAAGAACGATGCTTTCGCGGGGATCCAGGCGTATATTACTACATATGGTTCGTATACTTACGTGAACGAAAGCGACATTGTCACAGGAGGCTATTTCTATAATTACTACTCGAACCCGGTTAATGGTTACCTGGCTTATGCTGATTATTATGTTCCGGCTGACGGTTCGGGATGGTGGTCATACTACTATCCGGATGGCAGGCGGTATACGTATGACCGCAAGACAGGTGAATACAGCTGGGATACTTGGGATACTTCGCGGCCTATATCCGAATTCGTTGATAATCCGCCAGAGGGGAACTACTCACTGGCATATTCCGGAAGTTTTAAAGGCGGCCGCGATGATCAGGGTTTCTGGATAGCGGATATTACGGGTAATAGCTGGAACGATGGCGTATTCTCCGCGAGTCTTTCCGGAAGGTTTCTAACCCGTTACAAAATGGGCAGGATCGACGGCAATATTTTAGGCGTTTTCGGTTTTGACGAAAATAGCGGTATCGATGGACAACCGGTCGCAGGCTGGTGGAAGGCCGCCGGTTCCGGAGAGTGGGAAGGCGATACGCTGACCTTGAGCGGGCTATGGGGGGATGAATACGGCGGCGAGTACAGCATCTATGAGAATGATGAAGGTGATATGGACCGTGTGGGCGAAGATGCCGGTTATATAGGCTCGTTGACCGCGTCATGGTGGTCCAAGAGGATGTTCCCGTACGTCGCGATGGGCGAGCACGATCTCGATGGATCGGATGTATCCGAGTCATCGTTCATCTGGGATTCTCCTATCGATAGTTTTAATGTGCTGACCAACGACAATACCACGCTTGACGGAGGCTACTTCACCGGTTATAGCGCCGGTATCATTGATCGCGGCAGTATGAGAGGCGATTCGGTGGCTATATTCGTCGATCCGTCCGAGAAAGCGGGTATTATGACGGGGGGAGTCTTTGGCAATATGTACGGCGCGGTAGAGATGTGGAGCCTGGACGGCGTATTTATGCCGGATCAGCTAGCGTCACTTGACCTTGAGGGGGGTTTCTCGTCGGAATATATCCGCAGTTCGTATCTTACCGCGGAGGTGGAGTCTGAAGGTGAATACGGGCCTTCTTATGTAGAAGGAGAGGATGATTTTGGCCAGACCCGATTTATTGAGGGCCAGTCATGGGGTATTTATAACCTTAGGCTCGGAGATGAAAATGAATATACGCGTCCGGTTGAATCCCGCGTATGGGGCGGGAACATCTATGGGGAGGGAGTCTTTGGCGGCGGCATGAAGCCGACCCTGGGTATAATGAGCGGTAATGTCTACGGCCTGTTCTACGACGACTATTTCTGGTACGATGACGACGAAGAAGAGAGGGATTATGCCGATGGGTATTGGGTAGCGTCCAGCGTCGGTACATTCAAGAGCCGTGCCGTTTCAACCGAAGAAGAGTCAGAAGGTTACCAGGACAACGGCGCGTATTTCGGATACATAGGCACGCTCCTTACCGAAGACGGGCTCATGATCGGAAAGATGGCGGCATTATTTGCCGGTTCTTTATCTGAATCTATCATGGGTGATGATCTGCGTGACGATATGATTACGGAGAGCCGTTTGGGCCTTGTGATGGGCGGCGGTTCTTTTATGGATGGCGGCGAGGACGCCGGCGATATTGAAGTTGACGCTTCGAGCTTTGATGGTACCGCGGCCGGATTCCGGGATATGGACTGGGGTATATGGGCGGCAAAGTTTAACGCGGATCAGTCCGATCCGTCGAATCTATTTGCGCTGACCCTGATAGGTGAGTCGATCAGGGACTATGACGGCGAAGGCGGAGGAGATCAGGACGGTATGTGGGTGGCTTTGGTGCCGGGCATCAGAGTGCCTGGCTCGGACCTCTTGAAAGGGCTCTTGAGGGGCATATTGGTGTCGGGCGACGACGATTACATTCACGCGTCGCTCTTGACCGGCGATATGCTTGGTATTCTTAACGATGATGATCGCTTTGAGGCCATTGCGATAGGCGAATGGCGTAATATGGGCTCGGTTGATTATAATCTCGTTGAGGGCGTGGAGGACACCGGAGGATTTTTGGAGCTGATCAGCGAGGGTTATTTTTCGGGCGCAGGCAATGGTTCTTTCGATAACGGACAGCCCATGGAACTATTGAACGTAGACGGTATGACATTGGATTTCCAGGATCAAAAGTGGGGTATATGGGCCGCCTTTTTTAACGGGACATGCCCTGAGCCGGGCACGATATTTAATGTCGCTTTCGGCGGGACTACGGACGATGAGTATTCAGAGAGTTATGACAGATATATGATCGGCACGATCCGCGGATATCGCGAAGGCGATGAGCTGACGGCCTTTTTGAATGGACTTGCGTTAGGAACGAGCGATTATGACGATTCGAAGATATCCGCTTATGCCATGACAGGGAATGCTAACGGCTATATCGAGGTAGATGAAACCACGACCTGGAACGCGGCGGCCGCGGGTGAATGGGTCGAGGTCACAGACCTTCTTGACCCGTCCAAGCTCGGTTTTGACGCGGCAGGGTTGGCAGATTTTGTATCTGTGCCGATAACCGAAATATACTCTGCCACAAACCTTGTGGGAACGGGATCCTTTAGCGGCGGCGGTGGTACGATAACGGGAGTCATGGACATAAACCTGTACGCTTCAAGCTCAGCCGTGCTGAACCAGGTATGGACGGCGCTGATATCGGGTACGTATTCCGGTCCGACGAGCTCCGTATGGACGCTTGACTTGGCGACGCCGCAGGGAGATGCGGCTCGACTGGCAGGGACCCAATGGAGCGAAGGCGGCTGGGTCGCCGATGTTACGGGGACGACAGCGACAGGCGCGACTTTCAACGGCCAGGCCGGCGGGACTTACACTAACGCCGATGAGAGCGGTAACGGCACGTTCAGCGGCGCAGGGGCCGGCACATGGCAAGCGCCCTCATAAATTAATACTCACTCAAAGCTTAAGGAGAAGAATATGTGGCATTTTTTTACCGCTATATGGGTGTGTCTATCGCTGGTATTCTCGACGGCCGTATTTATGGCCGGCTGCGGAAAGCTCGGTTTTGGGAAGAAGAGCGCCGATAAGATAGTGGCGCGCGTGAACAAGGAGCCCATTACGCAGACGGAACTAGCCCGTGAACTGGCGATGAGGATGAAGCAGGACCCCTCCTTCAAGCTTAACCCCGAAACCGAGGCCGAACAGCTTACGGTAATGATAAACCGTAAGATTATCGTGCAGGAAGCAATGCAGAAGGGACTCGCGCGCCAGGAGAAATTCGTGAGTACGATCAAGTCTTTCTGGGAGCAGGCCCTTATTCGCGATTTTCTCGAAGTCAAGAGGCAGGAATTTGGGAAACTGATTTCCGCGACAGAAGACGACATAAATAAGTATTACAATAGAATGCGGTTCAAGGCCACATTTAAAGTTGTGAGAACAAGGGATAAGGACACGCTTGATATGGCCGATAAGGCTTATAAGCTCACAAAAGATACGTCAACCTGGGTTACCGTCGGTCCGGTATCGTACGATGAGGTCGCCCAAAGCGTGTTGGGGGACGGATTCGATCTTGAGCAGGGCGAGATCAGGATGACGGAAGATCCGCCCTATTATTATATCATTCGGCTCAGCGAGAAGATCCCGCAGGAAGTGCCTCCGCTAGAAACGATAAAGGCCGAAGTGGAAAAACGCGCGATTGCGGTAAAAGAACGGAAATTATTCGAAAACTGGCTGAATAATAAGCGGGCCAGGACAAAGATATCGGTAAGCAGGGACGGCTTAAAATAAAGAGGGCGGCCTATGATTAAGAGAAGGAACTATCTCATCAAGAAAGACGTGCAGATGGGTTTCGTCTACAGGTTTCTCGCGCTTCTTTTAGTCGAGCTTGCACTGATAGCGTTCCTCTTCAATTACGTTTCGACCAACACGATAACGTCCGGTTATATCGATTCGGTCCTGAAGGTGCAAACTACGCCGGCTTTTTTTCTTGTGCAGGTATTTCTCATAATGCTGGTCGTGGGGGTGGGGATGGGCCTTGCGGGGATGGTAGTCTTCGTTATGCTTTCCCATCGTATCGCCGGCCCCATATACAGGATAGAGCAGGACCTCGAGAGCGTGAAGTCGGGCGACCTTACGAAGAGGATAAGCATAAGAAGTACGGACCGGATGACCGAGCTTAAGGATTCATTGAATGACCTGGTGGGCGGGCTCGACGCCAGGGTATCCCGTATCCACACCGGCCTGTCCGAATTGAAGTCGATGGCCGCTCGTAAAGACGAACCCGGGAACGCGGACAAGATCCTCAAGGCTATCGAAGCGCTGAATAATGAGATCAATTTCTTTAAGGTCACAAGCGGGCCTAAAGAGTGATATGGCTAAATGGCTAACGGCCATTACGGCCATACCGCTGGTCCTCTTGCTCGCGGCAGCCTGCGGCCTCTGCCAGACCGATAATTCATTCCCTACAAAATATTCCATAATACATTATACCGATGAGAAGGATTTCGCCGATTTTATCTGGAAACTGGGCGGCACGCGTACCGACCTTGTAAGAGGCACAGACATCGCGGCAAGCCGCGTCGACAGGATCGTGGAAAGGGTCGAGGCCATCCTTGACATGACGCCGGTGAATTTCCGGATGGATGTATTCATAAAGCGCGGCGCGGTGAGCCCTGACAGGGTGGCTTATTACGATACCAACGCCAGGGCGATCCATATTTCGCTTGAGAACGCCAGCGAAGGCGTCTTTGCCCATGAAGTGGCCCACGCGGTGATAGACCAGTATTTCGGCGCCCCTCCGCCATCGAAGACCGGCGAGATCCTCACCCAGTACGTCGACAAGTATCTGTGGAGTGACTATTAAGGGTGAATAAATATATCAATCGCGTGATATTCGTGACCGGCTGGCTCTTATCACCATTCACCTTTTGGAACGACCTCTTCGTAAACATACCTATAGCTTATATATTAGCGCTTCTCGCAGTAAGATTTCTCAAGACCGATTTTCTAGTAATGTCCGTGATCATGTACTGGCTGACCAATATCATAGGCGTATTCATGATGATATTGAGCGGGAAGGCTCTCGTCAAGAATAAGGAATACGCGATTAAAGAGCTCCAGAAATTCCTCCTCATAGTGATCGTTTATACCGCTGTAATAATCGTCCTCCACAAAGTCGGTGTTTTAAAGCCTATTTAGTATCTGTCCTGTGCTTTTTCCTCAAATAAGACGGCAGTATCCGCAAGCCATCACGATACTTAGCTACAGTTCGCCTCTTGACAACGATGCCGTCCCTTTTCAGCGCTTCCTCTATATAAGCGTCGCTGACCGGTTTTCGAGGGTCCTCGGCGCGTACAAGCGCCTCGATCTTACGGCGCACAGAGGCCTTGGATTCGACCTCGCCGTTCTCCTTGCGGATGCCATGGCTTAAGAGGCTCGCAAGCGGGACTACCTTGCCGTTTATCTCTATGTATTTATTGCTGACGGCCCTGCTTATCGTGGAGGGGTGGAAGCCGAGCGCTTTCGCCACTTCTTTTATGGTCAGTGTCTTTATATAGCGCCCCTTTTCGGCCAGGGCTTCTTTCTGGGCATTCAGGATAAAGGCGGCCACTTTGCATAAGGTATCTTCGCGGCGTTTAAGGTTATCTATCAATGTCTTTGCCGCGTTCATATTTTCCTTCATGAACTTTCTGGCTTCGGAATCCTTGATGATGTCGAAATCGCTTTCGTAGGGGTTGTAGAGCTTCAAGCCGGGGACCGTGCCCTTATTAATCTCCAATCTGATCTTTTTGTCCTTTACATGCGCAACCAATTCAGGAGTGGCCGAGGGAGTCTCTTTGGCGAGCATGGAACTGGCGGGCCTGGGGTTGAGCTTCCTTACGCCTTTGACGGCCGCCAGCGTCTCTTTAACGCTTATCTTGAGCCCTTTAGCGATGCTTCCTATATCTTCCTGGGCAAGCTCGGAGAGAAAAGACGTCACAATAAGGTACTCCGGGCTGTCCATCATAGACTTTCTCTTTAGCTGGAGTTGGAGGCATTCGCGAAGGTCTCGCGCTCCTATGCCGGCCGGATCCATCGACTGAATCGCCCCAAGGACCTCATCGATTTCATTAGTATCTACAGATAGCCGTCCGGCCGCCTCATCTATGTCTGTATTGATATAGCCATTCTCATCCATCTCATCTATGAGGTATTCCGCTATCTCAAGCTGTTTAGCTATTAAGCCCATCATGCTTGCCTGCGATAATAGGGTATCCCGCGGATTGACCTTACTGGATTGTTCCGGAGCTTCGTTATGGGGAGATCCGGCAAGAGCGCGCCTTGAATCCAATATCTTCTTTAGGAAAGGATTTACCGCTACGGCCGTATCGACATAATCGGCTATGTCTTTAACCGACATCCCCAATAGCAGTATAGACTGCCTCATCTGAGGCGTCATGGCCATCTTCTGCAGGAATTTCTGCAGTTGTGAGTATCTGTGTTGCATCGCAATACCCATTCTACACATTAAGCCATCAGAAAGCAACTTTTTTCTATGAGTTCTTAATTTTCATATATTCGAACCGTATATTGACAATCTAATAATATGTGCTATACTTATTTCGTAATAGTGCTAAATATAACACTATGGAGAAACATTATGAAGTTCATCGAATTTAAGGGGATATTGAGCGGTTATACCATATTTTCTTTGAAAGAGATCAGGAGGATGGATCCCGCGTTTCATAGGAGGAGACTGAACGAATGGCAGGATAAGGGATATATCAAGAAGATCGTCTCCGGTCAATACATATTTTCCGATCTAAGGCTCGATGAAAATGCTATCTTTGAGATAGCAAACCGGATATATCCGCCTTCTTATATATCGTTTGAGATGGCCTTGTCTTACTATGGTCTGATCCCGGAAAGCGTTTATGGGGTGACGTCAGCCTCTACAAGGCGCACATACACGTTCAAGACAGGCGTCGGGGAATTTTTATATAGAACTATCCGGCCCAAACTGTTATTTGGGTATAAAATAGTTAATTATGGCGATAAGAGTTTCAAAATAGCTATGCCGGAAAAGGCGCTTCTCGACTATTTCTACATATATCCTAATATAAAGAATACCGAAGACTACGCTAGTTTACGTTTCAATAAGAAGCGATTGTTTGGCCTGATGGATGAAGACAGGATGCGGATGTTTCTTAAGGTATTCGCCCAGCGGACGCTTAAGAAGCGGATAAGGTCATTTTGGGAGGTCATGAAACATGCTTGACCTGGAGCAGATCGGATCATTCTATCCTGAAAGCCTGAGGCCGTTTAAGCGGAATCTGCTAAGAGAGTATCTGCAGTATAAGATCCTGGAGGCTTTATTTTCATCCAGTTCAGCGGAAAAGCTATCCTTTATGGGCGGCACGGCGGTCCACATAGTGCACTCTATTAATAGATTTTCAGAAGATCTGGATTTTGATAACATGGGGTTGGGTGCAGGCGATTTTAAGGATATCGCCGGTATAGTAGGGAAGAGGTTGAGGCTGGAAGGGTACGAAGTTGAAATAACGCATTCGTTTAAGGGCGCATACCGGGCATATATCAATTTTCCGGGTATTTTGCATGAATATAAGCTTTCGGCCCATCCCGGAGAAAAACTGATGATCCAGATAGATGCAGAGCCGCAAAGGTTTGTTTATAAGCCCGGGAAGGCAATGATCAATAAATTTGATGTATTTTGTTCGATAAATGTAGTTCCTATCGATATTCTTTTGGCCCAGAAAATATACGCGATATTTATGCGTAAGCGTGCTATGGGCAGGGATTTCTACGACGCTATTTATCTTTTGGGAAAGACTAAGCCTAATTATGAATACCTGCGTGTAAAAGTGAATATTAAAGATAAAGATGATTTGAAGGAGAAGCTCCTGATGAAATGCGAAAAGATCGATATGGGCTCTCTGGCGAAAGACGTCCAGCCTTTTCTGTTCATCCCCAGCGACGCAAAGAAGATATTGCTCTTCCCTGAGTATATAAACTCTCTAAGATAGTCCTGTATCCCGCGCCCCCCAGGTCAAAAGGATACGATGATAAAGATCGTTACGAATTTGTTGAGATGAAATTATCATAACCGATCATCAGATGTCGTATGCCATTATTAAATATTTATGCATATACTATTGTATTAATTTAACAAATGTGTTAAACTAGTACTATGAAATTAGAAGAATTTCTCCAACAAATAGAAAATCTACCGGTAATTGATACTGAAATGCTGCTGGTTGGCTCAAGTGACCATGCAAAGGCAAAAGTACAAATTAGCCGCTGGGTGAAATCAGGCAAGCTCATTCAGTTAAAGAGAGGCCTTTATGTTCTTGCGCCTCTCTATCGCAAGATTGAGCCATTCGAGCCATTTATTGCCGCTGTTTTAAAACAGCCTTCGTATATCAGCCTTGAGAAAGCGCTTGAATTTCACGGTATGATTCCGGAAGGGGTGAGGGTGTACACGTCGCTAACCACAAAATGGCAAGATACTTTTAAATCAAAGCTTGGAATTTATTCTTATCAGCACATACGAAAGGACCTTTTCTGGGGGTACGAATCGGTTACTCTCCGGAATCAGACCGGCTTCATTGCTGTGCCTGAAAAAGCTATTCTTGATTACTTATATGTTAAAAAGATCAAATTGAGTCCCCGATACCTTAACGAATTGCGCTTGCAGAACGTTAATAAGGTCGGTAAGGATAAATTGATCGATTACGCGGATAAATTTAATAAACCGGGGATGGTGTGTGCCGCGGAGATGATCGTAGATTATATCGAAAAAGAATCGGCTAAGGAGAAAACCGTATGAAAGACTATGTCCTTGAGTTAGCCGCGCAAAAAAAAGGCCAAGACGCCAAGCTTAATATCATGCGGGAATACCTGCAAGCGTATGCGCTGCGGGTAATGCATGATGCCGGTGTTTTCCGGACAACTGCGTTTTTGGGGGGCACAGCCCTGCGTTTTCTCTATGGACTGCCGCGTTATTCCGAAGACCTTGATTTTTCGCTTGTGAAGCCGGCGGAGATTACCTTTGTCGAACTTATGAAAAAGATGAAAGATGAGTTTACGTTGGCGGGCTATAGCGTGATGGTTGCGTATAAAGAAGAAAAAACAGTCCAAAGCGCTTTTATCAAATTATCAGAGCTGATGTACGAGGCGGGAATTTCGCCCTTAAAAAGCCAAAATATTTCTATTAAGGTTGAAATTGACACCCGTCCTCCCGATGGAGCCGGGCTAAAGACAGAGGTTGTTAATAAATATTTTCCGATTTCATTTTTGTCGTATGATCTGGCGTCGCTTTTTGCCGGTAAATTCCACGCTCTCTTAAACAGGAGATATACCAAAGGCAGGGACTTTTTTGATTTAGGCTGGTATCTCTCACGGTGGAAAGAGTTATCGCCAAATTTCACCCTATTAGAAAATGCCCTGAAGCAAACAGGATGGAAAAAAGAAATCCCGGCTCAATCTACGTGGAGGGCGTTTCTTGAGGAGGTAGTTAAGGAAGCGGATTGGAACGCGGTCAGGAAAGATGTAGAAAGATTTTTAGAAAATCCCTCTGATTTAAACGTGCTAACGAAAGAGAATGTGCTCGGCTTGCTCACCGTAAGCAATAAGTAGCCGCCAGCGTGTAATGCGTCCAACACTCATGTCCACATAAATCAACAATCTACCTTTCGTTTTACACTATCCTAACATAATCAAGCATAGAATTATTGGCACGGTTCGTGCTTATATTAGTCAGTGTACGTATGTCATAGTGTGTATAAGACAGATGTTTTATATACAGCAGATATAACGAAACGGGAGGATTCGACATGCACGGCCGACTTAGCATAACTGACGTCGCGAAAGCTATAGGAGTCACACCCCGCACGATAATGCGATGGGAAAAATCAGGCAAGATAAAACGCTCAAAGCGCGATTGGCGCGGCTGGCGTTTCTATGTCCAGGATGACCTCGAATCGATACGTAAATTCTACGAATCGAGCTATGAGTACAATGAGTCGGAGCGGACGATAATGGACCTGACTAAGGCCACTACAACGGTAGCCATGCTGGTTATCGCGTTCTGGGCTTCTTCTATTATATGCGCTCCCGCATGCGCTCAGGGCCAGGCGCAGGGCGTGTCAGGCGTAAGGGAGTCAAAGACGGCGGTGGATATCAATCTTGCGGCCTTGCCGGCAAGGAATAATGTGGAGATGTCATCTACCGAGGCGATGAAATACACCTTCGGCCCGGATGACATAATAGAAATAGAGGTTAGGCGGCATCCGGAGTTCAGCGGCCAATATACGGTGAATTCGGAAGGAAAGATCGAATATAAGTTCGTTGGCGACGTCATCGTGAGGGGGCTGAATAAGAAAGAGCTTCAGGATAGATTATCCCAGATATTGTCGGAGTATATAGTAGATCCCGATGTGAATGTGCGGATAGCGGCCTACCTGAGTAAGGTATTTTATGTTGTAGGTGAAGTCGGAAGGCCCGGAAAATTCTTCATGAGAGGCGACACTATAAAGGTCAGGGAGGCTCTTGTAGAGGCAGGCCTGCCTACCACAGCGGCCGCCATGAGAAGGTGCCGGCTTATCACCCCCAGCGAAAAGACCAAGAATGATTACGTTTATGTGAACGTGTATGAACTGTTATACGGCGGGGACCTGAAATGCAACATCGATATGAAGCCGGGGGATGTGCTGTATGTGCCCTCAACGGTGATGGCTAAAATAATTAGGGTAATTTCTCCCGTAACCGATGCAGCCTCTCAGACCGCAGGCGCGGCCGCAAGAGGGGCCGCGATGGCAGCAGTGGCAATATAAAATACAGCCTAAGGAGTTATCATGGAATCCAATACGTTTATTCAGAAAAATCCGCTCGATTACATAAAGATCCTATTTAGAAGGAAATGGCTGATAATATTTCCGGCTGTTCTTGGTATCGTAGGGGGGATAATAGCGGTCAACACCCTCCCGAAGATATATGAGGCCTCTACGCTTATGCTTGTAGAGGAAGGCAGGACCACAAACCCGCTGATCTCCGGCCTTGCCGTATCGACAAGCACGGCACAACGCCTGAACGTCTTGAGAGAACAGCTCCTGGGATGGGACCGGCTGAATCAGCTGATAAAGACCCTGGACCTGGCTAAGGGCGTGAAATCCCAGCTCCAGTTCGAGGATCTCATAAAAAGGCTCAGGTCGAATATCAAAGTGAAGATGCGCACGAACAATATAATATTGATATCCTATGAGGGGGCCGATCCTAAGGAGGCCCAGTCTATAGTGAAGACAATAACCGATATCTTCATCGCCGAGAACCTTAGACAGCAGAATAAAGAAGGCGAAGACGCTGTTAATTTCATCAACGACCAGCTTTCTCTATACCAGAAAAAAGTTAAGCAATCGGAAATATCGGCCATGGAAGACCAGCTCACAAAATTGCTTGTAGATTCAACGCCGAAACATCCCCTGGTGATAGAGCTCAAGAAGAAGATAGATAGCGCCAAAGAAGATATGGATCGCGGACAGTATAGCGTTAATCCGGCTTCTATAGCGGGATCGAACACGGAGCTCCAATCGCTGAAAACGGAATTGAAGCAGATGAGGGAAGAATTGTCACAATCGAGTCTTGATGCTTCCGATAGCGGCGCAAACAGGGCGAAGATAGCGTCGGCGACGAATGATAAGCTTTATAAACTATTACTCCTGGATAAGATAGATAACGTCCAGACTCGCGACCAGGATGTGAACCAGAAATTATACAATGAGCTCCTGACGCGCCTTGAAACAGCAAAGATAACCCAGCGCCTTGAGGCCTCAAAAGAGGGCACGCGATATACCGTACTGGATCCCGCAAGGATGCCGCTAAAGCCGGCCAAGCCGAACAAGGTATTGGTGTTATTCATCGCTTTTTTTATGGGGATATGCGCGGGCGTAGGAATAGTCCTTCTGGTCGAGATGTTCGATCATTCGTTCCTGGGGGTGGATGAGGCGAAGGCTTTTCTCGAGCTGTCTATGCTTGGAGCCGTTTCTAAGATAGTCACCGAGGCGGACGTGAAGGCGCAAAAACTCCGCAATACCCGTATCACCGCCGCGTCCATACTGGGCGGCGTGGCGCTGGTCGTTGTTGTGATCTTCAACGTATTCTTAGGGAATTGAAATGTACGAAAAATACTATGGATTCACAGACAGGCCGTTTAACCTGACGCCTGACTCCAAGTTCTTCTACGCGAGTCATAAGCACGAGGAGGCCTTAAATTGCCTTCTCCTGGCCATAAGCGAACGCAACGGGTTTGTCGTAATAACAGGCGAGATAGGTTCCGGCAAGACGACCATCTGCAGGACGCTCATAAATAAACTCGATCCCGCGACCAAGGTCGCGCTCGTCCTTAATACGCACCTTGGCAAGAAAGAGCTTATCACCACCATTCTGGAAGACCTTGATATCGAGTATAAGTCCACATCGAAGACGCATCTCCTGGCCGCGCTTAACAAATACCTTATAAAGCAGGCCTCGCAGGACGTGAACGTCGTTGTCATAATAGACGAGGCGCAGAACCTGGCTCCCTCGGTGCTCGAAGAGGTGAGGATGCTCTCCAACCTTGAAACGGAGAAGGAGAAGCTGGTCCAGATAGTGCTTATGGGACAGCCCGAGCTTCGCAAGAAACTCGCGTTACCTAAGCTGGAGCAATTCAGGCAGAGGGTGGTATTGCATTACCATCTTTATCCTCTGGATAGAAAAGAGACGAAAGAATATATAAAGCATCGTCTTAAGACCGCGGGAAATCAGGGCGCCGATATTCTCGATGATGAGGCGATAGAAGCGGTCTATAACTATTCGGGTGGAGTGCCGCGGCTTATCAATCTAGTGTGCCATAACGCGCTTATATCCGGGCTTGTGCTCGAGGCGCGTGTAATAACCGGTGATATTATGAAAGAGACCGTGGGAGAGTTGATGCAGGGTGTCGCAAGGCAAGAGAGTATTAAAGAGGAAGAAAATATCGCGGTAAGGATATAGCTATTAAAGTATAGGAGGCACTCACAATGGGTAGAATTACTGACGCGCTAAAGAAGGTAACTAACGACCGTGTGCAACGCATACAGAAGAAACCCGTATTCCAGTATGTCGTGAAGAAGGTAGAAGGCGCGAAGATAGAGCCTCACATAGTCTCTTTTCACGATCCTGCATCCCCGGTAGGGGAGCAGTATAAGATGATAAGGACGAACCTGCAGACCCTTCAGGCAACGAAGAATTTCAAGACATTCGCGCTGACTAGCTCGATAAACGGCGAGGGCAAGACGGTCACGTCGGTTAACCTCGCTATCACATTCGCCCACGAACTTAATAATAAGTCGATCCTCCTTATCGACGCCGATATGCGTAAGGGGAAAGTGGCAAGATACTTAGGCATACATTCAAGGCCCGGATTATCCGAGATATTGAGCGGCGAGATAGAGGCGGAGGCCGCTTTTGTCAGTCCGGGTATCGAGAACCTGACGGTCATACCGGCAGGCAAGATGCCTAAGAACCCCGCGGAACTATTGGGTTCGAAGAAGATGGGGCGCCTTCTCGAAGGGTTTAAGGCGAGATTCGACTATGTCTTCATCGATACGCCTCCTGTAATGCCTCTCACAGACCCATGCGTCCTGGGACCACTGACGGATGGTGTAATACTTGTCGTACAGGCAGGTAGAACGCAGAGGAGCGCGATAAAGACCATAGAGCACCGTCTTTATCAGGCGCATGCCAATGTCATCGGCTACATCCTGACAAACGTCGAATACCACGTACCGCATTATCTGTACAGGTACGTCCATGAGTATCACGCGTATGACGCGTATTATAAAGGCGTCGAAAAGTCGGCGGAGAAAGAAACTATTGAATCGGAAGTGTAGAGGAGAGTATCAAAGTGTCAGAGTGTCATAGTATCAAAGAGTGGGTTATAAAGTCACAAGGTAACAAGCTATCTGTACACTTCCCTGCGGTGTGCGATATCAAGAATCGTAACGATTTTATGATCGTCATCAATGGAGTATATTGCCCTATAATCACCTGTCCGCAGTCTATGGTATTGGGTATTGCTAAGTCGCTTAATCCCAAAGGGGCGAGGATTGGATTCAAGGGTAAGTATCTTGTCGCGAATACGACTTTGAATGTTGTAAGGAAGTTTCGTAAATTGTTTTTGCGCGCTTGTCGATATGTGAATCGAATACTTCATGAGGCTCTGCGGGTTTTGTCGATATGCCTTAGGAATGAACCGAAACGCTTTGTTTTTTCGGAACTACGCTTTACAGCAATAGCAAGGTCTATTACATCTTCGTTGAGATGGCTATCCTTGATTATAGTAAAAAGAAACGCGCTCTGCTCATCTTTTGGAAGCGCTCTGAATGCTGTGAGAAATACTTGTACTGTAGCCTGTTTTGCGGTCATTTGTTTATCCTCCTTACAAATTAAGTATAGCACATTATCTGCGTAGTGAGAAGAGGGCTGTAGTTAGATCTTTAGAAAGGGTATCAAAGTGTCAGAGTGTCCATGCAACTTGTATCCAGAAAGGCTGAACACATGCGTTTTCTAGTAACAGGCGGAGCGGGATTCATCGGCTCCCACATAGTAGAGCGATTACTTAACGAGGGGCACTTTGTACGAGTCCTGGATAATTTCTACAGCGGCAAAGAAGAGAATCTATCTTTTATTCTACACCCAATACCCAATACTCTATACTCTATACCCAATGCTCAGTTTGAGCTCATCAAAGGCGACATTCGCGACCGTTCCACATGCAATGAGGCGTGCAAGGGGATAGACTACGTGCTCCACCAGGCGGGCCTAAGAAGCGTCCCTAAGTCTATGACCAGGCCCCACGAGTACAACGACGTCAATATAACCGGCACGGTAAATATGATGCAGGCGGCCGTAGAGAATAAGGTAAAGCGTTTCGTCTATGCCTCATCGAGCTCGGTATATGGCGAAGCAAAGACATTCCCGCAGAAAGAGACCGATCAGTCATATCTGATATCACCTTACGCGCTGACAAAATTGGCGGATGAACACTATGCCAGGGTATTCAGCATGAGTAATGGTCTCGAGACCGTGGGTCTCCGGTATTTCAACGTATTCGGCCCAAGACAGGCAATGGATGACGAGTATGCCGTAGTAATCCCGAAGTTCATCAATAGCCTATTGGATGACAAAGAGCCTCCTATATATGGTAATGGCAAGCAGTCGAGGGATTTTTCGTATATAGATAACGTCGTAGATGCCAACATCCTCGCCGCCACGTTACCCAATACACAATACCCTATACCCAATACTAAACAGGGTGCACTCTGCGACGTCTTCAACGTAGCCGGCGGCAGTGAAATCACAATCCTACAGCTCGTTGACATGCTCAACAAGATCACGGGCAAAGACATCAAGCCCACATTTCTACCGATCCGAAAAGGCGACATCTTCCGCACATGGGCCGACATGTCATCGATCAAAGCAAAGTTAGGCTTCGTTCCAAGGGTCTCATTTGAAGAGGGCCTGCGTAAGACTGTCGAGTGGTTTGAGGCTTCGAGGATGGAGACAGCCGGTGTTTGATATGTGGGTATATACGTATCCTATGATTTATAGCGTAGTATAAAATACTTGCATACAATTTATACTATGCGGCATTTTGGCCGAAAACTTAAGATCCCGTATATCTATGAGATAGTCCGCGGCGAAGGCGTTGATTTTGTCAAGGACGATATCCGCGTGATGAGCGCGAGCAAATTTTTATGCGGGCTTGTATGAGAACGGTTGAAGCCAAAGATACTGGTATCGTCATTGAACCGGTGAATAGGAATTAAGGAATACAGTAGAGTGGTTAGAGGCGGCGCGGATGGATGCGGTCGTTGCCTGACACTCTGATACATTGACACTATGACACCAAACAAATCAATATAACACAATACAGAAGAGGAACAAATGTCTACACCTGTAGAAGCAGTAAAAGATGTTATTGATCCGATTCCTGCGGAAATTTGATAAGCCCAATACTCAATACCCAATGCTAGATACTCAATACGCAACACGAAAAAAGTACCGACATGTCATTGATCAAAGTAAAGCTATGGTTCAGGCCAGGGTTTCTTTTGGAGAGGGCTTACGGAAGACGGTTCAATGGTTCGAGAGATCGCATATGGAGATGGGTGTTATTTGAGAGTTGAAAATAGAGATTAGCGTCATAGTATCAGAGTGGCGAGCGTATAAAAAATATGAAAAAACATTATTTATTTTTAATGAGGTCATCCGAAATCGGCGGCGCCGAGCGCAGACTGATTAGTTTTTTCGAGCATGTGAACTATAATAAATATGATATTACATGGGTGATAAATAGAGATACTTTTTCACAATATTTTAAAGAAAAAGGGTTACCGGTTAAAATTGAGACTTTACCCCAAATTAAAGATGGATTTTGTACATTTCAGAATTTCTTTAAATTTTACAATTTTTTTAGAAGAACTAAACCTGACGTTATTGTGTTCAGCCAATTCTATCTGGCAAGTTTTTCAATTTTTGAGCTTATTGCAGGGTTATTTGCGACTAAAGGGAATGTCTATATGATTTCTCATGATTGCCCGCCACCATTTGAAAGATACGAAAGCAAAAAACATTTTGGCATTATTCCTAGCTTAGGTTTGGAGTGGCGGATAAAAAGGCTTGAACAAAAGTTATTAATATACTTTACAAAATATACTTTAGCAGTATCTAAAGCATCCTTGGATGCTTTAATTAAAATTCATAATTATCCGGAAAGAAAATTACTTTTAAGCTATCACGGTGTTGATATTCAGAGGTTTACCCCATCTTTCAAAAATAGACTATATATACGCAAATGGTTAAATACGCCAAGTGATGCCATTGTTATTGTTAGCAGTGCGGGACTTGACAAAATCAAATGCCTGGATCGCTTAATAAAAGCATTTGGTGTTATAGCGAATGAAAGAACCGATATCTGGTTGTTTTTTGCTGGGGATGGAAATGAGCGCGATCATTTAACCAATATGGTTAATTCCTTGAATGAGAGCGAAAATAAAAGAGTAAAGTTTTTAGGATTCATAGATGACATTGTGCCAATTCTCCAGGCCTCTGACATTTTCGTTTCGTCAAGCGATTCAGAAGGATTTTGCAATGCCTGCATGGAAGCTATAGCCTGCGGATTAGTATCAGTTGTTACCGATTGCGGCGGACCTACCGAGTTTATAAGGGATGGGTATAATGGTTTCGTGGTTCCAAAAAGTACAGAAGGCGTTTTAAATGGATTAAGAAAGGCCTTAACTTTAAGTGATGAAGAAAGAGAAAAATTTTCCAATAATTCCATAAAAGTTATACGGGGAAAATTTATTCTCAAAGATAATGTTAGATATGCTTTAAATTTACTTGGAATGAATTAATGTTGTATTAACTATTTTTTGAAAAGACATGACATCGCTAAAAAAACAGACAGTTTCTGGTATAAAATGGACTTTTGCGGCAAGTCTTGCTCAGCGGATACTTTCATTTGGGGCAACTGTAATACTTGCTCGTGTATTAACCCCGGCAGATTTTGGCTTATTTGCTCTTGCTTTTGTGATGATCGACGGATTCAGTATCTTCAAAAGCCTTGGTTTTGATTCCGCATTAGTCAGGCGAAAAGATGATATAAAAAAAGCCGCAAATACGGCATTTTTCCTGATACCTATTATGGGACTAGCTTTATTTTCAATATTATTCATTATTGCCCCAATAGGGGCGAAATTCTTGAATAATCCTTCTGTAGCGAATGTTATAAGAGCTCTGGCACTCATCTTTGTCATAAGCTGTTTCGGCAAGGTTCCGCAGACGATACTTTATCGAGATATGAAGTTTAAATATAAATCGATAGCTGATGTGTCAGCAACCGCTACATACGTTATAACAGCAATAATCCTAGCGCTGACTAATCATGGTGTATGGAGCTTGGTCGTAGCCTATATTTTTAAGAACATAGTGCAGATAAGTATAGAGTGGTATTTTTCCGGTTGGAGGCCAAAATTTGAATTTGATAAAACAATCGCATGGGACATGTTCCGTTTCGGTAAGTATGTTCTTGCGGGTGGTATACTATGGTTTTTATATAGCAACTTGGATAATCTTATAATCGGCAAATATCTTGGCGTGACAATGCTCGGATTTTACGCGATCGCTATGAATACATCTAATATCTTAAACGATTATTTATTGGGTAAGATCGGTTTAATAATGTACCCTGCGTATTCCAAGGTGCAGGATGATCCGGTCGAGGTGAAACGCGTCATGTTAAAGGCGCTAAAGTATATCAGTATTATTATCCTGCCGTTTAGTTTTGGCTTATTCATCTTTGCACCTGATATATTACGGCTTGTTTTTGGAGAAAAATGGTTACCGGCAACCAATATTTTAAGAATCCTTGCGTTCGTTGGGATGTTCAGGTCGCTTGGCTCCGCGATATGGCCTGTGTTTGCGGCACGCGGAAAGTCAAAAGCTGATTTTCAGGTTAGCCTGGCTCAGGTAGTCATATTTTTTATTCTAGTAGTTCCATTAGCTACACAATTTAAGTTAATAGGCGTGGGGATCGCGGTTTTACTCGCAACGATTATCTCATTTGGTATTGGAGTAATACGAGTAAAAAACATCCTTCATATAAGATCCATAGTGCTATTTGAGGCCATTAGGCCCGCTTTATTATGTTCATTGGCCATGACAGCAATCGTATTGATTAGCAAGCATCTAGTGGTTTTGAAAGAAGTGAATTATAGTATCACCGTTTGTGTTTTTTTAGCCGTAGTAACTTACATTGTTACAACGTGCTTAATGAATCGCAACATAGCGAGAGACATAAAAGAAGTATTAATGTGAAATATGGCAAATAATAATGCGCTTAATATAATGATTATGATAAGGTTCAATGCGCAACGTCTTATGCGTAGGATTTTGACACTACTTATGTATTCTTTTACTATGCATAATAGATAAATAAGAGCGATTGGCACTAGATGAGAGCCTATAGTATTCGCAATTGAGCCACAAGGAGATTTATGCTAATAACTGTTATTATCTGTACTTATAATCGCAGTGAAAGCCTAAAAGATACTCTAAATTCATTAATTGTACAGGAGGGTATCATCGGGTTTGATTTTGAGATCGTCGTAGTAGATAATAACTCTAATGACAGAACGATGGATATTGTTAAAACATATATGACGAAATCTTACAACCTTGTAAGATATATTTTTGAACCCGAACAAGGCTTATCTCATGCAAGGAATGCAGGAATAAAAGCGGCAAAAGGAGATATCCTTGCTTTCACAGACGATGATGTTATAGTTAGGAATGATTATATTATGAGCATAGGGATGGTGCATAAAGAATATGATTCCGATTGTGTGTTTGGCAAGATATTGCCCTTGTGGAGTCATGCAAAAATTCCAATTTGGTTGAAACGTGATAAAAGGCTATGGAAATGCTTAGGGTATCTTGATTATGGAGAGCAACATATTTTAGTTACGAATAATAAGCATCAATTCTATGGTGCTAATTTTTCTATAAAACTCCATGCTATAAATAAAATAGGTTATTTCGATATCAATTTGGGCATAAAAGGAAATGTGCATTATTTGGGTGAAGAAAGCGACTATTTCGCTAAACTCTTAAGTACACATAGTAAGATAGTCTATAGCCCTAAAATGGTTGTGTACCACAAAGTCAAAGATTCAGATATGACAAAATCATATTTTTTAAAATGGCACTATGAAGGAGGGCAATCATTTCCATACAAGACAATGTCAAGAAACAATACAATATTTAACGTCCCATTATGGTTTTTTAAAGAAGCTTTATTAAATGGAATTAGATTAATGTATTATGTTTTATGCTTAGATAGTATAAACATGTTTTGGTACGAACTAAAAGCGGTTTTTTACTATTCTGCCTTAATAGTCTTTATAAAGGGAAAATATCTATGCAAAAAGTTAGCATAATAATTCCAACTTATAATTCGTCCTCGTATCTGTCAGGCGCAGTTGATAGTGTTTTGTCCCAAACATATAAAAATAATGAAGTCATAGTGGTGGATGATGGTTCCACGGATCGAACAAAGCAATTAATACAAGAGCGATATCCTGAAGTACTATATGTTTATCAAGACAACCATGGGCCATCAGTAGCACGTAACCATGGCATAGGGATGGCTACCGGCGACTATATTGCGTTTCTTGACTCAGATGATCTCTGGTTTCCAAAGAAACTGGAACTTCAAATGGAAGTATTTCGCAAGGACGCAAGCATCGGCCTTGTTTCCTGTGATGCGCTTTCTTTTATGGATAATAAGATAGTAGTTCCATCACTGGCAAAAGAGCGACCGCTTCATTCTGGATGGGTATTAAAATATTTATTGCGGCAGAATTTCTTGAATACGAACAATGTATTAATAAAACGTGAGGTATTAGATTCTGTAGGCTTATTTGATGAGGCGAGAGAATTTTCTGAAGATTATGATCTTTGGCTAAGGATAGCAAAACGCCATAAGATAGGATATGTTGATGCCGTACTAACAAAATACAGGATACATAACATGAGCAGGAGCAATATAAATCGAAATACCGTATATGAGGCGCATTCAGAATTAGTTATGCGGCATTTTGATGCTGATTTAGGTTTATTCGAAAAAAACGATATATTATCGTTTATGCATTTTATGCATGGTTATAACCTGTTTAATGATAGCAATCCGATGATGGCAAAAAAATATTTCATTAGGAGCATTCTCAGGAATCCCATTAATATCAAACCATATGTTTATCTGGCTGGTACGTTTTTGCCATCACAAATGGTTCGGTCTATAAAGAAGGTAAAGCAAAATCAGCAGCTTACATAAATTATATGACAAAACACATAAGTGATATCAATGAAGCGAAGAGTGGGATTGCTTCGGGAAAAATGGGACAGCCCCCTTCCCCTCGACGTCGCTCGGGGCAGGCCCCGCCCACGAAACTCCTGGCGGGGCAGGCGGGGACAGTCCCTATTTTTCCTATTCAGAAAAACAGTTATGGCGCATACATCCTGTTTACCCTGATCATCCTCATCCTTGGATATCTTATCGTTAAAGATGTATCTATGCCGACCTCTGTTACCCTGCCTATAGCCGTAATTGGTCTATTGGTGCTCCTGCAAAGAAGCCTAACCAAGCCTGAAATAACTCTTCTTTGTCTTGTAGCATATGTGCCATTTTCGTTGATATTTGTAGGAAAATTTGGGGGTGAGGCCGTCGGCATAAACTTTACTAATATATTAACTATTGTTGTCTTGATTGGATGGATCTCATCTTCTGCTTCGCGCGGGGTAAGGTTGTCTAACAAAGCCGCGCTCAATTTACCTATACTTGGATTCTGTTTATGGGGTTTTATAGGAATTATCAGGGCTCGGCTCGTTTATGGCGGGGCATACGATTTGGATAGCTATTTTATTCTATTTAAACGGTGGATTACGCCGATGCTCCTCTATTTTATCGCACTAAATATGGTAAAAGATAAGGCGACATTTAAGAAGGTTGTTTTTGTTATGATGATAGTTACTTTTATTATTGCCATAATGGCGATAAAGGACTATGCGGAGGGTGGTACCCGCAGCTCTCTTGAAGATTCAAGGGTAGGTGGTGTTTTTGAACAGCCTAATATGCTTGGCGGGTACTTTGTGTATATGATGTTCTTTTTTCTATCATTCTTCCTATCGTACTGGCGCTCGTTCAAGTATTGGTTGCTACTGATACCGTTCTTAGCTTGTTTTCGCGGCATAATGGTTACATTTTCAAGAGGTGCTTATCTTGCATGCGCATTCGGCGGCCTAATGACGACATTCTTTAAGAATAAGGCGCTATTTGTTGTTGCTATTATTCTGCTGTGCTTCTCATTAATGATACCAGGAGTTATGCCGGAAGGAATTCGTTATAGGCTTGCCTCGACATTTGGTGGGAGTAACAAGGTACTTTCAACAAACGTTGAAGATATCACTGATAAGAGCGCAGAAATTCGCATTATTATCTGGAAAGGCGCCATAGAAATGATAAAGGATCAGCCTGTCTTTGGATTCGGATATGGTATGTTCCCATATGTTATTGGATCTTATGCGCCAACTGTGGAGGGCCGTGATGCACACAATACGTATCTGATATTAGCAGCTGAAATGGGGATTCCTGCACTCGTTCTATTCTTAATAATTCTTGCCCTGCTCATTGCCAACGCGCGCTGGCTGTATATAAGATCTAAGGATCGGTACTTCAAGGCGTTTGCGCTTGGGGTGCTAGGTGGATTATTTGGGTTATTACTGGTAAATATGTTTGGATCACGGCTTAACTCGGAAGAAGTGAGCTCGTATTTTTGGGTCTATTCGGGGCTGTTGATGGCGGCGGTGAGGATGAAGCGGGAAGGGTTGATTGATTGAGGCAGGGTACTGGGTGCGGGCTTCAGGGGTCGGGACGTTGGATGTCTGTGATAGCAAATAAAAATATTTTAAAATAATTGAAATAAAATCACCTCCTTTTACGTCTTTATATATAGAAAGGCAAAAAGGAGTGGTCATGGAAGATACGATATTGAATGCTATGAGTATAAGCAACAGAATACTTCGTATTCGGGGCAAGGCAGTTATGCTGGACAGGGATTTGGCGTTACTATATGGAGTGCCAACAAAAGCGCTGAATCAAGCTGTCCGTCGTAATATAACGCGCTTTCCCGGTGATTTTATGCTTAGATTGACCGCGGCTGAAGCTAATCAACTGGTCACAAATTGTGACCGGTTCGGTACGATGAAGCACTCGGTATCTTTACCGCATGCTTTTACTCAGGAAGGTGTAGCTATGCTGTCGAGTGTGCTTAATAGCGAAAAAGCCATCTCAATTAACATTCAGATCATGCGCGCATTCGTAAATTTGAGGCGCATCGGCGTTACCTATGAAAGTCTTAAGCGTAAGATCGAGGATATGGAAAAGAAGTATGATGGGCAGTTTGGCATAGTTTTTAAGACTCTTAGAACATTGCTTGAACCTCCGGAAAAGCCGAAGAGGAGAATTGGATTTAGAAGCCTGTGAGAAGGAGTTGGTGCCAGGGGGCAGTGTGCGGGGGGCTGGGTTCAGGGGGCAGGGATGCCTGCGGTAGCAAATAAAAAAATTTTATGGTATAGGAAAGTATAAAGCACTTTCCTAACCACTGAAAATCGCATTGAAGTTATCGCGAAGCGATTTTCTTGAAATAATTGAAATAAAATCACCTCCTTTTACGTCTTTATATATGAGGACAAGAAAGGGGGAGGTTATGGAAAAAGTGGTCCAGGTACCTGGAGAAGTAATAGAGAAGCAGATTTTTTTAATTAGAGGGTGTAATGTGATGATAAGTACGTATTTAGCTGCTCTCTATGGTGTACAAGCTAGGACATTGGTTCAGGCTGTTAAGAGAAACATAAATCGCTTTCCAGATGATTTTATGTTTCAACTGAACGATGATGAATATGAAAACTTGAAATCACAATTTGTGATTTCAAGTTGGGGTGGTGCGAGACGGGCGAATCCATATGCCTTTACTGAGCAGGGTGTTGCGATGCTCTCGTCAGTTCTTAATAGCGAAAGAGCTGTTCAGGTTAATATCGCTATAATGCGCATATTCGTTAAATTAAAGCAGGTACTATTACAGAACGCAGATCTTGCTCTTAAGCTTAGTGAACATGAGAATAAGGTAGATAGGCATGAGGTTCATATCCAGGTGATATTCGAAGAGATCCGCAAGCTCATGGAACCGCTTCCGGAAAAGCCGAAGCGCCGAATTGGGTTTAGGGCGGGGTGAGAGGGAATTAGTGTCGGGGTTCAGGGTACTGGGGGCAGGGGACAGAGTGAAAGGGAGTTAGTGTCAGGGTGTTAGAGCGCCAAAGGCTTGCCAAATGAGATGTTTGATGGTATAATTGTATCATATAATGAAGCGATTAATGGATATAATCGCTTCATGGGAGGCGAGACAGGTGAAGTACATTTGGGAACGCGAGGGCTGGTTTGATTTTAAGTATGACGACGCGGCCTTACTCAAGCCTTTGAGCCAGCTTCGTGTTTTACAAGGTAAGCTATTAGGCCGTATAGCGTCTCTCGATTTTAAGCTTGAAACTGAGGCCCAGGGCGCTATTCTGGTCGAGGAGGCGGTCCGGACCGCGGAAATCGAAGGACAGAAGTTGAACCGCGAAGCGGTTCGTTCATCGGTAGCGGTGAGGCTTGGCCTGCCGCGCGGTATAGGAGCGCATGACATAAATATTGACGGCCTTATCGATGTTTTACTGGATGCCGTTCGTTTTCATGATAAGGCGTTGACGCTGGGGAGGCTAAACGGCTGGCATGCGGCATTGTTCCCCACAGGATATTCCGGTTTAAGGCGCATCAGGGCAGGGAGGCTTAGGGGTCATGAACCTATGCAAATAGTGTCCGGGCCGATTGGCAAAGAGAAGGTTCATTTTGAGGCATTGCCGAAGAGTCGTCTTGATGATGAGATGCGTCTTTTTCTGAGGTGGTGGGATTCATCATCAGGTACCATGGATGGCATCCTTCGGGCGGCCGCTACTCATTTGCGTTTTGTAACAATCCACCCTTATGAAGACGGAAATGGGCGGCTGGCAAGGGCTTTAACAGATATGGCCCTGGCTCAAGATGAAAAATTGAAAGTCAGATTTTATAGCGTCTCCGCCGAGATCATGCGCAGAAGGAATGAGTACTATAAAATCCTTGAGAATGTGCAGAGACGCGGGGTCGATATAACAGAATGGTTTTTATGGTTTATAAAATGTGTTACGGCATCTATCGGGGATTCGCGCGATATCATAGCGGCTGTATTTATGAAGGTCGATTTCTGGAATCAGCATGCGAGAGACCAGCTTAATGAGAGGCAGAAAAAGGTTATTGATCGTATGCTGGAAGGCGGGCCGGGGCAATTTATCGGCGGTCTGACGACGCGGAAATATGTAGGAATGACGAAGACGAGCCGCGCCACCGCGTTCCGCGAGATCGCGGATATGCTCCACAAGAGAGTCCTTCGCAATTTACCGGGCAAAGGCCGCAGTGTTCGATACGATTTGGTCTGGCCGGTGAAAAAATGGAGAGAATGAGCTGCTTACGTCTTTATCAGGTGTTTTGCATAGTGAGCGAGCCGTTAGAGTGAACATTGCGATTCAGAGTGTCAGTCGGCAGTGAAACGGCAGTCTAGTGTCAAAGTGTGAGAGGGTATGGCAATGAAGAAATATCTATACGCAAATAGTATTGCATATAGTTAAACTTTATGATATAGCGGACCTTGATAATATTTGCAAACGTTAGCATCTGTTTGGAAGAAAAGCGTTATGCATGAGTGTATAAGTAAGTCACAGTGTCACAAGGTCACATGGTACCTCGAACCCAGAAATACGACGGAGACACGAATGTTCCCGAATCTTAAGTACGATATAAGGCGAGAGATCGCGAAGCATAAAGGTAGAGGATGACCAAGCAGGGTATTTAACGCGCTCTGGTCGCCCGGATTCCAGGCCATGGCCGGATATAGAGCGTGCCGGTGGCTTGTGAAAATGCGTGTACCTCTTCTGCATATATTTATACAGAGATTCGTTGAGCTCGCTACAGGTATATCGATACCGCCTACAGTCGAGATAGGCAAAGGCCTCCTCATAGAGCACTTTGGAGGTATTGTAGTGAATTCAGGTACAAAGATAGGGGAATTTTGCACCTTATCACATCAGGTAACTATCGGTACTAAGAGGCCCAGAGGAAAGGCGCCTGTACTAGGGAATAATGTGTATGTCTGTGCGGGAGCCAAGGTACTTGGCGATATAGCTATAGGGGACAATAGTATTATAGGAGCGAACGCAGTTGTCCTGGACTCGTGCCCAGCCGAATCTATCATGGCCGGCATACCCGCGAAAGTAGTCAAAAGAATTGATAACCCCGGAAACTACAGAGAGTTTCGGTATGAAGACTAAAGTATTAATCATAATAGACAGCCTCGGACCCGGTGGAACCCAACGCCAGGTAATTGAATACTTAAAGCGAGCCGATAGGGACTTGTTTGACATAACAGTTGTGAACCTTGACAAGAATTACAATACCCTTGCTCGCGAAATTACTTCTCTTGGATATGAAGTGATAGGGATAGAACATTCGGGTGCGGTCAATCTTAAGACGTTGATGGATCTGGTAACTCTATTTAAGCGAATAAAACCGAATATCGTTCATACGTATCTTTTCACGTCCGATCTATATGGCCGCATAGCCGCATGGATCGCTCATGTTCCGGTTATAATCAGTTCGGTTCGTGGACTTGATATGTGGAAAGGGCGGCGCCATGTAATGGCTGATAGGATGCTCTCCAGGTTGACGGACAGGGTCATTATAAACGCTGAAAGTATACGCCCCTATTTAGTGAAGCGCGATAAAATCGACGATGCCAAAATAGTGACTATCTATAACGGGATAGACCTATCGCGCTTTGATAAGATAAGGATGCCATCTAAGATAAAGGAAGAGCTCGGCATACCGGTGGACGCGCTTGTTGTAGGAATGGCAAGCAGGTTCGATGAACCGAAAGACTATGAGACGCTTGTCCATGCGGCGAAGATCGTTATCGAAAAGCATCCGAATGTATGTTTTGTCGCTATAGGGGATGGTCCTAAACGCTCAAGCATAGAGACCCTGGCGCGGTCATTTTCGCTTGGCGATAACTTTATATTTACCGGATTGCGTGATGAAGTGCCGGAGATAATGAGTGTTATCGATATAGGCGTATTATCCAGTCTCCATGAGGGGTGTCCAAACGCCATCCTTGAATTCATGGCCGCCTCAAAGCCGGTGATAGCTACAAGGGTTGGCGGATGTCCGGAACTCGTGGCGGATGGAGTAACAGGCTATCTATTTACTCCTAAATCGTATGAAGAGCTTGCTGAAAAGATAATAAAGCTAATCTCCGATCCCGGGCTAAGGTTACGGATGGGAGAAGAAGGAAGGCGGATAGTCGAAAAAGGGTTCGAGTCTAAGGCAATGGCTGGGACGATAGAAGAGCTTTATAGGCGGCTCTTAAGACCTAAGGTTGCTTTCGTCTTGTCGCAATTTCCATGCTACGACGAGACATTTATCTTAAGGGAGCTTGTAGAGCTGAAAAGATCAGGGTTAGGATATATCATCTATTCCATAAAGAGATGTAAGGACAAGGTGATCCACGACAATGCGGAACTGCTCATCGGCGATACACGTTATCTGCCGTTTATATCATTAAGACTCGTTGCTATCAATCTGTACTATTTGATCCGGCATCCTGTGCGGTATTTGGGCGCGTTCATGCATGTTTTTGTGGGTAATTTGAAAAGTCCGGATTTCTTTATTAAAAGCATGGCCGGATGGTTGCAGATGGCTGGATTTGCATGGATGGCTAAATGGGAGAAGGTGACGCATGTCCATGGCCAGTGGGCTACGTATCCGGCTACTTACGCTTATGTGATATCGAGACTGAATGGGATTTCGTTCAGTTTTACGGGCCACGCGCATGATATATATGTGGATACGACGATGTTGGAGGAGAAGATGCGCGAGGCGGAGTTTGTGACGACGTGCACTCGCGATAATGTGGGGTACTTGGAGAGATTGCTTCGGGAAGCCGAAGCGGGAAGCAATCTCAACAGTAAGATAATTGTGAACTACCATGGAGTGGATCTGGAGCGATTCGTACGCGACAATAGACCATCGACAATCGACAATCGACCCATTCGCATTCTTTCAGTCGGCACCCTATCCGATGCAAAAGGTTTTGATATCCTGATAGAAGCATGCAAGATATTGAAAGAGCGCGGACTGGACTTTGAATGCACGATCGCCGGCGGCGGTCCGCTTGAATCAGAGCTAAAACTAATCGCTAACCGCTATACGCTAAACGCTAACTTAAAATTCACCGGATACATAAGCCAGGAAGACCTCCTTCCTATATATACGAAGGCGGATATATTCGTGCTATTGCCGAGACAAAAAAATCACTGGGGCATACCGAATGTGTTGATCGAAGCGGCGGCGGCTAAGTTGGCAATAATTACGACAAGACTGCCTGCGGTGCCGGAGTTGGTCGAGGATGGTAAGACGGGATTTATAGTGCCGGAAGAAGATCCGCGGGCTGTAGCAGAGAAGGTGCTGGAGCTTGCGGGTGACCCTGCCCTAAGGATTAGAGTCGGCGAGGCGGCACGGGCGGTTGTGGCAGAAAAGTTCGACATGAAGAAAAATGCCGCGAATCTTGTGAGGTTGTTCGGGAAAAATAGGGACTGTCCCCGCAGGGGACTGTCCCATTTTTCCATCAAACGCGCCTTGCGTTCAACACTTAGCAGTATCATCTATATGGCCAGGCTGATGAGGCCCAGTAAAGGGGATACGGTTCTCACGTATCATCGTATTACCGATGATATCGAGCCCGGTAACATGGCGGTACCTGTCGTGAGATTTGCCGAGCAGATGGCGTATTTGGCGGATAGCAAGAAAAATGGGACCAAGATCACATTCGACGATGGATGGGAAGACAACTACACGAACGCGTTTCCGATACTAAAGAAATATGGATTAAAGGCAACTATCTTCCTGACAGCTGGAAAGATCGACACGCCCGGTTACCTAACTACTGCACAGATCAAAGAGATGGCGGAGTATGGGATTGAATTCGGAGGGCATAGTGTGTCGCATCCACGATTGTCGCAAGTCAGTGTCGATGAGGCGCGCGCAGAGATAACTGGATCTATGGAGATCATCGGGAAAATAGGGACAGTCCCTATTTTTCCATTCTGCTATCCACATGGCGATTATAATGAGGAAGTAAAGAAGCTCGTGAAAGAGGCTGGGTTCGATCGTGCCTATACAGTAAAGCCAGGTAAAAACAGCGAAAGCTCCGATCCGTACGAGCTGAGGAGGACCGAGATCAGTGGTATTGACACGATGTTCGATTTCAGGAAGAAACTGGCCGGCGCGTATGATCCGTTGCATCGGTTGGTGCAGATGAAAATAGGGACATTCCCTATTTTTCCTGACGATTCTCGACTTTGTCATTGCGAGGCCGCCGCCGAAGGCGGCGAGCCGAAGCAATCTCTTATCCACAAACATCCCGCAAGAATCAACATTCTCTACATCATATGGAGTCTCGGACTTGGGGGAGCGGAACAAGTCGTCATTAATCTTGCGAAAGGTCTCGATAAGACTCGTTACAATCCGACGGTCTTATGTCTGAATGATAAAGGGGTGTTTGCTGAATTGCTTGAAAAGGAAGGCATTACAGTTATCGCTTTAAACAAGAAGGCAGTTATCGATTTGAGTATTGTGCCGAAAATAGTGTCCGTAATTAAACAATGCAAGATCGGCATAGTTCATTCGCATCTTTGGGGAGCGAATTTCTGGGGAAGGATCGCCGCGAAACTGGCAGGGGTGCGAGTCGTCATAGCAACGGAACATAGTCTTGATGTGTGGAAGAAGGGGTATTACCTGGTGCTGGATCGCCTGCTTAGCCATTGGACGGACAAAGTAGTAGCTGTATCTGATAGTGTTAAGCGGTTCTATGTAGAAAATGCAAAGATAAGCGCGGGAAAGATAGCTGTTATTCGAAATGGAATAGAGGTTGCCAGGTCACAAGGTAACCAGGTCACAAGGTCACATGTTAGGCGGGAATATGGCATAAGAGACGATGAGATCGTGCTGGCTCTTATAGGAAGGCTCGTGGAAGCTAAGGGGCACAAGTACTTTCTCATGGCGCTTAAAGATATCATAAGAGAGCATAAGGTGCGAGGGCTCATCGTGGGCGCTGGGCCGCTTGAAGGGGAGCTCAGGCGGTATAGTAATGAGCTTGGGTTTAACGGCAATGTAGTTTTTACCGGATTAAGAAAGGATGTCCCGGACATCCTGAATGACATCGACATACTGGTGATGCCATCCTTGAGAGAGGGCTTGCCCATTGTGGCGCTGGAAGCGATGGCGAAGGGGAAGCCTGTCGTCGCTACCGATGTGGGCGGTACGCATGAGGTTGTACTGGATAAAGAGACGGGTTTTCTTGTGCCGCCTACTGATGACAAGGCAATGGCCGGAGCTATTGTGAAGATATTGCAGGATAAGGATCTGGCTGGGCGTATGGGCGAGGCCGGCCGTAAGCGCGTCGAAGAGAAGTTTAGTCTTGACCGTATGGTGAGAGAGCATGAGGCGTTATATGATAAATTGTGGGGTCATGGCTCATAGGTCATGGGCGATAGAATGAAGTTAGATATAAAAAAGAAAGAAAATACCGTAAAAGTACTATTGACAAAAACGGCATATATGGTATAATCACTATGCAAACTGGAAGTCATACATTGATAAGTTATTTGATCCCCGTCTGATTCCTGCAAAGGTTCGGGCGGGGTTATTTTTTTATATGAGGCGAGAATGACTAAAGAGCCAGCTAATAAGCGAGCAGTGGTATTCATTGATGGGCAAAACCTATTTAGAGCCGCTAAAGACGCCTTTGGATATTCTTATCCAAATTATGACGTGAAAGTATTGTCAGGAATGGTATGCCGAGAAAAGGGATGGGATCTTACTCAGATTCGATTTTACACAGGGATACCAGATATTCAGGATGATGTTTTCTGGAGTACGTTTTGGAATAACAAGCTTACATATATGGGACAAATTGGGATCTTTGTTTTCTCAAGGCATTTACGCTATAACAATAAAACGGTGAAACTGCCGGATGGTAGGATGCACACGTTTCTTTCTGGCCAAGAGAAGGGCATCGATGTTCGAATTGCTCTTGATGTAATTAAATTGGCCCATCAGAATGTATACGATGTGGCTTTAGTATTCAGCCAGGACCAGGATCTGAGCGAGGTAGCTGATGAGTTGAGGATAATCTCGGAGGAGCAGAAGCGCTGGATCAAAATGGCTTCGGCTTTTCCGATAAGCCCTACCTACCAAAACACGCGCGGCATTAATAAGACAGATTGGATTAAAATCGACAGAAAAGCTTACGATTCTTGTATTGATTCCAAAGATTATCGCTAACTGTTGAAGCAGAAATGATGGTGTCACAAAATGTTACCCCATCGAAAAGGATTTTTGGCGAGATTGCTTCGGGCACTTCCCTCCGGCTCTCCGAGCCTACGGCTCGTAGAGCCGGAGGCGACCCGTAGGGTCGGAGACGTGCCCTCGCAACGACGGAGTAATGGCGCATTTTCGCAAAGACGGACGGTGACAAGATTAACATGATTAAACAATCCAAATCTTTTAAGATAAAGCCGAGTTTGACGCTGATGACGCTGACGGTGATGTTGTGCCTGTTTGTCGGCATATTCGCGGTGAATGGCATAAAGAGCGCGAAGAAGATAGTAAGAAACCTTGTCGGAGACGAGGCGAGCGCTGAGATGATAGCGCGGCCGGTGAATGTGCTTGTGCTGAGCGATTTTGAGGCTGTGAGCGATATCAAGAGATGGGATACCAGGGAATCGACGTTTGAGCGTTCATCAGAACATGCGTCCGGAGGAAAGTTCTCCGGGAAAGCCACATTCTTCGATGGGGTCACATGCAGTAACGTAATGATGGAGGAGTTTCTCGGAGATAATACCAGGTACGGGAATTGGGCGGGGTATTCCCATCTGAGATTCGATGTATATAACGCGGGCGAGTCACAGGAGCAGGTGATCCTTAAGATAAAAGATAGGAGAGGCAAGGCATGGCAAAGGACTATCACAGTTGCGCCCGGGCGTAATACCGAAGTCAAGATCGGTATCGATGAGCTCAGGCCGGCCATAGACCCATCCCGTGTCAGCCAGCTCAATATATTCAGATGGACTCCCGCGACAGAAGCGACATTCTATATCGATAATATAAGGCTCATGCCGTTTACCGGCGGCGATAAGGCGGCACAGCCGCTTGAGAATGGTAAGGTCACAGGTGAGGCCGGTTTCTTATTCGAAGGAAAGGAAAGTTCTTTAGGTATAGGCATTGAAAGTTCCGCGCAAAAGGTCTTTAAGGATCCGGGCAGATTTACCGGAAAACCCGGCGTCGAGGTAGAGTTTTCTATGGCGCGGAACGAATACGAATCGATACAGGCGGCAATTTACGCGAAAAAGGCCTTTGAAGGCCTTTCCGTAGAAGCGAGCGATCTAACGGCGAGTATCGATGGAAAGGCCGTGAGGCTTAGCAAGCAATTCGTCAGGGCCTACGTGGTGGGATATGTCAAGACGCGGCAACCCGGATACGAGGTTTCTTATGTAGGCTGGTGGCCGGACCCTCTGGAAGAGAAGAGATCTTTTTATATCGAAGAGAATACGGTACAGCCGGTATGGATCGAGATATATATGCCGGAAGAAGCGCCGGCAGGCGAATATGCCGGGACCGTTACGCTCGGATCCGGCGATACAGTATTGAAGGATATAAGGCTAAAGGTCAAGGTGTGGGATATTACTCTCCCGAGAAAGACGCATCTAAAGACAGCATTCGATTTTTATGATGGCAGGTTAAAGAGGATGTATCCGCAAGATCCGGGTGAAGAGGCTGATGAGTATGTCCAAAGATTGGCAATCCTTCGGGAAAGGTATCTTGTTGATATGATAAGGCACCGGATGATGCCTATCTTCAACTTTCCTATTGAAGACGCCTTCTTCGGCAAGGACATCAAGCCATTACTCAATATCGGATTAAGCGCGTTTGGGGTAGGCCGTTACGGCGGGTCATTTGATAACAATTGGCCCAAGGATCCGGAAGGATTATCGGCTCTTGTGGACGTATATCGTGATCATGCCAGGGTCCTGAAAGCGGCAGGGCTTCTCGATATGGCGTATATTTATTCTTACGATGAGCCGAAGTACGGCGATCCTGATGTGGATAGCGTAACAAAGATGATACATAAAGCGGACCCGGGTTTAAAGAACATGGTCTGCCTTTATAGTCTCGCCGATCCCGATAAATATCCGGGGTGGGGAGAAGATATAGATATATGGTGCGTGCGCAATGCGGCCTTTGACGAGAGTATAGTAAAGAAGTATCAGGAAAGGGGCAAGGATGTATGGCTATACGTGTCAGGCCCCCAGCCGCCATATCCGACCCTCGTAATAGATTATCCGGCTATGGCTTACAGGATAGTGCCATGGCAATGCTGGAAGTATGGCGTGAAAGGGTACCTTTTTTGGTGCGTAAATTTCTGGGATGAAGACCCGTGGAAGAACCCTATGAATACTAAGTGGGAACAGAACGGTAATGGGGCCATGTATTATCCCGGTAAGAATGGCCCGGTGACATCGATACGACTTGAGGTTACGAGGGATGGCCTGGAGGACTACGAATATCTTTATATGTTGAGCGAAAAAATAAAAGAGGCTGAAGCGAAAGGGATGGCGGGCTCAGATGTCGCTATGCTGGATAGGGCAAGGGCTCTGCTCAATATAGATGAAGAGATCGCCGCTTCGATGGCCGAATATACGAAAGATCCGCAGGTTATCGACAGGAGACGGGCGGATATAGCGGAGGCGATAATGTCGCTGGATAAGGTATTAAAATGAAAGTAGATATCGCTAAGACATTGATATTGCTATACCTGATATTCGCTACGGCTGTATCGATAATACTTACGATATTGGCGGATAATGCTAAAGGCGCTATTCGAAATACGATGCGCGGTATAACGGCGCTTCTTCTGTCGCCTGTCTTAGCCGCGTGTTTATTATGGGTCGATGCCGCCATTATCGAGCCCAACTGGATTGAAGTTACAGGGTTGACTGTTAAGTCCGATAATTTTGACCCGAGGTTAAAGGACGCGAAGATAGTACAGATATCCGACCTGCATATAGAAAAGATCGGTTTCAGGGAGAAGAGCCTGATCCATTTGGTTAATGGTTTGAAGCCCGACGTGTTGTTGATCACGGGTGATTTTACAAATTCAAAGAGCGGTATTGAGCCGTGTTTAAAGGTCCTCGGTGCCCTGCATTCGCGGTACGGTATTTATGCCATTTTGGGTAACACGGATAATCATTATTTCAGGCACGAGGACAGGATGGTAGCCGATCTAGAGAGCGTGGGGATAACTGTTTTGAGGCATGATAATATAAAGCTCGATCTCGGCGATAATGGTAGTTTATGGCTGGCGGGAGTTTCCCATAACTACCAAAGCCGGAGAGGGATAGCGGAGGCATTTTCCGGGATACCTCTAAGAGAGCCTAAGATAACCATGATACATAACCCTGATCTTGCGGACGATGTCGCGGCCAGCGGTTACAGGCCTCAGCTCATACTTGCCGGACATACGCACGGCGGCCAATTCGGCATACCGTTTATCAGGAAGTATTCGGATTACGCGTCAAGGTCGAAATACATGGCAGGTATGTTCAATATCGACGGAGTGCCGTTATATGTAAACCGCGGTATCGGTATGAAGACCAGGGACTTCAGGTTTCTTTGCCGCCCTGAGATAACTGTCTTGAGGCTCGAAAGATCATGACGTCAAGAGATAAAGTGCTGGCATATCATTCAGTCGGTGAGCGAGTGGTCGATGAGGCCGGGTCGGGGTTGTATTGTGTTTCCGTAGAAGATTTTCGTAGTCAAATGAAATATGTCGCGGATAGCCGGAAAAATGGGACAGTCCCGATTTTTCCCAATACTACAATAACTTTCGACGACGGCGATGTGACGAATTATACGCATGCCTATCCTATACTGAAAGAGTTTGGTCTCAAGGCATATTTCTTCATACTCGTTTCGAGGGTCAGGACGCCGGGATACATGACGTGGGACGAGATAAAAGCGCTTCGGGACGCCGGGATGGCGATAGGGTCGCATGGCATGACCCACAGGATATTAACAGGGCTTAACGATGGCGAGATTGAGCATGAATTGAAAGAATCGAAGAGGGTGCTCGAAGAGATGCTCGGCGAAAAGGTGAAATATATTTCGGTGCCTCGCGGATTTTACGATAAGAGAGCAATAAAGAAGGCGAAAGAGGCCGGTTATGAGGCAGTCTTTACATCGGATGCGGCGTCTTCCGGTCCGTATAAACGCGGCAGGATCGTTGTAAGGGCGGATTGGAGTCTGGAGCGATTTGTAAAGATATTGGAAAATGGGTATCCGCTTAGTCACAAGGTATCCCGGGCCATGATAGATTCCGCTAAGTATATCCTGGGCCATGCCGGATACGACAAAATGCGGTCTTTGGTCCTAAGGGGGAAGCCATGAAAAGTATTAAGTATATGTTATGCGGCGCGCTAGTTTTATTAGCGTACCTGCCGACGTTCAGATGGATGGTCATCAGGGTATTTGAGGGCGATTCATATTACGGCCATTTATTCCTCATTCCGCTTGTATCTATATTCATAGTGTGGCAGAGGAGAGCGATATTACAAAAGGTTAAGATATCGAGCGCTGGGATAGGCCTGGCCATAACAATATTTAGCCTATTGGCGCACATAGTCTCGATGGCCCTAAAGATATATTTTGTGTCGGGGATTTCATTCGTATTTGCCATATACGGCCTTGTCCTGTATTTGTTCGGGAAAGAGATGACGCGCAACCTGACATTCCCCATATTCTTTTTGTTTGCCATGGTCCCCCTCCCAATCGTTCTGATAGGGAGCCTGGTCATTAAGCTGAAACTTGCCGCGACGCACATGTCTGTCTGGACGCTAAATCACATAGGATTTCCTTCGATACAGGACGGAAGCGTTATCAGGATGCCAAAGTCATACATCGAGGTCGCCGCTCCGTGCAGTGGATTGAGCTCGATCATCTCGCTCCTCACCCTGGGGCTCCTCTTCTCGTACGCGATGAAGATATCTTATTGGAAAAAGTCGATCCTCTTTATTTCGTCCGTGCCTATAGCAATGGCGACGAATGTCATGCGCATTACGCTGATAGCTGTGGTCAATGACCTTTATGGAGCTAAAGTAGCGATGGGTAAGTTCCATGACGCGACCGGCTTCGCGGTCTTTGCCGTGGCGTTCGTGATGATGATGGGAGTCGGAAAGCTGCTGGATACAAGTCATGCACAGTAACCTTAAAGCTAAATTCGGATTCTTTGCGATTGCGGCGATGCTTGTAATTACGAGCGTTATCTCGGTCAAGGTGTTCGTCTCCGACAGAAACGCTCACGACAAATACGACATCCGCTCTCTTCCAATGACAATCGGCAGCTGGACAGCGAGGGACATCGGACTTACGGAACACGAGTACGATCTTCTCGGCACGAGGAACCTGATAAACCGCGACTATGTAAATGAAGCATCGGAACGCATAAACACTCTCATCGTGTATTCGGAGACGGACCGCTCGATTTTTCATTCACCCGAAGGATGTATGATAGGCAGCGGGGCATATATAACGAAGAAAGAGACAGATTCGATATCCACTAAGGACGGCCTCATTTCCGTTAACAAGATGATGCTTGAAAAGAACGGTATGAAAGATATTACCCTATTCTGTTACAAGGTGGGGAAGACATATACAAGCAGTTATCTTGCCCAACAGGCGCAGTTTGCCGGCCGACAGCTTCTCGGCCGGAGGGGAAACGGCGCGCTTATCCGCGTTTCTATGCGAGTCAGATCGAATGATGACGAAACACTCGCGAAACTCAAAGATTTTCTCTCCGCTCTCATCGAGCAGATCGATTCGTCAATAGTTTAGTCCATCCGACTCCTAGTCATTTCATATTACAGCTTGCAGGGCAAGAAGTTAGTAGTAGGGCACTTAAAGGTGCCCTACGTCTTTCATGCTCGTAGCGATAGGTTAGGCAGGGCTCGTCATTGCGACCGCGAGGCGAAGCCGAAGCGGGAAGCAGTCTCACAACGCACTACCACATCCCAAATTCCGCATCTTAACTACGTCCACTTTTCTAAACACCCGCACTCAACAGTCTAACATTATCAACTCACCAGTCTATGACTGTCATGGTGTGTCATAGTAACGCATAAGGCCTCTCCGACGGTAAATATATTCATTCCAGACAGAAAGTTGGCACGGATATTGCTTATATAGTTAGTGTATGAAAAAAATCATGGAAACATTGCGGATAGTTTTCGAAGAGATTAGGAAAGACATCGACGTCTATTTTGTCATTTCCCGGTATTCGAAGTACACGCGAAAAGCTAAAGAATAGGTTATGAAACGGATCAGGACTCATTTAAATTATTTCGTGATCTTCGCGCTGCTATTCATCTCTATATTCACGCTTATCCAGTATTCTTATGCGCAGTCTCAAGGGACGCATGTTACGGCTCCTGAGCCGGGCAGTATTCTTTTGGTGTCCGGAGGCATAATCGGCTGGATGGTCAGGTACACCCGCCGCAGGTTTCATGAGTTCAAGAGATTGTATGACATCATAGTTGGTTCTATGGGCCTCGTCGTCTCAACCCCTATCATTATCTTTACTGCCATAGTTATCAAGATCGTATCGCCCGGCCCGGTATTCTACACGCAGGAGAGGGTAGGCTTGAAGGGCAGGGCTTTCAAGATATATAAGATGCGCACTATGAAGCTCAATGCCGAAAAGGAGACAGGCGCTGTATGGGCCCAGGAGAATGATCCCAGGCTTATAAGATACGGCGCATTGATAAGAAAAACCCACATAGATGAACTCCCCCAGTTATTCAACGTCTTAAAAGGCGACATGAGTATTGTCGGCCCCAGGCCGGAAAGGCCTATTTTCGTAAAAAAACTCGATAGAGAAATTGTAGATTATACGAAACGCCTTAAGGTGAGGCCCGGAATTACAGGTCTTGCCCAGGTTTGGAACAAATATGATGAGACGCTATATGATGTAAGGAAGAAGGTCAAATATGACCTTCTCTATATACGCGAGATGTGCTTATTGGTCGACTTGAGGATACTTTTAAGGACCGTACTTATTTCGGCCCGGGGAAAAGGCGCGAGATGACCGCGATACATGTAATATTTTGGATATCAATATCGGTTCTAATATATACCTATGTCGGATATCCGCTTTACGTATTCATAAGGGCGAAGCTATCCAGGAACATAGTAAAAAAAGATATGTCCTATAGGCCTTTCGTCTCGATAGTGATGTCTGTATATAACGAAGAGAGGACGGTTGCCGCTAAGGTTCTAAACCTCCTGGATTCGCGATATCCCGCAGACAAGATGGAGATATTGATAGGCTCGGATGGCTCATCGGATGGCACGGAAGAGGTGCTTAAAAATATAAGTAGCGAACGCGTGCATACCTATTCATTCGATAGTAGAAGAGGTAAGACATCGGTGCTGAATGACCTGGTGCCGAAAGCCAAGGGCCGGATCGTGATATTCTGTGACGCAAGGCAGGTCTTTGACCGCGATGCGGTGGCCAATCTGGCGGCGAATTTCAGCGACCGCAGTGTCGGCTGCGTGAGCGGGGAGCTGGTCTTTACGGCCGATGAGGGCTATACCGGGGTATCTGAGGGTGTAGGGTTATATTGGAAGTACGAGACCCTTATAAGGAAGTATGAAAGCGCCGTCCATTCGATGCCAGGTGCCACAGGCGCCATCTATGCAATAAGGAAGAAATTCTTTAAGCAGCTTCCTGTTAATACGATCCTTGATGACGTATATATACCATTAGCTATAGCTTCTAAAGGATTAAGGTGCATATGGGATTCAGAGGCAAAGGCCTATGATAAACCCGCATATACTCCTAAGGAAGAATACAGGAGGAAGGTGCGGACCCTTTCCGGGAATTACCAGATATTCAATATGTTCGGGTCGCTCCTCAATCCGTTCAGGAGGGCTGTATCGATGCCGCTATTTTCACATAAGTTTTTGAGGGTAGTGGCGCCATTCCTTATGATAATAGTGTTTATCTGTAATATTTATATGGCGCATACCTATATATACACTTCCTTAATGGCAGGGCAGGTGGCCTTTTATACCACAGCTATGATGGGGAGCGCCATATCGAAGAATAAGAGGAGCGGGATGTTCTCGAAAGTAGTTTCCGCTATATATATGTTCTGCCTGATGAATTTTACCGCGCTCGCGGGTTTTTATCGTTTCGTATTCGATAGGCAGAGCGTTGCATGGGAGAAATAGGTATGAGGTATATAGGAGTAATAATATTGATACTTAGCGTGATGGCGCTTGTGAGCGGTAATGCGCAGGCTATCACTGTGGATGGTTACATATCCGGCGCGGATAGCGAAGTGTGGGTATGGGGATGGGACGGGGCAGGGGGTTTCGAGGATACTAACGACTGGTATTCTCTTGGCTCAAATTATCCGACAGCCGATAATGTGTGGGGAGACAATGCTCCTGTAGGCGAAACCCTGACTATATATTTTGCGGTAAAAAATACAGGGTCCGGCGATTCGGCGTTCCTGTCCCAGATCATGACAGATACGGGTTGGTTCGATGCCACAGACCCGGTAAGCGATACTTTGCTATCGCAGCCTTCAAATTTCCAATTTATAGGATTTTTTGATGTCGACGGCTGGGGTGATGGTACGCCGCCGGAACCGACATTTTATGATTCAACTACATTATGGGAAGAGCCTTGGGATCTAGGCCCCAATGACGGTAATTCATTCGATCAGGTCGATGATATAGATGAGAACTCGCGCTGGCTTTGGAGAAGCTATGTTGAAGGATACGACCAGAATAACAACGAGATAACTACGCCGTACAATTACGGTCTCTTGAAGACGAGTTTTACTATCAGTGAAGCGAGCGTCGTGCCTGAGCCAGCGACCCTAGCGCTTGTTGGGTTGGGACTCGCCGGATTGTTGAAGCGGAGAAATAGATGTCAAAAATAATTATATTAACGATCCTCGTATGCTTAATCGCAGGAAATGCGCTTGCTTTCTCGATGAGCGTGGATGGAAACCTCGATGAGTGGGGAGTGGCGCCGGGCCCATGGGGTTCAAGCGACTGGACGCCGAATTCAGGGATAGCGAATGCAAGTGAGGATTACAAGCCGGGCACGAACGGCGGATATGTCGGGCCGGGGTGGGGAAGGCAGAATTTCGATGTCGAGGCCCTGTATGTTACGAGCGACGCGAATAATCTATATTTTGCCGTTGTCACGGGGTTCTTGCCTTCGGAAAATCCGGGGTATAAAGCCGGTGACATAGCATTCGATTTCGGGCAGAACGGTTCATACGAATTCGGCCTTGCCGCATGGAGCCGCAACGGGATAGTGAAGGGTAATCTATATAATGTGCCGAATATAACCAAGTGGAATAATGGTTTATGGACGGCCGTAGACCCGTTAAGCAACCCTACCTATATGAAGAGCGGGGTCGGGTTGGCTTACGGCGATGGCTCATCGTCCAACTTCGATTACGACAGCACAGAATATGCCGCGTATGACCATTTTGTTTTGGAAGGATATGTCCCGATCTCCGCGTTTGGAAGCCAGTGGGAGCCGGATGTGCGTGTGCATTGGACGATGTCATGCGGGAATGATTATTTGAACGTAGATTACAGCCACACACCCGAGCCAGCGACTTTGGCGCTTTTCGGGTTGGGTTTGGCAGGGTTTTTGAGACGTAGAAAAAGATTAATTAAATAAACTAACGAAAGGGGGTGAATAAATGAAAAAGATAGTACTAGCAGTAGTGTTTGCGCTATTGATCGCGGGTAATGCGTTTGCAATACCGGTGATCGATGGAATCAATAGTTCAGGTGAGTGGACTACTGACCTTGTCATCAATGCTTTTGATCCGAATGAGGTCGGTATCCCGGATGGTTATGACATCAAACGCATTGCAATGCTTGGGGTATCCTTGGGCGGCGCAAGTGATGGTGGGTATGCTTTGATTGAACTCTATGGCGCTCCAACATTTCTTTCGCTTGATGAAATAGCGCCAATTAATCCGGTAGTTTATACGACTGCGCTGGATTTAAATTTGGATGGCGATTTCACCGATGCTATTGACAGGATCTTGGAATTCCGTTCGAGTGGCTTTACGGTTTATAATGGAACTGGCGGTGTAGTTGGAGGTTCGCCATCGGCTGTTATGGGGTCAGTGGTAGAGTATTATATTCCTGCGGGGATGTTTTCTAGTTTTCCTCCAGGCGTATTTAATACTTTTTCATCACTCGATAATGGTGGAGAGCCAACAGATGATAGACTTCCCGACGCTGGATTTAACACGAGCACTCCAGAACCAGCGAGCGCGGCTCTTTTGGGCTTTGGCTTGATAGGGCTTGTTGGTGGTATGTTCAGGCGTAAGTTCAAAGCATAGCCTTTATCGACTTTAGGACGGTAAGGGTATGCTTGAACCAGTAAGCATGCTTATGTGGTGAGAGCATAAAGGGCCTTCAAGCGTTTTATGTTCTCCCACCGCAATTATACTTGATATATGGAATGAAAGCTTGGTTGAGGATGAAGTGTATCCAGAAATGGCAAAATAGGGACCGTCCCCGAAGGGGACTGTCCCTATTTTGTAAAGCCATCTAATTCTTGCTCGTAATTATTATAATAGCATGATATAATAACGGACCATTATGAAATACAATATAGGAAAAAACTGGTTATCGACCTTCGAGGTGATGGTAAAGAAGCCGGCGGTATTGATGCCGTTTATCGTTATAGCTTTTATCGAAGGCATTGGCCTCGAGATCATATATTTCGCTGCGCGCGGGCCCCTCGCGCTGGCCTTTAATCCCATAATCAAGAAGTTCTTCGGAGAGGCATTCCTTCATTACCCCGGCAATATCATCGTGATGGGAAAGAGCTTCTATAATCTTCAGCTTGCGATATACATTGTATTGGGAGCGGCGCTTTCGGCGGTCTCTGTCAACATATTCAGGAATATAAAGGAAGGCCTGCCCCTTAAGACGAACGCCCTTATAAAAAACGCCATGAAGAACTACGTATCTTACTTTATTTACGGGATCGTCGTGATAGCCTTGATATTTATAGCAAAGAAGGTCGATGGATTTATCATCAGGCATCTCGTGAGCGTCATTTCCAGGATCGGCTTCCTCGCGAAGCCGCTCGTATATTTCATGTTAAATATCGCCATCCTATTCTTTACGAATATCCTTCTCCAGATATTGATAGTCCTTACGGTGCCTCTTATAGTGCTGCGCAAACTGAATATATTTAAGGCCCTGTGGACCGGTATGCTTACGGGGATATTGAATCTACGTACGCTCTTCGTTCTTTTAATGCTGCCATTCATGGTTTATTTTCCGATATCTACACTAAAGGGTTTTTCGGGACAGCTTTCCGATAAGTTCTTTCCGGAGGTGAACGTTTTGATCACCGCGGTGGGGATAATCCTTACGGTATTCTGTGACTCGTTTGTGATACTGTCCGCCTCGCAGTTTGTCCTTGATATAAAAAGCGCCGAAGAAAAGAAGACATGAAGAAGACGATACTGACAATGATACTGGTCCTAGCGGTGGTCTATGCCGTACTCGCGGTATTATGTTCCGATCCCGAGTACTCGGCCGAGAGGTTCTATTACGAGGCTATGAAGATCACCTCGAAGATAGCGGCAAACCCCGATGTAGTACCTCCTAAGATGGTCGACGCCGTAGAAAAGAAGCTGATGCGTATCCTGAAGGAATATTCCGGCACTACTGTAGCGAAGGCCGCGCGCATGAAGCTTGCGGAGTTTTACCTTGCCAGCAAGAAATACGATAAGGCGCTGGATGCGGTCGATGTGATCATGAGGACGGAGACCAATAACAGGCTCGTCATGAGCACCGCCCAGTTCATCAAAGGTATGGTATACGAGAGGCAGGGGATGTGGGACAAGGCGCTCGTCCAGTTTACGTATGTAAGGGACGCCTATAAAGATACGCCGATAGGCCTTCAGATCCCTCTATACATCGCCATGCGAAAGGCGCAGGATGGGAATGATGAAGAGGCAAAGGTCGCTTATAATGTCGCCGTATATTTCTATGAAGGCTTAGAGAAGGACAACCGGACAAAAGAGCTCGGTTACGCGGCGGCAAGCTATCTTGTGCGTACATATATGATATTAAAGGAATACGAAAAGGCCGGCAGGGTGGTGGAGGATATCATAGAGAACTATCCCGTCGAGCCGCTGATAGCCCAACAGCTTTCAAACGCGGATCTTGTATATACACAAGCGCTCAAGAGGCCCGAGAAGACCATAGAGGTCTTTACGAACGCGAAAATAAAATTGAAGAATAAGAGACTGATCGGACAGGTCGATAAGCGTATTAAAGAATTGGAATCAAGGAAGAAGTAAAAAGTTAAATGTCACAATAGTTAGTTAATTAGGTTGCTAAGAAAATATCGCTATGCTAAAATCTACAAACAGTCTTGAAGCTCCGCAGAAGACGAGCCGGTATAAGAAGCTGAAGGCTATGTCTAAAGAGTATAAAGGATTATTGAGTGAATTATACAATCCGGTCGATGCGGCGAACCGGTTCATAAACCTGGCGCTGGAGAGCGTGGAAGAGCGATCGCAATCCAGGCAGTTCCTCCTGGAATCGAAAGAGGGTCTGCGTAAGACAGCGAGCTTGCTAAGAAAGCTCGATGAATGCTCCCAGAGGATGGAAAAGGAGATCCGCGGGATCTCGGAAAAAGATGTGAATGAATAGAACCAATATTCTGGTATTAAATAACGACAAGCTCTCTCAGAAGTCCATGTACGAACTCCTTTCCCGCAACGGCTATAAAGCCGATATGGCGGATTCATTTAAGAAGTCGCTTGCCTGCCTTGAAGAGAAGTTTTACCACCTGGTCCTTGCCGACATAGACAGCCAGACAGATGGGATTGAGCTTCTTAAAGTGATAAGAAAGCGATGTTATCCAGCGGAAGTGATAGTATTGGCCTCATATGGGAACCTCCAGGCCGCCATAGACAGCATGAAGATGGGGGCCCTGGACTATATCCTTAAGCCGGCAGAAGACGAAAAGATCGTATTTACAATAGAAAAAGCCCTTTCCTATAAGCCTGTCATCGGATCCAAGCCGGTAACCTTGAGCAAACTCCCCAATAAGAAGAATATGTATCATGGCCTTGTAGGGGTGAGCCAGGCCATGAACTCAATTTACTCAATGCTGGACAGGATATCCAATTCATCCGCTACCATATTGTTAAGAGGAGAGAGCGGCACCGGTAAAAGAATGATAGCGAAGGCTATACACAGCGCCGATAAGAAGAGGCGCGATAAGCCTTTTATCGAGCTGTCATGCGGCGCGCTTCCCAGGGAGATCATCGAGTCCGAGCTTTTTGGCCACACAAAGGGCGCTTTTACCGGAGCGATAAACGACCGCAAGGGCAGGTTTGAGCTTGCCGATGGCGGAACAATGCTGTTGGATGATATTGACTCATTCTCGCTCGATCTTCAGGTGAAGCTTCTCAGAGTCCTTCAAGAGAAGGAATTCGAGAGGGTGGGAGACCATAAGACGATGAAGGTGGATGTAAGGGTTATCGTTACCACAAACCAGGACCTCGAGAAAGCTATTGCCGACAAGAAGTTCAGGGAAGACCTCTATTACCGCTTGAACGTCATATCAATCAATATCCCCCCGCTAAGGATCAGGAAAGAGGACCTTCCGATGCTTGTCGACCATTTTATGAAGAATTTTTCGGAAGAGAATGACAAGGCCATAAAGGGGATATCCGAAAGTGCCATGAATATATTGACCGGCCACAGTTGGCCCGGGAATATCAGGGAGCTCGAGAACATCATAGAGCGGGCGGTGATACTGGATATAGACGGCGTTATAGACTATGAGGACCTGCCGGAGATACTGGCTACGGTATCCGGCGCGAACGACACCATGATGATACCCCGGATGGTCAATAATACAATAAATAACGTCAAATCTTTAAAAGACGCGATGGAAGAGCCGGAGAAGGTATACATATTACAGGTTCTTGAGGAGGCCGGCTGGAACAAGAACAAGGCGGCCAGGAAACTTGGATTAAATAGAACCACTTTATACAACAAATTAAAAAAATATAATATCAATGCTCCAGAATGATCTGGGCCTGGCAGACCTGGTCAATCTTGAAGAGTGGCAAAAAATTCAGGATTCCTTTGCCGAGGTCCAGGAGATCACGTTAAGGATCGTCTCACCCGAAGGCACGCCGCTGTCTAAGATAAGCCGTCCATCCCGTATCTGCGCCGAAATACTGCCAAAGATACCAAGTGCCGGCAAGATCTGCCTGGAATGTTTTTCCAATGACGCCTCCGCGCTGACCAAGATGGAATTTAAGCAAGAGACCACTCTCAAATGCCCCTTCGGCCTGGAAGTCGTCGTCATCCCTGTAGTCGCTATGGGCGGCAGGATAGTGGCCTATGTGATAATCGGTCCCGTTATACTTAAGGCGCGAGGCGATAAGGCTTATTACGCCGAACAGGCGAAACGGTGGGGCATAGACGTCGATGAACTGATGGATGGCCTTATAGATGTGAGCGTATTTTCCTATAATAAGCTCAGGTCCATTACGAACCTTGTCAGGGATATGACGACTTACATGGCCCAGACAGGATACCATAAGAAGCGCCTTGCCGAAATAGCCCCCGAGATAATAAAGATGGATCCGCTTTTTTCACGTTATTATGAAGAGAAGATATTGAACGCGCTCCTGCATGCATGCGCGCTCGCGCTCAACGCTGATTCAGGGTCGGTAATGACGGTTGATAAGAGCACGAATATGCTTCACATAAAGGTCGCTTCGAAGCTTGACGATAATATCGTGACGAGCACCAATATCAAGGTAGGGGAGGGCATAGCCGGGCTCGCCGCCGCCAGGCACGAGACGATCATCCTGCCGAAAGATATGAAAAAGAACCATCTTTCAGACAAGATGAAGAGAAGTTATATAAAGTCATCGATGATAGTCCCGTTCAATAAGGGTAACGCCGAGGACGTTTACGGGGTTATCAACCTCAATATGGTGCGTAAGACGGTAGACTTTTCAGAAAAAGATATAGCGGTAGTCAAAGAGCTTGTCAATATGGCCAGCGTCGCGCTCATTCCTCTACAGGAGAGTTCACCGGTAAAATGAACCATATCACCTACGGTTGGTTACCGGACATCCCGGACCAGCGCGACTTCCTGTACAAGGCAATCAGGCCGGTAGTGAAGCTCCCAAGATCTGTCGACCTGCGCTCTTCCTGTTCGGCCGTTGAACAGCAGGGCTCTCTCGGCAGTTGTACTGCCCAGGCCCTGGCCGGCAACATTGAATTCCTCGATAATATGCCGGATTCATCATATACCGACATAAGCCGGCTATTTATCTACTATAATGAGCGCCTCATAATGGATTCTATCGATTATGATTCCGGCGCGTCTCTCAGGGACGGCATAAAATCGCTCAAAAATTACGGTGCCTGTTCCGAGTCTTTGTGGCCGTATGTAGTATCAAAGTTTTCCAGGAAACCGCCCGCCAGGTGCTATGATGAGGCCATGGCGCATCGCATCGAATCCTACCACAGGATAAATACACTGAACGAGATGCTCCTATGCCTTGCCGATGGCTATCCATTTGTATTCGGTTTCTCGGTATATGAGAGCTTCGAAACCGAGAAGGTGAAAAAAACCGGCATCGTTAACATGCCGGGCCATAAAGAGCGTTCTCTAGGCGGACACGCCGTCATGGCGGTGGGATATGATGATATCAAGGAACGCTTCCTCGTTCGGAATTCGTGGGGCAGGGATTGGGGCATGGAAGGCTATTGTACGATGCCCTATGAGTACCTAGAAACGCTATCCGGCGACTACTGGACCATCCGAAAATAACTCCCAAAACATATCAGGTTAGGTTATCAAAAAGTCAGCCAATTTCTATTGTAAGCTAATAGAATATCATTATACTTATAATTGACGGCGTATTTTTTTTGTTCCATTATTAAGAAGTTATAAAAAGTCATGATCAGGAGCTAGTATGCTGCTTGGAAAGATTATTAAGGAGATCGCTGGAGGGCCCTATCTGTGGGCTAAAGTCGTTGCTCTGGGTGCGATAGGGACAACGGCTGTTGCGGGTGTGATGACCATACCGCATAATTCAGAAAAGGCGCCTATTGTTTCAGTGGTTGACGGAAAGAATATCAGGGCTGTCGTTCAGCCGGCGCCGGGGACCAATAGCGCCATAAAGCCCTCTACTCAGTCATCAAATAGTTTGACCGGCGTAATACCTATCAATAGCTATAGCTCATCTCAAGGTGCGCAGAATTATCCCGAGCCTTATGTGCCTATAGAGCGGCCGCAGCAAGCCGCTCCGTATCAAAGCGCCCCTTCAACTGATCCGGTCGGTTTAACCGCTTTCCCGGGCAATGCGGCGGCTCAGGCTTCACCTTCTCAGCCGGCGGCCCAATTGGCCGCACCCATCATGGGCGCGATCTATTATCCCGCTGTATATACTCAGGATGCGGCGGCAAATACTACGAAGACCACTCAGCCGACGTCCACGACTCAGCCTGCGGCTGGGGACACGACCCCAAAAACGGAATATGTTCCGGAGCCGTTTGTCATAACTCTTACGGATAATGTCCCTTCGATCACTAATAATAGTAACTTGACCGTTTCGTATAGTATTAAAGGAATATCGAAATCAAAGTCATTTACCCTCGTGGAGGGGGCGAACAATCTGACCATCGCGGAGACCGACCAGACCGGCAAATCCGCAACCAAGGATCTGGCTGTGACGCTCGATACCATAGCGCCGCTAATAGTGGTTAATGGCTTGGTGCCGGAGCTGACAAACGCTCAAGCATTATCGGTAAGCTATTCATCCGATGGTTCAGCTAAAACAAAGGATTTTACGTTAATAGAAGGGCCAAATCATTTAGAGATAAAAGAGACCGACGAAGCAGGTAATTCCGCTTCCAAGACATATGACGTTGTGCTGGATACGATCCCGCCGGCGCTATTCGTAACAAGCACGGTTCCTTCCATGACTAAGGCCGCGGATCTCGTAATCGATTACGCCGCTGACGGCGCGGCCAAGACAAAGTCATTCACCCTGGCGGAAGGGGCAAACCACCTCGTGATATCGGAGACGGACCCGGCAGGGAATACGGCTACCAAGGAGTACGACCTGACGCTTGATACTATAGCCCCCGCTATCGTCATTCATGACACTTTGACACTAACAAACAATCCAAGTTTTATAGTGAATTACTCCAGCGACGGTACAGAGAAACAGAAGAGCTTCGTCCTTACAGAAGGCTCTAACCACCTTGTGATAACCGAGACGGATCCGGCGGGGAATACCACTGCCGCATCCAGCGATGTGATCCTTGATACCGTGGCGCCTGAGATGGTTACGGTGACGAGCGTACCGTCCATTACAAATGATCCCGTCTTGAAGATTGAATATACATCCGATGGCGAGGCTAAAGAGAAGACATTCGCGCTTACCGAAGGCGCGAATCACATTGTTATAACGGAAACCGATACTGCCGATAATTCCAGGAACTTAACCTACGACGTCGTGCTTGATACGGGCGAGCCGGACCTTGTCGTTACTTCCGTAGTTCCGGAGCTTACCAACAAGGTCGAGCTAAAGATCGAATATTCTTCAGACGGCGCGGCAAAGACAAAGTCATTCACCCTGGTGGAAGGCGCTAACCGCCTTGTGATATCGGAGACAGATACGGCAGGTAATACCCAGACCAAGGCATACGATGTCACCCTTGACACGATAGCCCCGAAAATCATTATTCACGATACCCCGACACTCACCAATAAGCTGGACTTTACGGTATACTACTCATCTGATGGGGTAGAGAAGATCAAGGCTTTCGTCCTTGTTGAAGGGCCGAACCATATCGCTATAACTGAAAACGATGCGGCAGGTAACACGATCACCGAGTATTATGATGTTGCACTTGATACGGCGGCGCCGGATATCCTGGTAACATCAAATGTTCCGGTATTGACTAACAATCCGGCGCTTACTATATCTTATAGCTCCGATGGAGCGGCAAAGCAAAAACAGTTCACTCTGACAGAAGGGGATAACCATTTAACAATAATGGAGACCGACCCTGCCGGAAATTCTTCCAGCGCAAGCTATGATGTTTTGCTAGACACTGTGAAGCCTTTGTTGACTGTTTCGAGCGCCGTTCCTTCGCTTACCAATAACCCGTCTCTTACCATCGATTACACCTCTGACGGCTCGGCCAAGACAGAGTCATTCACCCTGGTGGAAGGGGCTAACCACCTTGTAATATCGGAG